>Ga0181599_1003734_pt1 | contig 12657 bp, 8 predicted proteins | sample 041ome_3_FD_148658 | JGI IMG/M metagenome (GOLD analysis project Ga0181599, IMG submission 148658) | Coastal salt marsh microbial communities from the Groves Creek Marsh, Skidaway Island, Georgia - 041405US metaG (spades assembly) | ecosystem: Environmental > Aquatic > Marine > Intertidal zone >...
TACGAGCGCGGGCTCTTCAAGAAGAACATCGCCGCTCTCGAAGCGTCCGTCGCCGCCCTCAAAACTGAACTCGCGGCGAAGACGGGCAACGACGACGCCGCCGACGAGCGCACCCTCGCGCTCGCCGCGATTTCGTTCGTCGTCGCCGTCATCGCCGTCATCGTCGGCTCCATCGCCATGTGCCGTGGTGGTCGATCTTCGCAAGTTATGCGCGTCGTCGGCATGTAGTCGACGACCGAGTCTGGACACTTTTCACACGAGGATTTCGCGCGTTGATTTTCCATTCGCGTCGACGACCGTTTCGGTTTCGCCGGGGAGAAGAACCGACTTCGCGCACCGCGCGCGAGCGCGAGCTCATAGCTTCACGCGTTCACGTCCCTCTTAACTCATAATGATTACACAAATTACTTATTCACAAAGCCTTCTCTAACAATCTAATCGACTAACTCCCCCGCCCGAGCGAGCGATCGCCTCCGACGACGATCCCGCGCTTCATTCCACCCAACTCACTCCTCCTCGAGATCCGGCGGCAGCCCACACGGAAGCAACATCTTCTGCGTGAACTCGTACTTCATCCGTCCCACGCTCTCGCCGTTGGCGACGGCGAAATACATCGCCATCGGGTGATGACTGACGTACGACGCGTAGGAATCGCGATGAATGTTCACCGCCCATTCGTGTCGCGTGGCGTCGGGATGGCCCGTGCCGACGTGTCGAGACTGCAAGTGCTCGAGCTGAGACGTGATGTTCAATCGATCCGCGGCGGACGCCATGGCGAGGACGATTTCGACGCGGCGAAATGTGAGGCGTCGATCGGCGATTAGGGTAAGTCCAAGCGTTCGGGACGTTGCGTTACAAGACGACTAGGGCTCGTTTAACACGGCGGCGATCGCTTTCGGGACGGACGACTTGGCGGCGAATTGACGCAAATTGTCCTTGAGCGCGGGGAATTTCTGCAAGACGTCGCCGAAGACGGGAGCGGGGAGCTCGACCATGAGCGGGAACGACTGCGGCGCCGCGCGCTTGAGGCATCGGAGGAAACCTTCCCAAATCTTTTGGTCCATCTTCCACACTTGACGGTTGATCAGCGTGCGTAGCAAGCCGAGGGTAAATTCCTTGAGCTGCGGAGCGATGGTTTCCGCTTGGATGACGGTGCGCATGAAGAGCAGTGGTAACGGCGTGAACTCGACCATTTGCTGAAGCGCCGTGGCGAGCACCTGCGGCGTGAATACGTCCGGGCGATCGAAGCACACCGAACAAGCATCCACGAGCTGCTTGAGCGTGACGCCCGCTTGACCAACCTGAACTTCGTGCACGGCGATGAGAATGGCGACGGGGCTGAGCACCGCCTCCTCTTCGGGCACGGACAAGATGGTGTCCAAAACCGACGCAAATATTTCGCTCGAGGCGTGAATAAACTGCGGGAGCAAATCGCGCACTCGTTCTTCGTCGAACGAGCACACGAGTGGCGCGAGGTATTTGACATCGCCATCGTGAGAGGCACACAGCGACTCCGCCGCGTTGAGCAAAGTCGAGGGTGCCGGAACGACGGCGACGGAAGCGAGCGTATTCAAGCACTGCACCGCGAGGGAAAGCGAACCCTCCGGCGGCGAGGCGATGATTTCGCAAAGCTCCAAACAGTTTGGTCCGCACGCGCGCGCTAAGCCGTTCACCGGTCGATGCAACGCAAGCTGAATCTCTGGCTCGAGCGTCGCGTACGCCTCGAACAATCCGGTTAAGAGCTTCAGATTTCTGGCGCAGAGAGCGCAATACAGCAACATCGGGCCGACGGCGGAGTCTGCGGCTTTCGCTATGTGGTCCACCTGCTCTTCTTCTACTTCCGTCTCCAGCGTCTTTGCTTCCGTTTCTGTCTCCATCGCATCGTCTTCGGGCGCATCTTCCTCCGCCGCTGCCTTGGCCGCATCTTGCTCCTCTTTGACTTTCGCCTCGGCTTCGACGAGCGCCTTGGCTTCGACGAGCGCCTTTTTGCCCAATTCCCGACCGCGCTCGAGACCATCCTTGGCGTACGCTTCGATGCGTTCGGTGAGATGCTTGACCGGGTGTAACCGATTAGCGATTAGACGGATCGCTTTTCCGCGCACGGCGTCGTCGTCTTGCATCGCACACGCCAGGCAAACCTCCAACGCCTCGTCCCGGGCTGGAGGCCGCTCCAAAATGATGTCTTGCAAAACGCCGAGCACGAGGACGACGGTTTCTTCCGTCGTCGGGTACTGCGCCGTCTCATCACCTTCCTCTAATCTACACATCACGCGGATAGCGCGCCACACGACCCCCGGCAACGAAGGCACGTCGCACAACAGCTGTGAGAGCGGCTTCTTCGCCCCGCTCGCCATCGCCGTCGTGGACGTCGCCCCGGCGACGCCGCGCGTCAAACACTCTATGGCTGCAGAAATCGCCTGATCGTACGGCACGTAGCTAAACTCAAACGCAACTTCTTGCGCATACAGTGTCGTGAGCCATTTCATGAGCATGTTCACACCCTCTGTCTCGTACACACCACCGCCTTCGGCTGTGAAGAGCAGCGCGGACGCGATGGCCATCGTCTCTTCTTCCAGCGAAGCGCCGGCTGACTTTGCAGCCCCGGACGCGGCTAAGCGGGCGAGCAATGAGCTGCGAAGCGGGCCAGCGAGAGTGACCTTCTCCGCCCCACCGTACTCTGCCACGGAACTTCCAACCGCGAGCATGCGCTGAATGGCTTCGAGTCTAAACGCCTCGGCGACCTCGGCGTCGAGGTCGTCAACCTTGATCACGACCGATAGCGGTTCCGCCGGTTCCTCGGGTGGCTCCGGCACGGTAACCATCGTCGAGATGGGCGGCGGTGGCGGCGGCCTCGGCGCGTTCGCCCCGCGACCAGCGAGGTAGTACTGGCTCGCCGGCGGCAAGTGGTTGAGATTGGCGAGAATCGCATCCGCCAAAGCCGGCGGCGCCAGCTGCGTGATGAAGGCATCGAGCATGGAGCGATCGGCGCTATTCACCAAAGCCGCGAGCGTGACTAAAATTTGATGCAGGATTCCCGGTTCCGTCATCGGCGCCGCCACGATTTGCGGTGGAGGCGGCGGCGGGACTTGTTCGCGCAGACGCGCGCGCTTGAAACCGCCGCCGATTGGGGTCAAAAAGCTCGCGCGCTTTTCCCCGAGCGGTTCCCCTCGACTCGTTCGCTCGCGGTGACGAAGCGCGCTGTCGACGGCTTCGCCCGCGCCTAGATCTCTACAGATGGTGGAAATTTCATTCATCATCCCACCCTCGACGGCTTGCGTCGGGCCGTTGCGCAACACGTCGAGCAACACGTTCTTCAACTCTTTACTAACGCTCGCCGTCGCCGCCGACGCCCGCTCGTTGGCCTCGATCTCAGCTTTTTCTCGCGCGGCGTGCGCTTTCGCGTACGCGATGAGCACCGGCGTGCACCCCGCGGCGAGCTCAGCCTTCTTCACGCTCAATTTCCCCAACGCCGCCACGAGCACGAGCGCCAGCGGTCCCGTCGGTTTCGCCCCTTCGCTCAAATTTCGCAGCGCCTCCTGCAATTTTTCCGACAGCGCGACCGCATCCGCCATCATCTCCTCCAAATTCAGCGTCTTGTGCCCCGGCTTCACGACGTTCGATCCCCAACCCTCGCCCGCGAGCGCCAGGATCGCCGTCTCCGTCGTCTTCGCGCACGCCATCCGCGTCCCTTCGTTCGCGCTCTCATCCACCGCCACCGCGCTCGCGCCTTCGATCGCCTCCCTCGCCGCGCTCCACGCGTCCTTCACCGTCTTCACCACTCGCGTCGCGTTTCCCTTCACCGCGCTCACGATCAACGCCTCTCGAAACAGCGCGCCGACGCCCGCGCTCGCCCGCTTCGCCGTCCCCGCGTCTTCATCCCGCGTCATCTCCCCCAGCGCGCGCGCGCACGCCCCCAACCATCCCTCGCGCGCCTTCCCCAGCGTTTCGCACGCGCTCGCCGCGCGCTTCCGCGTCGTCGCGTTATCCGCGCGTCCGAATTCGATCACCCGCTCGACGATTGCCGTGAGCGCGCTCGCCTCCGCCGCGTCGTTCGCGCTCGCGCTCGCGCTCGCGATCGCCGCGACGCGCGCGAGCGCGTCGACGGCGTCGTCGTCCGTCGTCGCGCGCGCCGCGTCGTCGAGCAGCCGCGCGCACGCGTCCGCGCGCGTCGTCATGATTCGACGTCGCGCGTCGACGAGTGCGGCAGACGGCGACGCGCGCGCGGGCGCGGCCGCGGGATGGCGACGGCGACGGCACCGACGGGCGACGCGCGCGAGGACGCGAGCGACGCGCCGCGCGCTCAAGACGCGCGCGACGAGGACGAGGCGGAGGAGGAGACGTGCGGATTCTGCAAGTACATGAAGGGCGGGTCGTGCCGCGCGGCGTTCGCGGCGTGGGAGGCGTGCGTGGACGCGGCCAAGGCGCGGGACGAGGATTTCGTGGAGACGTGCTTCGAGACGACGTCGGCGCTGCGGGAGTGCATGCTGCGCGATCCGGAGTATTACGGACCGATGACGGGCGAGGAGGGCGAGCGCGCGGAGGGCGCGGCGGAGACGGAGGCGGAGGCGGAGACGGAGGCGGAGGCGGAGGCGGAGGCGGAGGCGGAGGCGGAGGCGAGGGCGCGCGCGGCGGCGGCGGACGCGAGGGAGGTCGCGGTGGAGGCGGAGGCGAGGGCGCGCGCGGCGTGATGGGACGGGCGGGACGTCGACGCGATTTTTAATTTAATGTCAAACGTTACGCGTCGAGCTAATCGTCGTCCGACGACGCGTCCGGGTCGTCGCCGAAACCGGCGAAACCCTCCCCGGGGGCGTCTTGGGGGGGGTGCGCGCGCTTCGCTCGCTCGCGCGCCGCGGCTTTGGTGAGTTTGGGTTGGGGGAGTGGTTGGCGGGATTTCGCGCGCTCCGCTTGCGCCTTGGCTTCGAGCGCCGGATCGTCAAAGCCGGCGAAACCGGTTGATTTCTTTTTCGCCGCGCGCGACGGGCGGCGTCGTTCGGGTTCGACTTTCGGCGCGATGGCGGTGACTTCATTCGTCGGCGGCGCCGGTGCCGGCGCTCGCTCTTTCGGGGCGTCTTTCTCCGGCGCGGAGGTCTCCTCGGGCGCCGGCGGCGTCGTCGGTTGCTCGGCGCTCTCGTCGTCGTCTTCGACGCCGAGCGTTTTCAGGGCGTCGTCCGAACTCGTCGCGCTCGAAGTCGGCGGCGCGCATGCGACGATCATCGATGACGCGGCGTTCACAGCGCTCACGCCCGCGTTCACCGCGGGCGTGAGTTTGGTGCCAATCATCGTGAGAAAGCCCGTCAAGCTTCTGGATTGTCGCGCCTGCACGAGCTTCCTTCCTTCGTCTGCGGGGAAGCCGGTCAAGGATGTGAGCACGTCCACCGACCCTTCGTCTCCGTCGACGAAGAATCGCTTCATGATCGTTCGGAGCTGCGCCAGGTGCTCGGTCTTCGACTCGGCCAGGACTTGGATGTCTGCGATTTGGTCGTCCAAAAGTTCGAGCTTGGAGAGCGCGTGCTGTTCCAGATACTGCAATTGTTCGCCTTGAAGATTCGACGCCACCTCGAGCACTTCCATGCACTCTTGCAGTTTCTCCTGCAACGCGTACGCGGCGCTTTCGGTGTACTTCGCGCGAACCTCTTTGATTTGCTTTTCCTTCTCGCCGAGCATCCACGTCATGCGCGAATTGTTTTCTTCCAATCGCGCCAACTCCCTCGTCAATTTTTGCATCTGTGCCGCGTCCACCCCGGACCCGCCGCCGCCGAGCATGGACGTGATACCACCGTACCCACTCGAGCTCACCTTTTGCTTCGCCGCCTCCGTCTCTAAGACGGACACGCGCGTCTTTAAATTCGTAATCTCTTCCACCGCCGCGAGCAACAACGCTCGATTCACCCCGTCCTCAGTCTCACGAAGCCCCTGTATCGCCTCGCTAAAATCCTCATCCCCGAGCAACGCTCGCATTCCCGCGTTCTCCGCCAAGATCTGTTGCTTCTCCTCTAAATGTTTCATCTTCAACGCCCGCAAATCTTCGTTTTCCCAAAATTTCAATTCCTCCACCGTCTGCGCCGGCACCTTCACGTACGTCGGCTTCATGCTCAGCCCACTTTCGATCGGATTGAACTGCATCGCGAACTGCGCCGCTTGAAATCTCGCCAGCGTCTCCGCCGCTTTGCTCGCGTACGTGTTCACCTCATCGCTCGCGTCGTTCAGCACCTCGCTGAACGCGTCCGTCACCCGCGCCACCGAGTTTGAAAACGCCAGTCTATCCAGCGCCCCTCGCACGCCCTCGTCGTCGAAATTCAACCGCGCCGGCCGCGCGCTCGCGTCGCGTCGATCGCCATCGTCGCCGTCGTCGCGCGCGGGCGTCGCGCGCGCGCTCACGCTCCGCGGGGCGACGTCGTCGTCGTCGAACATCTTCGCCGACGGTCGGTGCGTCGGCGGACTCGCGAACGCGGGCGCGCGCGTCGACGCCGCGGCGACGCCGCGCGCGGACGACGCCTTGGCGTACTTATCGTCGTCGTCGTCCGCGCGCCGCGCGCGCGCGTTCGCGCGCGCCATGGCGTCGGCGTGTGCGACGCGGCGCACGGCGTCACATCGAGACGACGACGACGACGACGACGACGACGGCGCGCGCGATGACGACCGCGATGACGACCGCGATGGCGCCGCCTCGCGTCGCGTCGCGACGCGCCGCGACGCCGCGCGCGACGGCGCGCGCGGACGTCGCGCGAACGCCGCCGCCGCCGGTGCGTCGCGTCCGCGTCGTCGCGCGCGCCGTCGACGACGCGCGCCCGGACCTGGACGCGCTCAAGGCGACGGAACTGAAGGAAATCCTGCGCGCGCTCGAACTGCCGGTGAGCGGGAAGAAGGCGGAGCTCGCGGCGCGGGTGAAGAGGGCGTGGGCGGAGGAGGACGCGGGGGCGTCGCCGCGCGAGGCGTTCGAGCGAGACGCGCGCGCGGAACGAGAAGCGGAGGAAGCGAACGCGCGCGCGCTCGAGGAACGGCGCGCGGCGAGGAGAGAAAAACGAGGCGGGGTGCCGCGAGCGATGCGAGCGACGGAGGCGAAGAGACACCTGGGGATGAGCATCGCGGCGACGACGCGCGAGGTGGAGGCGATGAAGGAGGCGGGCGCGAGCGTGGTGCAGAGAGAATTCCTGGTGCAGCGCGCGATGTCGGAAGCGGCGACGGGGGAGGGATGGTACATGTTAGAGGTGCCCGAAACGCGGGAGAATCAGGCCAAGGCGGCGATTTTGGCGCTGAATGGGACGAAACTGACGCGAGGGCAAGGCGAAGTCGTCGCGTGGGTGCCGCGCGTGCCGGCGGACGGTTTCTACGTCGCCGAGGAGGATGCGGTGGGGAAGAGCGAGCTGGAGTTGTGTCAAATGGTCGAGGAAGAGGACATGATTGAAATGCTTCAGCCGGGGTACGTCTTGGTGCGATGTGCGCTGACGCAAGAGCTCATGGACGCCTTTGACGATTTGCGATCGGTTCGAGGGTTCGCCACGGGGGGAAGCTCGAGGTTCGGCAAGAAGAAGTACGAAAAGCTGAACACGCCGTTGACGATGGACGATCAAATTCCACGCATGATCGAAAGGTGTCTGCCGGTGGTGAAAACCGAGGCGGACATCGAGGCGGAAAAGGCCAGAGAGCAGGCGAAGGAGGTCATGCGCGCCGAGCGCGGCGACGAAGCCGACGAAGCCGACGCCGGGGACATGCGTCCGGTGGCGTCGCGCGAGGAAGCGTCGGGTTCGGTCGATCGCGTGGAAGTGCACACTGGTCCGTTTAAAGGGTTTAAAGGTCACATAGTCGCCAGAAACGACGACGGATCGGTGGAAGCAACGCTCGCTATTTTTGGAAGAGACACGAACGTGTCGTTAGCCGCGGACGAGTTCAACTGTATCTGATGTCTCAATAAATAATAACTACCTATGGTTCCTAAGTCTATCGCTACTCTACCTTTCGCGACGCTTGATCTCTTGGTACAGCGCCGCGGCGTTGGGCTCCGATCCCGCGCGAGACAGACACAATCGCGCGACGACGGGCGTCGCCGCGCTTTCCACGCCGGCGAACGCGAGCGCTTGAAATCGTTCACTCCTCGCGCGTAACACGAAAATCACGAACGCGAAGAATCGTCTCGACATCGCCACATCGATGGCGTCCGCGTCGTCCTCGCGCGCGGCCATGGTGACGAACGCCCGAGCGATGAAATCGCCTAAAGCGCCGCTCTTCTCCAACGCCGCCGCCACGGCGACGGCGGACTGCGCCGACGCCGAGCACGCCAACCCTTGAAAAACATCCATCACGCCGAACACAGTCGGCCGATCGTCGTGCTCAAACACGTTCACCGTCGCCAGCGCGCGAAACAACCCCATCGCGCGTTCGTTCTCGACCCCTAAAGCGCTCGCCAACGCCTCGAAATACGCCGTCGCGACGTCCGCGTTTCGCCTCGCCGTCATCAGCGCTTTCCCCCCATCCATCGCGTCCAACAGCGCGCACCCCGACCCTGGCACCATCGCTCGCGAGAAATCGTCCCCGCACCTCGCCACCGCGCGCAACGTCTCGATCACCTCGTCCGCCCGTCTCGGCAGCACCGTCTTCGCCGCGCACTCGTTCGCCGCGTCCGCCATCGCCGCCACCACCGCGCGCGCCTTCGCGTCGCTCCCCTGCCCCAGCGCGCGCACGACTCGACGCACCGCGCGCCGCGCGCGAGCGTCGCTCGCGTCGCCGCTCGCCGCGCCTCGCGCGCCGAACGTCGCGCACCGTTCGAGCGCGTCCCGAGGAATCATCGCCCCGACGCTTCGCACCGCCGCGCGCGTCGCGCCCGCGCCGTCGCCGACCGCATCGCGCGTCGTCGCGTCGCCCGCGCGCGTCGACCACGACGCGTCGAGGCACGTCCACATGGCGCGGCGCGCGGTGCGGCGAAGAAGACGCGTGCGCCCCGTGTGCGTGTGGCGATCTTCGGACAAACGGACACACATCCAAAATATCCCTAAAGATATTTCCGCGATCTCGCGTCGGCGGGTCGCTTTAAGGCGCGTTCGAAAGCCATCGAAAGCGCGCGGGCGCGAGATCTCGAGATCTTCGAGATCTCGCGCGCGCGTGCGGACGCGCACATGGGGTTAAAACGCGTCGAACGCGAGAAAAAGCGAAAAAGCACGAAAAAAAACGACGGTTTAGGGTCGTCGACGCGCGTCGCTTTTTCGACGCGAAAAAGCGCGCGCGCGGCGGCGAAAGACGCGACGACGCGACGCGCGCGGCGACGCGAGGCTCGGCGAGCGCGCGCGGGACGCGCGCGCGTTGATTTACGCGCGTCGATACGCGCGCGCGGGCGAGGCGACGCGACGCGCGGGCGAGCGCGCGCGACGCGCGATTCGATTCGCGCGACGCGCGACGGGGTGATTCGTCGGGGCGTCGACGCGCGCGCGCGAGGGACGCGGCGACGCGATTCGCGCGAAGAAGCGCGCGCGAGGGTTCGGTTGAGTTTACGCGCGTCGCGATCGTCGCGTCATCGGTAGGGTGCGACGGTCGCGCGCGAACGCGCGGGGGGTGATTGTCCGCGGGGCGATTCCGAGGCAGGGCACGGGGGACCGACGCGACGCGCGCGCGATGAGCGGGTCGGGGTCGAAGACGACGGGTGATGGTGGTGACGCGGGGAACGATGAGAGCGCGCAGCACGATGGAAGAAAGCGGGGTGAGGCGCAGACGGCGATGAGCTACCCGACGACGACGACGACGACGACGACGACGACGACGACGACGGAGGGCGCGCCGGTGAAGGTGCGCAAGCCGTATACGATTACGAAGAAACGGGAAAAGTGGAGCGATGAGGAGCACGCGTTGTTCGTTGAATCGTTGAAAAAGTACGGGAGGGCGTGGAGGAAGATTGAGGAACACATCGGGACGAAGACGGCGGTCCAGATTCGGTCGCACGCGCAAAAGTTTTTTTCCAAGTTGCAAAAAGAACAAGCCGCGCGAGGTTCGGCGAGCGGAAGCGACGCCCCGGCGGGGTCGCAAGGCGACTCGAGCAAACGGCGCGGTGCCCGTGGTTCGACTTCTGGAAGTAAGAAGAGTAGAAGGAGCGTTTCGCCGGATTTGAACCTGAAGATCCCGCCGGCGCGTCCGAAGAAGAAGCCCGACCACCCGTACCCGAAGAAGGCGACGAGCCAGCAACCGAGCGGCGGAAGCGGAGAGGGGAAGAGCACTGGGACGGCGCAAAATATGATGGGGTCGGCGACTCAAGCCGAACACATCGCTAACGCATCCTCCTCTGCGGCGGTCGCGGCTGTGTTATCCGTGGCTTCAGATAAAATGCAAACGAGCTTGCAGCACGATTTGCGCGCGGGTTACTTTGGCGTACCTCCGGGCGCCGGCATGTTTGCGCAGCCGGGATTGTTTCCGGTTCAGCACATGATGAATCCGTACGTGGGCATGTCGAACCCCGCAGCTGGAGCGCAGAATCCTCCTCAAATGAGTAATCCCCAGCAGTTCATCAACTACATCAACTTTTTGACCAACATGTGGCGACAAAACGCAAACGCCATGAGCGCGGCGACATCCACGGATGGCGCCGCCGAGCCGAGCGCGCCCGCGGTCAATAGCAAGAGGACGAAGGGTAAAGATAGCCCGGTTGATGATTCTAAGGGTGCTGGCGGAGACAGTTTAGCAGCTAGTAAAGATTTAGCTGAGGCGAACGACGCTAAGAAGAGCGCGTTTTCGTCTTTAGGAGGCAGACAGATTCCGACGGCCAAGCTCGCGAATCCAGGCCCGTACGCGATGCCGTACGGCACGCCCGAACAGTTTGGTCCGTATTTTGCGTCGATCATGCAGGCAGCGGCGATGGGATACATGGGCGCTCAAAATGCCCCACCGATGGTGGGTATGAGCGGTTTCATGACCAACAACGCCCACCCGACGTCGACGCAGACGCACGGCGGCGCCAGATCGGACGCCGGCGTGAAGCGCGAAGCCGATGGATCGGACGGATCCGACGGATCCGATGATTACAAGCTGGACGCGCGCGATTGACTTGCGCGTCACGCATCGGTCTATCTTAACCATTTTCCAAGATTTTCCCTTTGTACAACGATACAAACCGTTCCCGCCGCGCGGTTTGCGCGGCGCGAACAGATATTCTTTTAGATTCTTTGATTGTTTTTGATTTAATAATAACACAACCTAGAGATACCTACTTCTACGCGCTACTGGTAGCGCCACTACATCATGAACGTCTCTTCCGCGCTCTCGTACTCCGACGACGACGACTCCGCGTTCGATCGCCGCTCGCCCCAAAAAAGGCGTTCTCCGTCGATGTCAAACTTCGCGAAACACGACGGCGCCGAGTGACTCGCCCGTCCGCACCGCGCGCACCTGCGCACCGCCGATCGTCCATCTCTATTCGGCGATCTCGATCCCTCCGGCGCGCTCAGCGCGTACCCATTCACGTGCGCGCGCGCGAAACAATCCCTCGCGACGTGCGTTCGTCTCCCGCATCGCAGGCACCGCCCCTCGCGATGCGCGATTTCGCCGTCCAACGCCGCGCGTTGCTCCCGAGTCAGATTCGGGCACACGTAACTCCCGCCGCGGACCGCATCGACGCCGTGGCGCAGCATCATCCGTTTCAGCTCGACGTCCTCGCCCTCCAGCGCGCTCGCGCGCGACGCGAACGCGATTTCGCGCGCGACGCGACGCGGTGGATGGATTCGGGTCCACGTCGATCCGACGCCGGCGCGATGCTCGGCGACGCGATCGGGGACGGATCTCGCGACGCCGACGTAGTACGCGTCGTGCTCGCACTCTAAAACGTAGACGAAGTGGACGTCCATGTCCGCGCGCGCGCGCGCGACGGAACGGCGCGACGGAATGGGGCGATCGAGGCGCCGAGCGCGAGCGATGCGGGCACCGGCGCCGAGTTTACAAAGAATCGTCTCAGACGTCAGACCCCGGACGATCGCTCGCGCGCACGCGCTCGAGCTCGTCTCTAAATGCCGCGTAGTTGGCGTCGGCGCCCTTGGCGAGCAACTCGTCGCGAATGGCGTCGTTCTCTCGTCGCGCGTCGACGACGCGCGCGATCGTCTCGACCAAATCGTCCGGGACGTCGCCGAGATCAAACTCCCGCCACGGCCCGACGCCCTCGAGCCCCTTCGAGCGCTCGTAGATCTCATCCGAAAGTTCCAGCGACGTTCGATGCTCCCTAAAAATCGCGCGCGCGTCGAACTCGAACTCGATCGCCGCTCTCGTCTCGTCGAGTCGTCGGCGTCGCGCGTCGTCGTCGCGCGCGCGTCGCTCGTCCATCATCTTCATCACCTCCACCATCGCCTCGTCCTCCGCGCGTTTCGCCCGTTCCAGCGCGTCGAGCTCCTCGCGCGCTTCCGCCAGCGCCGCCATCGCGTCGTCCCGCGCCGCCTTCGCGTCGTCGCGCTCGATCCGCCGTCGCTCGACGTCTCGCGTCGTCTCGGCCAATCGCGCCGCGCTCGCCTCCTCCGCGCGCCGTTCGCTCGCCAACCGCCGCTCCGCCGCGTCGAGCTCGCGCTGCAGTCGCTCGAGCATGTCGTCGCGCATTTTCGCGTCGTCGTCGTCGCGCGTCGTCGTTCTGTCGTTCTCGGCGTCGTCGCGTCCGCGCGCGCCGCGTTTCGTCGCGCGCGCGCGCGCGCCGCGCGTCGT
>Ga0181599_1003748_pt1 | contig 12634 bp, 6 predicted proteins | sample 041ome_3_FD_148658 | JGI IMG/M metagenome (GOLD analysis project Ga0181599, IMG submission 148658) | Coastal salt marsh microbial communities from the Groves Creek Marsh, Skidaway Island, Georgia - 041405US metaG (spades assembly) | ecosystem: Environmental > Aquatic > Marine > Intertidal zone >...
ACTCCAAGCCAGTCACACAGGCCACCAACATACGCCGAGAGAAGCGTATGGATTGTTCAACATCAATACTGTAGGTAATACGCTTGACTTCTGTGCGAAGGTCTTCAACATTGGAGTAGGCGTTGAGTCTCTTGTTCACAGCAAAGCCCTTCTTCTCAAGGCGACCCAACTTGTTCACGAGGTCACTCTTCTCTTCATCTATGGAGCTGTATCCCTTGGAGGGCTGCTCCTCTTGTGGACCCGGTCCCTCATCATCAAAAAACATGGGTTCATCTTCACCATAGTCAATTTCTTCGTCTTCTTGGGGAGCTGCTGGGGTTGATTGTTTGTTTGGATTCACAAAGGCATCCATGGGTTCTTGGTATTGTTGTGGTGGGGGGCGTCGCACTTGAGGTTGGGGGCGTCGTGCAGGCTGGGGACGCGAAGTTGAGATCTCAATTTCATCCATCAGGGCCTGTTCATCAGCATCCAATTTCATTACATTAGTACTTCCACGATCTAAGACAATTTCTTCGTCCATCTACTCTCTAATAGGAAACTATTCAATAACCTTTAACGCACTTTAGAAAAAAATATGTACATATTATAAATGTTAAACCTTAACCGTGCTAACCGAAATGCCATCATGGCCATTTTCGTCTTGATCGCTTTGATCTTTATGCTCGGTGCAATGAAGAGCGTCAGTAAGTATCAACCCAGACCAATCACTATCAAGGCAATCAGTGAAAAGTCCATCTTTGACCTTGAGAATAAGGTGGAATGTGCGGCGGGTTACAAAGATGGTAGCACGTACAGCAAGGCTTTGACTCCAGGTGGCCTTTGTGGTGCCAGGGAATTGGTGAGAGACCACGCAGGCTACGAGATTGAGGATGGAATTGGCGGATCTTTAATCTAAGCTAATACTAAATGGCTTTGGTGACTTCGTCCCAGACTATCCCAGATCTTGACTATGAGTATCACACCATAACTGTCGATACAATCGGTCAAGCCAGTGCGAATACTTTTACGTGCCACTTTCAGCAACCCCTAAAAAATGTAGTTCAGGCGAGACTTTTGGCCGCCCATATTCACTCAAATGTTATCACCGAACATTGTTATATTTCCATCCAAGAGTTGGATTCTATCTTCAGTGATCGCGCTTCAAATGTTTTGACTGATCAGGGGCACTTAAGTATGCTTCGGGGTTCATTTGCAAGTCTCATAACTGAGAATGATACTCACAATGCTGGCAACTCACTCATTACATTCAAGGATAACTATCCAATTGTAACGCAATATATCGATCCAATTAGACGTGTAGATCGTCTCAGTGTAACGATCAGAGATCAGAATGGTAATACGATTAAAAATTCAAGCGAATCGGGTGCTAATTTCTTAGTTTTTAGATTTGTGTGTAGAAAACCAAACTTGTAATTTTCTTCCCTTAAAGTAGTAATAACATGTCTTCGGGTATTGTTCAACTTGTAGCAATTGGTGCTCAGGATGAGTTCATTATGGGCAACCCAGAGATATCGTTTTTTAGTTCAACATTTAAACGACACTCTAATTTTTCACAATCCGTCGAGAAACAGACGATACGCGGAGATGTGAAAAATCATTCAATGTCAAGTGTTCAAATTGAGAGATCGGGAGATCTTTTGGGATACATCTATTTGACGATAGACGACACAACCCAAGCCCTTGATACTTCTCGGTGGGATCTCCTCATTGATAAAATTGAACTTCTCATTGGTGGTTCAGTAGTTGATACACAAGACTCCATATTTACAGAAAAGATTGCTATTGATACATATGCTCAGAACGTATCTCGCAGTGCTATCGGTACACACCCAGGTGTACACGCACGTTCATACTTTTATCCCCTCCGTTTCTTCTTCTGCGAGGGACCGCAGTGTGCCCTCCCTCTCGTTGCCCTCAACTATCACAATGTGGAATTGAGAATTCACTGGGGTTCCCAAGCGGCAAACTACAATTTTGAAATGTATGCCAACTACTACTACTTGGACAATGAAGAGCGGGGCAATATCGCGACACGCACACACGACCTTCTCATCACCCAGGTACAAAAGAACCTCCCAAGTGGTGAAACTGTTCAAGATCTTACCTTCAATCACCCAGTAAAGTATCTCGCATCCTCTGATACCACCACAAATGGCGCTCTCACATCACCAACAAATAAAGTCAAATTGAGTATCAATGGTGTTGAACTTGGGAACTATAGATGGGGAAAGCCACACTACATTGATGTGATGAACTATTATCATACAAACTTTGTGACATCCCCAGACTTTTTCCTTTACTGTTTCTGTCTCATGACAAGTTCTTTACAACCCACAGGAACTCTCAACTTTAGTCGCATTGAGTCAGCAAAGATTATGAGTGAGGGGGTCGCCATTAATGACCCAATTTACGCAGTCAATTATAACATCCTTCGTATACAAAATGGAATGGCAGGTCTCCTCTACGCAAATTAATTTACCCCCCTATATTAAATGGTCAAGAACTTACCCGCAGTAGAGAGATCTACCAAGATTCGGTTTGGTAAGCATGTACCTGACTCTACAGATCAGGCGGAAAATACCATTGTCTTCAACGCGAGTAATACACTGGTTCCAACAATAAATGAAAACGCTGTGTATTTATCGCCTATCAGGAACAGACCTGATTTTACACCACCAGAAGTTGTACTTCTGATGTATGACAAAGTTACCAAGGAGATTACAGAATCTGGTGAATCTGCAAATGCACTTGTTGGTGGTGCTACACTCTCTCTCACAGTAGATCGTGCTAATGTAACATCAAATACTGTTCAGTTTAAATTTGCTGAGAATAATACTGGATTTGTTACGGATTCAAATGTTGGTATATCAAATTTGTTACCACAACATACCGTGAGTGTTGGTTCAAATCTTTACATTGATGAATTTGGTTCAAACGTTTTGGTTGTTTCCGGCAATGTGGCCATCTTACGTGATCTCGTAGTAGATGGAAATTTTAGAGTTAATGGAGATACGACGGTTATTTATACAGAGAATACAGCAATTAAAGATGCATTCATTGAACTCGGTGCGGATAACATTACCGGTGATACCACACTTGACTTGGGTATTTTGATGCATAGACCGGATGATCTATCGAATGTAGTTTTAGGGTATCGTGAAGAAGTTGCCGAATTTGCAATTGCCTATACCGATGCAAAACCAACTGATAAAATATTTACACCTAAAAGTGATGAAGACATTAATGTTCATGTCTATGGTTTAACTCACATTGATGCCAATATATATGCACACGAGGATCTTCTTGTATCCGGAAATGTCTACGTATCCCAAAATGTCTCTGTCACCGAGGAGCTAACAGTCTCTGGGAATGTGTATACCCAGAAGGATGTTGAGATTTTGGGTAATACTTATGTATCTGGGAATGTTTCAACCTATAAAGACCTACTTGTGAGTGGCAACGCCTATGTATCCCAAAATGTCTTTGTCACCGAGGAGCTAACTGTCTCTGGAAATGTCTATACCCAAAAGGATGTTGAGATCTTGGGTAATACTTATGTATCCGGGAATGTTTCAACCTATAAAGACCTACTTGTGAGTGGAAATGCCTACGTATCCCAAAATGTCTCTGTCACCGAGGAGCTAACCGTCTCCGGGAATGTCTATACCCAAAAGGATGTTGAGATCTTGGGTAATACTTATGTATCCGGGAATGTTTCAACCTATAAAGACCTACTTGTGAGTGGAAATGCCTACGTATCCCAAAATGTTTCTGTCACCGAGGAGCTAACAGTCTCTGGGAATGTGTATACCCAAAAGGATGTTGAGATCTTGGGTAATACTTATGTATCTGGGAATGTTTCAACCTATAAAGACCTACTTGTGAGTGGCAACGCCTATGTATCCCAAAATGTCTTTGTCACCGAGGAGCTAACCGTCTCTGGAAATGTCTATACCCAAAAGGACGTTGAGATCTTGGGTAATACTTATGTATCTGGTAATGTTTCAACCTATAAAGACCTACTTGTGAGTGGCAACGCGTATGTATCCGGGAATGTTTCAACCTATAAAGACCTACTTGTGAGTGGCAATGTCTATGTATCCCAAAATGTCTTTGTCACCGAGGAGCTAACAGTCTCCGGAAATGTCTATACCCAGAAGGATGTTGAGATCTTGGGTAATACGTATGTATCCGGGAATGTTTCAACCTATAAAGACCTACTTGTGAGTGGAAATGCCTATGTATCCCAAAATGTCTTTGTCACCGAAGAGATAACAGTCTCTGGGAATGTCTATACCCAAAAGGATGTTGAGATCTTGGGTAATACGTATGTATCTGGGAATGTTTCAACCTATAAAGACCTACTTGTGAGTGGAAATGCCTATGTATCTGGTAATGTCAATGTCACGAAACAACTCTCAGTGAGTGGCAACGCCTATATCTCGGGCAACGTTGAAGTGACAAAGTCTCTCATCGTGAGTGGAAACACCCACCTTGAGGGGGATAACATATTTATTACCCACACAATGGACTTTTTGGATCCCGCGACAGCTATTGTCACCGATCTCAACTCCAATGTTGAAGTTAAACTTAACCAATTGGCAAATGTTGTCATAGGGGGAAAGGCACTCGCCAGTGAAGATATGCTTGTGTATGATGGTTCCAACTGGACGAACCAACTTCAAAACCACACATTCCTCTATGGAAAGGCGGAGGAGGTCATTGATAAAGGTGAAGTTGTGTATGCGACGGGTACGGTTGGAAACAATATGTTCTCTATTCGGAAGGCGCGATCCGATTCAAGAGCCACAATGCCCGCCCTTGGTGTCGCTTACCAAGATCTTACTGTGAATGGTGATGGTCTCATCGTGACGTTCGGACGTGCCGATGGAATAAATACAGATAATTTCCAAACTGGTGAAACCGTCTATGTGAGTAACGTCACCGCGGGTGCTCTCTCAAATGTGAAACCATATGGCGCGACTGATCTCATTCAAAATGTTGGTGTGGTTGTGAAGGGACATCCAAATTCTGGTATTGTATCCGTTACGGGTGTGGGTCGTTCAAATGATATTCCAAATGCTGTGATTGAAACGAGTAATGCGAGTGTCAACTATGTATATGTCAATTCTGAGAATAATGACCTTCGAAAGATTGATCCAATGAAGTTGCCAACTAAGTTTCAAACCCTTGCGCAGGTTGTGAATACTGGGAATACCGTGTCAAACACGATTAACGTGACGGGTCTCACAACAACTGGGAATGTGAATGTGACCAGTAATATCTCAGTCGCAGGTCTCATAGACCCCAATAATAAGTACTTACCAATGGTTGACACAAATGGATATTTTGTAAAGTCGCCCGTATATGTTACAAATGAGGGTAAGTATATAATCTCTGCGGGTGAAGCTGAGTTTTTGGGTAACATTACACTCGGTGGTAACACAACAATTATTTCATCAACTTCCGTGACTATTGAAGATAGAATATTTGGGGTTGGGGCAAACAATAGTGCCACTGGTTTGGACAGTGGTTTTATGATTGAACATCAAGACGATGGCACATTCGCCAATATTGCCCTCATTCATCACGCCGATGAACACAGATTTTCTATAGGCTATACACAAAATTCATTTACAGATAACCACATTTTACACTATCAACACACGGATGGCACCCAACTCAGAATTGATTTGCTCGGCAATACATTGGTACAAAACAACCTAACAGTAAATGAAAATAGTAGATTTATTGGTAAGGTGGGTATTAAAACTGGAACACCTGGGTACGACTTGGATGTAAGAGGAACTTCTAATGTTGGAGCGTTATCAGCGGATAGCGTAAGTATCAGTGATACTACGGCGGCTACAGGTAAAACTTCAGGGGCTTTACAAGTTACAGGTGGGGTTGGTATCCAAGGTGCCCTATATGGTGCCGCAGGTAACTTTGACGGGGTAACCTCAGTAACAAATACATCTGCATCGTCATCAAAAACGACGGGGGCTCTCAGAGTTACGGGTGGAGTTGGTATCCAAGGTGCCCTATATGGTGCCGCAGGTAACTTTGACGGGGTAACCTCAGTAACAAATACATCTGCTGCTACTGGTAAAACTAACGGTGCTCTCCGAGTCGCGGGTGGAGTTGGTATCCAAGGTGCCCTCTATGGTGCCAATGCAAACCTTGAGGATGTGGAGGCTGATAGTGTCAATATTACTGATTCAACCGCTTCGTCCTCAAAAACGACAGGGGCTCTCAGAGTTACGGGTGGGGTTGGTATCCAAGGTGCCCTATATGGTGCCGCAGGTAACTTTGACGGGGTAACCTCAGTAACAAATGTGACAGCGTCTACGTCAAAAACTACGGGGGCTCTCCAAGTCGCGGGTGGGGTTGGTATCCAAGGTGCCCGCTATGGTGCCAATGCAAACCTTGAGGATGTAGAGGCTGATAGTGTTAATATTACCGATTCAACTGCTTCGTCCTCAAAGACGACGGGGGCTCTCCAAGTCGCGGGTGGGGTTGGTATCCAAGGCGCCCTCTATGGTGCCAATGCAAACCTTGAGGATGTGGAGGCTGATAGTGTCAATATTACTGATTCAACTGCTTCGTCCTCAAAAACTACAGGGGCTCTCCAAGTCGCGGGTGGGGTTGGTATCCAAGGTGCCCTCTACGGTGCCAATGCAAACCTTGAGGATGTGGAGGCTGATAGTGTCAATATTACTGATTCAACTGCTTCGTCTTCAAAAACGACAGGGGCTCTCCGAGTTACGGGTGGGGTTGGTATCCAAGGTGCCCTATACGGTGCCAATGCAAACCTTGAGGATGTGGAGGCTGATAGTGTCAATATTACCAATTCAACTGCTTCGTCCTCAAAAACTACAGGGGCTCTCCGAGTTACGGGTGGGGTTGGTATCCAAGGTGCCCTATATGGTGCCGCGGGTAACTTTGATGGGGTAACCTCAGTAACAAATGTGACAGCGTCTACGTCAAAAACTTCGGGGGCTCTCCGAGTCACGGGTGGGGTTGGCATCCAAGGTGCCTTATACGGTGCCAATGCAAACCTTGAGGATGTGGAGGCTGATAGTGTTAATATTACCGATTCAACTGCTTCGTCCTCAAAGACGACAGGGGCTCTCCAAGTCGCAGGTGGGGTTGGTATCCAAGGTACCCTATATGCAACTACACTATTTACCGATCAAAATATAGTACACACAGGTGATACAAACACATACATAGGATTTCCAGCTAATGATGCATTCAGAATAGTAACAAATAACAATGAACGCCTAAGGGTTGATTCATCGGGTAATATTGGTATCAATGATAGCACCCCATCTTACAAATTGGATGTAAATGGTACTGGTAGATTTACCGGATTATTAACTGGGGATGCGGGTGTCTCTGTACCATCGGATGGTGACTTTATTATGAATAGTAAACCATTACTTCCAGCTACCAGTCTTCACTGGGATCAGTTAAATAACAGACTTGGGGTTGGGACAAATATTCCAGCCACCAAACTCCATGTCGCGGGTGGTACCATTATAAACTCGGATGGCGTCGCTAAGAAAACATACTCTTATTCAGGGGATTTGGTTGCCGGTCAGACGATTGCGAACTCAACAATCACAATTACATTCAGTGCACACGTGTTCTATGCAAAGATTGTGGCACATCTCACAGAATCAGATAACGAAGTCAGTACACTCTCACTTGAATGTGGGGGTGGTCACTGGACAGGTGGCACACCCCTCGCGATCGCCAAGGGTCCACAGGCGATATTTGGTAGCGCGAGTACAAATCCTTGGGATAGTGCGGTGACAACAACAACAACGACAGTCAGCTTCAAACCAACAACGAATATGGCCGTGGCTGGTCATTATAATGTTTTCATTGAATACATCTCCCAAAGTAGTTCGGGGGTTGTTTCAAAGATTACAGAAGGCTCAACAGACGTTGTGACATTCGGATACTAGATACTAATTATTTTTATAAATCTTACCAAACTTGATGTCGGGTTTGGTAAGTTTTATTTATATTACATATTTTGCTCAATGAATGATTCAACAGAATCTGATAATTGTGATGTCAAAATTTAGTGACAATCCTTCTTGAAAATGGGAACTGATTTATCTTATCCATATGAATGTCTCATCACCACTTACCAAAGGGAAATATCTCTCTTCATTAGCACCATCTACATCTCTATTGTAAATTCCCAAGATAGGTAAGTATGTGTTACCTGATTCTACAAGATAAATGAGACCTCGTCTCCACACTTGATCATTTGCGTCAGTTGGATCTGTTCCCTGTGGTGTAATCACACCACTTGAATTCCAACCATTAAAACTATAGTCTGTATTGCTTGGTAGGTTAATAACACCACTCGTGCTATTAAATGTACTACCGTTTAGAGTTTTACAACCCATGTAACTACCACCACCGTATGTCCAACCAACAGAACCTTTACCATAAGAATCGAATGTTTGACGTATTTCTGATGCTGTAGCTTTCATAGCATTTATCTGTTCATTCGTGTATGTAAATGTAAAATCACCAGAATATGCAAATCCACTACGTTGCGTCCAAGGGTTGGCTTGTGTGTAGAGATCAGCTGCATATTTTACACGCATCCAACCACCACTTCCTATACCACTCTCTTCCCCGGTTAGATCGCAATATACTTGGAAAGCATCACCATCAAAACCCGTAGGTTTTATCCAATATAAACCATTTGTGGAACTTATGTTATTTGTTAGCAAATAATTTGCAGATGGAGCCGGTAATTCCTGAGTACTACCTAGTAATAAAAGTGTCATCAAATTATTATCCACTATATACCGAATGGCGACGATACCAGAGCCACCGTTGCCCGCTGTTACACCACCATCGCGACCACCACCACCACCACCAGTGTGATTAGTGCCACTAGAACCACCTGCACCACCACCACCCAAACCTCCAGCTCTTGCTATGTTATCGTTTCTTGCAAAAGCACCACCACCACCAGCAAACCAGCCACTCTCACCATAGGTTTCACCAAATACACTTAGAAGTAAACCATCGCCACCTTGTATATTGTATCCATTTCCAACACTCGAACCCAAAAAATCATCACCTTTCTCACCGGCGCCACCACCACCACCACCACAATCACCATCTTTACTGAGACTTCCACCACCAGCGAAACCAGCGTCTATATAAACACCGCTATTTGTACCTGCTTGTGTTGATGCTCCACCAGCTCCATTTGGATTTGTATCGCCACCGCCGCCACCACCACCAGAGCCACCCGCACTACCAGCGTTCCAAGATGTACCATCACTAGAACCACCACCACCACCACCACCATTGGCAGTTAGACCAAATGCCGTTGAGTTTTTGCCATTTTCACCATTTACGAGTGCATTACCACCCCCTGTACCACCGTTACCCACGACGATAGTTTGTGACCCACTTGTTATAGTTCGATCTGTATCGAAAACGAGACCCCCGGCACCACCACCACCAGACGCACCGTTGCCTGTAACACCACCACCACCACCACCCCCAGCAACTAAAAGTACATTAGCATTGAGAGTTGTAGATGGAGGTGTCCAACTGTACGTTGTCTGCCCCGAGGCGGTACTGGGTGTGCCAATACTCCCAAACTTTGATGGCAACGTCGCTGGTACAGTATCGGCATATACTCTACCATTGGCGGCAGCTGCCCCAACAGTACCATCTCCGTAATGATTATCAAAATTTCCATAGTGGAAAGCAAGGACTTCATCTGTGGCACTTGGTGCTCCTAAAAAGATGATATCACCATCGTCATTACACAGTAGAGTATCCATTACTATATAAAAATAAATTAAATACCAAATCTGCGCTTTAATGCATTGTAATTTATTATATTATGGTTCAATGTATACATTTGGATACAAATTGACTGTGTATATGGTATCGGTGTATGTTGTTGTAGATCCTATACGCGTGGTCGCTAAGTCTTGGTAAATTTTACCAGAACCCGCGTCATTACTACCCGCTATTGTACTGGATCCATTATTTGTTGAAGTCTGAGCTACTTCTGTCCTATTGACAAACATTCGCATCCTTGATGTGGACGCCAACACCTCCACTGAAATTCCTATTTCTGTTGGGGTATTCGTACTAAAATAAGATGGTATCGGCCAGGAAAGTTCTACACTACCACCAACAACATCACCTTTTCCACCCTGACAATAGAGAGTGCCACTAGTTGCATATAGTGCAAATCCTGCACCAGTCGCACCAGCCTCATATATAATACCCTCTGTATTTTGGTCGATTGCGACACTTGCGACCAAGACACATTGAGATTTACCAGAAAATACTTCAGGTACATCTCTTTCAACCCCTGTGAGAGTTACAGCTCCACTGACACCTTGTAGTATAGGAAGTGTAGTGAGACTTACAAACTCTGCAATAATAACCCCCTGAGTGCTCGTAAACGATGGAAGTTTCGATGTAATACCCCACTTATAGGTGAGGTACTCGGCGACATAGACGCGCTCAGAGGCACTGAGCACACCGTCATAGACGATAAACTCATAGATGTTTCCCCAATATTGTGATGATGTTGTGATAACGGTTGAATTGTTATGATATCCACCTATGCAACAGAAGGGAAGTGTATAATTTGTAGCACTTGTAATTGTTGAGTTTGTACCACTCTCATTGAGTTGAAAGTTATAGATTGGCGACGACGTACTCAATTCCCAAACCAAAAGATTGCGACTATTGGTCATTGCAGTGGTTATGTCAAATCCGGAATCCAAGAAATTACTACCACTACTATCATATAAACCCAAATTGTTATTCCCCGATCCTATAATAACCTGGTGGTCTCCACCGGAGCCGCGAACGAGAGTTCTCCAGGTAGATGTACTGTTTAATATCTGTGTTACACAAAATATAGTATACTTCCCCGTTGTGGGTGCTGTGATATTTGTGAGTGCACTCGAAACTATTCGTTTTGCAATTCCATAAGACCCGCCAAAATTCATATAAGGAAACCCATTGGCGTCAGTACCTTTGAGACTCGCATTTGTAGACACCGTAAAGTCTAGGCCATTCCCGGATTGGTCAGACCACGTGGCGCTCCCAGCCGTGTACTGATCCGCACTGAGACTCAATAGAGTATTTGATGGTTGATAGGTACCGATCACTATATCACCATCGTCATTACACAGTAGAGTGTCCATGTACTGTTATTATAACCACGCAAAAAAAATATACTGTAATATTAAATAATGGCCACGACCAACATTCAAACATTTTCGGGAGATGTTGAGATCACCGGTGGGTTATCGGTAACTGGAACCGTTATATCGACAGTTGGTACAGATAAAGTCAAACTAACCGCAACATCCGCAAGTGAAACGGATTATATCCCATTGTCGAAGGCTACAACCGGTGCCCAGGCGCTTTACACAGATTCCAACCTCACATATAATCCCTCGACGAACCAGATTGCAGCTAACCTCTCTGGTAACGTCACTGGTAATGTGTCTGGTAACCTAACTGGTAATGTGAGTGGTAATATAGCTGGTAGTGCGGATACAGTTGCATTCACAGCCAGAAATGCTACTGACGATACAGACTATATTGCATTTGTAGATACATCCACTGCCGGAGATAAAGCCCTCTACACAGATTCTAACCTCACGTATAATTCCTCAACGAATACGATTGGAGCTAACCTATCGGGTAATGTCACAGGTAATCTCACTGGTAACGTGACTGGGAATGTGAGTGGTAATATAGCTGGTAGTGCAGATACAGTCGCATTTACTGTAAGAAATAGCAATACTACAGACTACATCGCATTTGTAGATACTAACACCGCCGGGGATAAAGCTCTCTATGTGGATTCTAACCTCACTTATAATTCCTCAACGAATACGATTGGAGCTAACCTCTCTGGTAATGTTACTGGTAATGTCACAGGTAGCCTAACTGGTAACGTGACTGGGAATGTCAGTGGTTCGGCTGCATCAGCAACTAATGCATCGAGCGCTGCGAGTGCTGACTTAGTTGCATTCACAGCTAGAAATTCTACTGACGATACAGACTACATCGCATTTGTAAATACAGCCACAGCCGGAGATAAAGCCCTCTACACAGACTCCAACCTCACGTATAATTCCTCAACGAACCAGATCGCGGCTAACCTATCGGGTAATGTCACAGGTAATCTCACTGGTAACGTGACTGGGAATGTCAGTGGTTCGGCTGCATCAGCAACTAATGCATCGAGCGCTGCGAGTGCTGACTTAGTTGCATTCACAGCCAGAGATGCTACTAATGATACAGACTATATCGCATTTGTAAATACAGCCACAGCCGGAGATAAAGCCCTCTACACAGACTCCAACCTCACATATAATTCCTCAACGAACCAGATCGCGGCTAACCTATCGGGTAATGTCACAGGTAATCTCACTGGTAACGTGACTGGGAATGTGTCGGGTACCGCAGGCAGCGCAGATTCCGCCACCAACGCGAGTGCAGTCGCATTTACTGTAAGAAATAGCAATACTACAGACTACATCGCATTTGTAGATACCAACGTCGCTGACAATAAAGCTCTCTATGTGGATTCTAACCTCACTTA
>Ga0181599_1003757_pt1 | contig 12616 bp, 10 predicted proteins | sample 041ome_3_FD_148658 | JGI IMG/M metagenome (GOLD analysis project Ga0181599, IMG submission 148658) | Coastal salt marsh microbial communities from the Groves Creek Marsh, Skidaway Island, Georgia - 041405US metaG (spades assembly) | ecosystem: Environmental > Aquatic > Marine > Intertidal zone >...
TTTTCGGTTTTTCGGTTTTTCGGTTTTTCGGTGTTTCGCGCGTCGCGTCGCGTCGATCGCGCGCGGGCGCGACACGCCGACGCGCCGACGCGCGCGCGGACGGGGGCGCGACGGTGGCGGTGATCGAGGACGGATCGCGGCGCCGCGCGGGGTCCGACGATCGCGTCGGCGAACCTCGCGTCGGCGAACGAAACGAAACGAAACGAATCATTCACCGCGTTGATTTGTGATTTGTGGAATCCATTGGTGTTGTCGGACGACGAGGACGATGATCAAGGCGTTCATCGTGGTGAATAACCACGCCATGGTGCGATTGTGTAGATTTTACGAACAGCTCGGGGTGGATAAACAGACGGAGCTGTGTCAGACGGTGTACAAGCTCGTGACGGGGCGACCGGATCACCTGTGCTCGTTCGTGGACGACGAGAAGACGTTCGGCCCGGACACGAAGCTGGTGTACAGACACTTCGCGACGCTGTACTTTTGCATCCTGAGCGATCGAAGCGAGAGCGAGCTGGCGATGCTGGATCTGATTCAAGTCTACGTCGAAACCCTCGATCGGGTGTTCGAGAACGTGTGCGAATTGGATTTGATTTTCAACTCTCCGAAGGCGTACACCGTGCTCGACGAGACAATCGTCGGGGGGTTGGTGCTCGAGATCAACACGAATAAAATCTTGAACGTGTACGATCAGCTCATGAAACTGGAGAAGATGCACGGTTCGCTCATGGATAAGATCGCCATCTCGTGATCGTAGTAATCTGTAAAACACTCCCTCGCTCGCGCGTCGCGTCGACGGGCGTCGACCAGCCTAGACCTAACGCGTCGACGCCGACGTCTGCCTCACATCGACGCGCGCCATGCTTCGTCACTGCGCGCGCGCCGCGTTCAAGCGCGCCACCGAGGGCTCGCCCTCGACGTCTCTTCGCGCGTTCGCGAGCGACACCGCGCGCGACGCGGGCGCCGTCGTCGATCGCGACTCCACCCCGCGATCGCCCGCGACGACCGCGAGCGCCGATCGCTCGCGCGAACTCGCGGAGAAGGCGATGCCGACCGATCTCGCGGGCGTCCTGGACGCGAGCGCGAAGACGCTCGTGCTCACGGAGCTCCTGCGAGGGATGTCGCTGACGCTGAAGTACTTCTTCGATAAAAAGGTGACGATCAATTACCCGTTCGAAAAGGGACCGCTGTCGCCGAGGTTTCGAGGCGAACACGCGCTGCGAAGGTATCCCACGGGTGAGGAAAGATGCATCGCGTGTAAGTTGTGCGAGGCCATATGCCCAGCGCAAGCGATCACGATCGAGGCGGAGGAGAGAGAGGACGGAAGTCGACGAACGACGAGATACGACATAGACATGACGAAGTGCATCTTTTGCGGGTTTTGCCAAGAGGCGTGCCCGGTGGACGCCATCGTGGAGGGACCAAACTTTGAGTACGCGACGTTTTCGCACGAGGAGTTGCTGTACGATAAGGAGAAGTTACTCTCTAACGGTGATCGATGGGAGAAGGAGATCGCGAGAAACTTGCAATCGGAGGCGATGTACCGATGAAGGCGGCGGACGACGGCGAGGCGGTTTTGATTTGTATAAACACACACAGCATTTGTAGTTTGAGAACGAAATATTCGTATTCACATATCGTTTCAGTGAGTCACTGGAAGTGAGTCACGCTAGAGACTATTGTGTTTCCGTCGTCTTCCCTTTCTGTCCGATTCCCTATCATCTGCGACCGCCTCGACCGCCGCCTCGGCCGCCGCCTCGGCCCCCGTCGCTTCGACCGCCACGGCCACCTCTGCCGGCAGCGGCCGCGCGTTGCGCGGCGTGAGATGCGCTCACCGCATCAAAGCCAAACGTCATGGCGTCCATGCGACGTTGTTCGTGAAATCGACCTCTGTTCCCCCCAGCAGCCTTCTCCGTAGCTTCGCTGCTCATGGTGTCGAAAAAGTCATCCTTGACGTACACCGGGTTGGATTGAACTTCGGTCGTGAGCTTCTTCGCCTCGGCAGATTGCGCTAACTTTTCCTTGTTGAATTTTTGCAACATTTTCTCAAAGTTGAACGCTTCCTTCGGCACCGCTGGAGCCGCACCACGTCCACCGCCGGCGCCACGACCGCCCGTTCTCGGCGCCGGAACCCCGCGGCCACCCTGCGTGGGCGCCGGTCTGGGCGCAGCCCTGAGCCGAGCCACTTCCTCGGGAGCCATCGCGTTGAGAGCGGCGGCAGCAAACGAGGTTGGTTTCGGTTTGGGGGCGGCGGCCTTCGCGATGGCCTTCGGAGCGGCGACCGTAGCCGCGGTCTTGGCGACGCCGGCCGCGGCCGGGGGCGCGTTCCGCGCCGCCGGAAGGATCACGCCCTCGGATGCCGCCGCGGCCGGGTTCGGGTTACCCCACGCCGATTTCTTCGGCGCAGGCGCAGGCGGTTGCTGCTGCTGCTGCTGCTGCACCGGCGGTTGCTGTTGCATCGGCGGTTGCGGCGGCGGTTGCTGCTGTTGCGGCGGCGGTTGTCCCCACGCCGGCGGCGGAGCGCCGTATTGCTGCGGCATCCCGTACTGCTGCTGCGGCGGATATCCCATGTACGCCTGCTGCGGCGCGCCCATGTACCCATACTGCGGCTGCTGCCCGTACTGCGGCTGCTGCCCGTACTGCGGCTGTTGCATGTACTGCGGCTGCTGCGCGTACTGTTGCTGCTGCGCCGCCGCCGAGGCGCCGTTTTCGACAATCTCCAAATCCTGGATATCATCCCCCTTAAACGTGATGTACTCGTACACCTCCACGCTCGGCGGGATCTGCACCCCATTCGTCCGTCTTCCCTCCGTTCCGAACGATCGCACTGCGCTCGCGTCCAACGTTCGCCGTCGTCAGTCTCTCCTCGTCGTCCGCGATCGTCGCGCCTCTCTCAGATCTCGCGCGCGCGTCCGCCCTCCGCGCCCTCTCCGCGTCGTCTCGCCTCGTTCTCTCGCACCGTTCTGCAGCGTCAGCGTGCTCTCGACCGGGTCGATGTTCACCAGCACGCCCTCGTATCGTATGTCGGAGTGCGAGACGAGGTAAATGGTCGATCCTATGAATGACCCATCCATGTCGGCGGCGTCGACGTCGGCGACGTCGGCGACGACAAACAGCGCGGTGCGATTCGCGACGGCGTTCGACGCGAGGCAAAACGCGTGCGCTCGTTCGCGCGCGAAAACGCGCGTGCTCTGAGGCGCTCGTTCGCGCGTCACGAGCGGCGCGATGTGACGCGATCGCCATTCGCCATGCCCACCAAACGCGCGGGCGCCCGAGCGAGCGCGGACGAGCGCGAACGCGAGACACGAGACGACGAGACGACGACGCGAGCGCCGAACGCGAGGACAACGGCGATGAGGATGAGGATTCGCGTGACAAACGATGACGGCGATGACAGCGATGACGCGCGCTACGGCGCGGCGGCGAACACGGCGCGAAGGACGACGTCGAGGGGCGGGAGAAAGTCGCCGGCGAGGACCCAGGCGTTCCACGCGCTGTGCACGAGCACGGGGGCGAGGAGGTTGCGCGTGCGTACGAAGACGACGCACATGAGACAGCCGAGGAAGGTGAGGGGAAGGAACTGCTCGAGGGAGAAGTGAGCGCAGGCGAAGAGGGTGGAGGAGATGAGCATGGCGCGCGCGGCGCCGGTGAAGGCGGTGAGGGAGGCGAAGAAGAAGCCTCGAAAGATGAGCTCTTCCCACACGGGGGCGGCGAATGAGGCCAAGAGCATGTAGAACGCTTTCGATATGATATCATTCGACTTCATGCTTTGTTCCCACGCCGCGGTGACGGTTTCGTCGAAAGCAATCAAGCCGATGTGCTCCAATAAAGTCGTGCTCAATCCGTGCAACCACACGACGAATGGAAACGCCACGCACGCCACGGCGACGTCTCTCAGGTACTTTCTGTCCTCAAACCAGCGCACTGGGAACCAATTCACCCCGAACGGCCGAAATGGACGTAAGGATTGACGCAAAACGAACCAAGTCATGAGCATTTGCGTGAAATCTAAGCACAAACTGTACGTCGCCAATCCTCGCTGCGTGAAGCTCGACGTGTCGAACCCGAGAACGCCCGCGGCGTACGGGAACACCGCGTTTCCTATCACGCAAAACGCGCAAAACCACAGCACCATAACTTGAATAATCACCTTCATTCCCCACTTCGCTTCCCATATCTCGCTTCCATCGCTCGGAAGTTTGAGGAATCGATCAAACCACGGCTGCGTCGTGGCCGTCGGTTCGCTCGGCCCTCCGCGCTCGATGACACCTTCGCTCGCCCTAGCGCGCACGATGCGCTTCAGCGACCGAGCACACAAGCCAATCGTCCGCGCGCCATCTCTGGACGCGGCATCGCGCTCGCGGGCGACGCGATCGACGCGCACAGCCGTCCGAAACGCGCGAGAGAGCGGAATGCACGTCGAAGCGAACGACGACGAAACCGCGCGATTGCGACGACTGTGCGCGCGCGTGAGGCACTGCGTGCGCGCAGGTACAGCGGCCGTCGCCATTGTCTCAGTTTTTAAACGTTATCGCTGACATTCGTCGATGCGAGATGAGATCGATCGGCCGTCGCGTTGTGCGGCGGCGAGGCGGCGAGCGAAAAGGCGAGGCGCACGCGTCTTTACATGATTCATCTATGTCGTTGACGTCTTCTGAATATCCGAGTCTCTTTCACGGTGACGTTAGGGTACCCTCGCCAGACCTTGCCGATTTCTGGGTGCCATCCCATGGAGTTGCGCTTGAGCGCTGGATGCATGTAAGTCTCGGCGTTGAACTCGGCGCGAGGCGCGATGGACGCCTGTGGTAGGGGCACGGACCAGCGAAGCTCGCTCGCGATCGATCGAAATCTGTGACTGGCTTTGCTTAGAACCGGTAAGACAGTGATCCAGAGAATGAGTGCTCCGGCGTACGCTTGCTTGGACAAGAGGACAAACGACAAAAAGCTCTGCGCGATCATCAGCGCGTAAATCGTCAAGTTGCAAAACGTTGTCCACATCGCCCCGCCGGCTTCGTACGAGCGTTCGTACACATATAGGACGTGATAACGCCATATGACAAAATTAAAGACGAAAAATACGGTGCAGAGTAATGTGATCAAAGGTGCGACTGTGGAAAAGACGAGACCAATCATCATCACCATGGCGAACACACCGACTTCGCGACCAAGGCGAACCGATCTCGGGCTGTATTTGATCGTTCTATCTCGAGCGGTCACGTTGCATCCCAAACAGCACAGCCAGCGATTGACGATCATGCATAGCACTCCGGGATGAGGGAAAATCAACCGCTGAGTGGGGAGGTATACCCCTCTGAATACGATCCAAAGTAGGAAGAAATTACTTGTGAGCGGCAGCGACGTACCGAGAAGTTGCAGCATGGCATCCGGACCTTTCGTGTTGAGCGCGTTCAAATATCGTTGAATGGCGTAACCAGATACAGTGCCGAAAAACACATTCAGAAACGCCCACAGAAAGTAGTACTCCGCAAACGACTCGTCTGTTTTACTCAGACTAGAATACTTGCTCTGTGCCTGAACGAGATACATCATTCCGAACGAAACGACAAACGTTTCCCAGAGTGTCAGCAGAATGGGTGGTAAAATACCTTGCACTAGAATTCGTAGATACCGCGCGGAATCGCTCGAGCAGTACCACTTCAAGCCGTCGTTGTGATTTGCACCGAATTGATTTGCTACGCATAGCGACGACATCACGCCAGTGAACATTCCCGTCGGAATGAGTATGATGGTGAGAATGAGCGGGAAAATCACCATCGATCGGATCTCACGCTGACGTCTTCGAAGTAATACCGATTGCCAATTGAGATTGTCGGGTCCCGGCGCGGGTTCGATCGCAAAAAGATCACGCTGACGCGATGTGATACGGCACTGCGCCGCGCACGCCGCCGCATACTGGCTTTTGAAAGCAACGATACAACTCGACCCGGGCTCGGTTTGAAGAATTCTGGTGCGCTCCTGAACAACCAAGTGGTCTAAAATTGCTACTCTGTCTCGTAAACCCGTGATTTCATCCCGAAAACCGCTCCCTCTACGCATACGACGGTGTCCATGCCGTTTTGATTGCAACATCGATTGTTTCTCGATTTCATTCTTGAGCTTGTCGCGCTCGATGAGTAAGTCGTCCACAGGGCGGTAGTCCTGTAAAGGAATCACCATTAGGAAGTCGTCTGGAAACAGGCCTCCGAAAAATGTCTCCACCGCTCGCACACCTTCCCACGGATCCGCGGCCCCCTCGGGAAGATTACCACCGACGTCTGTCATCAAGACGCAATAGTTTTGCACCAACACGCTGACCACCACTTCCTTTTCGCTGCCGTCTTCGCTGACTTCGTCCGCGACGGCTGAGACGTACCGTCTATCATCTATCGATGGTACTGGGTTAATATCGCACGTTGATGCGTCGTTGCAAGGAAATCGCCCCTCGATATCAACTTTGATTTGCCGCGGAGCAGAGAGCGCATCGGTCGATCCAAATCCGTCGCTCCCACTCCTCAATTGGTCGCTCCATACCTCTTCAGCGATGTCTAACCCTTCCCACCAATTGTGTCTTATCGCGACATCCTCGCTATCGCTCGTCAATTTATCTAAGTGATGTTCTTTGGACATTTCGTCAAAGTCACTCATGGACGCCATGGAAATCTCCGACACCGATCGAGACGATTCTTCACGCGGCGTCTCCGTCACTCGAAGGGGACCGAAGTGGGAGTGATAGCCTCTTGATGGCGTCGCCATCGATGGTCCACGAGTGCTTTCAATGAACGATGCCCTAGGAAAACGTCTGAGCTTCTGCTCGGTCGACATCTGACCGTTCGAGCGTTTCGGCCCAAGCAACGCTTCGAGAAGCATCGTCGTCGGCATGGTTCTCGCCGCAGGAGTCTGTCCGCCCTCTCTTTCCTCTTCCTCAATAGTCTCCGTCATGAACTCTCTGTTTGTGTTTATTCCTTGCTGTAAAAACTTCTGTAGCACGGTTTGCGGGATGTGCACCGCGCGCCAAGGATTCGACTCGCCCGTCGTCGTTCCGTACACTTGACGTAAAAACTCGTAAGAGCGATAGTGGGCCGTCAGCAACCACAGCGCATACGCCGTGAACGCCCAAAACATCACTACGTGCATCCACATCAACGAACTGGTCGGTTCCACGTTTGCGATCGTCATTCGCATCAACACGTGGCTCTCGCGCGCCGCAGACGACTCGCTCGTCGTCGTCGTCTCGTAATACGATCTCGACAGGTGTGTCGGCGCGAGCGCCAGCACTCCAACCAACGCTAAAGGCGCGAACAACTGCGTCCCGAACTGCGCAATTCTTAAGAATACTAATGCATCCAATCCTGCCGTGTGCACGATGTCAGAATCTGCCACCGTCAACACGTGCGCGATCCATCCGTACGTGGTCGAGCACGCCTCTCGCGCGCCGCCGCGATTCGCGCTCGCGTCGAATCGCGGCGGTGCGCACCCGCTCGTCTTCAGCGACCGCAGGTGTTCTCGACCGGTATAAATCGGCACGTATTTCCTCGCGATCCCGAACGCGGTCAACACCGCGAGCGCGGCGCACACGTACGCGGCGAACGCGCTCAAAACTTCCGCATCCGCGACATCCGTGTTCACGCACGCGACGTTTTGCGAATCGCACAGCGTCGTCGGCGTCGACGGCGCGGGCGGCGTGAACGTCGTCGTCGACGTCGTCATCACCGCCGCGCGCGCGCGTCCTGTGCGCCCTCGTCGTCGTCCTGTGCGCCCTCGCGCGCGTCGCGAGGAAGTCAAAGCGTCAAACGACGACCGCCCGCCGCCCGCCCCGCGCGTCGTCGATCGGCGTCGCGCGTCGATCGACGTCGCGTCGATCGGCGTCCATCGACGCCGATCGTTCGGCGGTGGACGCCCTCGCACTCGTCGACGCGCGGCGCCATGCGACCGCTCGCGCGCGCGCTCGCCGTCGACGCCGTCGACGCCGCGCCGTCGTCGTCGTCCCCGTCGCCCGACGCCGTCGTCCGCCGCGGTCGCGCGCTCCTCGGCGCGTACCTCAACGGCGACCCCGACAACCAGGTGTACGTCTTCATGTTCGCCTTCTCCGTGCTCCTGTTCAGCGTCCCGCCGCTGTTGAAGCTCAAGCACGTCCTGTACCCGCCCGAGGTCGAGCCCGAGGCGTGGGATTACGAGGCCGAGATCGCGGACCTCGCGCCGGGCGGCGCGCGTCGCCGCGAGCGCGCGGACGCGGACGCGCCGTAGCGCGCGGCGCCCGCGGCAACGGCTCGGTGGTGTATTTCACGACACGACGCGATCACGACGTAGCGCTCGATCGCGATTGTATGCGTAGACGTCACGTAAAAAAGCCCGTACTCGCACGCGCGTCGTTCGGGCGGCGCAAGTCGTCGCGCGCGCGTCGCGGCTCGCGAGACGTCGACGCGTCCGTTCGTCGACGGCGCCGACGACGACGGGCGGCGGCGCGAGAGGACGCGCGAGACGCGCGCGAGGATCGATCGCGAGGCGCGCTTAGCGCGAACGACGGTCGGGACGCGAGGACGCGCGCGCGCGGGCGTCGGAGATAGCCCATCGGACGCGAATCGCGATGCGCGCGAACGCGACGCACGCGGCGCGCGCGCGGGCGTTCAGCGCGTACAGATTCGGAACGGTGGAAGACGTCGAGACGCTGCCGATGTATCGAAGAAAGGACGATCACGACGATGGGAAATATCGAGCGAGCGCGACGACGCGAGCGCTGGCGCGCGCGCGGCGGGCGATAAGTCGGGGCGAACGCGTGGGATGGTTGGGGTTGCTGGCGTTGATATTCGTCGGACGGACGGTGTTCGATGGGAAAGAGAATCATCGCGTGCCGAGCGCGATGGGAGTGATGCCGGTGATGCGAAGGAGCGTGGTGGAGCGAAAGACGCCGGCGCAGGTGGACGGGGTGGATGAACTCGTCGTCGTGCCGGGGCACGCGGTGTACTACGGTAATAATTTTTTGGAGGCAAAAGACGAGAGTAACTGGGCGTTAGAGCCTCATCAATTGCTAGAAGGTGAGGCGAAGGCGTTCATGGAGCACATGGAGCGCGGTGTGCGCGAGGTGGCGAAGAATCCGCGCGCTATGCTCGTATTTAGCGGTGGTAAGACGAGACGCGAGGCGGGCGCAATTAGCGAGGCGAGCTCGTATTGGCAGGTGTCGAGGGCGTTTGATTGGTTTGGGGTCGACGCCGGGGTGGAGCTTAGAAGCTTTACGGAGGAACACGCACGGGATAGCTTTGAGAATCTGCTTTTCAGCGTGTGTCGCTTCTTTGAGCTCACTCGAAAGTTCCCGTCAAAAATCACCGTCGTGGGTTTTGAAAGCAAGCGCGACCGTTTCCAGAAGCTCCATCTCCGGGCGATCGGGTATCCGGAAAGCAATTTCACGTATATCGGTACCAAGGCGTTGAATGAAAAGGAAATGGAGGCCGGCGAGGTGAAAGTTCGCGAGGCGTTCGCGCGGGATCCGTTCGGATGTCGAGGCGCACTCGCGGCGAAGCGTCACGATCGCGATCCGTTCAACGAAGGCGCACCATACAGTTCGCAGGTGAAGATACTCAGCGCGTTCTGGTTGCACATCGACACTTGTTCTCAGCGATTATATAATGGATATTTCCCATGGTCGCCGGGCATGATGATTAAATGATAAAAAATCCTAGATACCTATGTGGTAAGAGCTAATCCGTTGTTCATTTGGTTCTCAACTTTTCCAAAACCAACCTCGTCTTCGCTTGCGCTCCTCTCGCCTGTACTCTTCTAATTCTGCTTCTACTTGCTCTATGAACATCTCAGTTACGTCTAATTTCCTAGATTCGCCCTCACTCATAGCCGCCGCAGCCGCCGGCGCGACGAGTTCCGGCACGAGCTTTTCCAACTCTTGCATCGCGTACCCGAACGGCAGCGTCGCAGCGCCGCCGACGACCACGCCCAGTGCCGCTCCTCGCGCTCGCACCGCGACACCGCCCGGTATGGCCATCCCCGTGAGCGCGCTCGTCAACATTCCCGCCCCGACGACGTTCCACATGTCCCTCGCGTCGCGTCGCTTTTCCAATCCCAAGCGCGCCGCGCTGAAGACGGACACAAAGCTTCCCAGTCGCATCCCGTGCAGGGTGACGTCGGAGATCGTTCGCGTCCAGATTCGATGTTTACGCTTCGTCGCGCTCTCCATCGCGTCCACGACGCGTCGTCGTTCGGCGTAGTGCGCCGACGCCGCGCCGTAGACGATCCCACCGCACAATCCGTACGTCGTCTCGCGCGCCCACTGCAAGAGCTCGGGCGGCGGCGGCGGCGGGTCCTCGCCGGGCTTGATTCGCTCGAACGCGCGCTCCATGACGAGCGAACGACGCGCTCGAGCGCGGCGCTCGAGCGAGACGCGCGCGCCGGTCTGACATCGTCGCGGGGGGACGCGGAGGCGATGCGTGGGAAATGGGCGACAACAAAGCAAAGACGTCGCGCGCGCGCGCGGCGCCTAGGGTCCAGAAAAATGTCCGGAGTGCACGCGCGCGCGCGTCGCGCTCGATCGAGAGAGGGTGGATGATTGGATGATTCGAGAAACGCTGCGTGCAAGCTCGTGGAGTGAACCAATGACTAGTCGTTACAGCGGAATTTCAACGCGCGCGCTCGGGAGTCGGGCGTTTTGAAAGATTTAAAATTTGAAGACGGTTCCCTTCTCGCCTCGGTCCCAGGTTTTCACGCCGTCCGCGCCGCGATTGGGCGGAGGGAACTTTAATTTTCTCAAAGTAAACTCACCGTTTCGTTCGAAAGACGCCGATGCGACGACGTCCACGGGATCGGAGGTGAAGATGAACCGACGTAACTCAAAGTTGCCGGTACGCTGGAACACGCTCTTCGGCACGGCGGCCGTGCGAGCGGAGAATGGGAACGTCATCTTGCGCAGCTTGAACGAACTCTCCGGAGCGCGCTTGAATGGACTTTTATTCACGGATGACTCGGCCTTGATCTTGGTGAAGTCGAGCTTGCGGAGGGTGAACGCTTCTGCAGGAGCGCGTTTGAAACCGCCGTCGACGGGCGCTTGCTCGTCGCTCGCGTTGAAGACCTTTTTACGAAGGGAAAAGCTCTCACCACCGCGTTTGAACGGCGTCTTGCGACTGCTGCTCTTCTTCGTCATGCCAACTTCCAACTGCTGGAGCCCAGCAGCGAGCTCGACCGCGCGTTCTGCAGCGCTCTCCATTTGCTTCGCAGCCTTCATCGCGCTCGCGATACCGGGAGCGTAATCCATGTACGCCATGTCGCCTTCGAGGGCGCGAACGTTGGCCAATGCCTCGTCTGTCACTATCTTTGCTTTTTGCGTCGCATCCACTTGCTCCGCGAGCTTGGCGGTGAGCGATTCGATGAGCGTAGACAAGTCCATGTTGCGCAACTTGGCCGACTCCGCTTCCTTCTTCGCCTTGAGGTACACGTCGGCCTCCTCCATGTCGGACATCGCCACCTCCAATTCGCGAATGCGCTTCAATAAACTATCTTTTTGTGCAGTGACTTCTGCGAGTTCCGAGTCTTTGCTTCGTTCTTGCTCGAGAATTTCGCTCAACTCTTCTTGATCGACCATGTCAGCCATCTGAACCTCGAGCAGGCGAATGCGCGACTTGAGGGTGACGACTTCGAGCGCCGCCGCCTCGTACTTCTTCGTCACCGCCGGAAGCTCTCCGCCGTCTGCGAGGAGAGCGGCTATGCGTGCACGCATTTCTTTGTTTTCGGCCTCCAGGGCGATGATCAAATCGGGCGAGTTGAGCTTGCCCGCGGCAAGTTCCATCAACTCGGCGTTCGTGACGCTGTCGGCGAGTTCGATTTCCAACCCGCGAATCGTCGCCAACAAGGCGTCGCGATCCTCGAGTTTATGCTCAAGCTCACGCATGCTCGCCTTTAAGACCTCAATCTCCGCATCTTTCACCGCGAGATCGGCCTCGAGAGCCTCCGTCGCGCCGTCGTCCACGAGCTCCGCGAGCTCCTTCGCCGCGCTCACCAGTCGCGCGTTCATTCGTCGCGCCTCCTCGAGTTCGCCCTCCACTTCTTCCGTCCGCGCCGTTTGTTCCGCCAACTCCGCCGCTTCCTCGAGCAGCGCATCGATCGCCTCTCGATTCTCATCCTTCAATCGTCGCACCTCGGCTCGTAACTCCCTCGCCTCGCCCTCCAGCGCCGCCAATCGCGCGCTCGTCGGCGCCGTCGCCTCTCTCCGCGCTCGTTCCGCCCGCGCGCGATCGATCAGCGCCCGCGCTTCCGCCACGCTTCGCGCGCCCTCTTCCCCGTTCGCGCTCGCCGCGTCCAGCAGCGCTCGCAGCGCCTCCCGCGTCGTCGCTCGCGTCGTCACCGCCGCGCGCCTTCGTCCCCCCGTCGTCGTCGTCCGCGTCCATCGCGCGCGCGTCGTCGCGCCGTCGCGCGCGCGTCGCCGCTCGAACGTCGCGCGCGACGTCGTCGCTCGCGTCACCGTCACCGTCATCATTCGCGCGCCGCCGTCTCGCCGCGCGGCGTCGCGCACTCGCGTCGGCGTCGACGCCGCGCCCGGCCCACGCCATCCGCGCTCGTTCCCGTCCGCCGGCGTCGAGGCCGCGACGACCGCGGACGCGGGCGCGATGGGCGACGGGGG
>Ga0181599_1003764_pt1 | contig 12605 bp, 6 predicted proteins | sample 041ome_3_FD_148658 | JGI IMG/M metagenome (GOLD analysis project Ga0181599, IMG submission 148658) | Coastal salt marsh microbial communities from the Groves Creek Marsh, Skidaway Island, Georgia - 041405US metaG (spades assembly) | ecosystem: Environmental > Aquatic > Marine > Intertidal zone >...
ATCAAACTGTTTAACGAGTTTTTGGGGCTTGGATCCGATCGTTTCGTTTCGGATCGTTCGCTTCGGCGCGGCAGAGACGCTCGCTCTGGCGGAAGACGCGAAGAAGAACCATGGGCAAAGTCGCGACGCGTTTGCGCTCCGTGACGTACACGCTCTCCCCGATGCGCACCGGGGTGATGCACGGCTTGTTTAAGGATTGGGCCGCAGGCATGGCGAAGCGGGTCAAGGAGAACGCGGTGGATGCCGGGTTGTTTTGTGCGGTCCCGCTGTTTGGAACCATGGCGTACGTGGCGCGACGCGACGCGACGCGACGTGATTCGACGATCACGCGCGTTTGGTTGTTCGTGATGGATGGATGGATCGCGCGATCGGTGACGGGATTCGCGGCGGAAACAAACATTCGATTCGATGGTTGTGATGGACGGACGGATCGCGCGAGGGTATCGAGGAAGAAGAAGAAGACGCGAACAAAGACTGACGAAAACGAACCCCCCGACGTTGTCGCTCGAATTTGAACAGGTACGCCGCGAATTACAAGGAAAACGAAAAGCTCGCGCACCGGTACTAGGCGTGGATCGTCTCGGGAGGAGGTGTTCGGAGTCGACGCTCGAGAGGCGAGGAGGGGCTCTGCTCGCGGGCGTCGGCTCGCGCGAGCCTCGGGCGAGGGCACGAGCGGACGTTGGATTTAGAGTTGTAACAATTAGCCAGTAAAGCATTATGTTCATTTTTCTCCTTTGATTCCGTGGCTGGAACTTTTCGAACGCGTCGCGATCGGTTTGATCGGGCGGTTATGGACGCGCGCGCGAGGGAGCGTCGGCAACTACTCTTGGTGACTTGGATTTCTTAATTATTCGATTGGCCCTCACTTCACGTCGCGCGGCGACCATGTCCGGCGCTCCCGGCGCGGACGATTCGCTCCCGCCGGACTCCAACGAAACCGACGGGTACTACGAGGAGGCGCCGGACGTAAGAGAGCTCCAGCCCGGACAATCACCGGGAGAGAGCGGTGGCAATTGGCGTCAGTGGTTCCCGACAACTGTCGACGTCCACGCCCTCCAAAACGCCTTCGCCCGGGCGTCTTCGTCGTTGATGCCGCACACAACGGGCGTGCGAATGCCGCAGTGGGGCGACGAGGCTCGAAACGCTGCGCTCGCCGTGGCGAGAGCTGATGAGGAGGATGAACAGTATCGCGCAGACTTGGCGCGAGCAATCAGCGCGAGTCTCGGCGGGGAAAATGGCTCTCCCGGCACCGCCTCAGGGTCTTTACCGGACAACGAGGATGTTCTCAATGAAGTGCGGAGACAAAGTCTTCGAGAACGCTTCGGTGGTGTGGCGATGGCGGAGCGGTTTTGGCAGACGTACTCGCTGAATTTTAGCGAGCGGTTAGCAGACGGCTTTTACTATCCGCATCCGAGCGAGTGGGGCGAACACGCAGCTTCGCACAAGGGAAGACTACCGAAGTTTGACGAATTGAAAGCGCTCGCGTGTTGTTCTACCGATCGCGAAGTTTCTGTCGTCGATAGAACGAATGATTTATCGCTTCAAGAGTTTGAGGCGTTTTGTTTCGATGAGATTGGCCACATCGATGACCGATGCGACGCGTCTCCAGAGCTTGCGAGGTTGATCGCTGAACGCCTGGGAGGTACTGTTGAAAACGACGATGCATTGAGGGAAACATGGCTGGGTGAACGCGCGAGACTGATGGATGAGACGGGCGGGATTGTTTTCCCGATTGGATCGATGAAAATTGGATTGCAACGACACCGCGCCATCTTGTTCAAGGCGGTGGCTGATTTTCTCGAAATCCCGTCACAAATCTTGAGAGGAAAGTTTTACTGCGGTGAAGAAGAAGCGGTGATGATCATAGTGATGTGTGGAGGCCAGAAGCGCATGCTGAACTTGATGGATTGCCCCGGTGCGATGCAGACTCCTTACAACAGCGACTCAAAGCCTCCATCCATAGCGAACTCTTACGCCGCCTCGGAAAGCGGAAGAGATTCCCCCATCACGCCGGGACCTTCGGTTGGACCTTCACACGCTGAAGGGGAACGGTTTGGCGTCATGTCCCCAGAGTTGATACAATCGCGCGTGCCAAAGGTGACAACGCCGCTACCTCGTCTTGAGATTGCGGTGGATTTAACGATTGACCCATCTCAAATCCTTCTAGGAGAGCGAATTGGTATCGGCTCTTTTGGCGAAGTCTACAGAGCTCTCTGGCGGGGCACAGAAGTCGCCGTCAAAAGATTCCTCGATCAGGATATATCTAAGAATCTATTGGACGATGTGACGTTTGAGATTGACATCATGCGCCGGTTGCGACATCCGAATGTAATTCTCCTGATGGGAGCTGTCACCATTCCGGGCAATTTGTCGATCGTCACCGAATTCCTTCATCGAGGATCATTGTTCAAGTTGCTACACAGGGAGCAAAATGAAAACGTGCGGTCTGCTCTGGATCAGAGAAGAAGGATGCGAATGGCTTTGGACGTCATACGTGGTATGCACTATCTCCACTCGTTCGAGCCCATGATTGTTCATCGCGACTTGAAATCACCAAACTTGCTCGTCGATAAGAGCTTCGTGGTTAAAGTGTGCGACTTCGGGCTCTCGCGCATGAAGAGAAACACGTTTCTCAGCTCAAAGACGAACGCCGGTACTCCCGAGTGGATGGCGCCGGAAGTTTTGAGAAACGAGGAAAGCGATGAAAAGGCGGATATTTACTCGTTTGGCGTCATTCTATGGGAGCTCTCCACCATGCAGGAGCCATGGGGAGGCATGAACCCAATGCAAGTCGTCGGCGCGGTTGGATTCGCGGGCAAACAACTCGAGATCCCATCAGAAACTGATCCTTTGGTTGCAAAGATATGTCAAGAGTGCTGGAATGTAAAGCCGCGCGAACGGCCAAGCTTTGAGGAGCTCGCGGTCCAGATGCGGGCGGTAGCCAAGGTCCCGAGTCAGCCCTCTATTGGAACTCCGAGTAGTAAAGAGTCGAGCCCACCGAAGAAGAATGCGTCACCGTCGCCACATCCCGATCCAATGAAGGGCGGTTGGGAAGACGAACGATTTAGATAGATGATGCAGATGTATTTTTAGATTCTTGTATGTACAATATTTCACATTCTTAGCTTCTACGCATCAATGTACTTTGTCGCCTGCGCTTCGATGACCCAGTGTTCCATACTCTTCTCGAAATCCTCTTCTTTCATGCTCTCGAGCGCGTCATTTCGCGGCAGCGGTGGCGCAAAGCTCTCGCTCGTAACAAGTTTCTTGATGATGAGGAGTCCAACTTGCGGCCGAAACTGCGGCACCATGTGACCAGAGCCGTGAACCGTGACGAAAGACAAGTTGTTAACGTAATCAGTCACGTGACCAGCAAACTGAGGTCCGGCATCAATCACCGCCAGATTTGGACCATAGAGGAGAGGCTTCGACTGGAGGACACCAACGTCAACTCCAGAAGCATTGTAGAAGTACGGTCGCTGCGACCCACCCTCGAGTTCGTCAAATCCAATCTTAATGATTGCTTCTCGAGTGCCTTCATAGCTCACGCAAGGATCGGTATCACCGTTGAAGACAATCGTTCGTTCGAGCTTTGGCGCAAGCTTGCGATAGAAATCAATCATCGATGGAGTGGAGGACGACGCGTCCTCGTTGCACGCCGCCCAATTCTTGGAGTAAGACCAGCCTTCGGTGGGACCCGGCCAAGCGGATGCGGGCGAACTCTCGACGTGAAGCGCTTTACGAACATCGTCGCGCATCATCCATTGCGTCATCATGTAGTCGAGCGTTCCCGGAACAAATTCACCTCCCTCAGCCATAGCGGCGGGTCCGAACAATGTAAGGTCGTTTAACCACGAAAATCTCCAATCTTGCGCAAATCCATTGCTCGTTTGCCACAAGAACTTTCGATGCGCCAAGAGACACTCCTTAGAAGACCCTTTAGCTTCGTCAGCGAAAATCTTGAGCAGGTTGGTGGATGACGCTTGCGTCTTTGTCCACTCTCTGCGAGTCAACGGCGACATGTATCGATGACCGCAGTGATGCCACAGCAAGTTGTATTCCTTCTCTGGAACGAAACCATACTTGTGCCCGTACCAAAGCATGCTCATGGAATTTTCCTGCGACTTGTTATCCGTGCAGGGATCGCCCGTGGCGATGCCGACGAGTGGAATTTTCTCATCCTCCTCGGCGTCAGAGTTGTGGTCGACAATCTGTTGCGCGAGCGTCGGCACGTAAACTCCGGCGTAAGACTCCCCAGTCAAGTAGAGTTGATTCTTCCGAAGCTCTGGAAACTTGCGAAAAAAATCCAAGAGCGCCGCGGTCGCGTCTGAAGCCGTACTAATGTCGTCGTTCGCGCAGTCTCCGCCCGCCAACATTTCCTCGCAATAACTCCAACCAACCCCGGCAGGGGACTCAAGCGCGAGCAGATTGACGTATTTCGTCCACGAGAATGGATTTTCCATCAAACCACCCGTGGCGTTGATCAAAAGAGGCCCTTGCTCCTGCAAAAACCCGAGAAGCGAGCTGGAACCGGGTCCACCGTTGAACCAAACCGCCGTAGGCGCCTCGAGCCACGAGTTTCTCCCGTCGTCTCCTCGCGTCTCCTTGGCTGCGAACCAATAGTGTAACCTCGTCCCGGGCGTCGATGCGCTCGCATCGAGAAATCCAGAGTACTGCGTCGTCGGCGGTGCGCCGTATTCCGGCAAATCCGTCACCAAATCCGCGTTTCTCGTCGAAGCGTCAGCGTCCAGTTGCTGATGACGTTGCATGTCATCAAGATGATGGTCTTTCTTCCGAACGCTCAGCAACCCCACGCCGCGCGACGAACCGTCGCGACCGACGAACGCAACCGGACGCGCGCACGACGCGACGTCTCCGAGCGACGCCGCGAGGGCGACGACGAGGGCGACCGCGGACGCGCGAAGCATGCGTGTTCTACTCTAACGACCTGGTGAGAGTGTCTTCATAGCATTAAAAATCCATGAATACGAAGGTCTCCCCCAAAACGACTCAAACGACGAGTCATAACCATTCAAAAAACACAGGGGTCGCAAAGACAGCCCAAAACGAACGCAACGGAAGCGACGCCAAACCGAAGCCGCGCGAGCACCTTAAACGCCGCGCGCGACGGGCGGCGACGGCAGAGGACGATCGCGAAAACGTCCACCGACCGTTTCGTCTCCATGTCGTCGGACGAGGACGCGACGCTCGCGGCGGCGCGCTCGGCGCCGATTCGTGACCGGTGTGCGCACGCGCTGTGGAAGGCGCGAGTGGAGGCGTACGAAACCGTCGGACACGCGTGCGCGAGGAACCGATCGCATCGCGATGACGCGACGCTCGTGGATTTTGGTGCGTGTGGACGACGACGACGCGATGGTGTGGATGATGCAGAGGAATGGATGCCGCGTCGGGTCGGATTGGTTTTGGTTTTTGATTATGAAGGACGCGCGCGACTGACAGCTGGAGTGTGTTTTCGTTGAATATTTAGGTGATTGCGCGACGAAAGCGTGCGCGGATGGGAACGCGGCGGCGTTGGATGCGGCGCTTGAAAGCGTTCGAGCGTTTTTGACAATTGCAGATGAGGAATACGCGGAGAAACACGCGGTGGGTATGCTCGCGAACCTGACGACGAAAGGCTTGGGCGGAAGGCCAAAGGCGGTGGAGCGAGCGACGGAGTGCTGCATGTTGCTGATTGAGTTGGAACAAGTTGAAGTAGTTTTAGAGGCGTTGCTTAAAGCGACGTTGAATAGAATACCAAAGCTCGCGCTCGCGGCGACGAATGCGCTTTTGACGGCTGTCAAGGCGTTCGGTACGCCAAAAGTGATTCCGGCGGGCGCCATGCTCAAGGGACTTGTGCCTCTATTCGATGCAAAGGATGCAAAGGTTCGCGCTGCGGCGAAGGAAATCACCGTGGAGATGACGAGATGGTTGGGTTCAGACGCGGTGAAGAGAGATTTGATTGATAAAATGCGGGATTCTATGCAGGCTGATGTTAACAAGGCTATCGCGTCAGTCGAGTCGGGCGCGTGTCCGACAAGATTCTTACGAAGAGAACAAGCGGCGGCAGATGTGGGTGTCTCGACCTCGGGCGCGGGTCCGAATGCTGAATCAACAGCCACGACAAATGCCGCGCGAGAGAGCACACAAGCTGTGGCGGTGCCAGATGCGTACGATTACGCCGAACCAGTGTCAATATTGCCTCTGCTCGATCAACCCGGGGAGGGAGAGAATCCTAAATTTTGGGATGGTGTGGTGAGCAAAAAGTGGCAGGAACGACAATATGCTCTTCAAACTTTGACAAAACTGGCGAGTGCACCAAAACTGGCTTCAGCAGATTACGGCAATGTCTCTAAATCGTTGAAGCAGGTGATCACAAAGGATAGCAACGTCGCCTGCATCGCCGAGGCCGCGCGAGCGTCTGCAGCGCTCGCGAGAGGTGCGCGCAAGGACTGGACTCGTGACGCGCGTGCACTGTTACCTGGGATGCTCGATAAACTCAAAGATAAGACTGCAGCAGTCATAGAAGCTTTGCAGGGCGCACTCGCAGAATACATCAAACATTGCTTCGAACTCGTCGACGTCATGGATGATGTCTGTTTGGCGTTGAAGCACAAAGTTCCAAAGGTTCAGATTGAGACGCTCAAGTGGCTCGCCTCATCCTTTGAACAGATTCCACGGGCAGAACTGACGGCGTTACACAAAGCCATACTCCCGCCCATTGTCAAGTGCACGAGCGCTTCAAATGGTGACGCTCGGAACGCCGCCTTTGCCGCACTTGCTTCGTGCGCAAAGGCAAGTGGAGGGATCAAGACGATAGAATTCATGTTGATGGACTTGGATGCTGGGAAACGAACCAAAATCGAAGAAATGATGACGAATGTAGAGAGCACTTCTGCGACGTCTACGCTCGGAAAGCCAGCGAGCGAGGCGTCGAGTATGCGCTCTTCAGTGGATCTCCGAGCGAGCAAATCGTTTTCGTCTGCTCGTCCTGCGGCGAAGACGGAAGTAGTTTCAAAGCTAGTCGAGGCGCCAGTTCAGGCAAAATCAGTTGCCGCTATGTCAGTATCGCCTCAAGCGATCGAAGCGTCTGACGACGATGCCGCCGCGCGCGTGACCGCTCTGCTTGGTGTGGATACGGTCAATGGCTTGAAGAGTGCCAATTGGAAGGAGCGTCTCGAAGCGATGAGCTCAGTGCAAGAGAAGGCTGCATCACTCGGAAACAATTCAAGTGAGGCATTGGATACAATGGTTATTGGTTTGGCATCTTTTCCAGGATGGAGCGACAGCAACTTTCAAGTTGTTGGAGCAATGTTCAAAACAATCGCAACGCTCAGTGCGTACGAAAGCTTTGAATTCCGACATGCAGCGTCCGCTCTCGACGTCCTGGGAGAAAAGTTGGCAGACTTCAAGCTTCGTGTTCCCGCCTCTGATAGCTTAATGACTATTGCTGAGGCTCTTGGTCCGCGAGCAGTCATCGCTCGAATCGAGGAGAAGGCTGGCGCTCACAAAAATCCCAAGGTTGTAGCGGAGGCTTTGAACTGGACAGGTTCGGCGGTGCTCGCATTCGGTACGGAGTGCTTGGATACGAAATCACTGATTTCGTGGGCGCGACAGGCGCTTGAAACACCCAACCCAGTCATCAAGGGTTCCGGTGCGAAATTAATAGGAGCTCTTCACGCCGGTATCGGGCCAGCTATCAAGGATTCGCTTGACGGACTCAAAGAATCGCAGTTGAAAAGTCTAGAGGCTGAGTTCGCTCGGAACCCATTCGAGGGCGGAATGAAACCGAGCAGGACTGTCCGCACCAGAGCTGTTACTGCTGCTACCTCTGCAGAGCCTTTGGCGGTTGTGGCGTCCTCTGCAACTGCTCCTGATGCGCCTCGTGTGGACATTGGTCCGAAAATCACCGACTCATTCTTGGGCAAAATGGCTGATTCCAACTGGAAAATGCGTGCTGAAGCGCTGGAGGAGCTGGGAACGATCCTCAAAGCTGCGAATAATTCCATCGCGCCAACTGTTGGCGATCTCCCGAAGAGCTTGAGCGCTAGATTTGCGGATTCAAACAGAATGCTTGCCGTGACGGCGCTCAACTTGGCGGGTGAAATGGCTTGCGCCATGGGTCCACCAATTGAGAAAGTCGGTCGAGCGACGCTCTTGGATATTGTGAAATATTTTGGTGATAGTAAAAAGAATGTTCGCGAAGCCGCAATCAAGGCTTGCACGCGCTGGGCCGAAGCCATGGGCTTTGGCAAAGTGATTGCTTTTTTGGCTGAAAAGTTTCAAGAGTTGACTGCAAAAATTAACGCAGAGGGTAAAAAAGAGGCGTTAGACTGGTGCGCAGAGTTGTACAACAAGGAAGAGAATGGTGCCGACGACTCAATTTGTACTGGTGTACTCCACTTTGCAGCGGTCGGACTGAGCGATAAATCAACAGAGTCGCGAAAGGCGAGCGCCGTACTCATGCAGGCAGTCATGACAAACATCGACTCGGCCAAGATACTGTCCCTCACGTCATCCTTGAAGACTGATCTTAAATCAGCCATCGAATCCTATCTGAACAAAGGTAAAGCAACCGCGAGCTTCAAAACTGCGGGAACAGCGGTGATGGCCGCAAACGCAATGAAGACGGCGACTACAGCGGCTCAACGGAATGCGGCGCGCAAGGCGGCGACGCTGGGTGGTTCTGCGAAATCCACAGAGAATGCCGTCGCTGTGCCGACTGGGCCAGTCTTCCTCGTTGATACAGACAAAGCTGTGCGTATTCGTAAATATCCGAGAAAAGCAGTCAAGTTTGAAACTCTTCGGGATGAAGATCTGATGTTGGCGTACCGTGAGCTCAAGTCAGCGTCGCAGGGGCATTTCCGCGCTGACATTCAAAAGATGATGTTTACCGACGACATCAAGGCGCACCTCGCCGCTCTCGATGCGATTCACGAAGCGATTAAATCTGACGAAAGTGAGCTTATCAATAATTTCGATCTGCTCATGCGTTGGTTGATGCTCCGCATCAGTGAGGCGAGTCCGAATACGCAAGTAATGAACAAGGTGTTGGACGTAGTGCTCGACGCGCTCCACGCCGCGAGCGATCTGGATTATAAGCTCGCCGAGCAAGAGGCTGCCATTCTTTTACCGGTCATCGTGGAAAAGTCAGGTCACAACATTGAAACGATTCGAGAAAAATTCCGTTCCATCTCGCGAGCCGTTCCCACGGTTTACTTGGCTTCAAAGTTTGTTGGTTACCTCACCACGGGAATCGTAGAGACAAAGAGCTCGCGCACGAGGTCTGAATGTTTGGAGGAAATATCGCGTCTCATCGAAAGGCACGGGCTTCTCGTATGCTTGAGAGAAGATAAAACTTTGCAAGAAGTCATCAAGCTCGTCGATACCAGAGACATCAGCTTGAGGAATGGAGCATTAAATTGCCTCGCTTCGGCTTACAAGGTTGCTGGTGAGAGCGTTTGGAAACGCATCGGTCACATACCGACTGAGCTCGTCAAGGATGTCGTCACTGATAAATTCGCCCGCGTCGCTCGAGAGATGAGTCTCAACAATGAAGGCTCACCGGGTGACTGGCTCAAGTTTGATCCGATTCCTATCGCTAGCGCGCTTGATGGCGCCGCAGTGAGTAAGAGTGTGGACACAGGCGTGCTCGCCACGTCCACGTTGACCAACATGATGGGCGCGGCTTCTATATCTGAAGAGGTCGTAAACCCAAAGAAGAGTATTGTCTCTCAATCATTGTCAGCTCTGCCGAGCAGAACTCCGTTTACCCCGCGGACTGAGCCCATGGAGGTTGATGCGAGCGCGCACGTTGTGACCCCTGCTCCCGAGGATGTCAGAATTGGAGCGAGTACTCCAACCGTGAGAAGCCTCTTTCCAGACGTCTCGGCCCAAGCGACTTCAATGACATGGAAAAGTTTGCTGACGGCTGTGAACGATATAGATGAAAACGTTGCCGTTGAAGCCATGAAGGGTGTTTGTCACGAAATCATGAATGCCAAGGACAATGTCGCGCTTCACGCGTCTATGGTCGGCGACATCGATGCCCTTGTGAGTTCGCTCGTCAAGCGCATAGAGCACATCTTTATCACTGCCATCGCAAATCCATCCAAGGGCACGCGAGGATGCCGATACGTGCTGAACGCGCTCATGCAGATCCACCAAGAGCGCGTATTCGCCACCGCTGTGACTGAGCCGACGCAGCGTGCTTTCATCAAGCAACTCATCTTGATTCTGCTCGATGAGCGGATAATGACACTGGCTGACGGTGAATCTCTCATCAAGGCGGCGAACATGCTCATGATTGCCATGATGGAAAACTGCACGCGATCTTACACCTTTGTCGCCTTCTTGACGCTGCTATACGATCGTCCCATCAATGTGCCGGCGCGGTTTGACGATTTGCTCGTCAAGTGTCTGATCAAGCTCACGCGGTCGCTGCAGCTATCGATCGAAAACGTGCACATCCCGACAATTCTAGCTGGTATTCACGGCTATTTGAGCACGCTCGGAGTGAACGCCATCAACGAGCGCGCAGCAGCTGACGATCAAGGTTTGCGAGCCGTCAAGACGCTCTTGCACGAGATTACAAAGCACGTCGGCTCGGCTATCTACAGCTACTGCTCGAGCATTCCTCCGAGAACGCAGCTTCCAGCGCCGATGATATATTCGTTCATCGAGGTCAATTTGATGGCGCCCAGATCTGTGGCACCGCCAACGGGCGCGAAGTCGAGGATGAACCTTCAGTCGAGTCCGGGAACGAGCATCAAGAGCAAACTTGTTACCATCTTTAAAAAGATTGGAGAAAAGACGACCACGAGCCAGGGCCTGGAGGAGCTCTACCAATTCACCCTTGATCACCCCGATGAGGACCTGACTCCGCAATTGGAACGCACGAGCGAGGCGTTTCAAATGTACATTAAGCGCGGCTTGCAAAAAGTCGAGGCCAGCCGCATGAGGAGCAGCGCGCCGACGACAGCACCGCCGACGGCGACGCAGCCGTCTCCGGCGGCAGAAGCGAAATACAGCGTCGCATCCTTTAGAGAGAGATTGGCTCAGATTGAAGGAAACGTCGACGTCGATGCGGCACCGCCAATGTCGACAAAGGTTGACTCGAGTGACATGAGCGATTTGGAGCGTCTCAGACAGCGCATGAACTCCATCAACGCCCGAGCATCGGGAACAGCCGCTCCCTGATGCGCGTCGAAGCAGTCCCGGTACGATATAGAAGATACACACACAAGAATTTAGCAAGATGATTAGTTATAGAGGGCGGGTGAACATGAAAAAGTTGCAATGTGCAAACATATATATTGTAAAGATGCGTGTTGCGTATTCTGGTGTCAATAACTCGACGTTCATGTTTTAGCGTGGCGATCGACACAAAGCGCGCGCGTTGGTGAACAAAGCTAACTAGATGACGATGACAACAACGTGTCATGTTTCCGTCGTCGTCGTCGTCTAGTTCTTGCGGTTCTTGATGTAGTCAGCCAAACCAAGGAGCGGTCTAACCTTGACCGGGTCGAAGCCTTCCAACTCAGCCTTGGCCTTGCTAATCAGGTCGGCGGCGATGCGTTCGGATTCCTCCATGCCCACAAGGCTCGGGTAAGTCGCCTTACCGACAGCCACATCCTTACCGGCCGTCTTACCGAGTTCCTCAGAGCTTGCCGTGCAATCAAGGATGTCATCGACGACTTGGAACGCCAAACCAATGTTTTGCGCGTATCGCTCCAACTTGCCGATTTGTTCCTCTGAGGCGCCGCCGAGGATAGCGCCGGCGGTGACGCTCACCTCGAGCAAGGCGCCAGTCTTGTGCGCGTGAATGTATTGAAGCGTTTCAATGGTGACATTTTCCGGACCAGCGCCCTCGGAATCGATGTCGACCACTTGGCCCCCGACCAAGCCTTCGCTACCGACGCACTTGCCCACGTCCACAATCACCCGCAGCACCTTATCCGCGCTCACACCCTTTGTTTCGCGGCCAATGTACTCGAACGCGTGCGACAGGAGCGCATCCCCGGCAAGAATCGCCATCTCCTCCCCGTAAACCTTGTGGTTCGTCGGCTTACCGCGTCTGAAATCGTCGTTATCCATGGACGGCAAGTCGTCGTGGATGAGGCTCATCGTGTGAATCATCTCGAGCGCGCACGCCGTCGGCATCGCCGTATCCATGTCCCCACCGACGAGTTCACACGCCGCGAGACACAACGCCGGTCGAATGCGTTTCCCTCCCGCGAGAAGAGAGTACCTCATCGACTCGTGCAACCGTTCCGGGTACTGCATCGGCACCGATTTATCCAGAGCGTCTTCAATCTTGGCGTTTACGCCCACGATGTACGCGTTAAACTCCTTCTCCGAGTCCGCGCTCACCTCCTCCGCCTTCATCGCCGCCGCCTTCGTTCTCACCGCGATCGTCGTCGTCTTTCTCATCCCGCTCTCTCTCATCGCCCCGCGTCTCATCGCACCCGGCGTTTCGTTCCTCCTCATCGGCGTCGTCATCCTAACCCCACCGCATCGCATCATCGCCCTCGTGTTGATGATTGTTTGATGATTATTACGGCGACGCCACCGGCGGGTCGTTCACCCGTCGTCGTCGTCGTCTATTT
>Ga0181599_1003768_pt1 | contig 12600 bp, 8 predicted proteins | sample 041ome_3_FD_148658 | JGI IMG/M metagenome (GOLD analysis project Ga0181599, IMG submission 148658) | Coastal salt marsh microbial communities from the Groves Creek Marsh, Skidaway Island, Georgia - 041405US metaG (spades assembly) | ecosystem: Environmental > Aquatic > Marine > Intertidal zone >...
CGCAAGCTTGCGCCCTCTGATTAAGAAAAATCGCCCGACATTTTCTTAATCAGGGGGCGCTCGGCGACCGACCGTCACCGGTAGCGCCCCCTTTTTAAGAAATAACGGTAGAACGTGCACCGCGACGTCCGTTCCGCCGTGCCGCCGTTCGTCGGCTTTTTCGTCGTCTTTTTCGTCGTTCCGCCGTTCCGCCGTTCCGCCGTTCGTCGAGCGGGCGAACGACGCGTCGTCGGTCGTCGTCCGAGACGCGGCATCGCGCGGCGCGCGACGATGCTGACGCGATCGAAGCCCGCGACGACGCGCGACCGCGAGCGCGCGACGACGACGACGACGACGACGACGACGACGCGACCGACGTACGACGCGGCGTGGGACGTCGGCGACGACGACGACGCGATGGGGATCGAGAAGACGCGCGAACGCGCGGGAAGACGCGCGATGGAAAGGTTCGCGCGGTGCGCGAGCGTTTTGGCGGTGTGCGCGCTGGTGATCGGGGCGAGCGCGAGCGCGTGGGCGGGCGCGCGAGCGCGAGCGGCGACGAGCGACGGCGAGACGAGCGCGGCGAACGTGGGGGCGCCGGAGCGCGACGGCGCGTTTTGGAGCGAGCGAACGACGACGGCGAGAGGACGACGGGTGAAGCGAGCGATCGGTGTGGTGACGCCGACGCGGTGAGGCGAGGCGAGGCGAGGCGAGCGAAGCGCGCGCGGGTGTTGTACAATACAAATCAATGTTCTCAATAGAGGTCTTCGCCGACGAGAGTCGCCAATCGCTGGAGCCGTGGGGCGAAAAACGCGTCCAGTTTCGTGCGAATGTCGTCGCGCATGACGCGTTCGGGATCGTCTCGCGCGAATCGCCAGTCGTTCGACGTCGCGTTCATCGTCGCGAGACGTCGCGCGGTTTCGTCGCTCGCGTCGAGGTCCAAGTGCTTCAGCACGCGACGCATCGCCGCTGTTGACGTGTTGACGTCGTCGCTCCATAAATCTTCGCCCTTGACGACGAGGAAGGACTCGCGCGGGAAAACATCGAGCCACGTTTCGAGGAAGACGTCGTACATGGATTTGATCAGCGCGTCGGCGTGGTAAAACACGGCTTCGAACTCGGGTGAATACGTCTCAAAACGATTCGCGCATCCTCTCAACGGATTGCCTCGGTCGAGACACTTTTGAAACATCGTCATCATCTGTTCCGCGTACGCCGCGAAACCGTCTTCGTTGGCACCATATTGTTTCTTGTAATGTTCGTAATGCCAAAACGCCGAATGCAGGCGCGCGCCCGGTTCGCGTACGATAACGACGAAACGCGGCGGTGACGAACCGTACACCGTTGACATCAGATGCGGAAGCGATAGCCCGTGCCCGCCGCTCTCGTCGTAAGGATCCTTTGCGTTCGCCTCTCCTACGCATCCCGGCGCTTTGGGATCCCCTTCCACGCCGTCGATGCATCTTCTACGCGGCGACGCGCGCGACGTCCCTCGTCGCGCCGCGTCTTCATCCGCCATGTCCTTCGCGCTCTCGTCGTCTTCAAACTTTGAGCTCTTAGTTTGACACTCCGCCCAACAATCTCGCATGTGATCCAAGTACGCTCGATGAAACCGTATGGATTCGCTCCACGACGTCGCGAGGTATCCGGGCGAGGCGTCGCCCGCGACGACGTTTCTCTCCATCGTCGCGACGCTCGCGAAAGTATTTGCGTAATTTTCGAGCGTCTTCGTGTGTTCGTTCCAAAAATGCGGCGCGCGCACGACGCCGACCGTGGGCGCGCCCGCGAGAAGTCTTGAGCCTAATTCCTCAGTCCCGCTCTGCCACGCGCCGAGGATGTAAAAGTACGGCAAACACATCGGCGGCGTCGAGTCGCCAGTCGTCCAACACGGATTTTTTCGTCCTGCGTCTGGCACGCCGGCGCGCCCGATGAAGTCCAAGTCCTCCTCCATGCCTTGCAGTCGACGCAACGACGACGAGAAGTCGCCGGGCTCGGCGGCGTTCTTCGTCGGTGCGTTCTTCGTCGGCGCGGTCGCCGCGCTCGCGCTCGCGTTCTCGGCGAGACGTTTCGTCGCGCGCATCGCCTGCGTAGACGACGATGACGCGCGCTCGCGCGCGAGGTCTCGCGCGTTCACCAACCCCGCAAAGTCCTGCCGCATCTTCATCGTCCGAGGATCGATGGCGAGCGTGTTGAGGCCAATCATCAACCGCCACCCAACCAACACGGTGAGGACTAACACACCGCCGGCGACGCGCGCGAGGAACGAACTCTGCGCCTGGCGACGCTGCGCGAGCGTGACGGTCTCATCGTCGACGGTGTGCGTCGTCGCGGCGATCGGTTTAGGGGCGTCCATCGACGGACGACGCGCCCGCGGCGGCGCGAAGTGCGGACGCGCGCGGAGCGCGCAGAGACGAGCGTGACGAGCGAGACACAAACAAAGTTATGACGAGGACGAGGACGACGGTACGACCACGATTTGTTATTTGGATGATTTAGTATTAATCGCATGGCGTCGTCTTCACGCGGCGGTCGGACCCGACGTTCGCCTCGACGACGCGCGAGTCGAGCGTCTACATTTATTCGTAGATCCACGCCTTGGCGCAAGATTCGTACTCGCACACGCCCTCCGGGAACCAAAGAGCGATTTCGTGGTTCGCGCTTTCAACGGCATCGGAGCCGTGGATGACGTTACGACCGACTTCGATGCAGAAATCGCCGCGAATCGTACCCGGTTCGCTCGCCGCCGGGTTGGTGGCGCCGATAATCTTTCGGCCCGTCTTCACGACGTCCTTGCCTTCCCACACCATGGCGACGACCGGACCGGAGCACATGTAAGAAACCAACCCACCGAAGAACGGTTTAGAGCTCAAATCCGCGTAGTGCTTCTCCGCGTGTTCCTTGCTCACGTTTTGCATCTTCAACGCCCGCAAGGTGAACCCTTTGCGAGCGAAGCGCGCGATGATTTCCGCGACCAACCCGCGTTGGACGCCATCCGGCCTGCACCGCGAGCGCACGCGCGTGATCCGTCAGTCTTTGTACCGCGTGCGCGCGCGCGGTTCAGTCGTGTGAAGCACTTTCGTCATCGATTCGATGCCGAATGGGTTTCGCGCGGTCCGATGGATCCAACCATCCGTCCAATCATCCGTCGTCGTTCGATCGCGCCGTCGCGTCGCGTCTCGTCGCGTCGCGTCGCCGCGCGAGAAGCACGACGTCTCGCGCGCGTCGATCGTTCACGATCGCGCCTCGCGCGCGTCGCGTTCGCACACGCACTTGATCATGATGTACGTGCGTTCGGTCGCCATGTCGTGTCGTAAAGTGCCGCGTGGGTGGCGGCGGCGTCTCGAAATCTGATCCACATGTCGCGTCGGCGGCGAGACTACCGCCGGCGCGTAAATCGAGGCGGGCGTTTCTGGAGGCGTTACAACACAACACGGCGCGAGAGATTCGAATACATCGATCGAACGATGGGATACAGCATTCACGCCGGCGGCGCGCGCGAGAGCGAACCCGAACGACGCGGTTCCTTGTACGAGTGCGAGTTTGGACCCGACGAGGCGAAAAAGCAGGGCCAAGAACACGCGTGGTACGATTTCTTCGCTCAGGCGGTGTCGACCGATCGCGAGGGGGACATCGATCACACCACTGTAGGGTGCATACACCCGGCGGCGCGATCGAGTGGGAAGGAGTCGAGGTATAAACCCAGCGTAAAGAACTTTCCGCCGCGCAAGGCGGACTGGAAGCCGAGCGAGTCGAACGTGCAAACGAGTCACAGAACGTGAGAACGAGCGCGTTCTCACGCCGCCGGTCCCGTGGCGAGTGGACACTGCGCGTCCGCACCGTACTCAGTCCAAGATCCATCGTACACCGCGGCCTCGACGCCGCATTCATGTAATCCGAGAGCTACGATGGCCGCCGTGACGCCGGTGCCGCACGAAGCCACGATGGGTTTCGCCGAGGCGCTCAAATCTAACCCGCTCGTCTCGAACACCTGGCGAAGCGCTTCAACGGGCTTGAACGTTTTGTCTTCGTTCAAAAGTTCGCCGAAGAACACATTTTTACTTCCAGGAATGTGCCCCGAACGCACGCCCTCGCGCGGCTCCTTCGTCTCGCCGCGAAAGCGCGCCGCGCCTCTCGCGTCGACGACTTGAAACGATTTAGTTTGGATGTTTTCGACGACTTCTCTTTTCGTTTTCACCAACTCCGCGCGCGTACCTTTGAAATCACCCGGCACATCGTCACCGAGCGCGCGCATCGCGCGCGCGCACGCATCGACGTGCGCCGCGATGTCTTCCTCCGCGCGCTCGGCGTCGTCGCTCGCGTACCCGCGCGCGTCCCACGCAGGTTTCCCTCCGTCCAAAACTTTCACGTTTTCCCATCCGTGCGCGCGAAACATCCACCACGCACGCGCGGCTGAGAACATTCCATTCGTGTCGTACACCACGATCGGCTTCGTTTTCGTCAGCTTCAACGTCTCGCACGCCGCCTCGAACGCCTTCGCGCTCGGCAGCATGTGCGGCGCTGGGTTTCGCCCGTCGCTCACCTTGTCCACGTCGAAGAACACCGTCTGCGGCGTCAACCGCGTGCGCGCGTGTTCACGCGCACCGTTTCGCTTCAAATCCGGCATGTGCCACGACGCATCGACGATCTGCACGTCATCGCGGTGCGCGTCCAGCCAGTCCGCGCTGACGAGCGCCGATGATGCCGACGCCGACGCCGACGACGCGTGGGAGCCCATGCGCGCGCGCGTCGGTGCTCGCGCTCGCAATGTCGCCGACAAATTCAGCGCGGCGATCCGTCGCGTGCGCGCAACGTCAGTCGCTCGCACGCGCATGCGACGGCGAATGGCGCGGCGAGCGTCCGCTCGTCACGCTCGCGCGAGCGTCCGCACATCGCGCGTCGGTGCGCGCCGACGCGCGCGTCCCGAGCGGCGTGGAAACGGACGCGCGCGTCGTTCGCGCGATCGCGATGTCCAACGCGCGCTCGACGACGACGACGACGGCGACGACGACGACGACGGGCGCGCGTCGTCGAGCGTGTCTGCGTCGTCGTCGACGCCAAGTTTCCGCGCACGCGCGGGCGTCGTTCGATGCCGACGCGTTCTTCGCGTCGATTTCGTCGTCGTCCCCGTACGACGCACTGGGCGTCGCGCGCGGAGCGTCGCGCGACGCGTGTAAGCGGGCGTACAAGCGCTGCGCCAAGTTGAATCACCCAGACGTCGTCAACGCGTGCGTGGACGCGAGCGAGGAGGAGAAGGATGAACGCATCATGACGTTTTTGCGGGCGAAAAAGGCGTACGAAATGCTGACGTCGAGCACTATCGGGAATTTGAACGACGTCAAGACTGAGGCGTGGAAATCAAAGTGGCGCGAACAGTTGCGAGCGTTGCGAAGAGAGCGGGAACAGGCAAAGGCGTCGCGCGCGAACGATTATGAGGAAAACAACGCGGTGGGAACGCCGGAGATGCGGGCGCAAATCGAAGCTCAAATTGCGGGCTTGCGCACGCAGGGACGACGAAGACGGAGCGTCATGAAGCCGACAGTGCGCGCGTGGGAGGAACCGTTTCCACCGTCCGAAGACGACTCGTATTCTTGGAACCACGAGGTGCAATGAGTGGTTCGCGGCGCGCGTGTGCGTGCGTGCGTGCGTGGTGTTACAAGTTTGTACTATTTGCCGCATTACTAGAAATGTATCAAGAATTGTAATCGTAGAAGTATATTATGTCGATTCGATGCTTGATTTCGTCATGTCTTCGTCGACGACGTCGACGATGCGAGCGCCCGCGGGCGAGCGTTCAATGCCGTCGGCGGCCATCGGTGTGACGACGGTTTTGCGGTGTCCGAAGGGGAGATTGCCTCGGGACTCGTAACGCAGCCAATTGAGAGCGCACAGTTGCGTGCACGCATCATATGCATCCAACCGTTTCTCGCTAGACATTTTCATCACGCCCATGGGCGCGTTGAGCGCTCTGATGGGAATGGCGATGGCGAACGCGAGCAGCTTTCCGAGCGCGTGGGCGGAGGCGCGTCTCACGTCGACATTTTCTCGGAAAATCGATACATCGGGTGGGTGTGCGTGCCCAGGAACCATGAGCGCGCGCATACGTGCTTCGTGCATCATGTCCCGTTCCGTCGGCGCGCGTTGAATTGCCGAAGCTAGCCAGGCGATCGGATTCGATCTGTTCTTGCGGAAATTTCTCTGCGAAGCGCCCAGTTTTTCCGCCTCTTGCTTTCGTCTCAAAAGCTCTCGGTTCGTGATTTCCGCATTCACTTCCTTTTTCACCGTTTCGTACAAAACTTTACAGTTATCTGTGAGTTGGATGTCGAGCGACTGTTTGATCGCTTTTATGGTGAAGAGAGAAATTGGCCGCACAGGCACGTACAGACCGACGAAGAGCTGCATGCCCGTGTCGAGCGCTACCGCTGCTTGCAACATTTGTTCACTCAAAAACGGTAAAGTAGGCGCGATTCCGATGAACCAGATGACGTGCCAGATGCGCAGAGGAGAGTAATGGTCGATAAATGCAAAGAATTGCTGCAACGCAAAGAGCGCGCAACAGAACGCTAACGTCAGCGCGCACGTGAGTAGCGAGAAATACATGGTCAAAGTGGTATTTCCCCACGAAACCAACTGTGTGGGTCGGCCAAACTTATCTGCGAGTGTTTCCAACTCTACACCCACGCGCCGACACAGACCTGGCATGACTCGAGGGCCACCAGACGCGAGTACCTTGTCAATTCGCACCAACTTGACGCTTGCGCCTTTTATCACATTGAGTAATTTCCAAACAATTTTTTTGATAGCCCTCAACACGATTTCTGCGGGATTCGACGACGTGACCACAGCAACGACGTAGTTCATCATATTTCGCGGCAAAAACACGGTCGCCACCGCTGGAAGTTCGTCGTCGACACCCAAGCGAGCGCGCTTTGCTTTGCGACGTCTTACACCTTCTTTCACGGCGTCGCTCGAGATGGTCACGTCGCGACCTTGGCTAAGCAACTTCTTCAATCTCCACTTTTCCAAAGTTTTATCTCTAAATTCGCGAATCTTTTTGTTTCGCATCTTAGCCATCTTATTGACTTCAACGCGCAACGCTTCAAGCTCATCGTCATCATCTTTAAACGCAGACACGTTTGACCAAATCTCGCTGACGACGATGCTTGAGCAGAAACCAGTGTAAAACAAGCCAGGAACTATCCATAAAAGTATGAATGTACTCACCATTTTACTTTGAAACACTGCGCAACACGTGGTATGATACGCAAACCATAAAAGCTTGAGCAATCGACTCTCTGGCTTTGAGTAGAAAATCGCCGCCCTTGCAAACGTCTTGGCGGGAAGGAGCACAGACTCGACGAAATGCCGCAGACTCAAGAGCACACCATCGATGGTATCCGGTATGTGCGCCGTCTTCACCCCCATCGGTGATTGTTTGAGATACCACTCCCACGGCGCGCTACCACCCTTTGGTACGAAAGAAAGCCTGATGCGAGCGAAACCTTGCCAGTCGTTTGGATTTTTACTCGAACGCGCGTACACGCACATGGCGTGACTCGGGTCAGCCATTTCATTTTCCGTCAGAAATGCTGGATTTGGAGGCGTGATGTTAAACCAAGCATCGATGGAGTTACCCTGCGCTTTGAGAACGCTGGAGATTGGAATCGAAATCGCGCCTAGAATCTGCTCGCCACCACTGATCGCATCCGGGCACTTGAAAAGTACCCTGATTTCGCCAGAAATTTCCGTTATGGAAAAGTTGAAACGTTCTTGCGAAGATTTAATGTTCTCTTCGCGACCATCCCACATCACCGTCGCGTATACATGTCGTCCAAACTTCTCGTTTTCATCAGTCATGGAGAGCACGCTGTCGATGATCGGTGCGAAATGTTGATACGGCGTTCGATCGCCAACGACGGAGGCGATGTTGAATGAGAACTTCCCGATCGTCGGTCTTGCGACTTGGCTGATCAATTTCAAGTCCTTCGGTGCCAATTTCGAGTAACCGCAGCCAATCATGACTTCTATTTCGCCCAATTGGTCTTCCTTCATCTTGAGCCAGGACTTTGTCATCATCATCGGCTTGAGTTTCAACTTTTTTCGCACCAAGTCTCCGACGAGCAAGTCTTCGACGGGAATCTGCACGTAACCGATGGCACTCCCTTTCACAAAAATCTCATCACTCTGCGCGTACTGAATGTCTGCGTCTTCATCGTCATCGCTTTGATTGACGTTTACGTCTCCATTCGTCTCGTTTAACGTGAACAAATCATCCTCTTTCTCTTTCTCAAGTCCCATCAAGTTCAATACTTTCCGCGAGGCCTTTCTAAACGTGTGCGAGCCGTACACACTCTTCAGTTCTGAGACAACCTGAATCGTCAATGTCCGACTTAGAGTCGTCTTCGGCAACACCGCGACTTCGGGATCAAAGTGAAAGTTAGACACCACACCCCTTTGCACGCTTCCGTAGACTATATCCTTATGCGTGTTGAGCGACATGCGGATCTGCATATTTGTGCTCTTGGCGCCGTGACGAATCGGTAACCCTTCGTATGTCATGCCCTGAACGTACAAGTATTTGTTGGTTTCGTGATGTACGACGTATCTATCAATTTCGGATATGGGCGGCGGTTTGGGAGCATTCGCGAAAGGTTCTCTTGTTGCGCTAAGGCGAACGATGAGTTCACCCTTCACTCTCTCTGGAGCGTTCCATGCCATGGAACTGTCCGAACCGCCGACGAGAGTGTTTCGATTCTTGTCCTGGCCATAAACTGGAGTTGCGATTTGTGTCCATGAACCATCTGGAGGCAGAGACGCCAACGACACCGACGCAGTTCCCATGAGCGTTTTGCTAAGCAGGTTGCGATCGTACAATTGAAACAAGACATCTCCAGAGCCCGGACGAGCGATGAGAGAACAGGTCTTTCCCATGCCATTGTTCCACACGGGATGGAGCGTGTTTGCGATTGTATCTGTCCTGCAGAATTCATTCTTGGGCGCATTGTCCATTCGCACGTACGCGAAAGCATCGCAGGACCCTTTGGTGTCAACATGGAACAACTGTCTCGCCGCGATGACGGCGACGTGTACGCTCCTAGCCAGACTTGTGCCTTCAGTGGGATCTATTCTTCCTAAATTGACTGTCTTTGCGATTGTTTCGGCGGCGTCACTGATGAGCGCCGAAACCTTGACTCGAAGTTTACCCAAATCTGCGGGTGCGCGTGGATGGATGAAGCACACCTCACCCGCGAGGTCCGGCGCAATTCTAGCCTTCAAATCCATGTCCAAATCCGCGACGCTGCCAGTAGTCGAAACACGGTCGAGTGGAATAGCGGCGGCCCCAAGGAAGTCGCTCGGCGAGAATCTGTCCTTGTCCCACACCGTGAACACGATTGCTTTGGGTTCGCCCCTAGCTGCATCGACGCTTGGTACACGCAACAAGAAACGCTCGTTCCACTCAGGATTGCGAGTGCGGTACTTAATCGTAGTTTGGTAGCGTTCTTCGATGGGCGTAGTGTCGAAACCGAGTCTGATGAACACGTCGCTCGTACCGAACCCATCGGCGTCGAATACGCCGCGAGCGCTCATCACGTTAACAACCATCAAGTCTAATTTTTCGCGCCTGGAGGGAAAGTTTCCTTCGAATGAGACGAGTTCTTGTTCGGCGCCGGTGACGACGGGAAAGTGTCCACCCTCCCCCAGCGCTGGCTCCTCAAACGTCGCTTTTCCGATTGTCATGCTCAGCACAGCCTTGGCTCTGTGCCTTTTCGTCACGAGCGCGATGCGAAGCTTCAACTTCGTCCCATCCAATGGAACCAAAGTACTCGGAATCTTTGCGTAACCAACGACTGTTTCTCTTTTAAACCAGCGCACTTCCTTTAGTTTGATGACGAATTTGCTGCCAGCCGCATTCGCCCGACAATTCTGAAAGATGAACTTCCCTTGCGCGTCCCAAGATGGATTCTCTGTGCCCTCTATTCTCCGTGTCTTGACCTTGCGAGTTGCATTTCGTTTTTCCTTCCACGCTATTTGCACAAACGTTTTTTTATGCGATGATTTGTACACGCCGCCGCTGGTCTGGACGTCGTGAATCACCACCTCGATATCGTCCCTGATTGATACGATCCTCTTCGCTGACTCTTTGGCCGACGTCAACGTCAAAACCGTGGATTCAGGAAGCTCCATTCTTGACGTTTCGGAGGATAAGATTCGTGCTTTGCTTTTGCTTGTGACTTTCGTCCTCCGCCTGTGTTTACGCAGTTTCTTCGCGGTCGCACGTTCCAATGCAAGGATCTCTTGTTGTCGCATTGTGCCGAGCCGTGAAGCCGACTGATTCACGCGCGCCCATTCCGCGTTTTCGCCATGTTCGTTCGCCGTCATCAATCGTCGAATCACATCGATTCCAAGGGAGCTTTCGTCGGCTTTGTCGTGTTCGAGCCAGTCCGAGTCCGACGAGCTCGCCGCGTCACCGTCGTCGGCCCAATTCACGCGATCGCGCGACTGGAACGCTTCGACGTCGACGTCGACGTCGACGTCGACGTTGTCACTCGTCCCCACCACGTCATCGCCAGCCATGCCGCTGGACGAAGCTTTTGAATCGACGACACTACTCCAATCGTTCGACTGGCGTAATTGACGAGCCGACGCGAACGCGTCGCGCGCGGCGACGTTGGCGCCGAGTGTGCCGCGGTGCCGTGGTGCCGGTGTACGCGATCACCGTCGCCCGCCGCCGTCGACGGGCGAACCCGCGTCAAGTTTTGCGGCCGCTCACGTCAAAGACGGGCGCGTCCGAGGACGAAGATGCCCGCGAACGACCCTGGTGGGCGAGAGCGTTCGAAGCGTCGATCGCGATTATTCGGCGACGAGGATGTCGACGTCGATGCCGTCCCGATCGAGGAGACGACGGCTAGCGACGCTGCGCACGAGGAGACGACGGCCGGCGAAGCTGCACACGATGATGGTGTTCTCGATGATGACGAAATCGGCGGAGTCGTCGATGATGCTGTCGCAGAGGGTGAAGCGAACGTCATGCACGACGCGATTGATACGGATGACGACGTTCACGAGGCTTCATCGTCCTCCGCGGTCGTCTTGGATGACGACGCCCGTTCAGACTCGGCGCGAGAGTGTTCGTCCGTCTCGGCGTCGGCGAGCGGAACCGAAGCCGAGCGCTTGCGATTCGGAACGTCGTTGTCGCAGGTCTACCGATTCAAAGATGGCAAGTACGTCGCCGTGGGCGCGGCCGGATTGGCTATTTTAGACTGCGCGTCGGCGAGCAAGCGAAGTTTGCTCGTTTACGACGTCGAAAAACGACCGCTCGTACGACGAGTCATCGACGCGCGTCTGACGTGCGAGCTGCAGAGAGATAATTACGTGACGATTCATCACGACGACGCGATTTTATTCAGCGCTTTAACGCGTGACGAGAGCGATTGGCTGGCGGTGGCGGCGCAAATCACCATCGCGCAGTTTGTCGCGCGTCGCGAGAGCCTCGAGGCAATCGTCTTAGATATTAGCACAGAGAAATCTTCTTCAAGCGGTGGTGCGACTTTGGAAAAGGGTGATAGCGTGCAGCTGAACTATGAAGCCGTCCGAGGTGGTTTACCGCCGGCGAGCGAGCCGTATGACTTTTTGGCGTTGCAGTTGTTCGACGAAACGTCGAAGCGCGTCGCGGGTTTGAAAGTGAAACGAATCGGCGACGACGATTCGGGCTTACCCGAAGCGCTCGCACGCGGTATCATCGGTTGTCGAAAGGACTGTCGACGACTGATCCTCGCGCCCGAGACTGAAACAGACTTTGTGCTATACGACGTCACGGTTTTGCGAATGAAGAAGCCTTCGGCTAAAGATGGAAAAGAGGCAGCTGTTTCAGGTGCGAAGAGCGTTGACGAACACCTCACGGACGCAACCGCGATGAGCGAACGAACGGCGCGAGTCGCGCATTCGAGTGCCGAGGCACTGACGCAGCAAGCGCCGGAACCACCTCAACCACCGGAACCACCGAGGACTCCGAACGCCGCGCAGTTCGTCGGAACGCCGCCGCCGCCGCAATGGTGGATGTACAACCAACCGCCCGCGGCGATGCCGTACGCGATGCCGCCGATGCCTACAGCGTTGAACACACCCGACCAGACGCTTGTATCCGACGTCCGGCGTGCCGTCGCGTCGCTCGCCGAGGATGTTGCGTCGCTCGCCGTACGTACCCGTACCGGTGGCGCCTGGATTCCTCCGAAGCCCGAAGGCGAGTTCAAGCACGCCATCGAGGCGCTTCACAAGGCGCGACGCGTCGTCATGCTTCCTAAAATTGAAGCGGATGCGCTGTCGATCGGCGACGTGAAGCAGCTGACGGCTGAGGCCGAACGACTGGGTGAAATGCATGACGAACTTAGAGCAATCAGAAAGTAGGCGTCCAGTACTCGTGCGTTCGGCCGAATCCGCCGTCGGCGAGCGCCCGAAATCCGTTGTCTCTCGCGCCGTTGATATCGCGTGAAGATACACACCACAACGTTGACGAATGGTCGTCTACTGGGCTGTCAAAGTGCCACCAAGAAGGTAATGTTTCCCGGTGGAACATGCTCCCACTCGTGGTGCTCTCCACTCTCCTACGACATGTCCATCAAGGCA
>Ga0181599_1003772_pt1 | contig 12592 bp, 10 predicted proteins | sample 041ome_3_FD_148658 | JGI IMG/M metagenome (GOLD analysis project Ga0181599, IMG submission 148658) | Coastal salt marsh microbial communities from the Groves Creek Marsh, Skidaway Island, Georgia - 041405US metaG (spades assembly) | ecosystem: Environmental > Aquatic > Marine > Intertidal zone >...
GGTCAGATGTCACGATGTGCGTCGACGCACAGAACCCATCGAAGGCACAACTACTTCCGCCGATACAACACATTGAACCCGAGATGTTTGCCGCTCATAACAAAGCCGTAGATGATGGTAAGCCGATGAGAAAGTGCGCCCGAGCGCTGGCCGCATCCAACGCCGCCATGGAAGCAGCGCAAGCTCCATGCGAACGACGAGAACAACGAATGTGCGTATTTAGCGACTAAATACGTTCCGCCGATGCACACATACCGGAGAGAGACATCGACAGGTCCCGAGTTCAATTCTCGGAGGGCCCTGGTACTCGTACCGTCGTAGCGCATTCGAAGTGCTTCCAGCAATGTGCTCGAGTTTTACATTTTTACCTTTTGTACCGTTACAGCTAATAAAAGTAAAAAGTATGGTTCGTACATCCGAATAGAGTATAAATTATTTTATGTATTTTTGATGCCGTCCACGATCGTCTGCGTACGAGCAATTCCGCATGTTGTTGTTGTTTCGTGGCGACAGCTGCGCGCGCGTTTGAATGCGCGCGCGCGTCAATCCTCTTCGCGCGCTCGACGACTGCGCGATGGGCGTCGCGCGCGTCGACCGCGGGGCGGCCGACGACGACGACGACGACGACGACGGTTGCGCCGCGCGCGTCGTCGCCGCGGAGGAGGCGCACGCGCGCGCGGTCGCGGCGGCGTTCGTGCGACAGATGCGCATGGCGCAGGCACCGCCGAGCGGCGGTCGTTCGGACGCTTTCGCGACGTCGGCGGCGACGACGACGACGACGACGTCGACGTCGACGTCGGCGACACCGGCGGCGCGCCCGGAGGATGTCAAGGCGACGGCGGAGGCGCGACGAGACGCGGCGCGGCTGGGCGACGAGCGCGACTACGACTACGAGCGCAGGCGAAACGCCGACTTGACGCGGAAACTAGAGCGCGCGTGCGTGAATAATCGTAAACTCGAGATGGAGGTGCATAAGTTGAAGAGTCTTTTGCATGCAGGGGCGGGCGGCGCGGGGCGCGATCGACGACGAGCGCGCGCTGCGACGGCGACGGCGACGCCGGCTGAGACGTTTGCCGACGGAACGCCGGCGATGGTGTCGTTTGAGTACCACACGAGCGTCATGGAGGCGTTCGATCGCAAAGTAGAGTCACTCGTGATGGAAATCGAGCGTTTGCGTGCGAGCGGGATGCGAGATGACGGTGAACGCCGTGCGTTGGCGAGAGAATTAGAACCCGAGCCCGCGCCGCCGGCGCGGGATATCGACGACACGCGCACACCCGTGCGTCGCGCGCCACGAAGGAATGAAGAACGTGAAGATGACGACGATGACGACGACGACGATCACGCGCCGTTCTCGCCTACGATGTCTCCGCTCGACGCGTTACTTGACAAAATTGCATCCTCGTCTTCGCTCGGTCGAGCCGACCGACGCGGCGACGACGGACGACGACGCCATCGAACCATTCTCGGCGACGCCGATCGTAATCGCGGCGACGTTGACGCATGACACCGCACCGCACATATTCATATGTAATTCCTCATAGCTCGCTCGTAGAAACACGTACGTAATCACACGACGTACGTAATCACGCGACTCGGGGGAACCACCCGACGCGTCCTCATAGCTCGGCGCGCGCGTCCCTCGTCGCCATGGGGTGCTGGTTCACCAAGCCCCTCACCACGGCCGTCGCCGCGTTCGCCGCCTCGCCTCTCGCGTCGTCGTCGCGTAAACCCATCGCGGCGAGCGTCAGCGTCGCCGCCGCGTCGTCGCCCGCGACACCGAAAAGCTACACGCCAGTGAAGCGCCGCGCGGTGGCACACGAACCGTTACCCGTGTCGTGTGACCTGCGATTCCGCTGTCGCAAGGGGGAAACCATCGTGGAATCGACGGATATATATGCGTCGTCGGTGACGATCGCCGGATGCGAGGATTGCCTCATTGTGTTGCCGTGCGTGGTGTCGAAAGTCATCGTGTTGGATTGCAAGCGGTGCGCGTTTGCGTTTGGGCCGACGTCAGAGTCGACGGACATGCGGGATTGTTTGGACTGTACGCTGGTGACGTGGAGCGCACACGTGCGCGTGAGTGAGTGCGTGAATGTGAGGTTGGCGGTGTGTGCGCCAAAGGAGGAGAATGTGGTTATAGATGGAGGCGCGGGGGCGACGTCGGCGAGCCGAGCGATGGACGCGACGTACGGAGCGCTAGAGACGCAGTTAGCGCAAGCCGGTTTGGCGGAGAGTATCGGTGAGGACGTGGTGCAATTAGCGCAATCGTGTGGAGAGTCGGCGTATGGGTTATTGACGACGCGAAGGCCGTCGTTGGTGGATGTCGAGACGCCGATTCGTCGTACGTCGTAGCGCCGCGCGGAGATTTTATTAAAAATACAACAACAACTCAATTTCAATTCAACTCTAGGTGTCTAATTTTTGCCCTTGTGATTCGCGCATCGTCTTAAACCATGGCGATACAAACAAACTCAACTCTGGACCATCGCTCGACATTTCTACATCGTCTCCTAACATAATGTCGTGCTTGACGTGCGCGCCGTCGATGTACACGACGCCGACGCGAGAGTTCCATCGCAACCGCATGGTTTCTCCGCGCTTGTAAAATCTATGACCCGCACTGCTCGGCGGCGGCGCGTGATCGTAATAAATAGGTTCACGGTCCATGTATTGCATGTCCGTGGAGTCGTACGGCATCAGGCACCCACCGGCGGAATACGTCGCCGCGGTCGAGCCGCTCGCCGTGCACGTGCGCAAGCCCGAGCTCCGAATGTGAAAGTACGCATCTTCCTTCCCTGGAAGCTTCAAGCTATACCTCGACACCGCCGCAGGCGATGGATGCGCAATGAGTACATCATTCAACGCCGGCTCGAGCTCCCGACCGTTGATTGTGGTACGAATCCTCGCCAATCGCGCCGGTTTCGTCTCCCCTCGCAACGCCGCGTCCAACACTTGCTCGGCGTTAAAACGATTCGCCGCACACAAATGCCCCGTCGATCGCCGCTCATCCAGACACACATTCGTTAAATATAATTTCGCCAAATCACTCGGCGTCGCTGGATCGGTATTAATGCCTAAAATTGGAACATCCGTCGAACGAACTTCGTGCGCGGCGATGAGCGTGGTACCGTCGCCCCCCAACGCGATGACCAAATCGCACCCCTCCACCGACTCCGCCTTGAGCGCCGCGCGCTCCACGCACCTATACGTCACCCCACGATCGCTCAACATGCGCTTAATCGCATTCACCGAGGACTTGTGCGTCTCATGGCGCTCCTTGACGCGCGCGTAGCGGTCAGATTGGTACAACTCACCCGACCCAATGAGCGACGTGTACTCCGCGATGGGCGTGGTTTTGATCACCAACAGCGCGTTGGTGAACACCGGAGCGTACGCCGCCGCCGCCGTCGTCGCGTACGTGCGGCGCGTGACGTCGATGACGGCGCGGCGCAGCCGATGATGCGCCATTCTGTGACGTCCTCGGTGCCGTGGTCTCGTCCCATGTGGTCACGCACCGCTCGCGCGGCGCCGACGACGACGACGGTGGCGATGACGCCGACGCGGTGTGGCGTTCGCGCCTCTCGCGCGTGTCCCGCGCGCGCGAGCGCCGCATCGACGTCGTCACCGACGACGACGACGACGACGACGACGACGTATCGGCTCATCATGCTTCGGCACGCGGCGTCATCCTGGGCGACGGAACCCGGTGCGTCGCCCGCGGCGACGGTGCGCGATGTCGACCGGCCGCTCACCCCAGAAGGTCGCGCGATGGCGCAGAAACTCGCTGCGGTCGTGCGCGGCGACGGGCGATTCGCACCGGACGTGACGTTGTGCTCGAATAGCGCGCGGAGCCGCGAGACGCTGGAGCTCATGTCGCGAGAGAACGCGGCGTTTAAGGATTCTTCGGCGGTGTATTTAGGGTCTTTGTATCACTTTGCGAGTCTTGATGGACAGATGGCGACGCATTTGAGAGAGTTGGTGACGGCGACGACGGTTGGGGACGGGGCGAACGATATACGGACGATATTGTGCGTCGGGCACAATAAAGGCATGGAGGAGGCGACGAGCGAGTTGTGCGGACGGGACGTGCAATTGCAAGTCGCCACGGCGGCGTTGTTGGAAAAGACATACGTGTGTGATATTGATGATGAGAATTGTGAGGAACAATCGTCGTGGCGAGGGGTAATGGCGTGTAAGGAGAAGTGGACGCTCGTGGCTTTAGCGACGCCGGATGGGGTATTGAATGCCTAAACGCTTGAAACCGCGACAACTTTCGACTGTATTGCTTGATGGATCGCCACGTCCACCCATGGGGGGCGATAAGTCCCATTGTTTTAATCATGATTATCACGTGATGCACTCAATTCTATTCAATCCAATGCCTATGTGTCTTCTACAGCTAGACGCTACGTAACAAACTGCATGTTCAGTCAAACGACGCGAACGAATCCGCCGCCGCCCCGAACGCGCTCGCGCGCGCGCCCGCGAGCTCGTCCGATACATCAGTCAATGCTCCCATGTTTTCCATTCTATATGCCCGATCGGTAATGGGCGAAATCTCCTCTACGTCGTGTGATACCACGACGACGGCGCGGTCGCGCTTCAAGTCGTTCAACAACGCCGTCACCTCGGCGCGCGTCTGCCAATCCAATCCCGCTAGTGGCTCATCCAAGCACAGCACCGCGGGATCGCGCACGAGTTGTATCGCCAGCGCTAATCGTCGTTTATACCCTCCACTCAACGCTCGCACGTCCGTATCGAGCGGAATGCGCTCCATGCCGACGGCGTGCAACGCGTCGTTCATCCGATACGCGAGCTCGCGTCGCTTCGTAAACCCATTCTGTGTCTGCGGCCACGCGAACGTGAGCTCTTGCAACATTGTCGTGCCTAAAAAATGACGTTCTGGAAACTGAAACACGATGCCTACTTTCGCCAAGCGCTCGGCGCTCGGCGTTGAAGCACGCGTTTCATCCGCGCCCAGCGCCACGACGCCCGACGTCGGCTCCGAAAGCCCCGCCAAGATCGTCATGAGTGTCGATTTCCCCGACCCCGAACGCCCAACGATGAGCGTCAATCCCTTACGAGGAAGCGATAGATTGACATCACGCAAGATATCGCGCCCAGCGCCCGCAGGCGAGTAGCACACGTTGCGAATGTGCACGAAATCACGCGCCGTCGAAGCCTCACCAGCCGCCCCGCTTTTCGCCCGCGACGACGCCGCGCGCGCGCGCGACGCCCATCCGCGTCCTCGCGCGCGTCCGCCAACCTCTCGCACACCGTTCGCGGGCGATGCGCGCGCGTGAGACATGTCCGAGCGCGCGCGACGACGCCGCGCGCGCGCGAGTGGGGCGATGTGTCGTGCTCCACTTGAGAGACGTTGGTCACCCATTCGCGCTTCATTTGCCGTCCCGCGCCCGACGCTCGACGCGCATCGCTCGCGCACACATCGCGCGCGCGTGCAGACGAACTCGATCGACGTCTCGGCGGCGCGTTCGCGCGCGCGCGGTGCGTCAGTGACGCGAAGGCGCGCGACGAAGGTGCGCGCGAGTGGGTTGTTACATTAGCGGTTCGCGCGAGGACGCGCGCTGTGGTGTCGTCGCGAGAGGCGTGAGCGGGGCGCGTGCGGATGGAGATGATGCAGACGCATGGTCAGGTGGGGTGTGCGCGCGCGGCGGCGCGTGCGGTGGTGGATGTGCGCGGGAGACGCGCGAGGTTGAGCGTCGCGGCGGGCGCGCGCGATCGACGAGGACGCGCGCCGCGAACGGTGGTTGTCGTTCGAGCCGCGAGCGGTGGCGAACGAAAGTCATCCAAAAGGGCGCGTGAGGGTGTGAATTATGCTGTGGCGTTGACGCTGTTTTTGGCGTGGTGTGTGTATGCGAAAAAGGTGAAGGAGGCGACGGGGGACGCAAAGGATGTCAAAGCCAAAACGAAGACGAGCGGCGAGAGCGCGTCTCGCGTGGCGACGAAGCAGCGGTTCAAGCGGTGGCGAGCGACGCAGTTAGAATCGGTTTCGGCGAAGGTTCATGATGGCTCGTCGAAAAAGTCGACGAATGGCAAGAAGGAGGTGAAAAAGGTTGCGGCGAAGAAGATGGAGGCGACGCCGGCGAAAAAATCTGAGGAACCGCCAGTCAAGGCGAACAAGGTTATCGACGCCAAAGCCGTGAAAGGGGCGGATAAGGCGAAGAAAGTGACGGCAGTAGCGGCGAAAAAAGAAGCGCCAGTGGTCGCCAAAAAGGCTGCGCCAGTGGCTGAGAAGAAGGCTGTGCCTGTACCAGTGAAGAAAGCCGCGGCAGTGGCCACAAAAAAGACCGCTCCAGCGCCAGTGAAGAAAAACGCGGCGCCAGCGGCCAAAGCACAAGCACAGACGACTGGATGGAAACCCGTGCGAAACGAGGCTGCCGAAAGGCTTCGTGAAGTCACAGCTGCGCGCCGCGCGGAGCGTCGCGAGCGGATCCAACAGCAGATTCGTTTGAAGGCGGAACAAGCGCGTGCCGCTGAAGCTGAAGCGAGTCTTCGCGCTGAGCTTCGCGCCGCTCAAAACCGCGAGCTTCAAGCCGCATCGGATGCGAAGCGTGCGGAAGAGATGGCGCTCAAGCAAGCCAGGGAAGCGGAATCGAAGGTTCTCGCGGAAGAACGTAGAGCTCTGGAGATGCGCTTGAAGCAGGAAAAGGAAGCTGAGCGACAACTCAAGGAGGCGAGACAAGCTGCAGAGGCCAAGGAAGCGGCGGCGCTAAAGGCAAGAGACGCCGAGGTCAAGGCGGAGCAAGCACGTATTGATGCTCAAGCGCGGGCGGAGAAGGCAGCTTTAGAAAAACAGGCGAACGAGCGCGAGCTGTTGATGAAGCAGCGCGAAGAAAAGTTGGTTGAAGCGGCAAAGAAGGTACGCGAGGACGCAGCTCGTGAGGCACAGAAGCAAACGGCGGCGAAAGACGCGGAGATCGCGCAACGTGAGCGCGTACTTGAGGCGGCAGAAAGTGCTCGAGCGGCTGAAGCGCGCGCCAAGGCGCGTGAAGAGTTTATTGCTAAAATCAAATCCAAGGCGACGGGTGCCGTGGACAGCGTCAAGACAAATATGCCAAACATTCGTGGATTCTTGTACGATGACGCGCCGAGAGCGGCGCCGAAACGCGTGGCGAATAAATCTCAATCGAAGAGACAGCGTGCGTTTCAGTCGCAGTCGTGGTCCACGCCGAGACTCCCCGACCTGAACCTGTCGTCTGGCGGTTACGCTACGCTCGGCTTTGCGTCGTCCCTCATCCTTGCCTCCGTCTTATCCGTTGGAGTCCGTGCGAGTCGACAGAAACGCGCACGTCGTCGTGCTGAGCGTGCCGCACGTCTTGAGGCTGATAAATTACGTCAAAAAGACCGTTGGGCATCCGCGATTGACACCGACACCGTCTCCCCGGAAGCCGCCGCTCAAGCGGAGCGCGACGCGGAACGCGCCGCCGAGCGTGACGGCCCACAGTCCCCCGACGCCGGTCGCGAGGAGTTACAAAAGGCATACGACGAATTCTTAAAAGCCACCAAGGCTGATAAGAAAATGAATCCGTAATCGTCACAAAAAGCATAAAATATATATAACGCCCGCGTGGATAGTCGTTGTAGCGCACCTTGAAACCATCTTGATTATTCCACATACAATTCGCAAACTCGCGCGCGCGCCGCATTCGACGGCACGCGTGGGCATCAACGGCGTTGACGTACGCACGAAACGCGTTACGCACGAGACGTTTGCGCACACATTCGCTCGATTCACGACTGCACGCGAGAGATAGCGACGTGAGCTCCGGCGACAGTGGCGACGTCACCACTCTCGATCGTGTGCGGATTAATCACGAATCAGTCGCCATGAAATCCTTTGTGGACACCGCGCGCGAATTCAGAACGTTCCATAATAATTCGTTCAACGTTGCGTTGCACTTGGTGACCACCCCGGCGTGTTTGGCGTGCGTGGTGGCCGGGATTCAGTTGCGTTTTGGCGATGCTTGGGTGAGGAATATTTTCTGGGCTTACGGTTTCGCGGTGACTGTATTGACGCCTGGGTATGGTTTGAAGCTCAGCACGACGTTGGTGTGGTGTGCAATCGTACGCATTGCGCTTATTATGGCGACCGTGTTCGACATGAAGACCTTGGGGGTGATTTTTGCGAGCGCGTACGTCGGACAGGAGCTCGCGCACCTGGCGACGGGTGAGAAGACGTACCAAGCGTCGTACATGGATGCGTCGAATTGGCCATCGTTGCTCGTCGAGCACACGTTTTACTTGCTTCCGTTGTGTTTGGATGCGGTGATGCACATGCGAGAAAGCTTCTTATCGTGGATTATTGCGCATAATTACGTCGTGCGGGCCAAGTTGACGAGCGCCAAGGAGAAGGCGTCGCTCAAGGTGATTGAAAACTTTGTCACCGATGAAGATCCAGATCGCACGTGCACCGCGCATTGGTGGCATGAGTTGCTGCCGCGAAAAGAGAAGAAAGCATTTACCGATATCGTGCACGCGGCACCGATTCAGAAGATGTTTGCCGATCGATTTCGTCCAGACGCGTGGGCGGTGGATCCGATTTATGGCATGAATGAAATTTATGTCGCGTCGTCGCATCACAACAACAATTCTGATACGGTCTTTTACATGGAGCACTGCGATGGACCTTGGAGTGTGTATCCGTTCTGTTTCGTCTACCGCTGCATGCTCGCGGTAAATGAGAACGTGCAAGTTGAGACAAACTTTTGCCACGAAGGTAGCGGCGGGTGCCTTTCAGATGGCGACATCGTCGGCTTTGATTATCATCGTGAGATCCACGTGATCGCCGATCGTCCGACGCCGAACAAAGACAGACGCGTTACGATGAAGTTACATTACGTGGTGTATCCAAAGTGCTTCGGGCCATTTGGACGCTTTCTCGGAACGTTGGCGATGGTGTACAACACCGTGGCGAGACGCTTGTTCTTGAACACCATTCGCCCGACTGGCTTTTGGCGCTTCATGGCTTGGATGGTTTTAACCGTCACTAACGCCGTGTTTAATCTGGAAAAATACGCCGGTTTGAACAACGTCATGAGCGCCGCAGCCCTGTACGCGATTGGTCAATTTATTCATCCGTACTTTTTCATGGCTGTGACGTCGTTTACGCACTACAGCATGTACATCGCGACGTATCACTGTCGCGGTAACGTCAACTTTGGGGTGTTCAAGCGCAACGTCATCTTTTGGAAGACGTTAGCTTTGTCACACTTAGGGTACAACTACTACATGAACTTTGAATTCGACCCAATTTCGTTAGCCATGTTGGTCGGAGGCTACGGTCTGAGCGCGGCGGCAGCCAACGCGTTGGGCATCGATCAAACGTATTTTGGTGTCGAGCTCGGTAAGGTTGAGCCCAATTTCGTGAGCTGCTTCCCGTACAACACCATTCCGCATCCCATGATTATTGGCAGTATGGTTGGTTTATTAGGATTTCACAAGATGGCTGGCTTCCGTGCCGCTCTGCCATACTTGATTCCCGCGCACTGCGCGTTTTACATGGTTCACATGATTCAAGAGCAAGTGAACGACATCTACGCGAATGTCGCAGATGAAACTAATGTGGTGGTGACAAGGAAGATTACGAACACCCCGCGTAAGGCGGCGTCGGCGAAGAAGACGCCGAGCGCAAAGGCGTCACCGCGAACGCCGAAGAAGACGCCGAGCAAGTCGGCGTCGAGAACGCCAAAAAAGACGCCAAGCCGCACGCCGAGTCGCAGCAGAGCGCGACGTTAGTACAAAAGAATCTGATGCCAGTGCTTAAAACATTCGTTATACTTTTAGATTACAATCTGATATATATGATACAATACTCCCGAGATATTTTGTCCACTCCCCTCGCCCTGACTACGCTACGCGCGTCCCGTGTGCGATTCAATTTCCAACTGTAACTGCACCAATACGAATGGGAAGAAAAGAAACGACGTCGTAAAGTCTTCAAAGAGATTGCCGATTATTCTCCACTTTTTACGCACTTGATAGCGCACGCTGGTTAATATGCTCGTGAAAAATAAGTACGAAATCCAAGCCAGCGTGTGCGTTCCACTGTTGAGAGGAACGAGCGCGAGGAGTAAAATCCACAAGTAGTACAACGACGTGGCTAAGTAAGACACGTACACCAACGCCGAGGGGCCGTATGTTTCCAGGCCCGCAATGTACAACGACGCGTAAGGGTAGTACACGTTGCGTAGCAATAGTTTCAATCGTTCTTTCGTTGGCATGACTTTGGTCGTCGCCGCCTCGTCGGCGCTCGAAAAGTTTTCAAAAATGTCTACGATGGAAGTGCTGAAGCCCTTGCGCTTGGATAGGTACGTCTTGTCATCAATGGCCGCATCGCACGCGCGAAGCAATGCAATGCACATGTAGCACAACGCAAACGTGTACGGAAGCGCGGCGCAAATACTCACAGCCTGTAACGTGGACAATCCGTCGCTCGATGCGCTTAATAACGCTTGCGCCGCCGCGCCCTGGGTTATTGCCCACCAAATCTTTTGCAATACAGGCGGATTTTCGAGACCATTCGCGGCGATGATATCATCTACATATGCGCCAGCATCGGCGGATGTGACGAAGAACATGATGATTCCAATGAGTACGAGCACTTGCAAGAGCGGCGTGAGCGATCCGTACGGCTCGAGAATGTCGAGCACGTGGTCCGTCGATTTTCGGCACGACAGCGCATAGTACCCTAGACTTTTAAGCTTGAGCGCATTGACGCCAACGGGTTCGTTATCCAAGTATCCGAGCTCGGCGCAATTTACGACACCTTTCGACCAATCCGGTTGCACGTGTAGCGCCAACTCGGCGACGCGCTGCATCTTAATCCCAAGCGCGCCAAAGACGGTGAGCACGAAAAAACACAAAAACATGGGCGCAAACAAACCAACTATGATGACTTCCCTAATTGTGCGCCCGCGCGATATCTTAGCCACGAACATACCCACGAAAGGTGCCCAAGAAATCCACCACGCCCAGTAAAATACTGTCCACCCATCCATAAACCACGTCGGCGAGCTATTGTAGTATTCGACGGGGTCGCTAAATGTTGTGTTCAATGTCGCGACAATATGTTGTGCAACGTTTCTGTCGCCCCACAGTTGCTCCCCGTCGTGCTGAAATTCATAATTCAACTGCGGGAATGCATCGTTGTCGAATCCAGCCAAAATGAAATACTGCACGTACACGCCGACGGTTTGCGTAAACGTATTCAACAGGTACCACGTGTTGTCGTGGAAGAACAAGATAAGAATCAGAAAGGACAGAATGCTAAAAGCGAAGAGCGCGCAACCTATTATACCTCGTCGCAAACCTAAAACCACCGCGGTGGTGGTCATAAAGGTGATACCCCACACGATGAGCGACTCCACCTCGGAGGATTCGCTCTCCACCGCGCCCGATATCCTATGCAACGCCGCGTTGATGCTCTTCGCGCCCAATCCGAGCGACGTGCACAACCCAAACGTCGTCGTGGCGATGGACAACGCGTCGATTAAATCGCCCGCAAAGCCATTGACGTAATCACCAATGATTGGATAGAATGCACTTCGCAGCGTCATCGGTCGTCCCAGTCGGTAGCACACGACGCCCAGCGTCAGCGCGACGAGCGTGTACGGCACCCAACCGTGCATACCCCAGTGAAAGAACGTCATGAACAACGCCATCGACGCGCGTTGGTCATCATTCATAAATGGCATCTTTGCGAGCATATTCGTCTTGTCATTCTCCAAGCCAGAATCGCCGCGATAGTACGACATGGGCTCGCTCACGCCAAAGAAAAATATCCCCGTCCCGAGACTCGTGGTGAACATTAATATAAACCACACAATGTCTGAATAATCTGGCTTATCCTCGGGCTGCCCGAGCTTGATATTGGCATACTTCTTCCTTGACAACACATACATAATCACGAACACCCACGCATTTTGTGTGAGCGTGTACAACCATGTAAAATTGGTTGAAATCCAAAGCGTCGCCTTTGCGAACAGTCTCGCCGTCGAACCCTCCGCCGCGAGCACGGCAATCGTAAATGACCACAGCGTCACCATCGCCATTAACGACACCACCCAATTAAACCTCAAAACCTGTTTCGCGTTACAACATCGTCGGCGGCGTCGTCGGCGTCGTCAGTAAACATACGTTGAACAATCAATCAATTCTCTTCAAAAGTAATTGTAATTTCGCAACGACAATCATCACCACAAACACGCACCGGAAACGGCCCCACATCTAACGCCACCCATCGACTCTTACGTATAAACCTCGCCGCGTTCTCCTCATCCGTAAAATCATCCAACCGCGGCGTAGCGGCGACAGCAGGCGCCGCACCAGCGCCGCCACCGTAACCACCACCACCACCACCATCGCGCGCACCGCTCGCGCGCCCGCCCCGACGCCGCGCCGTCGCTTGCGCCGTCGCACCGCTCACCATCGCCGGCGCCGCGTCATCGTCGTCATCGACCGCGACATCGATCCGCGTCGACATCGATCCAACGCGTCTCACTCTGACGAACACACACCTCGTCGTCGTCATCGTCATCGTCAAAAAATCAAATCAAATCCATTACATTAA
>Ga0181599_1003774_pt1 | contig 12591 bp, 11 predicted proteins | sample 041ome_3_FD_148658 | JGI IMG/M metagenome (GOLD analysis project Ga0181599, IMG submission 148658) | Coastal salt marsh microbial communities from the Groves Creek Marsh, Skidaway Island, Georgia - 041405US metaG (spades assembly) | ecosystem: Environmental > Aquatic > Marine > Intertidal zone >...
CCTTAAATTGGAGTACGAGTAAACAAACCCTCTAGAGCTGTAAAGTTTTTTAAAAGGGGGTGGCGTTTGCACAAACACATGCATGCAATTCAGGAAAGCTTTATCAGTTAAAGTAGTACATTACTTCAGTAAAATCAATAATCATGTATACAGCACATTACAAAAATATTTACTTGCTGTTTACTACAATCCGATGAGGTATTGAAACTTTAAAAAGAATTGAGTTTGATCCACTCGAAAAGGGGAGTAAAATTCGTCGTTAAAGTCTTCGAGAGAATTTTGATTTCCTCCCACATAAAACACTGTTGAGGGATTTGGATTCCACTGTACAAGGGGTTGAATAAAAAACTTATCCGCAAAAGAGTTGTATTCTGAAATGAGTCGTATGCTAAAAAAGTTGGTAAACTGATAGCGAGCTGAAAAGCGTGTAATGGCTCCCTCAAAGTAACGGTTTGGACTATTCATTTCTTTTAAGCTTGCATAGCGGATCGAAGGCGAAAGGTTGAGCTTATCCCCCAATTGAAAGCTGGGCATAGCAAATACAGTAAACTCCTTTCCCACTTCAGGGTTTTCTTCGTTATAAGCCAAATCTCTTCCAAATGTGGAGCGGATCATTAGGGAGAAAGATTCACTGGGATTGTTTCGAAGGATGAGTTCACTTTTACCCACATTTCGGTAGTTTTTTCCTAAATAATTTTTAAAAATATCCCAGTCGTAGGTGTATTGAATCGTGGTGTTTAAATAGGTCCTTAGGCTGAAAATTCCGTCGATACTGACGGCTTTTAAATAGTTTTGAAACGTATAATTTAAATCGGCTTTGGTTCCAATACTGAAAAACTGCAATCCTTTTTTATTGATAAAGTTTCGGTATTCGTGAAAGACGGTTCCCCAACGGCGGTTATTTTTAACTACAAAACCTACATTAGCCTGGTATTCAGGACTGATGTCGCGATAGAAAAAATAAGATTTCCAGTGTTCCGTATTTCGGTACAATTGAAGATAAACGGCACTTCCTCCGTATTTTTCTTTGTTAAGTGCCACCGAGCGCCCTTGGATTTGATCTTCGGTTTCAATCCAATGGGCTTCAGGTTCTTGGTTAAAATTGGCAAGCAGTTCATAGGTCAACCTCCAGTTTTTTGAAATCAGAAACCAGCCGTCGGTTCCAAATAAATTACCATACCCTCCTTCTTTGTAATATCGATTGGTACTTACCAATCCCAAGCGGGTATTTTTATTGACCAGTCTTTGATAACGAAATACGTTGACAAAGGATTGTCCTCCTTGACCCAGATAGGAGCGGTCTTCTCCTGCAATTTGATAGGGCGAATTTTGATCAATTGCGGTTAAAAAATAGATTCTTGATTTTTTGGCTTGGCTTAAAAGTTTGGTTGAGAGTAAAGGATTGTTTATCGATCGAGAATAAAAGGCGCCGTCGGTAAAATTGACAATATCAGTCCCTCGGTTAAAAAAAGGTCTTCTTTCAGGATATTCCAAAGCAAAAGAAGAGTTGACGTCAATTTGGGTTACATCGGCCTCTACTTGTGAAAAATCGGGGTTTAACGTAATTTCTAGACCGCTGTTTTTGTTCAGATCTAGGTTGAGCCCTAGACCTGCATTGGGTTTGAAGGGGTCGTACTTTAAGGAAGCCTGCTGACTCGGTTTTTGCCCACTTAAATTTCCAGCCACATAGGGTAATAACTCTACCCTCTTTTCAATGGTAATATCTTTTAGCAGAAGCACTTCCGTAGTTTGACAAACCTCACAGGGATTATCTCGATCAAACGGGAGGTTTTGGACCTCTACTTCAACATTTTTTTCATTGTAATACTTACGTCCCAATTTGAAATGCCATTTTTGATCTGTCCCATTGGGAAAGGGAAGTGAGGAAAATGGGATTTTATATTCGACTTGGAATCCGTCTGATACAATCGAACCTGCAGTTTCGAAATCCATATTAAAACTACCGTCATATCGCTGCTCATCGGTCACTGCATTGATTGCCCGAACATCAAACTGACTGCCAAAAGGATTTGCCACCAAAATGTAATTGTTTCGGCCATCTGCATAGGTGTCAAAGCTAATGGAGACCACATCATCTTGTAGGAACATATTAAAATCATCGCGAGAGCGGACGTTTGCTCTTACGTTTTCTGGCCGATCAAAGGCGTGAATCCCAACATATAAATGGGTATCGGTATAGGTGAGGTAGGCGATTGTTTTTTTTTGTGCCGGACTGTTATTTCCTGGATTCACCTCATAGTCCAAGGGTATGGGAGTGGCGTTTTCCCATTCTCCTTCCGAGAGTACTCCGTCAAGGATGATTTGAGAGGCTAAAGATTTCTGTGGCTCGTATTGATTTTGACCCAGCGCATAGTGTGTCATTAGCATCAGTAAAATAAATTTACCAATCGAATCCAATCTAGTCATAAAAACCTTAATTTAACCTCAAAGATACACAAGCTGATCAGATCACAAATACACAGAGCGGTTTATCAATATCTTTTTTATTTTAAATTATATGTGTAGCTGCAGCTAAAAAATAGGACTTTAACTATGGAAAAAGAACTAATAGGAAGTCAGGAGTGGTGCTCATTTGAGAGTTTAAATATTCCCTCTGTCAAAGCGAGAATAGACTCCGGGGCAAAAACTTCGTCCATACAATCCACCAATATTAAAAAATTTAAAAAAGGCAAAGAGTCTTGGGTGTCGTTTGATGTCAATCCCATACAAGACAATTTAAGCATCGTTTTGCATTGTGAAGCAAAAATTATCGATGTGAGAATTGTAAAAAGTTCTTCAGGGATTACGGACAAACGCTACGTAATCAAAGAGACCGTAAGGATTGGCGACAGCAGCTTTGATATTGAACTTACCTTAGCCAATCGGGATGGGATGGATTTTAGAATGCTCCTGGGAAGAGAAGCCATGAAAGATCGGTTTATAGTAGACCCTTCTAGGCGTTTTTTAAAAAGCCAGTTAACAGAGGAAGAAGTCGAAAAAAAATACAGCCATTTGATTCATGAAAAATCAGGATTGAGCATTGGTTTGCTCGCTACGGATAAATCCCTGTACAGCAATAAGCGCATCATGGAAGCAGGAAAAGCCAGAGGGCACGAAATGTTTTTCTACAACATCCAGCAATGTTATATGCGTTTGGACACTGTAACGCCTGAGGTGCGCTACCGCGGAGGAAGTATTATTCAAGACTTGGATGCAATCATCCCTCGAATTCGACCCAGCATGACCTTTTACGGTTGCGCTTTGCTCAGACAATTTGAATCGATCGGAACGTATTGTCTCAATTCAGACACTTCCATTTCTCAATCTAGAGATAAACTTTTTTCAAGCCAACTGTTCTCGGGGAATGATATTCAGATTCCAATCACGGGTTTTGCCAAATCTCCTTTAGATACCAAAGACCTGATCAATATGGTGGGTGGAGCTCCTTTGGTCATTAAATTGTTGCAAAGCGCCCAAGGAAAAGGAGTAGTTTCTGCAGAAACCAATAAGGCAGCAGAGAGTGTAATCAATGCCTTTAAGAGTTTACAAGCCAACATCCTCGTCCAAGAATTTATCAAAGAGGCGGCTGGAAAAGATTTGCGCTGTTTTGTGGTAAACGGCAAAGTGGTGGCTTCCATTGAACGTTCCGCACCCAAAGGAGAATTCCGTTCGAATATCCACATGGGAGGGACAGCAAAAAAAGTAAAAATTACCGTAGAGGAAAGACGTCTTGCAGTAAAAGCGGCAAAAATTTTAAACCTAACCGTGGCTGGGGTAGATATTATTCGTTCGAATAAGGGGCCCCTATTGCTGGAAGTAAATTCATCTCCCGGATTGGAAGGTATAGAAACGGCAACCGGTAAAGACATTGCTAATGAGATGATCATTGCCATTGAAAAGAAATTAAAATACAAAAGACTCTAAGCAATCAATATAACACTAGTGGATGGTACAAATAAAAACCGCACTTCGGATTCGTAAAACTCACCGCTACTTAGGACTGATCATCGGAATTCAATTTTTGGCATGGACCCTCTCTGGACTTTATTTTAGCTGGACCGATCTAGACGAAATTCACGGAGATCAATTTTTTAAATCAGACCCTAAAGCAAAAAGCTATTCCAACTTACTACCACTTGACAGTATCGCAGAAGGTATTGAAGAAATTAATTTGGTTTCTATTAAAGCGGAACCCTATTATTGGATCAACAATTCGAATTTGTACCACGCACAAACGGGACAGTTAAAGCAACAGCTTACTGAAGATGAAGCGATTGCAGTAGCTCAAGAACATCTCATTTCCGGCTTGGAAATTGAAAAGATTGAATTGATTGAAGAAACTGGACCCCATCATGAATTTAGAGAGCGTCCCTTACCCGCCTACGCCATTCACTTTAAGCATCCAGATTTGTTGGTCGCATATGTCGATGCGTCAAGTGGAATTTTTCAACGTGTTAGACACCAAAGTTGGCGGTGGTTTGACTTTTTGTGGATGACGCATACTATGGATTACCAAGGGCGCGATGATTTTAATAACATTTTACTAAGAATCTTTTCCCTTTTTGGGGTGTTTACGGTTATGAGTGGATTTTTACTCTGGGGGACCAGTTCTCCTACCTTACGAAAACTACTCAAGCGATAAAGCCTCACAGGACTTTTAGCCATTCTCTTCGGTTCATAACATTCTCTATTAATTGAGGCTACTTCATACAAGTTTTTCTATTTTTAGATTCTAATCAATTGTAGATGGATTACGTTTTACTCGCTTTTTCTTTCCTTAGCCTTGCAGCAGTGGCATTCTTGCTTTTTAAAAGAAGCAATACAGATCTTACTCCACTAGAGAATGCATTCAACGCTCGAATACAAAGTGAGTTTCAGCTCAACAGGGAAGAGCTTTCCAAAAACTTGAAAGAAAATCGAAACGAACTGATGCAGAGTTTGGAACGTTTAAACGAAACGTTGATCAAAAAAGCCAAAGACGACCGGGAAGAGCTACGCGTTACCTTAAAAGACTTTGAAGCTACGTTTGCCAAAAATGTAGAGACGTTTAATGCTACACAAAAGGAAAAGTTTGAGCATATGCGAATCAAACAGGAGGAAATGATAAAAACGACCGAATTGCGCTTGGAACGAATGCGGGAAACGGTTGATGAAAAACTTCATAAAACCCTAGAGGAACGTCTTGGGAAGTCCTTTGAACTGGTGACCAAACAATTGTTAGTTGTTCAAAAAGGTTTGGGCGAAATGCAAACCATTGCCTCTGGTGTTGGGGATCTTAAAAAAGTCTTGACCAATGTTAAGACGAGGGGAGTTTTGGGTGAAATTCAACTGGGGAATATTTTAGAGGAAATCATGGCCCCTGATCAATACGAGGCCAATGTAAAAACAAAAACAGGGTCGGATGCTATAGTAGAATACGCGGTAAAATTACCCGGAAGAAATCCACAAGACAAATCCGTTTACCTTCCCATCGACGCTAAATTTCCTCAGGAAGACTACGTCCGTTTACAGTCGGCCTATGAAGCAGGAGACAGCATTGCGGTAGAGAATTCTTTAAAAGCCTTACTCCAAGCAGTGAAGAAGTTTGCCAAAGATATTTCAACCAAATACCTTGACCCGCCCAATACGACTGATTTTGGAATTATGTTTTTGCCCGTAGAAGGGCTATTTGCTGAGGTGGTCCGACAGCCCGATATGATTGCTTTTTTACAACGAGAATACAAAATTGTTGTCACAGGTCCCACCACCTTAGCCGCCATGCTCAATAGCTTGCAGATGGGCTTTAAAACCCTCGCCATACAGAAAAGAAGCAGTGAGGTTTGGAAAGTCTTGGCTGCAGTTAAAAAAGAGTTTAGCACCTTTGGAGGGGTACTCGAAAAGGCTCAGAAAAAAATTAATGAGGCCCATACCGAGATCGAAAATTTAGTGGGTACGCGCACCCGCATGATGCAATCCAAACTAAAAAATGTCGAACAGCTCGAATTGAATACTGAACCACAAGAAAAAGATCAAAACCTCCTCGACCTCTAACTCAAAGTGGAGAAGAATAAGGACTACAGGTGATTTTGAATCGTTTTTTGAAGGGCGTTGGCATCCATGACACCCGACTGTTTCCAAGCCACTACACCTTCTTTCATCAAAACTAAAGTAGGAACTCCCCGAACTTGATAGTGGGAAGCTATTTGTGGATTTTTATCCACATCAATTTTAATGATACGAAGCGTATCTCCCATTTTTTCTTTGAGTTCTTTTAATATGGGGGGCATCATTTTACATGGGCCACACCATTCCGCATAAAAATCGATTAAAACCGGTTTGGGATCACTGAGAATTTGTTGAAAAGCACTCATAAGCTAAACGATTTACTAAGACCAATTTGAATACCCTCCTCTAAGGTCGTAAATTTGTGTAAATCCCATTTGAGAGAGGAGCTTGGAGGCACTTTTACTTCGGTTGCCAGATTGACAAAATAAATATACGGGCTTTTGTTTATTTAAGGTTGCAGCAGCACGTTGAAAACCTGCCCCGTCAAAAAGATTCAAGTTTTTTGCCCCTTGGATGGATCCTGCCGCAAATTCGTTGGGCGTTCTCACGTCGAGGAGTTGAACGGAAGGATTTTCTAGGGCAGTTTTAAATTCAGCGGGAGTTAGAATTTGAATGTTTTCATTTTTTTCAGCTGTACTGAAGAGATTGGATAAGAACATAATTTTAATTGTTTATAGGGCAAATGTAGCGGGACTGAAAAACCTAAAACGTAACTTTAGCTACACAAGTAGGGCAATTAGGCGTTCCATTCAAATTTAAGAAGGTTACTGACCAAATCTTCGAATCTCTCTCGGCTCCATTTCTTTATTTTAAAACCCGCAATTCCCACTCCTTTTTTTTCAATTTGAGTATTCCAAAAAAATTGATCTGCAATATGGGGGATGATGGCCTGCGGTTTTTTGTGAATAAAAGCCGTATGGGTAGTGCCAGAACCGCCGTGGTGAATCACACAACGAAGCAAAGGGAATAGAAAGTGAAACGGAACATCTTTGATTTTAAATGCCCATTGAGGTAGCACATCAGGACATTCTAGTCCTCCCCAGGATTCATTCAGAAGTACGGGGACTTGGTATTTTTCACAAACCGCCAAAACGTCTAAGGCAATTTGTTTGGGTTGAGCGTTTACCATACTGCCAAAGCCTACATAGACGGGATTTGGGTTATCTGCAAGAAATTTTTTCAATGCTTCCGTAGGGGTAAACGAATTATTTTTCCGTTCTCGAAATTTTGTGATTTTCGCCCGATCAGGCCAATAGTTCGGTCGTGGGAAGAGCGCTTCAGAAATGGCATATTCCACCGGCAGTTTTTCCCTGTAAAAGGTTTTTAAAGCCTTTGGTGAAAGTCGGATCTGATGCTTTTTTAAAAAAGATTTGCCGTAACCCAAAATGGACTGTTTTATCAAAGCGTATTCAGCAATTTTATAGGTCCCTAAATTCCAAGCTTTAGAACGGGCTTTTCCAAAACCGATATGAGGAATGTCCTCTACAGGGTCTAATAAGGCAGGCATGGGACTGAGTAAGGACACCTTTCCCTTAAACTGAAGCGCCCAAATCACGGGGTAAATGCATTTGATGTGAAAAATAATTTGATCAGGGTTAAAGTCCCTCACGGCGCGTTCTTGATCCTCAATCATTTGCTCTTGGATCGACTTTACCTGACTCCTTAGTCTAATAAGGGTAAGCAAACGTGAAAATCCGCTACCCACCTGACCGAGAATTTTTTTGATATCAGGCCCCTCAATAAGTTCGATAAAACCCTTGTCTTCTGCATAAAAATGGGGTGTTAACTCTAGGGCAGACGTTTCAAATTGAGCGGGCATACAGCAAGCAATTTTGTGTCCCTGGTCGAGCAATTCTTCTCCTAAGGAGAAAAAGGGCTCCATGTCTCCGCGAGATCCCAGGCTCATCAAAAGAATCTTTGCCATTACATTAGTTTAAAAACTCATTCCTTCATCGTAATGAAAGAGGGCATAATTTTCCTCTTGCTCTTCAAAACCGGGTACGTCAGCTTTTTGTTGATCTACAGCTTTTTCTGAAATAGGAGTAGAAAACGGCATCTTCGCTTCGGGTGAAGCAGCTCCAGAAACAATATCCAAAAGGGCTTCTAGGGTAGTGCCAAAAGTGGCAAGAACCCCTTTGACCTGGGGGGTTGTAGAAGAGTATATTTCGTCTATGACCCAGGGATTGGTGTAGTTGATAGCCAAAAGAGTTGGTTTTTGGGCACTGAGTTGCTTTATGCGGTCTACTTTGACTTTATTGTCAGACAAACGCAGAGAAATGGGTTGTCCTTTGGATTGAAAAAGAGACTTCCCTTTAGGGACGATCCAAAAAAGCAGTACATCAGCCTCTTCTGGGGAAGACACCAGGCTAAGGTCTTTAAAAGCACCAAGATCTGCAATGGGTTGTTCTGCCACCTCCACATACAGTTTTGTTTTGGGTTTTAGCGGTAAAACGGGTGCATTTTCCAGAGTCTCATTACGTAAAAGAACGATGGATTTTTGGTGGGCATTATGAGCAGCTTGAATAAATTCTGGATTGCCCACAATTTTTTCGGCAGCAGTTGCTTCTACATAGGGATTTTCAAACAGCCCTAATTGAAATTTTTCAATCAGCAGCCGCTGTACAGAGTCATCCACCAAAGGCATCAACTCAGGGTTTTCTTTGACGGTTGCAAGGAGTTGTGCTGGGTCAGCAGAACCTGAAAACAGATTAATCCCTGCTTCAAGCGCCAATTTGTAGCGCTCCCTTACGTTTAAATTTTCTACGCCCCAAGGCATCATTCGGATCGGACCAGTATCTGAATTAATGATCCCTTGGAATCCTAATTTATTGCGTAATAGGTCGGTCAAAACGGGTTTATTAAAAGCATAGCCCAAGGTGTCATACGGGGTATGTACGGGAAAAGAATAATACGGCATGATGGCGGAAGTACCCGCGTCTATAGCGGCTTTGAAGGGAATGAGGTGTTTTTCAAAAGCCCCTCCTTCAAAAATTTCTCTTCTTCCCCATTTGAAATGAGGATCTTGTCCGCCTTCTGTAGCGCCTCCCCCGGGAAAGTGTTTGGTGGTAAGGGCCACAGAGTGATCCCCCAAGCGAGCACCTTGAAAACCGGTAACGAGGGTACGCATAACTTGGGCCACCCATTGAGGGTCTTCGCCAAAAGTACCCTCTATACGTTGCCAACGCGGTTCTGTGCTTAGGTCGGCCATATACATATATCCTTTTCTGAGTCCTACGGCACGCCACTCTTGGCGGGCAATGTCAGCAAATTGGGAGATAAGGTTTAGGTCACGGCTGGCAGAAAGTCCCAATTCTCCAGGCCATTGTGAAAACGCCGTTTTGCCTAAACTCAGTCCTACAGAAGCGTCTGAAGTAGTATGGTTTCTTGGGTTGGAGGCAATGATGGCAGGTATCCCCAAAGGCTGTGCCTCACATAAGGCTTGAAGATTGTTTTGCCAATTGGCTAAGGTTGTCACTTTAGGATTTGCTCTCAAAATAAAATGGCGCCCGTGAAAATCACGTACAGCTTTGGTTGTTCCAGCGGCAGAGAGGAACTTATCGTCTAAGGGAACCCGAGTAAAAAAATTTATATCCGATTCCACGTCTTTTTCGTTAAAGCCTTCCCCTATGGGTGGGGTATCTTCGGCTCGAGCTCCAAATCCGGGTTCGTTTTCCATTCGTATAGTACTGATCAGCATAAACCCAACTTTTTGTTCCAGGGTCATTTGATCCAACAAATCTGCCGCTCGTGCTGAAGGGGAAAGGCGCCAGTCTTCATAAGGATCAAGCTGAGCATTTGCATTCAAATCTTTGAATTGGAAGCCGTCCTTTTCAAGGAGCTTTACGCTTTTTGATTGAAGCGCTACTTGCTTAATTTGAGGCTCCGTTTGACAGCTGAATAAGACAAACAGACCTGCACAAACGCCGTATGCTTTAAGACGTTGTAAATTAAGTAATTTCATAGGGAGTGGATTTTTCTTCACAGCTTATTTAGGAATGTTAGTTTCTCAATAAACTGTGTATTTTTTGATGATCAAAGTGAAAGGTTTAAATTCTAAAGTATCAAAAATGCATCATTTTTAAAACATATCGGGTAATAAAATCCAATTACCTTCAATTTGATGCAGAGAAGTTAGCTTACTCAATTCAATTGGAATCGTTTGTTGAATTCTCTCGATTATTTTGATAAAAGGGTACACTGTAGGGTACACAGGAGATAACCAAAAAAAACAAAACCCCCTGAAAATCGATGATTAACAGGTGGTTTTTGTGGTACCTCCAGTACTAAAACCAATATCATAAATAAATGATATACAGATATATATAAATTCAAATATACTTAATATGGAACAAAAAATGTTCCATTTGGAACAAATCTTGTTCCAACCTCTGTTAGATCTGGCAGAAGTTATTTTCATCTTTTTTTACTCATTTTCTTTATGTTTTCTAAAGTTTCTAATACTTATATATAGAACCAATGGTTCTACTGAGTTGTAGATTACTTTAAGAAATACTTAATCTACCGAGATACTACACCTGACACATGGGGGAAGTACCCAATAATGACCAACACTCACCGATAGGTAAAACCAGTCATTAGTGTTCCGAGAGGTAAAGAAGAAAGGTCTGAACTCGTAAAAATGCAGATAGGTTGAATTCTTGTTTGAGTGTCTGTTAGATTCAACTGAAAAATGGAAATAGTTTTTTAAAAGGGAATTTCCCTTAATGGACTCACTATATCTAATTGTGAAGTAGTAGTTAGATTTTAAATAATAGAAAAGGTTAAAATAAAGAGTATCAACCTCGAACTGATTAAGTATTTCAAGTGCGAGGTTATTACTGTTTTTTAAAATACTCTGAAAAGAAAATAATATGAAAGAAAAGATAACAGAAGAACAAGCAAGACATATGGTAGATATACTAAAAAAGAAATCAGAACTAATTAAGAACTTCTACCATAAAATTGAGAAATACCGTATCTCAAGAGATAGAGAAACCTATAGCAAGAAGTTTAAAGAACTATTAAAAAAAGAAGAGTTAAAAGTATATGGAAAGAAGATTGAGTAAAAAGGATTTGATGGAACTCTATGGAGTAGATAGAGTAACCATAGAAGATTGGAGAAGAAATAGAGGATTGAAGATGATAGAGGTGTCCACCCATTCAAAATACATTACAGAAAAGGATTTAATAGAATGGGAAAATAGTCTTAAAGAGAGTAATAAAGTTAAGAGGTTAATTAATCAAAGTGTATCAGAATGAAGGAATAAGAAGATTTGATAGACTCTTCTAAAAAAGGGTTATTTAACTACTCTATCAGTATTTCAAGGATGAGGTTTCTTGTAACCCCAACTAAACTTTTTCCCTAAACCCTAATCGGAGTGGTTTTTATATCGGAGTTAGTTTTTTCTCCATCGAAAATAACTGTATAGTTCATTTTAAATTTGTTTAAAAGTAAATCTATAAATTAAAAAAAGTATTATTTCTCACCTTTTTCCAAAGGTTCTTGATCTGATTCTGATAGTTTTTTTCCTAAATGAATTCTAAGGAAAACCTCATGTGTTTTCAAATTAAGCTGTGCTAACCCACTAAGAATCGGTGTTTCATAAGCATATCCGAGATCAAAATTACCCACACGCACTGAGGAAAGTAAAGAAAATGCTCCACTTGATCTGTAGGACATGCCCACATCAAACCTTTGTTGCCAGCTTAAAAATCCGGTAAGATCAGTACTCAAGGGGAGTCCTTTGACTTTTCTGAGTAGCAAAGAGGGTTTTAAATAAAGATTGGTTCCCAGTGGGAGTGTCCCTCCGCCTCCAAGATAGGTGTGGACGCGGTCTTTGGCTGTAATGGCCACGTCTTTTGTTCTATTTGACTTAAAAATTCTAGGAAGAGAAAAAGAGATCCACAGATTTTCTCTTTTTAATAAAGCGCCCACCCCAATATTGGGATTAAATTTAGAAAAGGCCTGTTGGATGGGGTCTGGAGAGGCAGCAAATCCCAAAAGCCCCGTAGGGTCTGCTTTATAAAAATTTCCTCCTGCTTTTAATCCCAAATAAACTTGCGTAGTTTCCATATTAAGCTGATAGGAAAAATCAATTGTGGCATTTGTTTGTTGCTCTATAAAAACCCGGTCTGATACTAAAGAAATTCCTAAACCTACCTTATTTTCTCTGGCAGAGGAATAGGAAAAGGCAAGTGTTGTAGGTGCTTCTTCATCTAATGACCACTGGCGCCGTGAAGTAAATGAAAAAACCGTTCCTTCTTCAGCTCCCGCAAAAGCAGGATTGATTATATTCATTGTATTGCGGTAAAAGGAATAATAACTCTCCTGCTGTCCAAAGCTTAGCAAAGGCAGAAATAAAAGCGCTAAATATGCGATCGGTCTGTTTGTCATCTTGTCAAATAAATCCATCCTTTATAGGCTATTGCCCCATTGCCATCTAAGTCAATTTGATAGTAATAACTTCCCTCTGGAAGTGGTTGTTTATTGTGATCTGCAGGCCAGGTATTTTGATAGTTCTTTTTTGAATAAATTAAGATCCCTGA
>Ga0181599_1003795_pt1 | contig 12537 bp, 13 predicted proteins | sample 041ome_3_FD_148658 | JGI IMG/M metagenome (GOLD analysis project Ga0181599, IMG submission 148658) | Coastal salt marsh microbial communities from the Groves Creek Marsh, Skidaway Island, Georgia - 041405US metaG (spades assembly) | ecosystem: Environmental > Aquatic > Marine > Intertidal zone >...
AGATTGTTTAAAAGCTTCATACGCCACTGAACTAATGACTCGATATGATTTGGACCCGAAAGAGATTGCTCAACCCTCAGAACAGATCATCGAAATGATTGCTGAGAAAAAACGGATGCTGTTGAAAGGCAGCCAACCTGATCTAAAAAAAGCAGCTATGGCCATCCTTCAGGACTATCGACATCAAAAAATAGGAATGATTTCCCTAGAAAAGCCCAATGACCAATAAATTTATGATTTCCTTAAGGTCACTGTTCACGCATTATCTTTTTTTATTGTATTGCGCATCAACAGTACCCCTCATTCTGTATAGTTTGGGTGAAATTGGTTTTCGCGGAGTCCGCGATGGGCTTCTGATTAACCTCATCTGGCTAATTCCCATTCTCTTATCTGGCAGTAAAGCGGTAATGAGCTCTCGGGTGATTGGCTTTTTTATCTTACTGTTGAGCCTTCCCGCTTTTGGATATTTGTATATCTATCAATCTGAATTCTCACAAAGCTTAATTTTTATTTTACTGGATACTAATCCAAACGAAGCTGGTGAATTTATGGAGCATTATTTTAGCTGGGACATCGTTCCTGCCACCCTTGTCTATTTAGCTATTCCCGTATGGATCTCACGGTATTTGTCACCGGTAGTATTAACCCCATTCGCTCGCGGTGTTTGGATCTGTTGTCTTGCTGTTGTCGTCATATTTCCAATCTTCATTAAAACTGGAGATAATGTTGACGCTTTCTTTCATCGCCTAAAAAGAAAACTCGAACCCTCATCCCCATGGCAACTAATTATTGGTTACCAAGAGTACCAAAAACAATTACACAGCATGACCCATGCCTTAAATGAGTTAAAAAATATTGAACCGGTAAAAAATTTTTCAGAAGCTTTTGCGAATCAAAATAAAAATATTATTTTAATTATTGGTGAGAATACCAATCGTCTTCACTTAAGTCTTTATGGGTATGAACGAAAAACTACTCCGTTGTTAGATAAACGATCAGATATAAAGGTGCTTATGAATGCTTATGCGCCTAGGCCCAATACCATCGAATCCTTACAGCAAGTGCTGACTTTTGCTGATCAAAACCATCCAGATCTTTACAAAAATAAGTCATCGATTATCGCCCTCATGAAGCAAGCTGGATATCACACTTATTGGATCAGCAACCAACAAACGCTAACCAAAAGAAATACCATGCTTACTGCGTTTTCTAAGTTAGCTGATGAGCAAGTCTATTTAAATACATCACGTGAGCAAAATTCATACAGTTTTGATGAAAAAATTATAGAACCTTTCAAACAAGCTATTTCTGATCATTATCAGAAAAAGTTTATTGTGTTGCATATGCTGGGTACTCACATGAGTTATAAGTACAGATACCCGGATACTTTTAATTATTTTCAGAGTGAGGATGATTTAGACCCCAAACTCTCAAAGGTAGCCAAAATGAGGGTGAATGAATTTGATAATGCCATTCGCTATCATGATTCTATTCTCAATCAACTTCTGGATATTATTCAGCAACAAACGACGCCGAGTCTTGCCGTCTACCTGGCTGATCATGGTGATGATGTTTATGACAGTGGGGACAGAACCTTTCAAGGACGAAATGAAAGTAAGCCCACTCTGCCCATGTATGCGATTCCATTTTTTATTTATCAATCGTTAAATTGGCAGCCGTCCCAAAATGCCTTAAATGAAAATTTAGCGAAAAAATTTAACAGCAATGATCTGATCCATCTGATCAGTGATCTTGCTGGGTTTAACTATGAAGATTATGATTTTAAGAAGAGCATTGCAAATAAACACTTTACCGAAAAAGACATTTTGGTTGGCAATCCCTATGAAAAGAAATTTATCAACATATTAGAACCGTAAATGATTGAATATGTAAATCCTTTGTGGGCAAAAAAACTGAGCCAATTTCATTTAAATGGCTTTGCTGATTTTTGGGACACCGAAAATCATTGGTTTGAAGACGTCAATCATCGCAGAGATGGCTGGAGCGGGGTGATCACCAAACACATTGGAGATGAGACGCTATTTATCAAAAAACAACATAATCATAATTTTAAAACTTGGTTACATCCTTTTAAGGGTGAGCCAACTTTTAAAAGGGAATTTGATTGTATCCAAAGATTACAAAAATTAAATATTCCCACACTCGAGGTGATTTTTTTTGGCATTCGTGAAAATGACTGTATCTTGGTGACCAAAAGTCTACATAAAGCGCATCGATGTTTATCAGAAGTTTTAGACCAAACACAACAATTATCAGATGATCAAATTAAAATCATTGCTAAATTACTGAAGCAGCTTCATCATAATAATATCCAACACACCTACCCCATTCCTAAGCATATTTATTTAAATCAAGATAACTCATCGATGGTATTGATTGATCTTGAAAAAATGAAATATAAACTATTTCGTTTTCAATGTGCGGCAAGGGATTTGTATAGTTTTTTAAAATTCACTCATCATTTTCTCACCAGAACTCAAACAGAGTTGTTTTTTCAAACCTATTTTGATGATCAAAATAGCTGGTTAAAGAAAATAATAATAAATAAAATTAAGCGTAAATTAAGCCGCCATCATTTGTGATGAACGCCCATGAGGCTTATTTTTTTTTTCAGTTGGGCGTGTTGTATTTCTAGCAATGCGTTTTTTTGCAAAATTAGCATTTGCTGATGGTTTTCTCTTAGCAAAGCCAAAACTGGCTTTCGGATTTCTCTTGGTAGAATCAACACTGGCTTCCGGTTTTCTCTTTGCAGAATCAAAACTGGCTTCCGGATTTCTCTTTGTAAAATCAGCACGGGTTGACGGTTTTCTTTGTGCAAAACTTTTTCCCGAGCTATTATTTGAGCTTCGTCCAGCTGATCGACGCTTGCTTTTAAATCCACTCTCTTTTTTCTCATGAATCAAGGTCGCTTTTGATGTGCTGTGCGGTGATTTGATGATTTCTATCTTCACACTGGCATAGCGTTCTATCTTTTGGACCATAAATTTTTCTTTATCGGTAATCAGACTGATGGCCTTCCCCTTACGATCTGCGCGGCCAGTTCTTCCGATACGGTGGATGTAGTCCTCGGGCTGTCTGGGTAAATCGAAATTAATCACGTGTGTAATGTCATTCACATCAATACCACGTGCAGCGACATCGGTGGCCACAAGTATTTGAATTTCATTGTTTTTAAAACGCGTGATGGTACGTGTTCGCTCACGTTGACTCATATCACCATGCAAAGTTTTGGAACGGTGGTTCATGAGATAAAGCTCATCAGATAATTTATCCGCTTCTCTTTTTGTAGCCGTAAAAATAATCGCTTGATTCAAATCTGGCTCATTCAAAATATCTACCAAAACTAATTTCTTTTGATTGTAATCGGCCACCGGATAGGCGATTTGATGAATATTTTTATTAGACTTATTTTCTTGCTCAACAGCAATTCGAATTGGATTTTTGAGAAATTGTTGTGCAATTTTTTCAATCGATTTGTTCATGGTTGCCGTAAACATGAGTACCTGTTTTTCAGGTGCAGTGGTTTCAAAAATCTTTTTAATATCAGGAATGAAGCCCATGTCCAACATACGATCCGCTTCATCGATGACTAATGCCTCAATGTGCTTCAGATTAATTTTCTTTTGTTTGACCATATCCATTAATCGACCGGGCGTGGCCACCAAGAAATGTACGTTAGATTTTAAGAGCTTATTTTGAATTTTATAGGACACTCCTCCAACTACAGTGACCACATTAATTTCCATAAAATGACTGAATCTTTTTAGTTCTTGATCAATCTGGGTTGCGAGCTCTCGAGTTGGCGAAAGAATTAGCACATTTGGGCTAATGTTTCTTTTATGTTTTGAGGTTGGTTTTCTTGAGACAAGCTCTAATAATGGCAAGCTAAATGCTGCTGTTTTACCCGTTCCTGTTTGGGCTGATGCTAAAACATCCTTACCTTCCAGGACTAGCGGGATACATTGTTGTTGAATGGGGGTAGCTGTCACGTAGTTAATACGTTGAATAGCTTTATTGATTGGAGGAATAAATCCAAATGCGTCAAATGACATAGTGATCCTTATATTTAATGGTGATAAATCAACTGGCTCACAAAAAAAATATTAAGACAATCAATTAGTTGCGCCATTATAGCGATGATTTTTAATTAAGCAAGACTTATCTTAATTTGAGAATTGGTGAATCAACACCGCAAGGATAAAAATAATAACCGCAGCCCATCCGAGAACGTTGGCATAACGCTTTATGACTCGATCAATCTGCTCACCAAACACTTTTACCAACAGGGCGACTAAAAAAATTCTCAGTCCTCTTCCGATAAATGAAGCGAGCACGAATAATGGAAAATTCATCGCCATGGCGCCAGCGGCGATGGTAAAAACTTTGTAAGGGATGGGCGAAAATCCGGCTACAAAAACTGCCCAAAATCCCCAGGTGGTGAACCAGGATAACGCCAGCTGAAAATAGTCGCCATATCCTAACGATTGAATCATCGGCTCAACAATTGTCAGGCCATAAACACCGATGACATAGCCCAACATTCCTCCAAGGACAGAGGCGATCGTAGCAATTAAAGCTAAATTCCAGGCTTGTTTTGGTTTTGCCAAACACATGGGTATTAACATGACATCGGGGGGTATGGGAAAAAAAGAAGCCTCAGCAAAGCTCAGAATAAAAAGATAAAGCCTCGCCAAAGGCCTGCCTGATAATTCTAGTATTTTAGTGTAAGTGTTTTTGAAAAATGTCATAGATCTTGTCGCCTTGGCAAGATCATAACAGAGAATCATAGAATAATTAAAAGCTATTTATTTACTTTAGAGCGCTTAGGAAAACTAAGGTCGAAAATAACAAATAAAATAAATAAAAGCATTATAAATTGGCCTTGAGTTAACTCTGAAAAATTAAACCAGTAAGTTAAACTTAAAAAATTAAACATTAGTTGTCTCCTTATTTAGGAATAATGCAATTTTTATACCAATAGTTTTGCTAATATAAGTTATTGATTCTAATGAATAAAATTTTAAAAAATTATAATGATATGTATTTACTTTATTGATTTGCACGCTAATAGGACACAGGGAGCACTAAAAAGATCCAGTAATCCATTGAACAAAATTGACATCTCATTCTCTTAAGGTGAGTGAATCACTTTAATTAATTTTATATAAGGTACAAAAATATGTATTCAAAATTACTGGTATCAATCCTCATCACCTCATCATCAATGAGTGCTTTTGCTGGGATAAAGGCTGAGCCAATCAATGAAAACAGCAAAGAGGAAGCTCAATATATTTTTTTGATGGCGGAGCATCATGAACATAAAGATGGCCATGATCATGAAGGGCATGATCATCATGAAATGGAATCTGACGACAATACAAAAAAAGATGAAAATCAAAAACCGGTTGAAGATGAATTTAAGGCTAAACCCTATGGACAGTAAATCGGTATAATCAAAAAGAGAATGTATGAATAAAAAAAGGGTCTAAAAGCCCTTTTTTTATGAAATTCAAAAAATGACTATATATTTAAAAGCAATAAGACTCAAATCTGAGAAGGAATGATATGCAACTGTCAGACTTTATTAACCAAGCACTAAAAAATATTCAAAGAGGTGCTGTAGACCGTAAATCAAAATTTCGCTTTCCTGTCTTAGCGTCATTTAGTAATAATTTCCTATCTCAGCGAATTGTTATTGCAAGAAAATTTAATGAGGAACAAAAATCATTAATTATATTCACTGATGAAAAAAGTCAGAAATTTACCGAATTAAAAAACAATGCACGCTGTAATTTATTATTTTGGGATGCTGGAAAAAAAATGCAGGTCTCTGTCAATGGCCATGCTCACATTTTAAGTAAAGAAGATGCCCAACAATATTGGCAAAATCTTAACGATATTCAAAAAAAAGATTATCAGATTAACCCTCCCCCTAAATCAATCATAGAAGCACATAATGCTTATGAATTTGATGCTTCTATGAATCGATTCACTGTGATTGAAATTTTTTTTCAAGAGTTAGATATTTTAGTTTTAAGCAACAATGGGCATCAGCGTGCAAATTACAATATTAAAACTCTTGTACAAAGTTGGGTTACGCCATAATGTTTAAAAAATTTGAGCACATCATCAACCCATTCCCCAATGAGAATTTGTCAGTGGGCGACATGACCCTGTCCAAATTTATTTGGCATTGTTTAAAAGGGATGAAGCGTTATATTGCCGCCATGTCGATTCTGACAGGCATTATTGCCAGCATTGAAGCCGGGCTCTATCTAATCGTTGGATTAATTATTTCTAACATGATCACTTCTGGCCCCGAAAACTTTTTTAAGGATTTTGGCTGGCAGTTGGGGGTTATTGCTATCATCTTTGTATCCACCATCCTCCTCGTCCTGTTTCAGTCGTTACTTAAACGACAATCCTTAGCAGGAAATATGCCCATGATCTTGCGATGGAAATTTCATAAACATCTTTTAAATCAAACGTTTGATTTTTACAGCAATGAATTTTCTGGAAGAATTTCTGCCAAGGTCATGCAAACCGCAATAGCAATGAGAGACTTAGTCTTCACATTGACTGATATTCTCATCTACGTCGGGATATACATCTTTACCATGATCGCCATCGTAAGCTCATTCAGCCTAACGCTATCGATTCCTTTTTTTGTGTGGTTGTTTTTTTACACGTTATCGTTGATCTTTTTCGTACCTAAACTAATTCATCTATCCAAAAATCAAGCCGATGCCCGATCATTAATGACAGGTCGAATCACCGATGCGTATACTAATATAAATCTAGTCAAACTTTTTTCTCACTCAGGCAGAGAGTCCTCCTATGCAAAAAACTCTATGACTGATTTTTTAAAAACTGTACACAAACAAATGCGCCAGGTCACCTTTATTGAAGTCGTTAATCACAGCCTCAGTGTGATGTTAATTCTAAGCACCACAGTGCTCTCCATTTTTCTCTGGACAGAAAGTCTGATTAATATAGGTATTGTTGGTGCAGCAACAGCCATGGCATTGCGCCTCAATGGAATCTCTCACTGGGTGATGTGGGAGATTGCTAGCCTTTTTGAAAATATTGGTGTGACTCAAGATGGATTCAATATGCTGTCGAAAAAAATTGTTATCAATGATTCAAGACAGGCCAAACCCTTGGTGATTAAAAATAATGCAATGATTACCTTTGATAATGTGAGTTTTGCTTACAGTGCAGAACCGGTTTTCTCAGCATTTTCCCTGAAGATCAAAGCACATGAGCGAATTGGAATTGTGGGGCGTTCTGGCGCTGGAAAATCAACTTTAATTAATCTACTTCTGAGATTTTATGATGTCTCTAACGGTTCGATCCAAATCAATCAACAAGATATAAAATCAGTCTCTCAAACCAGCTTAAGAAGCTCGATTTCAGTAGTGTCGCAGGACAATTCGCTACTCCATCGGTCCATCAAGGAGAATATTGCTTACGGACGTCCCGAAAGCACCATGGCTGAAATCATTAAGGCAGCTAAAATTGCCGAATGCCATGACTTCATCATGCAACTTAAAGACCAACACGGTAGAACAGGTTATGATTCTCACGTGGGTGAGCGCGGAGTAAAGCTTTCCGGAGGCCAAAAACAGCGGATTGCAATTGCCCGCTTGGCATTGAAAAATGCCCCTATCCTAATTCTAGATGAAGCCACCAGTGCGCTTGATTCTGAGGTTGAAACTATTATTCAACAGAGTCTACAGACACTCATGGCTAAAAAAACAGTGATTGCCATTGCTCATCGATTATCCACAATTTCAATGATGGACCGTTTAATCGTTATGGATAAGGGTCAAATTATTGAAGAAGGCACCCATGAAGAACTCATCCGTAAAAAAGGTTTATATTCAAAATTGTGGCGCAAGCAAAGCCAAGGGTTTATAGGAGGAGACTTGTAATGGAAACTTTTTTCTATATTCTCCCAATCGCGGCGATTATCTATTTTGCAATCTATCTACTTCTGGTAAAAAGCGGTTTCTTAGATAAAATTCAAAGTTGGATTAACTCGCACCTGAGATAAGGTTTCTAAATATTTTTAACGTGCTGGGCAGTTTAAACATTTTCCTGTGGTTTGCTCCCATCCGATCACACGATCCATACCCTTGGCATCTTTAAAATTTGCTCCATTGATATCAGCATTGGTTAAATCAGCCCCAGTCAAATCAGCTCCCGTTAAGTCGGCACGAATTAATTCAGAGCGGGTGAGTTTTGTATTTTTAAGATTCGCATTTTTTAAATTACCAAACTTGAAACTGGCGATGTGCAAATCAGCCCCCTCAAAGTTTGTGCCTTCAAAATTTCCTCCACTGGAATCAAACTTCATTTGACCCATGGGTTGATTGCCAACATCTAGACCTAAACGTCCATTCGACAAATTGGCATTGGACATATTCACCTTACCCAGTGTGCCAATCACTCGAGCCCCGCTTAAATTAGCATTATTGAACTGGTTGTCTTCAAATATCGGCTGGAAAATAATGGCCATAGAGAGGTTGCTCCCATTAAAATTTGTTTTTTCAATGCGTGCGAGGTTAAGGTAAGCTCTTTGCAAATTAGCTCCTGATAAATTTGCCCCCCTCAGATCAGCTCCAAAAAAACTGGTATTCACCATCCTACAATGGGTTAAATCTTGATCAGCAAAATTGAGATAGGACACATCAAGATTAGACAAATCACACTCAGGGTCATTAATCGCTTGATGAGCTTGATCCTGAGTCACCTTCACCCGTTCGTCCTCAAAGGATTCTTTGTAAAAGTTTTCAGCTTGTTTGATCACCTTATCGGGGTTGCTGAGAAAGATATCTTTTCCCGACTGATTGCCAAAGCAATAGACTTTTTCATTCAGCTTGTGACTAATTGAGCAATCGGTTTGATGAAAATTACCTTCAGACAAACTGGTGACACACAGGTTATTAAATTCTTCGGCAAAAATTGATAAAGAGAGAAAAATGGATGATGCGATAAGTGTAATTTTTAAGTTCATGATTTATCCTCTATTTTAGAGACAATAAATCATCTCAAAAGTTGTGATTGTTTCTAAAAATTTAATTGGTATCAATTAAATCAAACTTTTTAAAAAGCATATATACGATCCGAAATAGCAGAAAGATCCCTAAAAGATAAGTCAGTGAGGATACTAAAAAATATAAATACCAGATGGTTTCAACGTTTGGAATAAATCGCATTCCAATTGTAGCAAGGGTGGATAGTAAAAAAAATATGATAAGCTTTTTCATGATCCTCCTATATTAAACTACGATGAGAGTAAGACACAAGCATTGTTCGATTTGTGGTCAGCTAAATGAAGTCCTTTTTCGTTGTCGCTATGATCAACTAGAAACCTGGCAGTTCCTGTGCGACCCGTGTTTACAAAAAATTAAAGTGAGTTGTCCTAACAATTACCAGTACGGCGGAACCTGGAAGGCTATAAAAAAATAATTTCAAAGTGAAAGTAAATTTGCTCACCAATAGCCTAAATATCCTATGTTAAACTTCAATCGATACTTACATCATAACTAAATAAAAAATGACATCACCTGTATCTTTTGGTTTTAATTTTAGCAACTCATACCTGACGCTCCCAAAAGATTTCTATACCCAACAAACCATCAAGCTATTCAGAGCGCCACAGAATATTATCTTTAACCAAGAACTGGCTCAGGCACTTGAACTAAATATCTCAGAGCTTCGGCAAGAAGGTTTTATTATTGCCAATGGAGACAAATTGCCTCAGAATGCGCAGCCGATTTCACAGGCTTATTGTGGCCACCAATTTGGTCATTTTGTGAAACTGGGTGATGGACGTGCTGTGCTGCTAGGAGAACATGTGACCTCACAGATGAGTCGATTTGACATTCATCTCAAAGGCTCTGGACCCACAACATATGCTCGAGGTGGGGATGGTTTAGCTGCCATGGGACCCATGTTAAGAGAGTACCTGATCAGTGAAGCGATGCATTACCTTGGAATTCCAACGACACGATCATTGGGGGTGATGAGTACCGGTGATCCTGTTTTTCGGGAAACAACCTTGCCGGGTGCGATGCTGATTCGTGTCGCAAAAAGTCATATCCGTGTGGGCACCTTTGAGTATGCGGCCACGCTGGAGAAATCTCTGTTACAAAATTTTTCAGACTATGTGATTGAGCGACATTTTCCTGAGTTGATCAATGAGCAGAATCGATATGAAAAACTTTTACAAGCAGTGATTAACAATCAAGCCAGACTTATTGCTCAATGGATGTGTGTTGGTTTTATTCATGGGGTGATGAATACGGATAACATGTCCATCCCTGGAGAGTCCATTGATTATGGTCCTTGTGCGTTCATGAATCACTATCACCCCACCACTGTTTTTAGCTCGATCGATCGGCATGGGCGCTACGCATACCAGAATCAACCCATCATAGGCCAATGGAACCTGACGCGATTTGCAGAAACCTTACTGCCTTTGTTTAACGATGACATCGAGGTAGCAAAAGAAAAAGCCTTAGAACTCTTGGGTACATTCAAACACGTTTACACCCAACACTGGTTACAAATCATGCGTCATAAAATTGGCATCAAAACGCAATCGGACGATGACCTCGAACTGATTGAAGATTTGCTCAAGATGATGGAGACTCATCAAGCAGACTTTACCCTCACCTTTCGACACCTCAATCAATCCGAATTACTTGACCCCGGTATGGCATCGAGTGAGGCATTTCGTCAGTGGGTTCTAAAAAGAAATCAGCGTATCCCAGAACATCAACAACAGCACTCTCAGCAGCTAATGGATGCCGCCAATCCACTTGTGATCCCTAGAAATCATTTGGTTGAAGAAAGTCTTGAACAGGCCACACAAGGTAATATGAAGCCTTTTCATGATCTGCTGGAGGTCATCAAAAATCCATTCAGCCCACCCAAAGATTCGCGCTACCTGGAACCTTCAAGTATAGAGTTTGAACAAACATTTAAAACTTTTTGTGGGACTTAAGTTACCAATGGTGACGTTGGGCGCAATCTTGCTTGTGACCATCTTTGGCAATATTAAGCAATTGCCTTCTTTGCGTTTGAATTTTATCCGGAGTACCCTCAATCTCATCCATTGATACCCGACTGCCATCAAATTCCCTGACGCATTGCTGATAAGGTGAGAAAAAATAATAAATCAGATAGTAAATCACGACAGCGAGTAATAAAAGCTTTACAAACTTCATTGTGTTTCCTTCAATACAAAACAAGACCATAAGGGTTCAATTTGATCATAACCTATGGTCGATAACTTTGGTATGGCTTTTGTGAATTAATGTGCCTATACACAATCTGCCACAATTGCCCCTTTCTGGATCGAAAGTAGCCAGCACAACAGAGTAGATAGTATTTCCACATCCTAAAAAAGCTTTCAGGATATTGCTTTTGAAACTGCTTCCAGTGTTGAGAAAAATTTTGATACCACGCCATGAGCGTCAAATCATAGTAAGGGCCAAAATTATGCCAATCCTCTAATTGCAGTAATCCTTCCGCATATTTTGTGATCTGCTGATTTGACGGGATGTATCCATTGGGGAAAATATACTTATGAATCCAAGGGTCTGTCGCCATTTTTGTTTGATTGCATCCGATGGTGTGTAATAAAAATAAACCATCCTGATGTAAACAATGATTCACCAATTCAAAATAATCCCGATAATTTTTACGGCCCACATGTTCAAACATCCCTATCGAGACAATCTTATCAAAACGACCCGTGACCTTTCGGTAGTCCTGAAGTTTAAATGAGGCTTTTAGACCCTTGAGTCGTTTTTTCGCATACTGAATTTGCTCTTTGGAAATTGAAACTCCAGTGTAGTCAATCTGATAATGCTTGATGGCATACTCGGCAAAGCCTCCCCAGCCACAGCCTATTTCCAATACCCGATCGCCCGGCTGTAAATGTAATTTTTGACAAATCATATCTAATTTATTAACTTGGGCTTGATTTAGATTTTTCGCCTTATCCCAATACCCGCATGAGTATTGCATGAATGGATCGAGCATGCTTTCAAAGAATGAGTTCCCTAAATCATAATGCCTCTCACCCACCTCGAAGGCCCGCTGAATATTTTGCAGATTTAAAAATTTATAGCGTAAGACATGCCATGCCAATGAAAAGCTCATGCCCGTCTTGGCCTGATGATCAAGGTTGGCTCCTAGGATTTTTGTGAAGAATTGATCGAGTCTTTTACAATCCCACATCCCATGCATATACGACTCGCCTAGCCCCAATGACCAGTTACTAATGATCATGTCAAAGCATTGATCATTATGGATAATCATATCCCAGTCGCGCGGACCCCCGATTGTGATGCCTGCATGTTGCAACAGATTTGTAATGATTTGTCGTGACGAACTCATAATAAAGTCAAAACATTGTTTAATTTATTCTATTAAGGAAAACAAAAAAAATCCATGATTTAGCAAAATATTTAGTTTAAATTCATATAAAATGTTGGCTCG
>Ga0181599_1003806_pt1 | contig 12507 bp, 8 predicted proteins | sample 041ome_3_FD_148658 | JGI IMG/M metagenome (GOLD analysis project Ga0181599, IMG submission 148658) | Coastal salt marsh microbial communities from the Groves Creek Marsh, Skidaway Island, Georgia - 041405US metaG (spades assembly) | ecosystem: Environmental > Aquatic > Marine > Intertidal zone >...
CGAGACGAACAAGAAGAAAACGGTCAAACTTTTGGGCAAGAAGTCGCTCTTGAACGACAGAAATTCCCCGGACGAGAACAACAGCACCGATCCAAACGACGAAGACGAGGACGAAGAGGAAGACGCGCCGACGCGTTTGAACATGCGGTACGCGACCGAAAAGAAGGTGCATTCGCCGTATAGACACGTGCGAACGCGATTGTATTTCACGTCCGAGTCGCACTTGCACTCGCTGTTGAACATTTTGAAATACGCGCACTTGGAAGAGGATTTACGAAAGAGAGCAAGTGGCGATAAAAAACGATCGTCACAACACGTGGCGGCGAGTTCGTCGCCTCCAAAAGCTGCGACGATGACAACGCAAAAGACCAATAGTGGTGGAACGTCAAAGACGAACGCGTTTGGCGATCCCCTCTTGAGCCCGCGGAAACCGCCGCGCGCTCCGAATTCCTCCGCCGACGTTTCTTTTGATGCCAGATCCGATTTGGATTCTGATTTCTCGTGCACGAAGAGAAACCCGCTCGTCGTCGAAGGGTTAGACGAAATTCTCGGCGAACGCTCGAAAGAGCTCGATTATTTAACTCACATCGTTTTTCGCATGTACGAGTGTTTCCACGTTCCACCGGACGACCCGCTTCGATTTCGAGTCGAAGTCATGTTATCCACGGGCGTTTGCTTAGACCCTTTCGAGAAGGACGTCTGCGAATCTTTTCGACGGTCGGCTGATGCTTTAGAAAAAGAAGGACCGGTGGAACCGACGCCGGTGTTGGATCGCGTGCAGTTGCAAAACGATTCGGTGTGCGAAGAGGACCAACCGTATTTGACTTTGGACACTTTAGAAAAATATTTGAACGGGTTTCGTCGCGCGAAACCGGAAAAGAAAAACAAGAAGGAAAACGCGGAGCAGCATCCGTTGAACGGCGACATCTTTCCGTGAGTGAGGAAGAAAATAAGTTTTCACTTAAGTCTTTTCAGTTGTAATTACACATAAAGTTCGAGGCTAGGTAGTTATAATAAACGCTAAAAATTAATCTCCGTTTTCCCATACGAGCATTGTGCGCTTGCCGACCATGACATCGACCAATTGCCCAACGCGCTTGAACACGTTCTCTTGCACGTACGGCATGCCGTACTTTTCGCAAATCGCCTTAACTTTCGGTTGCGCTCTTTGATAGCATCGCATGGACATGTCCGGCCACATGTGGTGCTCGATTTGGTAGTTCAACCAGCCGTGCATGAAATCGTTGACGTCGCCCCCGGTGCGAAAGTTCGCAGAGCCGATAACTGCTCGCATGTAAAAGTCGTCCGTTCTCGGTTTCGTCTCGGATTCAAATCTGTAAATGTCGTCACCGACGTGGTTCGTCGCGATCACGATGAACGAGTGCAAGTTGGTGAACAAATCCGCCAATAAAGTCGTCGCCAAAGTGGCCATGGCCATTTGCGCGCCGCCGATGGCGTAACCAACCGCCGGCAAGACGCCAAACTGAAACGTCGCGTACGGCGCGAAGCACTTGGCGGTTTCAATAATCGCGCCAAAGTTCCCCTGGAACGCAGATTGGACCGTCGTCAATACCGTGGACGGCATCGACCCAGTCGTGTACGGTTGGTACGATTCCTCGCCTCTCTTTTCCGCCTCTCTCGCTCTTCTCGCGAACAACTCCTTCATCGTGTTCGGCGCGTAGTAAAACCACTTCCAAATCACGGACAACGCGGCAACTTGCATGTATCTCGCCCACATCGGCATCGGCCCTTCTCTCGTCGTCTTCATGTTTCTCTCGACCAAATCCGGGTCAGCATCCTCCCCCAACTGATAGTGGTGCAAGTGGTTGTGTTCCACGTCCCACGCCTCCGGCATCATCCAATCCATCCAGTCGATGATTCTGTTCCACGGCCCTCTTGCAAACTTCCTTCGGTGAAACCTCCCTTTAATCTCGTTCCCTTCCGTCATGGCCGCGTTATACCCACCGTGGCACACGTGGTGTCCAACCATCGTCCATCTCGCGCAAATCGCCGTGGACATCATAAACGCGCCTAAAACGTTCGCCCCAAACGCTTGCGCCACGCCGAGTTGCGGCAGTAAAAACATAACCCCGAGTCCGCCGTAGTAGCACATGTTCGCCCATCCGAGGATCTTCTTCAGGTGCTTCACGTCCTCTTCGTGGTACTTATCCGAGCGTTGTTCTTTTTCAACCTGTTATTCGTGTTAAAAATGTCATCATCGTCATTGAAGCGAAAAAAAGAGATCAGAGGGCTGCTTGTGAGTACGAGAAAGGATAAAAGGGGAGACATTTGCGCCGAAAAGTCATCCATCCTCTAGAGAGGTTCTGGCGAGCGTCTCGCCCGAGATCTCATCGCGCCAGAGGGAAGGACGTAAAACGTACAAAACCACGCTCTCTTCTTCCCCTTAAAAGCGATGAAACGATGCCGCGATCGAGGACAAAGCGGAGGACAAAGCTTTCAAAACGAACACAATCCACATCCTTATCACCACCGGGGGAAAAGGACGTCGTTTGAATTCAAGGGACGAGAAACGTACCTCTCTGATCTCCTTCGCCCACCCGGCGAGGTCAAAATTCTCCCGCCATTTCCCGGTTTCGTTGTACGTCATCGTTTGCATCCGTTCGTTGACTTCGGGAGACGGCATCGCGATCGCGGGGAGTCGGAACGAATTCTTCGTCCTTCGTTCCATCGACGTCACGTGAGACCGCATCCCATCGCGACGGGTGACGGTGGAAGCGGCAGCGGCGCGATGATTTTTTCTCGACGTCGCGGGGGACGATCTCGCCCCAGTCGTCGTCGCTCCGACGAGTGACGCAGAGGTGCGTTGAATGGCAATCATTTGAGTATATAAATAAACGGAATACAGAGAAGGGGAAGTGGAAGAAGTGCGTAAAAAGTGTGAAGCGCTGAAACGCCGCCCGAGAAGAAAGAAAGTTTTTGCTGCGCGTGCGCGTTTGTGGACCGCTCGTACCGACGAATCTTTTTCAGTGCAAATGGGGTGCTCTTTTTGAACGTCTCGGAGTGTGCAAATGTGTGCTCTTCGCACCAAAGGAGGGGTACTCGAGCACGAGCAAGGAGTACAAAAATGTGATGGACCTCAAAAAAACAAAAAAAAATCAAAACGCATTTGGAGTCCAACACACAAACTGGTACAAAAGAGTGTCTGTCGGTTACGCGAAGTTCCAGGTACCGGAGCATTTACATCGACTGGCAGAGAAGCTACGACGAGTAAAGGTGATGTGCGAGAGAAATGTGCGCGCGCGTGTGTGTGTGTGTCTGTGTGTACTACTACGCTGTGTGAATAAAATAGTGCACTTAAACGGGTTCGCCTAAAAACTCCAAGACTTCTTTCAACGCTTCGATGAACTTATCCACGTCTTCTTTGGTGTTGTAAATGTACAAACTCGCTCGAGCGCTACCGAGGACGTCTAAGTGTCGGTGCAACGGTTGCGTGCAGTGGTGACCGCTTCGACAGCCGACGCCGTGGAGTTGGTCGAGTAAGGTGCAAACGTCCGAGCAGTTGACGCCGTCGACGTTGAAGGCGGCTAAGGAGGCGCGTTCGAAGTTTTTGCCAGTTTGAGGGTTTACTTTCAGTGGGTTTGGACCGTATATGCGGACGTTGGGGATGTTTTTGAGGAGTTCGGAGTAGAGGTACGCACCGAGTTCGAGTTCAAACTCGTGGACGCGGTCCATGCCTATTTTGGAGAGGTAGTCGCACGCGGCGCCTAAAGCGACGGCTTCCGCAATCGCCGGAGTGCCGGCTTCAAATCTACCCGGCGGTGGTGCGTACGTAGACTTTTCCAAGTAGACGTCTTGGATCATTTCGCCGCCGCCCATCCACGGCGGCATCTCGGACAACACGTCGTACTTGCCCCATAAAAACCCAATACCGGTTGGACCGCACATCTTATGACCGCTGGCGACGATGAAATCTGCCCCTAACGTTTGCACGTCTACCGGCATGTGCGGAACGCTTTGACACGCGTCTAAAACTACCGTCGCGTTGACGCTCTTTGCCGTTTTCACGATCCTTTCCACGTCGCTCGTAAAACCGAGCACGTTCGAAACGTGCGGCAACGACACCAGCTTCGTCCTCGCGTTCACCGTTCTTTCCAACTCCTCCAAGTCCAAACATTCGTTCTCATCCAATCCGATAAATCTCAACACCGCGCCTTTCCTTTCCGCCAACAACTGCCACGGCACGATGTTCGAGTGATGTTCCGCCACGGATAAAACGATTTCATCCCCTTCCTTAATGTTTGTCTCCCCCCACGTGTTTGCGATTAAATTCAAACTCTCGCTCGCGTTTCGGGTAAACACAATCTCTCTGTCCGTTTTCGCGTTGATAAACTTTCCAACTTTCGCGCGGCTTTGTTCGTACGCATCCGTCGCCTTTGCGGATAAGTAGTGCACGCCTCGGTGGACGTTCGCGTTTGCGGTCGCGTAAAACTGCGCGTGCGCGTTGAGAACTGCGAGAGGTTTTTGAGACGTCGCCGCGGAGTCTAAGTAGACGATTGGCATTCCGAAATCGTTTTCCGACCGGAGGATTGGAAAATCGTTTCTCACTTCTTCGCTCAAGGATGATGAAGACGACTTGGTTTTTGCTGCGGTGTTTGTCTTTTCCGACGAGATGCTTCTTTTAAAAGAATTGCGTCTGCCGTTGTGTCTGCCGGAGGTGGACAAAGAGCCTCCCCGCCTGAAGGAGGAGAGACACGTTGCGTGCGCGTTCGCACGAGTCGCCGCCAAAGAAGCCATGATTCTCCGAAAAAAAGTGACGTCTACCGCATCGAAAGGAAACCGAAAACAAGCAAAAATATTCACATCCAAAGCTACGCGCTACTACTTATCTAAAGTCTCTCTCGGAACGTACGCCCAACCTTCCGGCAACGTGCTGTTCGCCCGAATTGCTTCTTCGTCACTCATGAGCGCGGTAGCTGGAGCTCGACTTCCATTTCTGGACGCGCGGACGGAGCCGCGTTTACCTCGACTCGCGCCTCGAGCGTACGCGGTGGATCGCGCTTTTTTGGGAGTCCCGCCGTTTGATCCCGGGTGGGATAAGTCCGGGTTTGACGTCGGGGGGAGTTTGTTTGGGAGGATACCGTCGAGGAAAGATGCGTCGCTGCTGTAGCTGCTCTGGTGTTGGAGTAATCCGGCGGAGTTGGAGGTGGTTCCGACGCCGAGACCGAGAGCGTTGGCGGTAACAACACCGCCGCCGCCTTGATTGTGAGCAGATTCGCATTCGAGACGCATGGATCTCTGCATAGCTCTCAACGCGCTAAGCATGGAAACTTTCCCGCGTTTCCCATCCGCAGACGCGCGAACGGTTTGAACCATGATCTCATTTTCGTTATCCGTGAGCGACAACTTGGCAACTTGGACGCCTTTGCTTTCGTCTTTTTCTCTTTGGATGGGCGAGTGCCGGTCGCAATACGCCCTCGGTTGTCTTTTGGAAGAAGTGCTGCCGTCGGAGAAACGGGCGTGCCAACCAGCAGCTCTCGCGCAGCACAAGTGGAACCGCGCGCGACAACTACCAAACGCGCACGTCGCAGCGCATCCGCCTCTTCGCGAATAACAAAGCGTGCACGAATTTGACAGGATAGGCGTATCGATTTGCGGCGGTTGCGCGACAGCGACAGTTTGAGCGGCGGCTCTATTGGTCGGCGTTCCGGAGAAGTGAATAGTTCCACCAAAAACGGTTGGATTAATCTCTACGGAATCGGCGAACGGGTTCGTCGTCGCGCCTCGGACTAATTCCGCGCACGACACGTGGACCCACGCCGTCGTTGTCGAATTCTGTTGATTGGCTCTCTGCGAAACTGGAAGCGTGAGGGATGCTTTCTTCATGGCGCCAAGTTTCGCGGGACACAAAATACACGAAACGCTTTTCCCCTGTGCTCGTAATTTCTCGTCGGCGGAAGTTAACAAAGGCGAATGTGCCGTGCGTTTTTGCGCATCCGGCCAAGATCCGTAGCCGCTCCCGTGATTGTGCGCACACACGTCGCAGACGAAAGATTTGTGCTTTTCGTTCTTCTCGGATAAAACACCGTAACACTCGTCGTGCACCGTAACGTCGCATCCGAGACACCGGTAGATTGTTTTATCCTTGACTACTTTCGCGGGACAACACGAGTTCGCGCAGACGTTGCACACGTCCAAAACAGTTCGACTCGTAGAGGCGTGTAAAGGATCGAGAAGTTGGAACAAATTTCTCGCGTCGACGGTTCCGATAGCAATACCTTTGTTATTTTGATGATCGGCGTTCTTATCTAACGATCGCTCCGTAAACGAAGACTGTTTCGACTCCAACGCGTTCGCTTTCGGACTCGTTCCGAAGAAGCCGGCAACTTTACCTCTCAATCCTAACACTTGTAACGCGGCGTTGGCCAAAGCGACGCCGCGCCGCGGGCGAGAAACGTTCGCCGATTCATCCGGCATTTCAGGAATCACGAGTTGATCCGGATTCACGTCCGGATTACCGGTCGCTGCCGCAACCTGTTCCCCGAGATGGCGGCGAAACGCTTGGCGTTTGGACTCTTCCGCTGCTGCGGCGGCTTTTTCAAACGCTTGCTGTTGATCTCTCGCGCGCTTCTCCCTCTTTTCCTTCCTCCGTGCTTCGCGGATGGTGTTGACGAACGCATTCGCTTCGCTGATGCCAACGTATCTGTTCTCAAACCACGTCGCCTCTTCTTCAATCTTGCCGGTAATTTCTTGGAAGAATTTCGTCAAGTTTGATCGATTGGCGTTGATTTGATACAGAAGCTCGTATTGGCACGTGAGCAATTCGTTCTCGACGTCATCGCACGGAGCGCACGAAACCAACTCTGGGTTGTTTGAAAAATACTTTTGTAAACGCTTCAACTCGTCCTTCGCATCTTTCGCCGTCGGATCGTCCTCTTCGTCGCTTTTGCTTTTATCTTCATCATCACCTCCGTATCTTTGCATCGGAACGACGGCTAAAGACGGAAACTTGACTTTACCGTTGGTATCGGGCGAGAATGGTGATTTGAGGGTTTTGTTGACTTTCGGCGTCGTCGTCTCTTCGTGACTCCTTCCTTTTCGCGCCGGCGTTTTCTCGTTCTTCCGCTTCTTCGTTTTCGAGGCGGACTTTTTCTCTTTCATTTCTTCCGCGCATTCCGCTGCGACATCCTCGAGCGCCTCTTCTGCCTTCCGCTTCTTCTCCATAATTTCATCTTTGATGCGTTCGCGCAACTTTTCACACCGAAACTGCGCCTCATCCGTCCCACAAGTTGCCTTGGCGTGATCCGAGCCTTTTTCGCACAAAGCGCACGCTTTCGCTCTCTTCGACGCGCTCTTATTTCCTTTAGCTCCTCTTCTTCCCGCCGGTATCTTTCGTTGTCTCGAGGGCGTCTCTTCTTCCTTTTCTATGGTTGCGGTAAACTCGGGCGTTGTGAATGCCGTTTGCATGAGTTGCAGAGTGTGCGGGTGCGCGGCTTCGCCCAGAGCTATGCGCTCCACCGCGTCGTGATCGCCGGATGCGCCAAACGTCGCCCGAATGCGATTCTCGAGTTGTACCTTCTTTGCGAGTATTTCTTCTTTCGTTTCCATGAAAGAAGATCCACTCATCCCACGCGCATTCGCTTTCTCCGCTTCCTCCAACTTTATTTGCGCTTCTTGTTGTTGCAGAAGCAACAGTTGTTCTTGTTGCTGTTTTTCTTCTTCTTGTTGCTTCAATTGTTTCGCTTTCGTCGTCCACGCGCTCTTCTTGCCTTTCTTCGCAGCCGTGCCTTTGCGTTTCTTCGTTACGGTCGCGCCCATCAACTTCGCATTAGCTCCGTACCCAACACCCGCGTTGTTCGTATCCTTCACCACGACCACATCTTTATCAAATTTCCTCCCGTGGTTCTCGATGGCTTGTTTTCGTCTTTCGACAATTTTTACCACAATCTCCGATAACCATATCCGCGCACGCATGACGATTAAATCGTCCTCGGTCAGCTCCTTCTCCTCTTCTTGCGCGGCTAACGCTAACTTTGTCCTCGAGCTACTCCTCGAGGCGACTTTCTTTGCGGGCGCTTTCATCCATCTATCGCGCGCTTGTTTGTCGCCGTTGAAAATATCTTCCAAAAACGACGCGGCGATGTCCTCGTCCTCTTTATCTTCATCGTCATCTTCGTCGTCTTCTTCGTCGTCGCTTTCTTTCCGCAACAAACTTCCTATTTCTCTCGACATGGCTAAAAACGCAAAACACAACTCTCGAATTTCGTCGCTTTGCAAACAGTCAAACGACTGCGTCGCTCTCGTCGCTTCTTCCCCTAGCGGTTTGAACGCGTCAAAAGGCGACTGTAAAAGCAGTAAAGGCGCCGCACCCAGCGCCGGCGCTTGCTGGTGTTGGAGTGGGAGTTGTTGGCCACTCGTCGTCGCCGCGGCTCCTGCCGCCGCTCTCCTCAACCGTTCCTCTTCGCTCACCCCCTCCTCGTTGTTGTTGCCGTTGTCGTAGTCAAAAATCATCATCCCGTTCCTATTCCCAATTGGCGGTATCTTCAACGCCTGGTCGTCTCTCCAGTTCTTCGTCGGCAACACTCTCGCCACATCGTTCGCTCCGACCCTCCGAAACACTTCCTCCGCCCACCTCCACCACGAGGACGTCTTCGTTTTCGTCAGCATCGTCGGCGCGCCTCCTTTGTGTTGCTTCAAAGCGCTCTTCTTCTTCCCTCCTCCTCCTTGAAAACTTTTCCCGCCGCCCGCCGCGCCGGCCAAGTTGCCAAAGCTCCCGAAACTCTTCTTTTTACTCTTAAAACTACCCCCGCTCTTCTTCTTAGCTGGAAAAGAAGACGAAGGTTGACTACTTCTCGCCGAGGCTTTCTTCTCCATCTCGTCGACGCCGTGCGCTTCCGCGAGCGTGTACGGCGCGCGTTGCAACGCCAACGTCGCCGCTCCTCCTTCTCCGCGATGATGATAAAAATTCCTCCCATTACTCTCCTTCTCTCGACCATGTCTACTGCGATGATGATGATGAGAAGCATCGTCGTCATCCTTCAAATCTCCTCCATCGTCATCTCGTTTACGTTTTTGTTGTTGTTCTCGTTGTTGCATCATCATCATCATCATCATCCCGAACCCATTGTTGTATTCCGAAAGCAGTTGTTGCGCGTGATGCCCTCTCGGTAACCAAGAAACATTTTCTGCTTCCAGAACGTCCTCGTGGAGGCGGAAGAGCTCTTCTTCCAGCGCGTCCAAGCGGAATTCGATCGGAACGTCGCGTTTCTCCTCCATGTTTGGTGCTCTCTAAAACCTAAACCCTAAACTACAGAAAGCCGCTCTAAATTCTCTCTCTTTCTTCTTTACGGAGGACAACAAATACCACCCAACCACCTCTCTCTTCAAAAAAGTCGTTCCTCCCACGTCGTCGTCGTCGTCGTCTCTCTGACGACAAAACGCAACAAAAAAGGAGAAATCAAAGAGAGAAGAAAGGGGTGGTGGTGGTGAGACAACAACGCGCTCCCTCAAACGTAGTTTATGTGATGATGATGTTTGGGAGGAGGAAAAATTTGATCTCTGCTTTTTATGTTTAGGGTCTTAAACCCTAACAGAGACAGGTTTCTTTTCTCTCTCTCTTTTTTCTTCATTTTTCTTCCTTTTGTTTGTCACAAAAACACACTTACGTTTGTTTGTTCTCTTCTTTGAGAAGACGCGCGAAATATAATAATGAGACGACGCGATGATACTGCAGAACGATAAGAATAGGAGGGTGGTTTTTATCCTGGGCTCGACCGGTGTCGGGAAGACGAAGGTCGCGGAAGATATCGCGGTGAAGATTTTAATGGAATCTTCATTTTCGGAGACGACGAACTCGGAGACAAAGAAGGTAAAGAAGAAGAAGTCTGATGATGACGATGACGATGATATCGATGACCAGATGGTGACGATCGTGAACATGGACGCGTTGCAAGTGCACGAGGAACTGCCGATCGCGACCGCGCGAGTTTTGGTAGAGGAAAAGGAGGAGAAGAAGAAGTCTGATGATGACGACGACGATGATATCGATGACCAGATGGTGACGATCGTGAACATGGACGCGTTGCAAGTGCACGAGGAACTGCCGATCGCGACCGCGCGAGTTTTGGTAGAGGAAAAGGAGGAGAAGAAGAAGACGAGAGGGGAGGTGGTGCACGAGTTGTTCGGGGTCGTTGGGATCGAGGAGGAGGAGGAGACGAGGACGAAGAAGAAGACAAAGACAAAGAAAAAAGACGTGCGGTGGTTTCGTGCATCATTTTTAGAAATCGTGGAGAAGATTTGGACGAAGAGGCATGGAAAGAGGAGCGTCGTCGTATGCGTCGGCGGTACGCCGTATTACGCGAAAGCGGCCATGTTGAAGACTTTTTTACCTGAACGCGAGGCGTCGATGCCGGATACATCGGACGATGACGACGACGACGACGACGACGTGGATATACTTTCCTTGGAAGAGAGACGAGCGATGCACGAGAGATTGCGCGAATTGGATCCAAAAGCAGCCGCGCGTCTGCATCCGAAAGACGCGAGACGCGTGAGAAGGTATTTGCAAATAGCCGAAGAGGCAAACGGCGAAGAAAGTTTGTTGCCTTCAACGATATTTCAACGCAAAAAAGACAAAGCAAACGACGACGAACGAAAACAGCAAAACGAGCAACAACTGATGTTTCCACCTACCGTGACGAGAGTGATACACGTGGTCGCGGAGAACGAGGCGTTGGAAAAGACGCTCGAGACGCGCTTGGAGCGAATGCGCCACGACGGCGTCGAGAAGGAGATTAAAACGTTCATAGAAACCTACCCGACCGCCGCGAAATCAAACACAGGTGTGGCGCAAGCCATTGGCGTTCGAGAGTTTCTGGACGAAACAGATGACGACACAGAAACACGATTCGAGAAAATGTGCGCGCGAACGAAACGTTTAGCCAGACGCCAACGCAGACAGTTTGCAAACATGGTAGAATCGAGCGAGTTTCGTTCCGCGCCGACGATCGAAATAGACGCGACGAAAATGCACGAGATGCTGGCGGCATCACCGCCCTCGTCCTCGAAGGCGAACGCGTTTTGGGAAGACGAAGTCGTCTCCCGAGCGGTACGATTCATTACGGAGGAGTTTGTCGACGACGTAAACGCACCATCGACGAAAAAGAGCACTCGCCGCGATGTTATTGTTGATCTCGAGGAAAACAACGACGCGTGGATTGAACGCGCGTGCGAAGCGTGCGGCGATCGAATTTTCCGCGGCGATCGCGATTGGTTGGCGCACACGTCCTCGAAAAGACACAAAAATCGCGTTCGAAACTTGAAAAAGAGTCGAGAGGGAGAGCGTGGGAGTTTACATCCGAACAAAATAGCAGCAATATAACCGCGCCGCCGTGCGGCGGCGAGTAGTAAAAGATGACTGAACAAGTTTTTATTAGAACGTCTTAGATGATGATGTAATCACAAAATTGGTTACGTGTACACTTTATGCTTTTGCGAGAAGTAAGATTTTTTATTTGCCCCCAATGTAAGGCACCAACGTCGGCGTTTCTCTCTTATACTTTTGATACGCCTCTTCGTTACCCCACCTCTCGTCCGCGCTCTTCTCTAACAACGGAATCCCGCTCAACTGCGTGATTAAAAACGTCACCAGCAACGGCGACAGGACGCACCCGATGATTTCGCCGGCGCCGTATTTCGCCACGCCGGACAACCCCACCATACTCAACCCGGTCCATAAAGTAATCTCGCCGAAATAGTTCGGGTGTCTCGAAACGCTCCACAAACCGCTATCGATGTATCTTCCCTTATTCCTCTCGTCCGCTTTGAACGCTCTTTTTTGTTGATCGGCGACCGTTTCCATGGTCAATCCGACGGCAAAAATGGCAAACCCGATCCAATCTAAAGCTCTCAACGGTCCTTGCGTCACCGCGTTCGCGTTGATCAAAATCACCGGCATCGCCGTCACCAGCACCCAAATCCCTTGTATGAACCAATAAATCCCAAACGTCGCCGGGTCTTCTTTAATCCCGTCGAACCTTTTATCCCCTCCGTCTTTATGCACCCGCGTGACGAGAAACGCGCCCAAGCGCATCGCCCACGCCAACAACGCCGTCGTCGCCAACGCCGCGCGAGGTTCCCCGTTCGTGCACGCAAACGTGGAAACCGCGACCGCGGCAAACGCCCCGGACCCGCACAAATCGTAATACTTTTCCGTTTTCATCGCGCTCGATATCGCCCAACCGACGAGTTGGATGCCAAAATCAACAATCGAAGCCGCGCCGACTATCCACGCCACGGACACCATGTTTGTTGTTGTTGATGAGAACACAGACAAAGACGATGACGCCGCCTCCGAAAACGACGCCAACTGAGGACCAACGGGAGGAAGCGACGCGAAAAACAACCCTTCCGTACCTCTCGCTGGTGTTGGTCTTCTCGTTCTCCGATGCGGCGACAAAGAGGACAGACTTAAACTCGGGGAAAATCTGTTGTCGTTCAAAGACGGATGACGATGACGACGACGACGACTTGGAATAAAACGCGTTCCTT
>Ga0181599_1003837_pt1 | contig 12445 bp, 12 predicted proteins | sample 041ome_3_FD_148658 | JGI IMG/M metagenome (GOLD analysis project Ga0181599, IMG submission 148658) | Coastal salt marsh microbial communities from the Groves Creek Marsh, Skidaway Island, Georgia - 041405US metaG (spades assembly) | ecosystem: Environmental > Aquatic > Marine > Intertidal zone >...
GGTTACAAAGGTTGTTGCATAATAACGAGTATGTTGGGCCGCCTTTTTTTGGAGTTTTTTTGTGATTTCTATTAAAAGGGTTGTGTTATGAGGAAAAAACGGTTTCATTCGTCTTGTCACGTACCAAAATCACATGCGAGATCCGAAAAGAAAAAAATATCCACACACACATCTGCTCTCCAAATATCCTTCCTCCGCTTTTGCCGAGTATGGTGCGACACAATCACGATGCGAACGCGAGACTCTCCAGCGAGGCACAAAGCGAATTAAAACGAGAAGAAAGCGATGACAACGCGCGAAACAAAGCCGACCTCGCCAACGCACTCGCAGAAGAAAAAGACTGCGTGACTCGCTATCGGAAACTTGTGCGTCGTAAAATGGAACTTCTCGCTTTGAAGCAGTCGCACGCGGCTGCGAAACGAGAAGAAAGTGACAACGCGCGAATCAATGCCGACCTCGCCAACGCATTTGCAGAAGAAAAAGACTGTTGCAAACGCTTGATTGAACTTCAGGATCGTAAAAACGAACTTCTTTTCAAAGAAGCGAACGTTCCTCTCGAACAACGAGAACCATCACCCGATTCCGACGATTTCGATGTCGAAGAAGAAGTAGGATCGACGGACAGGAATTCACAAACGAACGATGACAACACGACAAAAACGACGCGTAAGTTCAACGCGTTGGAAAAACGACTCGACTTATTGGAGGAAGATGTCATGGATCTCCAGATAAACAACGACGTGGTATTGGCATACGCCGCTGCCGTACCTTTTGTGCTCACATTTGCGATGTATTGTTTGAGACACTTTGCATCGTCGATGTCTCGCGATTGAAACAACCGAGAGAAAACCGAGAGAGAGAGAGAGAAGCGTCACGTGTGGGTCATTCGTCTGTATTTCGCGGCGGCGCGGAGTACGCCGTCTTACTATAAAACTTTAATAAAACTTTAAACAAAACGTTTTGATGTTTTCGAAACGTAACGCTTTCACTTTTTTTCGGTTAAAATCGAGCGCTTTTGCGAACCTGCAGTGAAGATATGGATGATTAAACGTTCGAAACGCGCTCGCGTTGACTCGTATTTTATAGACCCTTTTTTGAACCGTTTCCCCATAAAAACACTCGAGAGAATAACACCACCAGTAACGAGAGAATCGCCTCTTTTTGGAGCAGTCGTGCGCATCAGTAGTAGTAACGATGCTGTCTTCGTGTTTGTGCGTTTCTTCTTCACCGAAAATCGTCCTCGAAAAGCATCAGCAGCGGATGCAAACGAAGACGTTTACGAAGACGAGTTGTGGATTTAAAAACTCGCCGTCGCCGACAAAATCATCATCATCTTCGAGAAGAGACTCCTCCACACGTGCCTCCATCCACACGCAAGTGTTCGCGACAAACAACAAGAGTAAGTCTAAACAAGCTTTAGTCGATGAAGTTAAAAAATGTTCCTTAATTACGGCGATTAAAACGCCGTATTTAAAAAGCGGGAAGATCGACTTACCAAAGTACGACGTTTTGGTCGAGCAGCAAATAGCCGGCGGCGTGCAAGGCTTAGTCGTCGGAGGGACGACTGGCGAGGGACAACTGATGAGCTGGGACGAACACATCATGCTGATTGCACACACGAGCAAAATATACGGGGACGATTTACTCGTGATTGGGAACACCGGGTCGAACTCGACGCGGGAAGCCGTACACGCGACTTCGCAAGGGTTCGCCGTCGGGATGGACGCGGCGTTGCAGATAAACCCGTATTACGGGAAAACGAGTCGAGCTGGGTTGATGAAGCATTTCGGGGCGGTTTTAGATTTCGGGCCGACGATCGCGTATAACGTTCCCGCGCGAACGACGCAAGATATTCCGTCGGAGGTTATTTTTGAGCTGGCGAAGCATCCGAACTTCGCCGGAGTGAAGGAGTGCGAAGGCAACGAACGCATTCGCAATTACACGAAGAATGGAGTCACGTGTTGGTCCGGGAACGACGACGAGGCGCACGACGCGAAGTGGGACGCCGGCGCGGCTGGGGTTATTTCCGTCACCTCGAACGTTGCCCCGAAACTCATGCGAGAACTCATGCTCGGCCCGAAGCCAAACCCGAAATTGAGAGACGATTTGATCCCTCTCATGCGATGGTTGTTCAAAGAACCGAACCCAATCGGCGTGAACACCGCACTAGCGATGCTGGGATGCGCAGAACCAGTCTTTCGCTTGCCGTACGCGCCGTACGATGAAAAAACCAGACAAGAAGGTAAAAAAATAATGGAAACGGTTGGCCTCGAGCACTTCGTCACGTCCGGAGACGCCGTTATTAGAGACGTGCGAGACGACGAGTTTATTTTGTTGGACGAGTGGTAATAATATAATACTAATACTAATGCTATAGCTTTGATCTGTTTCGTGCGCTCGAGAGAGAGAGGATGAAAACGTTCCCTTTTTAGTAGACGTAATATGTAATAGTATTCTATTCCGTTCGTATAAGTTGCTTCTTTAAAAGTCTCTCTCGAGCCGCCACAAAAAGGTTTATTCCTGTCCCTTTTATTCTCTCTCTCTCTCTCTCTCTCTCTCTCTCTCTCGATCAAAACACAAAAAGTATATCGAAAATTGCAACATGTTCACCACGAATACGACTACACTTCAATCTTCCTCGAAGATGCCGTTCAGATCTGGCGCATGTTCCGCGAAAAGAGGCGTTTATATGCGCACGACGTGGAAAAAAAGTATGGGCTCATCGCGAGGAATGTCGGTCGTCAAAGCGAACCAAACGGCATCCGATGAAATCGAAATGCTCCAAAAAATGCTCGAACTCGCCAAACGAAGGAAAGAGAACGAGAGTAAGGAAGATTTGAGCGTTTCTTCGGGAGGGAAAAGCGACGGATCTGGGTACGAAGGTACGATTAAAAGGCGGATTTTGGAGTCGATTTTTGAATCCAATCGCTCTTTTTATATGGAGGACTTTTCTCGCGGCGTCGCGTGATTTTGATCGCAGATCGGTTTTTACGCAAACGAGTCCCGAAGACGACCTTAAAAGCGTACTCGAAACACGCGTGGCTCTGTTATGTTATGGTTCGAGTGTAATTGATGATGATGTGGAACATTTTTCTCTCTCTCGCTCTCGCTCGCTCGTATTATTGAGCGTAAGCGCTCGGACGACGGTAAAGAGACGCATGACTAACTTTTCCTCTTTTTCTTTCTTTTTAATGAAACTTAGGCGCGTCGTTTAACGTGAAGACGTTTAACGCGATTGCCCCGACGGGTTTGGAAAAGTTCCCGCAGGGGAAGTATAAAGTTGCCGGCGAAGAGTCGGATTTGCCCGGTCCGCCGATGGCGATCATGCTTCGCTCGCACAAGCTGCAAGTGAACGAAGTGAAACCGACGGTTCGAGCGATCGTGAGATGCGGCGCGGGGACGAACAACATTCCGGTGAAAGAGATGGGTGAGAGAGGTATTCCGGTGTTTAACACGCCCGGGGCGAACGCGAACGCGGTGAAAGAACTTGTCGTGTGCGGGTTGTTGTTGGCGTCGAGAGGCATCTTGGAAGGCGCGAACCACGTGAAGAACGTGATCAACGTGGAAGAAAAGGGCGAGCACGAGAAAATTGCGACGAGAATTGAGAAGGATAAGGCGAAGTTTGGCGGGACGGAGATTCAAGGGAAGACGATCGGGGTGATCGGGTTAGGAGCGATCGGAAGTCGGTACGTCGTCTTTTTTTGTTGTTGCGTTTTATATTTTTATCTCTTCTTCTTTTTGGCGCGAATACGAAGACGAACGGGAGTGATGAAATCTCGATTAGATGTTTGACGTTTTTAGAGTCTGTTTTAGACTCTGAATCTAGCGTGATCGGAAAACCATTCGAGGCACAATCCATTCAATTCTCTGACCCGTTCGTTCGTTCGTTTATCTTGTTTTGTTTGTTCGTTTGCTTTAAATTTCATCAGACGACAAGACGCTGACGCTGCCTTCTCTAAAACAAAATAACAATATAGCGTCGTCAACGCTGCTTTAGGTCTCGGCATGAACGTCGTTGGCTACGATCCGGTCTTATCCGTCGATGCCGCTTTAGCTTTACCCGGGGACCGAATGGTTAGAGTCACCGATCTCAACGACCTCTTCAAGGTTTCCGATTATATTTCCATCCACGTCCCGTACATCAAAGGCGTCACGCACCATTTGATCGACGCCAAAGCGTTACAGATTTGTAAACCGAACGTGTGCATCTTGAACTTTGCCAGAGGTGAAATCGTCGACGGTGCCGCCTTGAAAGCCGGCTACGACTCGAAAATGTTGACCGGTAAGTACATTTCCGATTTCACGGACGAAGCGTTGCGCGACGACCCGCACTTGATCGTCTTGCCGCACTTGGGCGCCTCCACCGAGGAAGCCGAGGACAACTCCGCCGCGATGGCTGCGGAAACTTTGATGGACTTTTTGGAAACCGGGACGATCCGAAATTCCGTCAACTTCCCGACGACTATTTTAGCGCCGCACGTGAACTCCTCCGGCGCTCGATTGACCATCGTCAACAAAAACGTCCCCGGCGCTCTCGGTGAAATCACATCCTTCTTAGGGTCCAAAGGCGTCAATATTTTGCAGCAAATTAACACGTCTCGAGATCCGGTGGCGTACACCGTGATTGATTTGGCGGAAATTCCGGAAGATCCGTCTGGATTACAGGAAGAAATGGCGAAAGTGTGTCCGGACGTCGTCTCGTCTCGATTCATCGGATCCGTCTTTAACGACACGTTGGGTCAACCGGGCGCGTACTTCTACGTCAAATGGGCGCAAGGCGAATTGCAAGGGGAATGATTAAATAACATAATTACTAAGGAACATCAGCAATAAAGAAACCCCGTCGAGTTGAGAGAGAGAGAGAGAGTTACGATGTGCACTACAAAATAATCTCATACAGTACGTATTTAAAACTACTAAAACTACTAACAACTAAAAACTACTCGATCATCGGCAAAACTTCCAATGCCTGCACCACTGCCCGTCCACGCTGACGAACGGCGGCACAAACCCTTTCTCCGCCGCGCTTAACTCAATCGCCAATCGACTCAAATTGGACAGAAAGTGCCCGATAAACGCGTCCGCTTCGGCCAACAAGAATATATCCGTCAGCGCTTGCAAAGTCATCTCGTGCGCGACGTTCGATTTTTCCGTGTACAACTCCGTCCTCCGTTCGATGAGTTTCGACGCTTTGTATATCGACCGATCCATTTTGACGTTCACAAACTCAAACTCGTTCGCCGCCGGAGAGCTCTTCACTTTTCGCAACAACGCGTCGTCGTCCGTCGCCAAGAAGACTCGATTGACGCCGTATTTTTCCGATAGCGTTCTAATGTGAGGCAAATACGTCTCCTCGAACGATCGACACCTGTTTTTCCTACCAGTCGTGTGACACGCGTCGCCTCTTCGCACGTGCACGCCAATGATTGGATGCTTAAACCCTATGCTTTCTTTCACTCGGTGCAAACTGAGTTCTTCGATTGTTTTTTGATTCAATCGCATCATCCGAGCGACAATCGCCGATCGAAAGAAAAATAAACCTTTGTTATATTGCAACATCGACCCAGATGATGACGACGACGACAACGATGACGACGGAGCTCGCGAATAATAATTCGCTACGCTCGTTGGAACTCGCTTCCAAGGTGCCAAATCGCGACATCTATTTCGTGGCATCGTGCATCGATTGGTTTTGGCCGGGTACGGTTTCCATTTCGCAAACGCCGTTTGTTTGATTTTATCGCACGCGCTGTACGGTTTAAAGTAGCACTCGACGTCCCCGGTAAGTTTCGATTTGGCGCAATTTCGATTATACGCGTAGTTCAATCGACCGGCAAAGACCCAGGGTTTGTTTTGAAGATGTGCGTCGGATAAATAGCCGGATAAGAAATGAATGGTGGAGGCGAGCCCGGCGCCTTTGCCTCCCATGCCAATGTTGTAGGAGTCCGTGCTCGCCGCTCTGGGCGCGTTACACTTCGACGATTGCGTCTCCTCGATCGACTTTTCTAAACTTTTGTACATCGTCCGGTTCCAATTTTCTCGAGCGAAGCGAAAGTTTTGCGGGAGGTACGCCCAATCTAGGGTCAAATCCGTGGCGCAATCGTCGCCTATCCTGTCGTTTACGCACGCGTTTGCTTTTTGCTCTTCTTCTATCCTCGCCCAAATCTTCACCTCTTGGACGCTCAACTGTCTCTGTTTCCCTGGTAACGAGATCCTGACGCCTTTGATGATGCGCCGCTGTTTGTGTGTTGTTCGTCTATTCTTAGAACTGCTACTACCACTGCTACCCTCCTTGTTTTTGTTCTTATACATCTGAACGTTGTCCCACGTATACGCCAATCGTCCGTCGTCGGTGAAAATCTTCTTCGTTTCTTCCGGCGAGACGTTGACGTCGTCCTCTTCTCTGTTGTTCTCATCGTCATCAAACACTAACTCCACCACCATTGGCTTCTCGTCCGTAATCCTCATCCATTCGCACGGTTCGTTCTCCGCGAATTGTATCGAGTCACATTTTCTCAATCCAACCCATACCTCGATCGAATATATCGAATGCTGCCATCCATCATCGACAAATCCCTCTTCGCTCCCATACACCGCATCCACCGTCATCCACGGATCGTCCTCGATTTCACTCGTCGCCATGTTCCGGCAAAACGGAGAAACCACCCCGTGAAACGCACGCGCGGATTTCCCGTTGTTTGCGTTTTTCGCCGAACACGTTCCTCCTCCTTCTCCGCTTTGGTGTAATTCGCTGGACAGTTTTGGATTTCCGGCGACATTTTTCACGCGCGTTTCGCTGGATGCCAACGGGGATGCAGAAGAACCGATCGTCATCGTTTCGTCGTTTGATTCGTATTACTTGTCGCTCAAAGAAACACCAGGAGGAACCCCTTTCATCATCGTAATCATAGAAGACGAAGATGTCAAAATTGGATAAAATTGAACGACGGAGAAGCACGAAACGACGGAGAGAAGAAGAAGGAGTAGGATTCTTCGGGCCGCTGCGCGTCGTTTACTACTCGTCGTCGTCGTCTCCGCGGTGCCCAGGGAGGCGGGCATTTCGTTTTGTCAGTGGTTCTTTGTCGCGCTTTTGATGTGTCAAGGAAACATGTGTAGAGAGAGCGTTGAAGTGAAGAAAATTGAGAGGAAAATTTTACGAGCGAATAATGTGTGCGCGTAGAGTAAACTCTCGTCGCGTTTTACTGCTTTTCGCGGCGCAGCGCATCACTTTTCTGTTCTTTATCTTCTACGTGTACTATTATGAGTGGTAGTTTACAAGTCGTTGTTTCAATAATGTCTCTCTCTTTTTGTTTCTTTCTCGCGCTTTTTGTGAGCGTTCGCAATTCTCGAAGTCTTTAATCGATCAAATCCCAGAGCGAATTACACAAACGAAACCGATCCTCCTCCGTCCTGGGAAACTTCTTATCGATGACTTTAACCTCCCCGTTCGCGCTGTTCGTATTCACTCTGCCTTCAATCTTTGCCTTTTGTTCGTACTTCCACGCGATCTTCGTCACGTGCGCGTACAAAGACAACGCGTTCTTCAACTTTGGAATCTCCTCGGTAACCAACACGTCCATCTCCCGTCTTTTCTTTTTCAACTCGTTCCTTTTCCTCTTCAAAATCTCCCTCGTTTCCTCCAACGTTTGCGCCTCGCGTTCCATTTGCGACCAGTACCGCTCCGCGTCTCGCTTCTCCTCCTCCACTTTCCGAAACCGGTCCGACCGCGCCGCCGAGGATAAAAGGTTGCTCGTTTTCCGTTCCGCGTTTTGTACTCGTTTCGTCATCTCTCGTATGACTTCTGACATGTGTTGCTCTCTTTTATTCGACACCGACTTTATCTCCGTGTACTCCGAAGACATTAAACGTATCTGTTGCACGTCTTCGTCCGTTTGTTGGTACAGGTGGATGAAATCTTGCACCATTTCCAAACATTCGTTTAAATCTATGTTGTTCTCATCGTCGTCATCATCTTTCCCAAAACCCTCGTCTTCGCGACGAAAAGAATACTCATCGCGTCGGGACTTTTCCGTTTGCATCGAGACGGACGACATGTTATTCTCGAGAGACGACTTTAAATCGTTACGAGGGGAAAAGAGTTTGAGAATTCAAAATTTTGGCCCCGAACGTTCTTTCTTTGTGTGTGTGTGTGCACAAAAACACGATCGATGATAATAAATAAAGACTTCGCGCGAGAGTGTGCGCGTGGTGCCTTGTTGTTTTTCGACGACTCTGGCAAAGCCCCCGAGCGAAGCGTTCGTGTTTAAAGTGTCTCTCTTGTTTTACTAAACGCGTGTGAAATTTTGTGCGAGAAAAAATGGTCAAAATTATTTTTTAAAAACAACGTCTCTTTTTTCTCCACGCGAAAAAAAAAAGACGATCACATGATGCGAACACATTCCGAACGTTGTTGTGACTACAGGACGGCAGAAGACAACGAGCGACTCAAAAACGCGAGAAAACAGATCCGAGAAATCAAGCGTAAACCGATGATGCTGTGGCGATTGTTCAGAGAGGCGTCGCTGAATGGCGGCGCGTGTCGCGATATCGTGGAGAAGCATGTGATGTGTAAACTGAACGGGACGGATCTTAAATTCTTTTACGAGGTGAATACGGAGACGAGAGAGTTGATTAAGAGATCGTCTCGCGCGAGTGATGTGAAAGAGAAGTTTAAGGTCAAAGAGATGTCGTCGATATCGACTTTGGAATTTGCGTGGGAGAATCGATCGTTGTGGCCGAGTGAATGGGAAGATGAAACATATTTCTGCGCTCACGTTGCTTACACGAATAAACTCGAGTTGCTCAAGTGGGCGCGAGAGGAGAAAAAGTGTGAGTGGGATGAATTGACGATTAATGCGGCCGCAAGACAAGGTAATCTGGAAATGTTAAAGTATTGCGTTGCAAATGAGTGTCCTGTCGATGAGAGTGCGTGTGGAATTGCTGCCGAAAACGGTCATCTCGAGGTACTCAAATACTTACACGAAGAAGCGAAAGCGCCTTGGGATTCAAGTACTGCCTCATGGGCAGCTGCAAATGGTCATCTTCACATACTCGAATACCTTGTTGAGCGTAAGTATGATCAATTCAACACATCTGCGTGTATTAATACAGCCAAGAACGGCTACTTGGACTGTTTGAAGTACTTACACGAAACCGCCAAAGCGCCTTGGGGCTTTTGGAGCGTATACCACGCTCACGAGAACAACCAAACCGAATGTGTACAATACATCCTCGACAATAACTGTCCTCTCCCACCCGGTTGGCGATACGAAAATGGAACTTTACACACGCGTTAAAGGTGGTGATGCGCGCATAAAACATTCACAAAGAGAGAGAGAGAGAGAGAGAGAACAAACACTTCATACAATTTTCATCGATCGAAAAAAGGAGCATTCGAGAGAGAGAAAGAGAGAGAAAGAGACACAAACTGCGCCAAGTTTCAAGAGACACAAATACACACACATAACACACACACACGACACACTTTACTCGCGCTCTTTCAGAGAGTAAAGAACAACAGTTGTGGCACGCATTCTCTGCTCTTCGTACTCGTCGCTTTTCAGGTCAACAAAGCTTTTCTTTTGCTCTCGTCCAATTTGTTTCCCCGAAGAGCGGTTTTTGGCGGCTCCGTTAGAGAGGAATTCAAACGTAGTAAACGTATACTCTGTGAAGATGGGAGGAAAGAGAAAAGAAGACGAAGACGAGGAAGAGGAGTTTTCCTTTCCTCCTCCGAGGAATCAGAGTCAAAATCGTCGTCTGAATCGGGCGACGATGATCACGATGAGTTGACCATGGATTCGGATTCCGAACAACAAGAGGAAGAGGAGGAGAAAAAAGAGACAAACAACGCGTTCTCGAGAGCGTTTACGAGTCTGCTGAAAAGAGGAAAAAAGAAAGAGGAATCCGACGACGAGCTGTCCGAGGAAGCGAAAGATATCGACGATGGGAGGAAGAGAGGTGATGATGTTGTCATCCTTCCGGAATCGAAATCGCGACAGACGGAACGCGCGCTTCTCCGCTTGGAATCGCAAAAGAGGAAGCGAGAACGTATAGAACGGTTGAGAGTGAAAGAGAAAGGGCACTTTGTGCCGTCTAAAGTTGGGAGTGATATTGAAGAGGATTTGAAAGAAAAGCGGTTGAAGAAAACCGCCACGCACGGCGTGGCGCAGTTGTTCAACGCCATCGCAAAGGCGCAGAAGAATCAGAATACGAGTAGCGCGAATACTAGTTTAGGAGGAGGAAAGACCAAGGCGAAGTTTTTAGCGGAGTTGAAGAAAGATTCAAACGAAAACACGAAAATGACAAACACGGAAGAGGAAAAGGATAAGAAGAAGAGGAAAGTGTGGGAAGTTCTTGCCGACGATTACATGATGGGGAGAGGCAAGATGAAAGATTTCGACAACGCCAACGGGTTTTTCGATAAGCACAAAAACGCGGGGAAGAACGACTCCGATGGGCGTTTACGAGACGGTGAGGAGGAGGACGACGACGACGACGACGTGTTTTGAAACTCTAGTTTATGCATATACTAGCTTCATATGCATATTGCCGCAGTTGCTATTAGTGATCATTATTAGTATTACAACAAAACACATTCTCGCGAAATTCTTCTCTAAGTTCTTAAAAGGGAGTTCTTAACCTCCTCCACCCCCCAACCCACTCACATCTCTACTACCATCTGCTCCTCCATCAGTCAATGTCCTTCGCAACTCTTCGCTCGAGTGCGCGAACAAACACGCCGAACCAAATCGACACGTGCCTTCCTGGCGAAACGAGTTACACAAACGCGTCTTGTATCGAGGTCGGTCGCGCGCGTTTATCGTCTTCGCGTGCACGCCTCCTTGTTCGAGCGCCGCCATGTTCATTTGCTGTTGTTCTCGATTTTCTCTTTGTTGTTGTTGTTGTTGAAGTTGTTGCTGTTGGGTCGTCGTATTATTATTATTACTATTGTTTTGATTATTATATCCTCTGCCGCTATGACTACCGTTTACGGCAGACGACGACGCGCCGTTGTTCATCGTCGTCGTCATCCCGACATGTTTGTGTTGTTGCTGTTGCTGCAAAAACTCCTGTTGTCCGTTATTATTGTTATTATTTGTAGTAGTAGTAGTAGTACTATTACTAGGTAGAGTCGCGTTGACAGTACTGCTACTACTACTCTGACTCCCTCTCCCTCCGTTGTGTTGGTGCGAATACGCGCACTTCGCGCCGTACGAACATCCGCTGTTTGTGTTTTGAAAGAATAATATTAAAAGCGATTACGATGGGTCAATATAATAAAACACCGAACGTGCATGTGGTGCGAGATGATTTTATGAGCGTCTAACAACCGACGAAGAAATATACGAAGACTCGCAATCCGTCGCCGCGGATGCCTACATCCAACACGACTTTACGAAAGCCATCAAAGAGGATTCGATGACGAAACTGATTGAAAACGAACCAGAATCGCAATCCTGGTTGGAAGGCAGAGCGCGTCGTCGTCGCGAGAGAATCAAATCAGAGAGAGCATTCCTCCGCGCCAAACAACAACACAGAGAGACAACAAAAATTCAGAATCGGGGGTCTAATCCCTTGGGTTTTTTCTCCACGAGTATGTCCCCCTCTCGGGCGACGCTCGATCAAAAACACGGACCAAGTAGTCTTCCACACGCTTTTTGTTTCTTTCTGTCGTTTTGTTTGCATCGCTCTCTCTCTTTATTACGAAAGAAAAACCGGCGAATACTCTCTCCGCATGAAAATGCGATCGAATCGTGTCACTCACTGAATGGAAAAGAATTTCGCGCACGGTTTTAACACCGGCGCTGCGTTTGCGTTTGCCGCGACCACCCCCGCGTAACCGTCGTTGGTGTTGCCGGTGGTGGTGTGTTTTTCTTCTCGGTGGTCTTCTTCTGGCATGAGGAGTGGTGTTGTCTGTCTCGTTGTTTCTCTTTACTAAGAAGCCAATTTTGCCCTTTGTTTTGAGGAGTTTTGGGGCAAAAAAGAAAAACGTTTCTTCGTTCATTTTTACTTAAAAAAAAGTCTCTCGCATGTGCAAATGGTGATTGATTATTCCAAGTGGGATCAACTGAAGTACTCGTCTTCTTCTTCTTCGGAAGAAGAGGACGAGGGTGAAAAAGAAGCGGAAATTACGCTGGAGAATCTCTCGATTTCTTCTTCTTCTTCTTCTTCTTCTTCACCGATTTGGACCGGGTTGGTGTTGCATCATAAGGATGTGTTTGTATCGCATGTGATTCTGAAATTGAATACGACAGATCGGTTTTTCTTTTCAGAGGTGAATAGAGAGAGTCGGGGTGTGCTTGAGTATGCCGGGGTAAACGTATCGAAATTATGTTGGAATGTTCACGAATGTTCATCCATTTCGACGTTGGAATGGGCGTGGAATGACATGGATTGGGGAGAGAAATTTGAAGATGGAACGGTGAGAGATCAAGCCTGGTTTTGC
>Ga0181599_1003841_pt1 | contig 12441 bp, 9 predicted proteins | sample 041ome_3_FD_148658 | JGI IMG/M metagenome (GOLD analysis project Ga0181599, IMG submission 148658) | Coastal salt marsh microbial communities from the Groves Creek Marsh, Skidaway Island, Georgia - 041405US metaG (spades assembly) | ecosystem: Environmental > Aquatic > Marine > Intertidal zone >...
CGTACCAAAGAGAGAGAGGGAGAAAGAGAAAGAGAGAGAGAGAGAGAGAGAGCGTGCGCAATGTTTTGAAAATTAAAGAAGAAGATACTTCAAGAGGAAGAAGAAGAAGAAGAAGAAGAGATCTTTTTAAGAAAAATATATATTGATGATATTACATTTCCGTGCCACCGTAGGCTCTCTCGTAAAACACGGGAGGTTTCAATCCACTCAACCAATCGCTCGCATGGGTTGGCAACAAACCCATCGCGTTCAACTTTCTCAACGCTAACGCTAAACCCATCAACTGTATCACGCAATACATCAACCGCGGCGTCGTCACGTCGGTGTTCTTATCGCCGAAACGTTCAAAAGTTTTCCCACTCGTTAATATAGCTTTAATCGGTTGGAATAAGCCGTTGAAAGTGACCATAATGCTAAAAATTTGAATCCCGTTTCCGGTGAACCACATCATCACTCCCGTCATCATCACCCCCGAAAACGAACTCTGCGCGAATTTATACGCGTTTCGTATTCTAAACTGTCGCATCTTCTCTTCATCTCTTTTTGGAACGATTGGAGGTTTTCCTTTCTTACCATCGTTCGTGCCACCACTACCACTACCGCCGCTGCCTTCGCTCGTCGTCTTCGTTCCGTTATTGCTATTAAATCCGGGAGGATTGGCGTGTTGATTGGTCGTATCTTTCGATATCGATCGCGCTAAAGCGCTCGGTTTGAAGTCCACTTTATACAACGACATCTTATTTTAATGCTCTTCACTCTCTCTCTCTCTCTGTGCTTCTTTTGTTATTATTAGTATTACGGCGTGGTGTGCGCTACTTTTACCAGTAGTACTCTAGTCTCGCTCGCTCTTTTTTCGCCCCACGCTGCTTTGAATCGCGCAGAGTGTTTGTGCGCGTTGTTGTTGTTGTGTTGTTGCTCTAAAAGCTTTTCCTTTATGTTGTGTGGAAGAGATTCCGGAAACAAAAAAGAAGAAAAAGTAGAAAAAAACGCTCGCTTTTAAAAAAGGGAGAGAAAAAAAGACAAATCATCAACGAACGACGACGACGACACAGCGAGAAAGGAAGGAAGGCATCATCGATCGCGATCGATCGATCGATCGATCGATAATAGCTAGATAAATAATAGGCATGAAGACAGCAACGACGAAAACAGAGAAGAAGAAGAAGAAGAAGAAGAAAAATGATGTCGAGCAGGAGGAGGAGGAGTTTGAACGCATCAATCCTCTGAGAAGAAGAGGACGAGAGAGAGCGCGATCTCGACCTTATGACGACGATATTGATGATGCACAGAGAGGCAGACAAACGAGCACTTCATCTTCGTCTTCCTCCTCTGACGACGATGATGATACGAGTGATGATGACGATGATGACACCGATAAAAATAAAGCGGCTGATGATATACTCTTAGAAAATTCCAGACGCATGCGGTTCAACGACATTCGACGAAAGCGAGAGTTATTCACGCAAGTCGAGCGAGAGCGAGATACGCTGATACGAATCCAACGAGAGAAGGAAATGAGAGCGTATTTGGACCAAGAAATGGTTGAAATGAAGAAGAAATTAACGATAGAGAGCGCTTTGAACGAAGAAGAAGACGAGGAGAGAATAAGAAACGCGGAGATGGCGGCTGAAACGTTGTGTAAATATTTAGACGACGCGGAATGTTTTACCAGACAGGATATCGACTGGGACGATCACGAACGAAAATGGACAGAGTTTGATACTGCGAGTACTTACAGAGGAGGAGGAAAGGCAGGAGAAGAACAAAAGACGATTACAATAAGCAACGTTCCGTGGCCACCATCGGAAGATATTTTGCAGCACATGGCTGCGTTTGAGATGCGCCAAAAACAGGAAGAAGGAGAAGAAGAGTTGGAGCCGGGTAAGGGCGCCCAAAGAAAAGTAGCCGCGGCTGAGAAGATTTATAAGAAAGCGTTCAGACGCGCTAATTTACGATGGCACCCGGATAAATTCACCGCAAAATACGGTAAATATCTGGACGAAAGCGATCGAGTCGCCATCTTAGCGAGAGTGGAAGAAATTTCCATGACTGTTAATAGTTCGTACGAACAGTTGATGTTTTAATAATACGTCTCTCTCTTTCGTATCTTTCCAAAAAATACTCGCACGTCGTCTTCAATAAACGCACACGCTCGCGCACATCTTCTTTAAAAGCATGAGTTCGCGCCTCCTTCAAGAGTTCAAGAAGCTGCAGAGAGATGAGACGAGCGTGGTCGATGAAGTTTGCTTATTTCCGCACGATAACGTGTGCTGTTGGAGGATGAAAATGAGAGACTTTGTAGAAGACACATCAGATGCGCAACTCTTAAGAGAAGACCTGGCAGAACTGAAGAGACGCTTTGGAGGAGACGGCAAAATACACATGGAATTGAATTTCAGCTCGAGATACCCGATCGAGCCACCGATGATTCGCGTCGTTTCGCCAAGGATGTTGCAATATACCGGGAACGTCACGATCGGAGGAGCTGTATGCTCGGAGTTTCTTCTTTCAGGGGGAAAGTACGATCCCGACTTCGAAATATCTGAAATAATGCGAATGGTTCGATTGAACATGCTCACCGCCCCAAAAGTGGTCGTTACCACACAATTTGGCCCCGGAGGAAGAGCGGGGCCGTTGCGAGTGGACCTTAACGGCCGAGATCATCTAGGAAGTCCACTGAGAGAGTATTCGCGCACATCGGCAGAGTCGAGTCTTCGTCGAGCGATAGCGCACCACCAAGAGAATGGATGGTGATATTTGGAGCATAAAGACTTCAGAGAAAAACACAAATACTAGATAAATCAATGAATAGGAACACAGGGTTGCACGCAAATTAATATTACAACATGTGGGCGTTGGTTTTCAAACTATGTTTCCTTTTTTTTCGCTTCCATAATATTTGCTCATTTACACAAAATCATACACTCTCTTCTCGCTTCTTCTCTCTCACTCTTTCTCTCACTTAAAATCTCTCTCTCTCTCTCTCTCTCTCTCTCTCTCTCTCTCTCTCTCTCTCTCTCTCTCACTCCCTCTCTCTTCTCAGACGCGATAGCCGTATCTTTCTAATATACAAAATAAATTTCGATTTTTATACAATCGTTTCACCTCTCGCTCATCACAAAAACTCTCTCACTTCTCTCTCATACTCTCTCTCTCTCAAACTTATACACATTTATATCATTAATTTCAGTACCATTGGTACTACGAGTACTATTATCATGTTGTACTCTTCAAGGTTCCACCGCTGCATTGGTCGATGCAGGCACTGGAATACTCTTTTGCGGCAAAGGTGTTGCTCCCAGCCATTCCGTTCTCGACGGGTACCCAGCAACCGGTCGGTATAAACCAGCCGCGTCGACTGGAGAATCCCGGCCTTGGTACGAAGTAAACGAATCCGACACCTTCATCCGAGCAGCATCGGGTCCTCCACCTTTGATCTTTTCCTTCGTTTCTGCCGTAGATTGCGTTTCCGCGGACTGCGAACTCGGTCGCAGAATCCCCATCACCGCTGGATTTTGGCCCGACAACAGCATGTTGTATTGCGCGGTCCACATGGAAGGATGAATCCCGGCAGCCATCGCCGACGCCATTGCCATTTGCTGCTGTTGTTGATACGCAACCGAATTGCGCTGCATTTGTGCCATCCAATCATTCATGTTTTGTTGTTGTTGAGAGGGATCCATGGGTGGAAACATTGACATTTCTGTCGGCGAAGCGGCGTGCGGAGGCACGAACGAGTGCGTCGGCGCAAACATTGGATTGTAGTAGTACGGACTCGTCATTGGAATCGTCTGCGGCGGCGACTGAGCGCCGTAAAATTGGCCCGCAATCGGATGGCCGTTCGCATACTCCTTTTGTTCCTGAAGAAACCTTTGATGTTGTTGTTGTTGCTGCTGCTGTTGCAAAATCGCCGAATTGTTTTGTTTTTGTTGTCTCTGTTGCTTTGTCGTGTCATTTTTCTGTTGTCTCGCGTCGTGCGTCAAAACCATGTCCGCTAACGTTCGCATTGACTCCTCCTCGCGCGAATTGAGTTTATCGTTCTGTGATCCTTTGGTGTTCCCGTTATTCTTCAACATCTTCGTCAACGACGACGACGTCGCGTTGTTGTTGCTCCCCTTACTCCCCTTGGCCAAAGCTGCAGTTGCGATAGTTGCATCGGATCCACCATTTTGCGATCCTCCGGACATTTGTTGCGCCACAAACGTCGTCGCTCCATCTCCATGCCCTTGCTGAATATCAAACAAACTCGCTCTTCGTTTCCTTTTTTGCGTATTTTGTTGTCGTATGAAATATTTCTGCGCGTGCGAAGCTACTTGCGTCGGCGTCCTCGTTTGCACAAAGTGTCTCGATATCCCGCGCCAATCGCCTTTGCCTAACGAGTTCAAGCCCATCAGAAACGATCTGTGTTCTTCTTCCGTCCAGGAAACGCCTGATGATGAGAAATGATGTGAGAAATTTTCGTGTTGGTGAGTTTCAGTTTGAAAAAAAATTCCTCTTCGTCGTGAGCCTCTCGTTCAGTCGGTTTGCCTCTCAGTCATCGTAAGCCACTCGCTCGCTGGAAAAAGTCGAAACGACACGCCGAAAAGTCAACTTTTTCCAGCGAGAAAAAATCTAAAACGAGCGACGGATACGAACAGACGTGGGTGGAGGAAAAAATAGATAAAGAATTAACGCGCGCGGGCGGGACGCGCGCGACGCGAACGGCAAAAACGAGGACAGATCTGTTCTCGAACCGTCTTTGTTTCTCGTGCGCGGGAAAACGAGCGTCTCGATCCGCGCGCGCGAGGCTACGCATAAAAGAACGTACCTTTCTTTCTTTCGGTTGTTGTTTTTAAATTCGCATTGTTCGCTTGAAGCGCTGGAGAAGGCACCACGTTAGTGTCGGATTCGTACCCCAACGTGTTCGGTTTGTGCAAGCTCGCTTGCGCGTTTAACTTGTTCTTGTTGAACTCCTCGCTCGAGGAGGACTTTTTAAACCCGTCCGGGCGTTTAGCAGCCATTACGTATCCTCACGCGCCTTCGACCGAGAACAATCGATCTCCCCTTTATGAGTAAAATTACTTCTTGGTCGTCTTAACGTGAGAACGAAAACTCTTTTTATTCGTCTTTGTGAATTTTCACCGCGCGCGCTTCTTCAAGTACAAAGAACCTGATCGCGACGCGTGCGATGTAAAATTTATGCGAGAATATACTCTCACTCTCAAACTCTTCGCTCGTTTTTGATTGTATGTGTTCGCGAGCGCGTGTTTTGATGCAGTCAAGTTATGAGGACACGGTGGAAAATGGCGCGAGAGAGGAAAAAAAAAGATATTCCAGAGTCCAACCAAAAAAGAAGGAAAAAAGAAAATATCTTCGACATTTGGTCCACTTTTTCCTCTTTTTCAGAGGAAAAAAAGGTAAAACTCATCCATTTTTGGATCGATCGCGCGACGCTTCATTTTTTTCTTTGTTGTTGTGTTGTCTTGGTTTTGTTGTTTGTGGCGGGAAAAAATCGAAAAAGAAAACTTTACACGACACCATCGTCGTCAGTCACAATCGCGGGACTCATTGGAGAGCAACACCATCAGCATCAGAAGCATCAGATGATGATGACAATGACGAGGAACAGGACGACGACGACGACGACGAAGAAGACAATGCGTTTTCTTCTTCTCGCGTTTCTTCTGTGTTTCTGTTTCGCGACCACTTTCGCGTTTGGAGAAGAACCACAATCACAATCCCAACAACAACAACCGAAACTAGGATTACCGAACGGTGAAGTCATCGAACTCAACGATAGTAATTTTGATAAGTACGTCAACAAAGGAACTGCCGAGCAGTTGCCGGTGATAATAGACGTCTACGCGACGTGGTGCGTTCACTGCAAACAGTTAGAGCCGGTCTGGCGAGAACTCGCGCGAGAGTTACAATCGGAAGTGTACGTGGGGAAAATCGACGGGGAGAAAGAGCGCGCGTTAGCGAATCGATTGAGCGCGAACAAAGGGTTTCCGACGATTATCTTGCTGCACCAGAATAAAATGCGCTTTTATTCAGGCGAGCGAAGCGTGGAGAAGTTGACGCACTTTTGCCGAAAAGGTTGGAGAGAGGTGAAACCAGAACCGTGGCACAAGACGGCGAATAACTGGTTCGGACAGATTTTTGGGTTGGTGCACAAAGTGCCCGGCGTATTGAAAGGCATGTATTCGCAATTCTCAAAGGATTACTCGGACACGCAGATTTTGTTCATGGCGTTGTCAGTACCCGTGGTGAGCGGAATGTTGTTGATTTGGGTGGCGGATGCGATTACGGTGCGAAGAACAGTTTCTAGATCTAGACGGTACGTCGCCGAACAAGAATTGATAAGGAGACGCGCAGCGCAAGCCGCAGCTCACCCGCACGCGGAGTAGAAGAAAACGTATTCATAGCAGTTTAATGCATCAACGCACATTATCATTTTCAACTTTACACAGTATAAATAATTATTTTTCTCTATTACTGGGTACGCTATTTGTGGCTACTTATACTCGAAGCCTCTTTCCGACTCGCTCGCTCTCCACAACAACGCCGAGTATATGTTCGCTAAAGCGTGTCCACAAATTGGCACGAACAAGTCCCCGTCGGCGAGATATTCACACGTCGCCCCGTATAAAATCCCAACCGTAGCCGCCCACACCGCGAAGGAGACTTTTCTTTCGCCGCTGATGTGCAAAGCGCCGAAAACCGTGCCCGCGACCAAGACGCCCACCGCCCCTCCGCCCAACGCGGGCATTAAAGCCCCGCGAAAGAGCATTTCCTCCGCCAAAGCGGGGTACGCCGCGCAAAACAAAACGTCTGGAAACTCTAAATTCGTCAAAACTTGTTTATTCGAATCATTCGTCTCCTTCCTGAAATCCTCCGATGCGGACATAAAAGCGACTCTCCCCGCCGTCACGCCAACCGCCAACGCGGACGCTAAACACGCGTGCTTCCAATCCACGCCGTCTTTAATCAAACCGAGCGTCAGTGGATTCATCTCCGCGAGTTTCGGAACGACAAATCGTGCTCCTAACCCGAGCATTAAAATCAACGTCGACGTCGACGTGCACGAAGCCACCACGTCGTCTCTGCTCGGAATCACCAAAGACGACGAGCTCGTCGAAGCTTCGTTCATCGTTCTCGCTTCTCGAGACTCTCTTCGTCTCTTTTCTACCACGTCGTTGTACGTCTCTTTGTTCACTTTTCGTTTCTTTGGTTTCTGTAATTTGAAATTGACGTTGTTGTTGTTGTTGTTGTTATTATTATTGCTGCTCTCCATCGTCGTCTCCTCTTCCTTTTCGTCGTTCTCCGACGATAAATTCATCTCACTCTTTTCCACCGTGTTCAAAGTCGTCGTCGTCATCTCTCTTTCCATCTTTCTTCTTTCTTTTCTATTCGCAGGTTTTGAAGAAGAAGAAGAAGAAGAGGAAGAAGATGCTCGCACGACCCTCAAGACCGGGACGCCTCGCAATGCAAACATTATTTATATTTATATTTATAGTATTAGTATGCGTGTGGGATGGTATTGTCTCTCGCAGAGAATAGAATGCACACGTGTCCTGGAATGATGAGGAAAAAAAAAAGCTGAAAAAGGAGCGGCAGCACAAAAAAAGCAGAAAAACTCTTTACCCCACACCCGCAATCAAATCAATTTGAAGATGATGAACAGGATGAGGAAGAGAAGCAACAGAGACTACTGATTTAGTGGCATCATTCATTCATCGCGGAAGAAGAAGAACGAGGAGATTCGAATACTCGCAATTATTGAGAGATAAAAATGGATTTCTGGTTTAACAACAACAGCAACATAAACAACGAGGAGGAGGATTTGGAGAATGAGAAGACGGAAGAAAATTCTTTATCAGATGTAGATTTCCAGTCGCCGATAAAACCGTCTCCGCCTGTGCGAGAGGAGAAAAAGAGAGGTGAAGAAGCGGAAGAAGAAGAAGAAGAAGAAGAAGAACATCGTCTTCATCGCCGGAGCGTTTTGTCGCCGACGACGACGACCTCGACGACGAGTTATTCATACAATTCGAGCCCAGAGGAGACGACTTCTTCGAGCGAGTTTTTGTCGAAGAAGAAGAAGAACGACGACGACGATAACCAAGGAGGAGGAGGAGGAAAATTGAACAGAAGATTATCGACAGAAAAATATATGCTCAAGAAAGAAAGCTATGTCATCTCTGATGATGATGATGATGATGATGATGATGATGATGATGATGATGCGGGAATATTGCGCGACGACGTGCGCGACGACGAGGAAGGGATGCGCTCCTCGATACTCTACGAAAATCCAGATCACACGCTCGTGGAAGAAGATGAAGAAGAAGAAGAAGAAGAAAAAGAAGAAGAAGAAGAAGAGGAAACAGTAGAAGTAGAAGTAGAAGAGAGTAAAGAAAAAGAAAAGAAGAGCGAAAGCAAGAAGAAGAAGAAGATGACTCGCGTGGAGAGGCTGCGAGAGTATTTCAAGCTTCCGTCGGACGAGGAGCTGTTGGACGAATTCCTTTGCGCGTTGCACAAGAAAATTTTGTTGCAAGGACGGATGTACGTCTTCAACAATTTCGTGTGTTTCTATTCGAGCGTGTTCGGATATCAAAAGCGGAAACGCATTCCGTTCAAAGATGTGACGCTCATGGAAAAAGCGAAAACGGCGGGTATTTTCAACAACGCGCTTTATATTGTGCACAAAGGCGGGAAGAGAGAATTTTTCACGAGTTTTATTTTCCCGGAAAAAGTGTTCAAGTTTCTCGAACAGCAGTGGAGAACGAGTAGTGATTACGGTAGACTCTTCAGAGGACATCGAGGGCACCATTCCATGGACTTTGACGCGACGTTGAGACGGAGGGAGGAACAACAAATGCTCGCGCAACTCGGAGATTCCGATCAATCCGATACGGAGGATAACTCCGAGGAGAGGAAAATAATCAACATGCTCGGCAATCAAAGCTTGACGAATACGCCAGTTCTGGATTCAGAGCTCACGCACGAACAAATGAAATCACTCAGGATACGAAGAAGAACGGGCGAACGTCGCGAATCTGTGGAAGATAACACCGATGATCTGAGTTCAAACAATACCGCGACTACCGGAGAGAATACTGTTGAGGAAAACGAAGCCACTTCCGAGAAGAGACGCGCGAGAACGTCAGATTCCATCACTGATAAAGAGGAAGAAGAAACAGAAAAAGGAGGAGAGAATAGAGAAGAAGTTGAGAACGAAATTGAATCCGATGACTTTGGCGAGATACCGAGTATCCAAACGTTGCCTGAAGTTGATGGGAAAGACGAGAGCGCGAGAATACCCGATGAATACGGTAAAGCATTGGTGAGCGCAAAATTCGATTGCACCCCCAAAGAATTCTTCAAAGCGTGCTTTTCAAACTCGGCGACGAACACGTTCTTTCTCGCGCAATCAAAAGCGTCTGGTCAGACGAATTTCTCGTGCACGGAGTGGGCAAAACACTCTCATTATGGGTTTTCGCGGGACGTTAAATTTGTCGCACCGGTAAATTCAACTTTCGGTCCTAAAGAGACGCGATGCGTGCAGACGCAAACGTATAAACTCTACCCGGACGATAATTTAATTATTGGTTACTCGCAAGTTCAACTCGATATCCCGTACGGAGATTACTTCTCCGTGGAATCCAAATGGAATTGCGTTCCGCTTTTCACCGAGGGCGATCGTAAAATGAACGGATGCGAAGTTACGTTTCACGTCCACGTTTTGTTTGAAAAATATACGTATTTACAGTCTGTGATTCAATCGTCGGTACTCTCGGAGACCAAAGAAAGTGCCGAAGTGTTCTTGAACGCCGCTAAAGACGTATTAAACAACAGTTCGAATAGTAAAAGTAGTGCAATGTCCGAAGAGAAAAGCGCGACGTTCTTGGAAAGGTTGTCGAAACGATTTTCGATCGACGTGACCAAGGTGAAAATCCCAGAAGGTTCGCGCGATGCCGTTTTTAGCATGCTCTATCCGTCAGTAGGAAAAGATTCGGACGATACCATGCAGCCAGCTTCAACAACTACGCACCAGACCACTACTTCTTTGTCCACGCAGAAAAATACAAAGGATAAGCTCGTATCCGGCGCGCGGCGCACGAAGGAACTGGCGATGAAATTCTTCGGGTTGTTTACGTTTCAGAATTTGTTGATGTTTGTGCTCTTTGTAGTCGTAGCGTGGACGCTCTTAGCGATGTGCGCGAGTTGTGCACAAAAGCTCTGGTACGTCGCGAAGTATCCGTTCGTTGTTGTGTTTGGAGATAGCGACGCAAACTTGGAAAAATATTGGAAACGTCGAATTACAATTTTGACGCAAGAGCTCGGCGCTCTCGAACGAAAAGTTCAGTTAGTAAGCAAAGAAATAACGTTCGCGAAGCAAAGCTTGAAAGAAGCCTCGGGCTCGTAAACAAACATAGCTATATAATAGAAAAGCATCTATGTAGCAGTCATTATTTGTGTATGAAATATGTATCGCGCATTTCTACAATCAGCAGCATCCCCATAAAAAAACAACTAAGGCTTCAAAGCACGCGGGCGTTCAAGATGTCTCGGTATAACAAACGCATGAAAAAAGTCGTCTCGTCCGGGTTCGCCACCCATAAAATCGACGCCGATTCTCTCACTTTACTGTCGTTACCGGTTAGCGTAAATCTATCCCCTACGTGTAAAGTTTGTGATCCTTTCACCTTCAAGTGTTTCATGAGCGCTTGCAAACCGATGTGCTTGTTTCCTACGTCTACAAACACGTCGTTACCTCCGTTGAACGCACAAAACGGAATATCCGATGTCGACAACTCCGCTTGCGCAGCTAACGCCAACTCTTCGAGATTTTCGTAGATAGTATCCGTGGTTGGGATGACACCGACCGCGTATTCTTTACGCATAACGTCGCAGTCTACGCCTAAATATCTCGAGTATCTCGTCAAGAAAATCTCCGCTCTGTCCAAAAAAGCTTGCAAATCCTTCCCTTCTCTCCATCCGTACTGCTCTACGGTCGCCCATTCCTCGTTTGGCACGAATTGAAGCCCATAAGTTTCGTTCACGTTCAACAAATAGTTGCATTCGCCACCCATGACGTGGAAATACTTCGTGATGTTTGGCGGTAACTTTTGCTTTTTGAACTGGTCCAACAAACCTCTGGTTCTTTCCTCAAACTTCTCCGGCTGCCCTGGATATCCCGCCGCGGTAACAATAGCGACGTGAATTCCTAACTCCATCAGCTGAATAATCTTATCAATCATTTTATTGTCGTCTTCGAAATGTTTCCCGTCTTGATACAAGGTCCCGTCAGCGTCGAAAGTAACCAGCCTCACGTCCTTCGCCGAGACGTGCACCTGCGCTATGTTCAAAATATGTCTGATCTCCGCAAAGTTCGGCAAAACGTACTGTCTCTTCGTCAAATGCGAAAACTCGTCGTACTCTTTCAACGCTTTCGTAAGCGGTAACGAGTGGAAAAAGTATCCAACCTGTGGGACCATTTTGTGCAATCTCGTGAACTGTCTGCGTTCTTTCGGGAGTTGCAGCGTTTCATCGATCCATCCTTCTACTTTTAGCATAACCTCTTCCGTCGTGTGCGTCTTGTGCATTTCGACCATGAACTCAATCAAAGCGTCTTGCTCTTTTAATCTACCTTTCCTTCTCAAAACGGTCGAGTCCGTGAGCGATCCAGCTCGTGGTAAGTCGTTCGATCTCACTTGTCTCTTTATTAACTCTCTCATGTATTGCGCAGCTCTGCCCATTTTCTCCTCGTCCGTGGATTGTAACACTTCTTCGTTTTGCTCTCCTTCTTTCATCGGCATGAACTGCTTGTAATCGTACTCTCCTCCTCCGTTATCGTTATTCTTATTAGAAGAAGAGGAGGATATCGCCGCTACTCGATGATGATGATGATGTCTTCCTCTTTGCTTTTGATGATGATGAGTGGTAAACACATTTTTTGAATCTCTTTTCGACGACGTCGTCGTTTTTATCATCATCATCATCATCGACGACGACGACGAAGAAGAGGACGACGCCATCTTCATCATCGAGCAGAGATGAGAGAAGCGCGAAAGATATATTCTTCACGCGCACAAAAACACTCTCTCTCTTTTCTCGTCTTCTGCCGAATATAATTACTAATTGTGTGAAGTGTCGTGTTAAATCGAATATCCTCATCAAAAGGATTCCTCCTTTTTCATCAAATTTCGTGTGTTTTTTGCATTTTTTTTGCTGAATTTTTCTCTGCACTCCTTGAAACCACCACGAGAATGCAGATGATGATGAATAGAAACAACAACAACAACAACAACATCTATTGTCAATTTACGTCGACGATCGCAAACGGGGGAAATCACCCGCCCGAGTGCAAGTGCTACTCACGAATTTTATCGTCCTACGATCAATCTTTAGAGGAACTCAAGTTCCAAAAGTCCGCGTGTCATTTCGCACAGATTGGAAACG
>Ga0181599_1003850_pt1 | contig 12416 bp, 10 predicted proteins | sample 041ome_3_FD_148658 | JGI IMG/M metagenome (GOLD analysis project Ga0181599, IMG submission 148658) | Coastal salt marsh microbial communities from the Groves Creek Marsh, Skidaway Island, Georgia - 041405US metaG (spades assembly) | ecosystem: Environmental > Aquatic > Marine > Intertidal zone >...
TCCACGGACAGGGACAGGCGAGCCGTGGACCCGCGTCAGCGACCATGGCGACCGTGGCGCACAGCGGCGGCGCCAGTCGTCGACGCTGTTGTCGTCGTCGTCGTCGTCGTTCGAACCACACGCGCACGCGATGTCAACCAGCGCCATGATGCAAGCGGTAGGTGAAACGATGCATGCGTACACGCGATGCGGCGCGTCGTCGTCGTCGTCGTCGTCGCGCGCGCGGGACGGGAGGATGCGACCGAGCGGTGCCGGCGCGCTTATCCATCGACGTCAGCGCGGACGATGGCGGCGCGCGCGGACCCCGGCGCGAAGGCTGCGCGGACGTCGCGAGGACGGACGGCGTGAGATGGGTGGTGAATATTTTTGTTTCGTCTCGTACTGACCTCGCGCGGTGTCGTTCGCGTTCGCGCACAGATTGCTCGCCCGTGCGTCCACGCGCGCGTCGCCCCGAGGTGCGTCGCTGACCCTGCGCTGCGCGTGCGATTGGAACGATGTGGGCTCTCGTGATACGCCCGCGATGTCGCGAATCGATGCGCGTGAAGCGTAAATGATGGGTATGGATTTCAAGCTCGCGTACTGACGATGTCGTGTTGCGTTTGCGACGTGGAATAGAACCCAAAACAAGGCTGTCGCTCGACGCACCGTCGTCGCCGCCGTGTCAGAACCTGAAGCCGCGGCGGCTGACGCCGGCGACGAGAAGAAGACTCGTCGCCGCTTCCCGCGCAAGAACATCACCGTTCAAGAAGACCAGGTTGTCGTTGGTGCGTCTTTTACTGGCAAGGTGAAGCGCATCCAAGACTACGGCTGCTTTGTTGACTTTGGCGCCAAGACGGATGGTCTCGTGCACATTTCTGAACTCCAAGCGGGTTTCGTCGACAAGGTTTCTGAAGTTGTCTCTGAAGACCAAGAAGTGAAGGTGTGGATCAAGGAAATCAAGGATAACAAGATTTCTTTAACCATGAAGCAACCGCCGACGGAAGAAGAACTCGCGGCGGCCAAGTCTGAACAAGAAGCCAAGTTTGCCGCGCGCCAAGCGTACAAAAAGGCGCAAGACGTCAAGTCGCAAGCCGTCAAGGCTTTGAAGAAGGGGCAAAAGATTGAGGGTGAAGTCAAGTCTATTCAACCGTTCGGTGCCTTCGTTGAAGTTGCCGAAGGCGTTGAAGGCTTGGTTCACATCACCGAACTTTCTGATGACTTCAACGTCAACGTCGAAGACTTTTGCAAGGTCGGCGAAAAGGTCACCGTCACCGTCATCGGCATCGAAGGCGCCAAGGTGAAGCTCTCCATGAAGGAAAAGCTTGACGTAAGTATTGTGATTGTGTGTCGTTCATGGCTATACTCGTCTCGTTGTGTGCTCGTATATGCGCGTGTGTGTGTGCGCGATTGCAGAAGACTAACCTCGCGCCGCCTTATCCCGAAACACGCAGTTGTCTGAAATGAACGCTGAGGCGCAATCTGTCGTTGACAACAGCGCCAGCGCTTTGGAATACGCCTTCAAGAAGAAGGGAATCAGTGCGGACATGTTCCCCAAGGGATCTGCCGCCGCTGCTGCGCCGGCGCCCGCCGCGGAGGTGAGTGAATGAGCAACGAAGCGGCTTGAAGCATCATCATCCGCCGTTGTAATACCTAGATAATTTATTTCTTTGGACCCTGTACTGATACGGACTTTTCTTTCCACAGGCCCCTAAGCAAGCTGCTCCCGCCGCTGCCGCCGCCGCTGCCCCGGCCGCCGCTCCGGCTGCCCCGGCTGCTGAGAAGCCAAAGGCTGCCGCCGCCGCCGGCGGCGTCTCCGCCGCTCTCGTCAAGCAACTCCGCGACGCCACTGGCGCCGGTATGATGGATTGCAAAAAGGCGCTCGCCGAAAACAACGGTGACATTGAGGAAGCTACCGTGTTCTTGCGCAAGAAGGGTATGGCGTCTGCGGACAAGAAGGCGAGCCGCATCGCCGCCGAAGGTGCCGTCGCGTCTTACATCCACGCCGGTTCCCGCATTGGTGTGCTCGTTGAAGTCAACTGCGAAACCGACTTTGTCGCTCGCGGTGACCGATTCAAGGAACTTGCGGCCGACATCGCCATGCAAGTTGCCGCGTGCCCGGATGTCGAGTACGTGAACCCGTCTGATGCCGACCAAGAGATGGTTGAGCGCGAGCGCGCTATCGAAATGCAAAAGGAGGACCTCTTGTCCAAGCCGGAGGCTATCCGCGCGAAGATTGTCCAAGGCCGCATTGATAAGTTGGTGAACGAGAAGGCGCTCACCACGCAAGACTACATCAAGGACACGTCGAAGACTGTCGATGAACTCGTCAAGGAGGCTACTGCGGAACTCGGTGAGAAGATCTCCATCCGCCGCTTCCAACGATTCAACCTCGGCGAAGGTATTGAAAAGCGCGTCGACGATTTCGCCGCTGAAGTTGCTGCGCAAACCCAAGTCAAGGCTGAGGCGCCGGCTGCTCCCAAGGTGGAGAAGAAGGAAGAAGCTGCCCCGGCCGCGGATGCCGTCAAGGTTGATGCCAAGCTCGTCAAGCAACTCCGCGACGCCACTGGCGCCGGTATGATGGATTGCAAAAAGGCGCTCGCCGAAAACAACAACAACATTGAGGAAGCTACCGCATTCTTGCGCAAGAAGGGTATGGCGTCTGCGGACAAGAAGGCGAGCCGCATCGCCGCCGAAGGTGCCGTCGCGTCTTACATCCACGCCGGTTCCCGCATTGGTGTGCTCGTTGAAGTCAACTGCGAAACCGACTTTGTCGCTCGCGGTGACCGATTCAAGGAACTTGCGGCCGACATCGCCATGCAAGTTGCCGCGTGCCCGGATGTCGAGTACGTGAACCCGTCTGATGCCGACCAAGAGATGGTTGAGCGCGAGCGCGCTATCGAAATGCAAAAGGAGGACCTCTTGTCCAAGCCGGAGGCTATCCGCGCGAAGATTGTCCAAGGCCGCATTGATAAGTTGGTGAACGAGAAGGCGCTCACCACGCAAGACTACATCAAGGACACGACTAAGACTGTTGAAGAATTCGTCAAGGAGGCTACTGCGGAACTCGGTGAGAAGATCTCCATCCGCCGCTTCCAACGATTCAACCTCGGCGAAGGTATTGAGAAGAAGGTTGAAGATTTCGCCGCGGAAGTAGCGGCTGCGGCTCAAATGGGCAAATAAATTCTTTAGTCGCTTCTGAGCTTGCAAAACATTAGGTATGAGCGCTGCCGCTGTTCGATACACACACATTCATTTAATCAAAAAAATACATTCAAATAAAAAACACACAACTCTACAATGCTAATCAATATCATATCATACATGCGCGACGAAGCCGCGTCGACGCGCTCTAGTTTGCAAAAGTGTACCGACGTTGTAAATACTGGTGCGCGGTGTCGTCCGCAACGCCAAGCTCGATCAATCCTCGAGCGATGACGTCGTGATACTCTTGAGATGGTGGATTAATCGCATCGTCAATCGTTCGCATGGAGTCTGGTGGTAACGTGAAGGTTAAAATAGGCTCGACGTCGTTCATCGTACCCAGGCTTTGCACGTAACCGTACCACGTCCCGCGTACGCGGTGATCTCCACTTCTTTTCAATCCCATTTCAACGACTTCCTCGGGTGAGAATCGTTTGAACGCATCATCTTGACACGGATCGAGTCCATTTTCTTGCGCGAAGACGTCGTTGAAACAATCAAGCGAGACGCGGTAGAGACGCATCCACGTAAACAAGTCGTCGTCCACTTCGTGGCGACTCACGTCGAGGAACGCCACGCCGCCGTGTCTCCACATCGGACTTGATTTAGCGAAGAACATGCGATGCGGGGCCCTTATGGATGTCACCGGGCAATCGGAGGTTGGTGGGAGCTTGAACGGTAGATGCGAGTTGCGCGCGCCCGCGCACTCCTTCACCATGCCTTCGACTTTGCCGCCGCGAACGTAGCACGCGAAACGCTCACTGCACATGTTCGAACCGAATGATGCGTACCATACGTGTTGCACGTTCGTTGCAGCCATGATGAGTTGTGATTTGAAAACACTGCGCCGTCGAATGCGGTACGGACGTTTATTTGGTTCGGTTTCGTGGTCAAGTATTGGTGTGTGTTTTGGATTTCAAGGTTGTATTTGTCGGTTTTGGCGGTTTCTATGATGTGCATCAGCTGCTGGTATTATTTCTTCTTGGTCTTCTTTCTCTTATAGATTGGACAACGCATCTATTCGTCTTCGAGCGCGCCAGTCGCCTTCAGCGCCACGGCTGCGGCGCCCGCAAAGCCGACGATCCACAGCGCCCCGAGAGCGATGTAGTTTTCATAGTACAAGCACGCCGCCGAACCCGCAACGGCAACAGTAGCCGCAAGAGCAATCGCGCCACCGAGCTGGCCGGGGTCGATCTTCGTCGAAGTCGAGGACGACGTGCTCACGCCCTTCTCTTCGCCCTCAACGTACATCATCGGCTCGACGCCAAACACGTTGTTATTTTCGAGCGACGTGTTGGAGCCACCGAAACCAACGGGTGCTACAAAGTCCGGACCTAACGACCCGTTCTTGGCATCAACATAAATACCATCCTGCTTCATCTCCACCGGGAACACTTCCATGTTACGGCACGTATCTTGCGGCGTCAACATGCGCAGCCACGCGTTATCCGGGTACCACTCCTTAATTTCCCCAGTCTTCAAATCGAACGTGCTCTTCGTCGTCGGGCATTCGATGCATCCATCTTGCGTCAATCTCGCGCGTTCAAAGCCTTCAGAATACGCCCCTTCCGCAGGGGAACGCGACTCGATCGCATACACGCGGTCACGGTACCAAAACATCAATATACTTTTCCCGAGCGCGCGCACGAGCTTGCGTTCGCCTCGTGGCAACTCTTCGAGCTCGCACACCTTGGCGAACGACCCTCCAGGGGAGAACGAGCTCGCAGACGCGACTTCACCGCTCTCGCCTTCGGCGCGTACGACCACGTGCGTCGATCGGCGTTTGGTCGTCTTCATCGTCAAGGTTGACGCGCGGTGCGACGCGCGCCCCACCGTGGGTGTCGCGTGCGTGCGCATCCTTCGCACCGCGGTGTTGGCGTGTGCGGTCGTCGCGCGTGCAGTCGTCGTCGTCGTCGTCGTCGTCATGGCAAACATTGTCGTCGTCGTCGTCGTCGTCGAGCGGTGGTCGTGATGTGACGCGTCGCTTGCCTTGGTCGATGGCGTGGGGCGTTGGGTGACGTCACCAAAAAATCACGACACATCTGATTTGCTGATGGTTTGGATGCGCACCACCACCGCGCGCTCTAGAGAGTTGAAATGGTAGTACAGTACAACAAATTACAACTAGATGAATTCCCAATCGGAGAATTCATCATCAACGATCGCTGGATGAGAATCGTGCGAGATGGAGTCGGCGTGACTCACAACGCCGACGTCGCGGTGGTCGTCTTCGACGTCGACGTCGAGGATTGGAATGGTCGCGTGCTCTCGAGCTAGACGAGCGCAGGCGTCGAGAAGATTGTCAAGTTCGCGGGCGTTTCGACAGTAAAATCCAAGCGCAAGCGTGGGGTCTAGTGCGTCACCTCGCGTGTATGCGACGTGTGGGCAATAGTAAGAATCCACGTCGGAATTGGTGGAGTCTTGCACGGTGTGAGGATCCAGATGGACGAAGACGTCTTCGGACGCGCAGCCGACGACGTACAAAGAGCTCCCAGGACGACCACCCAAAATACCGAGTGACTGTGGGAACGCTAACATCGCACGAAGCTGGTTGAGATACCTCGTGTTGATCGTGCTTCCAGCGCCGAGAACGAGCGGGACGAAGAGAATCAACGCTTTTCCGACATCCGCGCTCTTGGCGAACAAATCGCGACGGCGTACACGTGGAACGCCGCCCGCGTCTTCGCCTTCAGACGTTGGCATCACGACGTGCGCTATGATTTCATCGCGCATTTTCTCATGTTGCGATATCAATACTTCGAAGGCCCGACACATCACGCTCGGTTCAAACCATCTGCCCGCGGGCATGCCCCACCTCGTCGTCGTCTCGCAAACATTGTGGATTCCATAAGGCGCCAACGTGTCGTCGTCGGCAAACCAACGCACGATATCTGCCTGACTATCGCTCCCGCGCTTCGTGGCTATGATTTCTGAACCTTGTCGGCGAAATATGTCTGCTAAATTAGCAATCTTCCGACGCCGAGTCGTCGATACATCGCCGGCGTCGTCGTCCACGGCGTGGCACTCTTGGATCTCCAACTCCCGCCTCCAATCCCGACCGCGCGTGTGCACACTGAACGCATTTCCAAGCATCATTTGTGCGCTACGTATCGTACATCCCCACCCTGCATCGCTCTTCCACGTCGTTCCTCGCAGACACGAAGCAAAGTTTCTCCTATACGACATCCACAGTCGCGACAAAAAGTCGGCGTGGAATGCCGCACGCGCCTCGATCCACGCCGATGACTTACCCGCGTCATCACCACCACGCCCCTTATCGCCGAGATCGTCGTCGTCGTTATAATATACCACGCCGAGCAGCACGAGCGCACTCGACGACGACATGGTCTCGTCAACTGTCGACGCGAGCGCTCGGCCCAACCGACGGACCGCTGGGTGATACTTCAAACGCGCCGAACCTAGGCGTAACGCCCGCGTGAAACGCTCGACCAGACGTTCATGGCTATTTTCGCTATCATCCTTCTCGTCGCGTGTCATGCTGGTACTCGCGTCGCCGTCTTTACCGCGCGCCATCGCGCATGCTTTTGTGTCGTGTCACACGAGGTGGTGGTGGTGTGCGAAACGACGAATGCGTGCGCACGCGCGTGTGGTGACGCGCACCGCGCGCACGAAAGTGGTACGGAACGCACTCGACGATTCGTTCGCGCGTGTGGGCGAGTATCACGCCGTGGTGCGTGCGTCGCAGAGTGCGGCGCGTGGGATTATTCCAGCTCATGGGTGACTGTTTTTACAACGCTACTGCAAAACGTACACCTACATCTACTGTAGTGGTCCCGTGTACGTTGGGTGATGATAATGTGCTGATGCGACGATCACTATCAATAATTTTAACGTCACACACACAGCCACACACAGAGGCGCATCGCGCGTCCTATACCTCGATATTGTCGGCGTCGGATCGTAATAAGTCCACGTCTACGTCGCCTGAGACGTCTCCTACGTCGCCCGAGTCTTCGTCGTCGGCAACCGCCGCGCGTTGACGAACGTCTTCGTCGTAATCTGGATCAACGCGCACCCACGCTAAACACTCTGGTTGATCCCACGATGTTTCTTCGGTTTCTTTGTGCACGTAGTATACGCGGTCATCGTGCTCCTCGGACGTGGTCTGGTACCATTCGCACGGCGTCTCGTACGTGCTCTCCCCCGTCGCCGCGTCTACCCAATACTTACGACCCTCTTCGTCTTCGTAGGGCGCCAAATGATTCGGATCGTCCCTGTATACACGCATGCGTCGTGAGCAAAGCCGTTAGTGTTTGTGCAATCCAAACTCCGGAACGCACGATCGACGGTTTAAACAAACGCAAGGCGCACGCGACGACGACGTACGCACCATCGGCTTTCTTGTGTGACTTGATTATAATAATACGTTTGTGTCGCGGCGCGCGCGGTGGCGACGCCCGCGGCGGCCACGACGACCACAGCGGCAGACCACGCGCGACGGTTACTCATCATCGTGAGGCGCGTTGTGAGACACCTCGCGAGCGAACAGCGCCATTTCAATCGTTTCACGTCGTCGTCGTTCTAAGCAAGCTATATGTGTATTGACAATTTACATCTCCTGCGTTGATTTAGTCGCCGAATCAACGCACAGTCCACACGACTTCCCGCACGCTGGTCCTTTATTATCTCTGGAACCGCTATTCGTCGTCATAAATTCGGCGTTTCGTTCGCACCACCCATCGCGCGCCCACTGCTCGCATTCGTCCCATTCGTCCACGCAAGGGTGCGAATCGGTTCGTCGCGTTAGTGGTGGCATTGGAAGCGGTTCGTGAAAGTTACCATCAAACTTTGCCACTCGCATCCACTTGACTGCGGTCCACTTCTGGCCTTTGATGACTGGACACGCACCGTGCAAGCTACCGCCGTCGAGAGTATAGTCGTCTTTTAAAGAAAAGAACAAGATCGCGTCGCCTTTGACGCTTTTCACAGGAATACCCTTCTTCGTACAATCGGTCAACGCGCCATGATTCTCTTCACTGAACGGATTGTTTGCTTCGTTTGCTTGAAAACTTTCAGGCTTTTTTGCATTTGGAAACGTCGTTTCGCCACCTTCCTCAGTATCCTGCAAGTAGATGAGCATCGTGGCTATGCGTTGACCGCCGCGTTTTGGCGCAGGATTCACCGTATCGTGAAAGTAGTCGTAATGCGGATCGTACTTTTGGCCGATATCGTACCGCAGAATCTGCATGCCCTCGCCGTTGTCAAACGGAATGCCGCTAAGCGCCGCTATGCGATTCTCAATGTTGCGCACTATTGAATCTTGTTCTTTTCTCAAGAACATTCCAGCCGACGTCCTGATGTTCGACTTCTTTGACGTTCCTCCTTCTGCCACAACCGTGCTCGGCGCGAGTTCTTTCCTTGCCAAATCCATCAGATGAATACATTCTTCGTCAGACAAGAAATGCCGCAACAGGTAAGCCTTTGGTTCTGTCGAGCTTAACACCAACGGCGGCGTCTGCGGGAATCCCGGTTCGTTGTTCAACAAAGCTGCGCGCCCGTACAGACTCACTGGATTTTGAGATCCAAATGTATCACTCGCACGCGTGCCGTTAGCCGCTGTGGGACTATCGTGTGGCCCCACGCGTCGAGCGGCGACACGTGGGGCGACCGCAAGTCGTTCATCAAGTGTCGCGTCATCGCTTCGTGAAAGCAGAGACCGAGCGACGGCGAGCGACGTGACAAAGCACACAAGTAGTAGATAATCCACCCAAGATGCGCTGCATAGCGATCGAACCCGCATCCGTCGAGAACCTTTCGAGCCATTGTAGTAGTCTATATTTTCACCTCTCGTGCCCGACGACGATGCCGACGCACCGGCGAGCGCGCCGGGCCAGAACGAACCCGGGCGACGTCTGGTTTTACTCGGACTCGCCGCCGCGTGTGCCGTCGTCGTTGGCAGCATTTGTCCCGAATCCACGCGCGACACCGCGACGACGACTGGGGCGCACGTATCTCTTTGCTATCGCCTCGTGGCGTTGAAAACACGAGAGCAAGATTTCGCTCCAGCGTCAAAGTGCACCACCTCGGGCGACGTTCGATGACGACACCGAGTGGATACGTCGTACTCACAATGCGCGCATGTGTGCGCGTCACCACGACGTCGATTGGAGCGCGACGATCGTCGCGACACCGCGCTCCGTCAGCGCACGGCACCGCTCGCGTGCGCTCGAGCGCCTCGGCGAGCACGAGCGCGGGAACGACGAGCGGCGCCGCAGCCGCCGACGGCGATTTGAACAGCGAGCATAGCATCGAAGGCGATCTCAACGTCGTGACTGGTACACGCGCTGATGAACCCGTCGACGTCGTCGCACGGGACCAAGGAAACACAAACGCATCGTTGATTCTGGATTACGTCGTCAAAAAGAACGATTCTCTGTACGACATCGCGCGGGCGCATGGAACATCAACAGCGTCGATAGCTGAAGCCAGTGCACTTGGCGTTCGCAGAACTATTCAAGTAGGTCAAACGTTGCGCGTGCCGGTAGATATCGAAAGCGCATCGTACGGCGTTCGTGTGCGTTTACTTGGCGAGGAAGCGGCGTTGGCGAGTAAAACGCTCGGAACTACGCCAGCAGCGGCGAAGAAGAAGAAGCACATGCCGAGCGCGTTATCGGATCTAGGGCCAAAATCTTTGAAGGGTGTACAAAACATTTGGGCTAGTGCGACTACGCATTCGAAAGTCACGTCGACGTTACAACCAACCAAAGTTTTAGGTGTCGGAACAGTGCTTATGATTGGCGTTCTCGTCGCGGCGTCGATGAAGGCTGCTCCGACTAAAACGAAGGCGCCAAAGACTGAGTTGAAGGCGACAGCGATGGTCCCCGAAACGCCTTCAACGATTGAGATTGAGACGAATGCGCCAGAGCAAGCAGTCGTTGTTAAAGAAGAGACCGCTAGCGCGCAAGTAGAGATTCCGAGTACGCGAGAAGTCAACGTTGTTGAAAAGGAAATGCCCGTCGTGATTGAAGAGGCAGCAAAGACGTTACAGCCGGTCGTCGTCGACATGGAAGTCGTGAAAGAACCCACTGCTGAACCATTGGAGGTAGAGGCACCCGAAGCTGTAGTCGCAGAACCCGTCGCGCGTGTGAGTCGCGTGCGTGACGCGTTTCGCGTGAGCGATGTCGCAAAGATGACGAAAGCCACAGTGCCGACAAAGCCGACGCCTAGAGTCACGAAGCGATCGAGCACGAAGCGACCAGAGCGAGAATATGATTTAGCGGATTATGGCACGGCAGTGCCGACGTTTATTGGAGCGCTTTTGCTAATCATCGAACGTTCCATTCCAGACGGGTTTCGTGTTTGGAAGAAGAGTTCAAAATAAGGAGACTGATCTCTGGTACAAATGTTCTACATTGCTAATTTTCTACGTCGTGTTCACATAGGAAGTGAAAACCTTGTTATGTTCTAGGTGTGCGAACGCGTCCACCGGTGATTTTACCAGCAGGTACGGATGACGCGACGACGGATTGTTTGTCGTGCAACGTTCGTCTTTCGTTTGCTCTATCGCGATACTTCGGAGCAGCCACTTCATCATCTACACTCGCCTCTTTCACCGACGGCTGCAATGGTTTGTGCACGACTGGTGCGCTTGAGATCGTCGCATGGACGATGCGTGAGGCAGAGGGTGTTTTCTTCGATTCCTTCGGCTCGTCTCGCGTCTCCACCGGCGCCGACGATGCACTCACGACGGTGTACTCTTGCTTTGATTCACTCCATGAGTACCAAGTAGACGTCATTGCGTTGTAAAATAACCCCGAGTTAGGATCGTAGAAGATGCCCGAAACTTTGTGCTTGAAATATCCCGTGGCGTCGTCAAAGACGTATTCGTCGTTTTCGTTTCGAGCCGTGGAAGTCGTCATGGCTGACGCCGCCGTAGCTTGCAAAATTGCATTCTGTGCAATCGCGTTGCGTTCGCTCGATTTCTTGTCTTCTTGAGCTCTGATGTGCGAGACTTCGGACAATGAAAATTCACAGTTCATGACGCCGCCGACCCAGTCATCGCGAAACGGCGTGTGATCAATGGCCACTTTAACACGCTTCGCATGTTCTTTCGTAGAACAATTTACAAAGGCGAATCCCCGGCGCTTGTCGGTGCCATACTCGCGCGGCATTTTAATCGATCGAATGAATGAAATGTCGCCATCCTCTAACGCACAAGAAATTTTATGTGCCATCTGCTCCTCCGACGCGTCGTCTGGGATGTTCTTGATCCATAGCGTCGACGTTTCCTTCATTTCCTCTGCTAAAACCTTTGCATTCTTGTCACGCGGGGTTGTGCATTTATAACACGCATTTCGGCGCGCAAAATTACGAGCAGAGCACGTTGGACATTCCCAATCGCTCTGCTGTTTCGTCACCTCAGGCACTTGCAAAGTGGCGCGCGGTGGGGACCGTTGTTGGTGCCGCACCGGCTCCGGCTCCGGCTCCGGCTCCGGTGCGCGATCCCAACCACGGCGATCGCGCTCGTTGGCACGATAGCGATCGTCGTAGTATCCATCGTAATCATAGCTTTCGTATTCCCGACGATGTCTAGGCGGCGAACGTCGTCGCCGCGCATCATCTTCGTACCTGAAAGATGGTTCTGCGTACCTATCGTAGCCCTGAGGGCCATATCTGTCGCGCCTATCATACGCATCGTACCTTTGATCATGACGATATCGATCGTCATATGGTTGGCTATAGTCTCTCGTCGGGGAATCGCGAAAATAGTCTTGTCGCGGCGTCACGGCGTCAGCCCGCCCAAACCGTGGCGGAGGGCTAGCCTCGTCGTGTCTCCTACGTCCGACGGCATCACCCCGCCCGTGGTCGTCATAATAACGATACCCCCGATCGTCTTCACGTTCGCGACGTTTCATGACGTCGTCCTGCGTACACGCTAAAGCGAGAACACATCATGTCGAGTGAGTCGTCGGCGCGTGATGAGCGTGCCCCGAGGAAGCACGTATGGTTGTTGATGATCTGCACAAGCACACGCCGTCAAATCGTAAACGAACCGTATCACACCAGCGTTCGACGCGTATTGATTCTGTCGGCGCGCCACGCCGACAGCTCGCGTGAGTCGTTGTGACGTTTGTTTCTTATATAATTACGTTTCGCATGGCAGGGGCTGCAACTCAATTTCTTGTCCGCGCGTCGCATTGCACCTCCGTCGTCGCCGTTCTCGTGAATGTGAATAAGCCCTAATTTTTAGGGTATTTCATGCGTTGTTACCTCTG
>Ga0181599_1003859_pt1 | contig 12398 bp, 11 predicted proteins | sample 041ome_3_FD_148658 | JGI IMG/M metagenome (GOLD analysis project Ga0181599, IMG submission 148658) | Coastal salt marsh microbial communities from the Groves Creek Marsh, Skidaway Island, Georgia - 041405US metaG (spades assembly) | ecosystem: Environmental > Aquatic > Marine > Intertidal zone >...
AACACACCCTTGATCCTCTAAATGCTCAGTTTAACGTGCCCTCAAACTACGCAAGTTTCTTTTCTGTGACTTTAATGCAAGATCGTTTGCCACCAGCACTGACACCAAATAGTGTCTCAGTACCAAAGGTAAATCGGACAGCTTCTTCGCCTAAACCAAAGTTACGACCACAAAGTTTAAATAACGGAATTTTAATCGCTGTTGGATATTTCACCATCAAACAAAACTTAGAACGCACGCTGCAAACTTTGGAGCTTACAGGTTACCCATTCTCACAGAAAAAACTAAAAGAAGACGGCTCGCTAGTGACGGTTGGCCCCTTCCCGTCCAAAACCAGTGCCCAAAAAGCACTTGAAATTACAAAATTTGTCGGATTTTCTGACGCTTACATATTAAATTAAAGTTTTATAGTCTCTCAAAGAAGAGCGGCAAAATCCTCATAATAAGGTGTTTCAAGCGCAAAATCAGTTCGAGCTGAATTGCTTATTCATGCTGTCAAAGATGTTTTCTAACGTCACTTGGTTATTGCAATCTTGAAAGGCTTCGACGTTCGAACCTGCGACAAATTTTGCACCGTTTATACGCACAGCGTTAAATTGTGGTGCCATTACGACTTGCAGTTCATCTTTTCCACTCGCACGAATAAAGGCTTCTCCATGCTTAAAGTTCACTGTTTTTCCAGTTGCGAGGTTTTTTAAGCCAAATGAATTTATGTCCATTTCACAATTGGTCTCAAGTGAGACACGCGCGACGAATTCTTGATTACGCTCGGGTTTAAAAACATCTTGGTCAAAAGCATAATAAACTCCAACACTGATTATCGGAATAAGAACGAGTTTTAACATGTGAGTTATCTCCAAATCCTAGTTCAAGCCTATATCGATGCCTTGGAAAACAGGTGTCATCGTGTAATGCAAAATGTCTTTTCGTTCTTTAGAAGAACATGATCATAGGTCGTCACGGCTCCCAAGCGCTCTTCACAGAAAACCTTAAAGTCATTTAACTCCTCGTAGAAAATTCCTGATTTAGAAATACGAGGCAGATCTGCTATCATCAGATTTAAAATCAGACACGTCTTTGTTTTTGCAAAAATGCTTTCTAACTCGCTACGAAAATAAGAACGCCAATCTGTAACTGTTGTTTGCGGAGCGTAGTTATACGTGCCGGACATAATCGAGAAGTCCATCAATTCTACTGGTCTGGAGCCTTGCATAAAACGAGCATTTTTAGAACTCATCTTGCGATCACAGAATTCAATCAAATTATCTGCAAGATCATATCCAGTGTATTCAAAATCTATATTATTGTGCTCGGTTTGGAGGAACTTCAAAAAACCACCATATCCACAACCAATGTCACAAATACTCACTTTACGGTTCTGAATTCTCTCACAAATTATGCCCGCAATGACAGAAAACCGTGCACGCTGACGCCCTTCGCTAAACCATAAACTCGCTTCAGGTTGAGGACCAAATTTTGTAAACCGCCTACTGAAAGTGGACGCTATTTCTCTTTCCAAAAGCTGGTAATTTTTTGTCAGCATTTTACCAAACATTGAGCTGTCGATTTATGCAGTTTCCACTGCTGTTCCTGAGACGGATACGATCACATAATTTTGATGCTCCAAATAAGCATTTGTCAGCTCCATGCTATATCCCAGAATAGCGTTCGCACCACGCTTAATCGCATTTGCTTTGAGTTCAATATCCGCTTCTTCAATTACTTTTCTAAGGGATTGATGGTTCCCTGGGACTTTCTTGCGAACAAATAAATTTTTCCAGCTTGTATCTTTTTTATGCGGCGAGCTTGTTAAGGTCGCTTCGCCATGAACAATACCAAAACGTTTACGAACCCGTAAATTTGTATTGAGTTCACTTGTTACAAGGATGTTTTCAAATTTTTCAAAGTAATTATCAAGGGACTTAACATTACTTGGGCGCCGAGAGCTATTTGCAACCTCAACTTTTGTTTTAACTAGCGATTTTACATAGCATGCAACGCACATGCCCTCATGATCACGAGCAACATTTGACTCTGTGTAGCCCATTTTAACGCTGCATTCTGCACAATTCGCCATATCAATATTCCTCAGTATAACTTGTTAATTAACGTGTTAATTTTTCCAACAATTCTGAATTTGTCTGTAACAAGCGAGCGGCACCATTAAACTGTTGCTGCGCCTTAATCATGGCAGTCAATTCATCTGTAATGTCAACATTTGAGGCCTCAAGCCAACCACTTTTCAAGTTCGCAAACCCGGTATCACTAGGTCGTCCGAGTTGTAATGCTCCAGCATTTTTAGTTGCTGAATATCGGGAGTTGCCTAACTCGCGAAGGTTGTCCGGATTAGTAAATAGCCCGAGCGCCAAAGTACTAATGTTCTGGTAATTTTCATCACCATAAATAGCAGTGATGTTTCCATCTTCTTGGATTTGAAGCTCTGTCATTTGAACTTCGTCCTTTGAAACAGGGATTTGAATAGGGAGTAAGCTCTCAACATTCAAATCATCAACTGAAAACTCACCTTCAACGGTAGGTTGACCAAGAACGAGGCAATTGTCAGTTGTCGTAAGAAATCCATTTTCGTCTAGACCAAATCTACCATTCCGTGTGTAGCTGATTGATGCGTCAATAGGATTTCGTAGAACGAAAAAACCATTTCCCGCTAAGCCAAAGTCTGTTTTTTTGTCAGTCTCAACAAGTGTACTTTGGGAATGACTAATTCGCGTGTCTTCAATTAGAGAACCGAGGCCAGACGATGAAGCTGCGATTGAGTCAGATAAAGAACTTGGAGCTAAATCTGAGTACGATGCCATAGACTTTTTGAAGCCATTTGTATTAGCATTTGCCACGTTATTCGAGATTACCGATAACTCGTGCCTCGCGGTCGCCATCCCAGCTTTTATGATTGAGAACATCTTTGACTCCTAATTTCAGGATTAGGAGCAATTTACGTGCCAAATTTTTAGGAAAAATCAGCCTAGAAAATCAAAAAGAGACTTACTTGTGATCCGCGTGAATGTTGCTTGGGCGGCCTCTTTTTGCGTCATTAACATTTCGATACGTGTTAAAAGTGCTGCAAGATCTGCATCTTCTATGTCAGCTATATCTTCTTCTAAACCTACGAGAATATCCATATTGGCTTCTTCTGCATCTTGAGCGCGTCGCGAAGCTGCCGAAACTTCTGCACGCTTTGTGGCAAAATGCTCAAATGCATCCGTTATCCGCGCAGATATGTCGCCAAAATTAATCTTATTCTGCGCAATCGTCTCTATAGTTGCCAAAGTATTCGGATCCAAAACCTTTAGCGAACTGTTTGGATCCGTCATTCCATTTTGCGTGAAATTCGTTACCTTCAGTTCACTTGATGTCGCCTGCAAAGATACACGATTTCCACCAAGATAAGTGGCCGTTATACCTGAAGTCGCAGTCTTTGAATTAATGTGCGTTACAAACGCGGAGTAATCATTTCCATAAATTGAAGCCGAAAATGATGTGTCCCCTGCAGCCGTCGCCAATGTTAGTGAAATCTCAGCGTCAGGACCTGTATCCGGAAGCTCAACGACTGCCGAGTTGGCACTCTTTAATAGGTTCGTTGAAACCGTGCTACTTAGATCAACCGATAGGCTTTTAATTAAATCATCAACCAGCTCAAAAACTGAAAATCGACCGTTTGGACCCTCTGCATTTTGAAAAATGTCTGCGCCTGAGAAATTTTGCATAACAGACAAACCATTTGAAACCGAAATTTGCTTTGCCATCGCAGAACCAACAAAGCTCACTTTTCCATTTCCAGCCATTTCAAATGGTAGACTTTTTCCTGATACGCCACCAAACAATGAATTACCAAAGCTATCTGATTGATTTGCGATCTCAAATATCTCATCTTTCAGCATTTTTGCCTCAGAAATAAATCTTTGCCGCTCTTCGGTTAGTAGAACGTCATTCGAACTTTCCACTGAAACTTCTTGCAATCGAATTAAAACATTTTGTAAGCGATCCATTGCGAGATCTAAGGTTTCCAAATCTGTTTGCACGCGCCCTGAATTAGCGATGAATTGCTTGGTCTGCGATCGCATTTCGTCAGCTGCGCTTAACTTTGCCACATCTCGAAAATTTTCTGAAAGTTTCAAATCAGCTTTACCCGATCCCGCTTGGGACTGAAGTGATTTCAAATCTTCGTTCAGACGCGAGAATAACTCACTATTATTTTGAAAGAAACGCGTTGTGCCTATCGTCATAGTCTACGAACCTTCTTAAAATGATCTTAGCAAAGTATCTACGAGTTCTTTTGCAGTACTCAAAACTTTTGCCAATGCCTGATAGGCCTGTTGTTGCTCTAATAGTCTTGCAGCTTCCGTGTCCAAATCAACTCCAGAGAATTCAGACTTTCTATCCAATGCAACGTCATGAATAGCCTGCGTCGTCTCTAGGCGTTGCTCAGCTTCACGAGATTTAAACCCCGTCTCTGTAACCAGATTAGAATAAATTTCTGAGTAACCGCCTTTCCCGCTTGTTTCAGATAACGACGCAAGTCGATTAAATCTTACCAAGTTGGAGGCATCATCTTGGCGATTACCAGAAGTACTGAGCAGGAATTCATCATTTTTATTCCCAATGCCATCGAACTGCCAATCAAAGCCACGAAACTGGAAGTTATTCGTAGAACTTAAAGTACGCGACCCAAGATAATCTCCTGTTTTTGTATCTTTGAGGACAACCGTGCGGCCATCATCTGAGGTAACCTGTGCAGAAATTTCTCTAGGGTTTAAGTTATGAGTTGAGGAAGTTGCCGCCCCTAAAATTGAGGGTCTTACCTTTCCCGTTGAGATAATAATGAGATCTTCGCCAGAAAGACCATCAATCGATATGGTTTCACTCGCGAGAGACTCTACTGACCCGCTCACTTGGATCCTGTCGCTACCATACTCTGACAAGTTAAACCCACCCTCAGTGAGGGTCAGCTGGGTTGATGCAGTGTTAATACCAAAGTTTGCTGAGTTTGCAGTCGCACTCAACCTTATATCTTGATCCGATACTGAGTTAGGAATACTGATTTTTAAAAACCCAGTATTCACACTGCTTCCCTGCTCTAACGAAATAGTGACACCGTTTGCAGTTAATGGGGTCACAACACCGTTATCAAATGTGATATCGGTCATCGTTCCACCTACATTTAGTCGCGCAATAACTTGATTGAGCGCCTGGGTCGTGTCAAATTCACCACCCTGAATGAACGCGGAAGACGTATTATCAAAATGGAATGCATTTAAGTTAGTTGATGAGTTATTACTTGTTAATCTTAAAGAATGCCCAGAAATCACTCCATCATTTGCAACTGCATATAATTTAAAGCCACCAGTAGCTTCTGTGAAGCCTACTCGAATTCTGTTATCTTCAGGTCCATTTATTGTGAAGTTTGATGAGGCAACTATTTGCTTCAGCGCTTCAGATTGAGAATATGTTATCCCATCAATTTTTACGTTACTATCTTCGATGACATACGAAGGTACATCGTTCAAAGTTGCGCGATATGTTTGATCACCTAATCTAAATTCTAATGTATCCCCATTGCTCGGAAAGCCATCTGCAAAGCTAAATGTGTTTCCGTAAATGCCTGCTTGAACAGAATTTTGTCGCAATTCGCGAGCCAATTTTTTCGCAACAATCTGTCCGTTTAAATCCTCTGAGTTCAAGCCAGCAATATTTGCGACCAAACTTGAAGTTGAATTATCGCCTTTAATCTCAAATTTATAGGTGCTTGATGCCGCTACCGAAGCCAAACCAGCGGCGCCGATTGCAGCGCTATCGGCATGTTTTAATGTCTTAAACGAATAACTTGTTGAACTGTTATCAGGATCAAAAGCGCGCTTTATGAAGCCACTTGCAAATTCTGATTGCACAACGGAAATATCAACATCATTTGTGGAAAGTTCAAAATCACTTGGGCTGGTGAGCTGGATCTGACCTCCTAAAATTGCGTATTTCCCTGTCGATATCTCAGGAGCCGGTGAAGCCGTATTCTGCGGCGAATTAATCACTTCTCCGTACTGATCCAATTGACGAACCTTGATCGATCCAGATCCAGAAATAGAAACCGCTTCAATATTGATGTCATTTCCACCCCTATGCTCCAACACCAACGCATTGGAAGCAGATCTTGAGGCAAAAATACCGGTCGATTCAGAATATGTATTAATCTGATTGACCAAAGCCTGAATATTCCCAGTGGACATATCCATATTTATCCGCGCGGGGGTAAAGTTATCCCCTTTGAGATCAAACTGTACTGTTTCAGACGGGATTTCGTATAATTCCACAAAGTTATAGGCGGATGCATTTATCCCATACTGGGAAATTTTATCATTAAGCGCCGCAGAGATTTGTCCTGCCATCATACCCTGTGAGGCTTCATAATTTAACGACAGCCCGGTCGCAGTCTCGATTTTAAGCGGTGCAGCCATTTTAGCACGCGCAGTTGGTATCGGCATAGCGCCAATAGCTATATTTGAGTCAATCGTGCTGGATTTTGCCAAGCTTGAAATAGCGGAGGTATAATCTCCTCGTGTTGTGAGCCTTGAAACCTCAGCACCAAGATAACTCGTCACTTCGCCAGAGGCTAAATGTGAGGCTGTGTATTTAGCGCCCTCTGAAAATCCATTTGCTGATGATATTAAAGATTGGATTTGAGTTTGGCTCAGTGGCGTTCCAGCCAAATGCACACCTTCTTTGGTAAGAACTTGTAACCCCGCAAAATCTGTATGACCTGGAATCAATAATCCAGAAGTCCCCGACAATTCTCCAGCCGTAAGCTCGGAATAAGTATCAGAATTTCCCAAAAATGCAGATGAAATAACCAAGGACGTAGCGTTACCCCCTGCCAAAAGTCCGAGATCTGAGAAAGTTAAATTCTTTCCATTTACCGCTACATCCGTTCTGATAACGCCTGAATTCATCAACTCAGCTAAATCTGAATAATTCTTAATGGAACTTGAATGTGAACCTAAGGTGAATGTATGCGCTGTATTCCCTACAGTGACCCGCAGTTGGCTAGTCGCACTTAAGTTTGCAATCGGGGTTGCAATCTGTAACTTGGTTTGCTGCTTCAGCGCAGTTAAGTCTTCTAATTTATCTAAATTCTGTAATTCACCCAATATACCATTATTCTTAAATGTAATTGGGTTAGCGCTATTGTTTGCACCCACAAATAGATCATTCAGCCGTGTCAGGCCTGACGATAATTCTTCTGAAATCAACTCCGTAGTGACAGTCGCGTTACTAGAATTATTGATACTACGCGTCGCAAGATAGTAAGAACTGGCTGCTAGTTTTCTTCCATCAGCTAATTTTACTGCCATATTTTCTGCATGTTTATCACTAAAAGTAACAATAAAACTTTCACCGATGGCTGGCTGACCAGTAATGTTTATCTTAAATTCATCAAGTTGAATTGAACCTTTGAATTGACCAAGATGCTGCCCGTGTTGATCCGTTAACTGCCAAAAATCTTTCTCAGCATTATAATTCACATTAAGCGGCTCGTTGACATAGCGGCTCGAACCTCCAAAAACGTCAAGCTGCGCATTGCTATCAGTACCAGGTTTTTTCTCAATTGCGACTGAGGCAAGGCTGAAGAAGTTTTCTCCAATGTTACCATCTAAATCTAACCCAGTTGTCTGGACTTCATTTATTTCATCAACAAATTTTTGCGCCAGATTATCGAGGGCAGCCTTACTGCGACCAAGTTCATATTCAGCAGATAGGTTGCCAGCAATTTTACCTGAAGAGATTTGGACCATCGTCCCAAGCTCGCTGTCAAGTGGGCCGATGAAAACCTTATTCGCATCTCTCACAGTCGCAACTGAAAATTTCTGTGTATCAAATCCAGATAATACGAGCTGGCCTTGACCTTCAGTTCCTGCAAGAATTTCTATTTCACCATGATTTTTATAATGAACTTTTATCTCAACAATTTCACTTAATTGCCCAAGTAGACGATCTCGTTGGTCCAATAAGTCATTGCGAACACCGCTTGGATTGGTATTTCCCATCAACTCTCGTTGAATATTAGAAAGTTGCGTTATCACAGAATTCGCATCAGACACATTCGCCTTTAGGTTTTCGCCAACAAAGGACTTCAAATCATTCATACCTTTGGCAACCGATGCAAAAGAATTTGCGATTGCTTTCGCTGTATCCACAGCTCCATATCTTGCGGCAATATCTGATGGATCTTGTGCAACCGTTGATAGCGCTGAAAAAAATTCGTTTATTCTTTGTGACACGCTACCAGTTTCTGGACGTACAATGTTTTCTAGCTGATTATAAACTTGGGTTTGTGCCTGTGAAAAAGAAAAATTCGACTTGGCATTCTGGAGCTGAATATCAATGAATTGATCAAACGCGCGTGTAATTCCATCCACTTTGACACCAAAGCTAAGATTTTCTGACAATTGCAAAACATCAGGAGATCCCGATTTGACTTCAGAAATTGAAGCTTCGCGGCGAGCATATGCCTCGTTACCCACATTGGCGATATTCTGACCAGTGGTTGCCAGACCCTCTTTGTAAGCTTTAAGTCCAGACTTCGCTATTGTGTATATATCACTCATGAACTATCGCCGGGCTTAGAGATTGTCATCTGCCTTATGATTGCTTCTGCAATACCAATATCGACCATTTTGCTGGAAGTGTTAGCCAACTCCTTATCAAACATTTCAACAAAATTGTCGTCTGCATCAGTATCAAACAAACCATCGCTCAGCTTGCTTGAACGCGCTTGCTTCAAAAGGTTTTCGATAAAAATTGCTTCAAATTGGTCTGCAACTTCTGCGAGCGCCGCGTTATTATCTGAAACTGAGTTCTGTTGCAGACTTGTTTCAAGTGTCTTTTGTAGCATCAGATTGGAAGAAACGGGAGAATTGGTGTTCATACTTTCCTCCCATCAAATCACAATAAGTTCTGCATTGAGCGCACCTGCTTCACGTAATGCCTCAAGAATGGCAACAAGATCCGATGGTGTTGCGCCAACTGCGTTAATAGCATCAACAAGTTCGTTCAATGAAACTCCTGCGTCGAACAAGAAAGCCTTTGCTGTTTGCTCTTCAACAACAATTTCAGTATCTGGAACTGCTTGAGCACCTGCATTTGCTTGCGCACCATCACCAATGGCCATGGCATCACCACCCTGCACATTAACATCTTCGTTGACACGCACCGAAAGCGTGCCGTGCGACACGGCAGCGGGGGTCACTTTCACGTTACCACTTATCACCAGTGTTCCAGTTCGTGAGTTTACAATAATTTTGGCAGGAGGTTCACTCCGGACAACCTCAATATTTTCAAGTACAGAAACAAATCCAACTTTGAGAGTGGGATCCTGTGGCGCAACAACACGAATGCTATTCGTGTCTAACGAGATTGCCGTCCCGTCTCCAAAGGTTTCATTAATAGCAGTGGTTATATTGTTTGCAGTGGTGAAATCACCCTGATGCAAATTTAAAATTACAAAATCTGCATCTAAAAACTCAGTTGGGACAAGCCGCTCTACGGATGCACCTTTGGGAATTCTACCAACGGTTGGGATATTAACTGTAAGAGATGAATTATCAGCCCCTTCAACGCCTAAACCTCCGACAATCACATTACCTTGCGCAATCGCATAGGTTTCTCCGTCAGCACCTAGAAGTGGCGACATCAGAAGCGTGCCACCTTTGAGTGATGCAGCGCCACCAACCGTTGACACAGTCACGTCAATGGTTTGACCAGGCTTGGTAAAGGGCGGTAAGTCAGCAGTTATCATTACGGCAGCCGCATTATCACCATTAAATCCACCTAAATCAGAGGTTATTCCGAACCTCGAAACAAGTGATTGCATCGACTGCAACGTTATGCCTGTATTTCCATCCCCAGTACCCGCTAAGCCCACAACAACTCCGTAGCCAACGAGTTGATTGGATCTTACACCCGCAAGCGACGTTAAATCCTTAATGCGGTCAGCGGAAACTAAAGACCCTAGGCTAAGAAATACAACAGACAGAAAAAATCGGAGTATCCACATCTATTTCAACCTTAAATTGGAGAGATGGTTTCCAGCATCCGTGTGTACCATCCTTTCTTACCAGAACGTGCTACATCGCCAGCTCCAATATAATTTATGTCTGCATTTGCAATTCGATCAGACTGCACGACATTGTCAGCTGAGATATCCCTAGGTCTGACAATCCCTGATACACGAATGTATTCATCTCCATTATTCAAGGTCAGCTTTTTCTGTCCCATGATCTCCAAGTTTCCGTTATCGTAAACTCTCACGACATGCACAGATACTGAACCGGTTAAAGAATTCGATTGAGCTGTTGAACCAGACCCTGAAAAAGTGCTTTCACCACTAGATGAGAATAAGTCAGTTCCAGGAATTGCATTATCAACGACAGACGGCAAAGTTACCGAGTTTTCGCTTGTGCGAGATGTTGCTGCGTTTTGTGACTTAGTCGCTTGAAAACTTTCTGTGAACGCAACAGTCAGAATATCACCCACTCTATTTGCGCGTCCCTCCATAGCAAATAAACTTCCTTTGTTTGGCTTATAAATACTTCCAAAAGAAGGATCACTCGATGGGAGTGCTTCTTGCTCATAGACGGGCGCATAATCGATCGATCTACGGTCTTCGATATATGTGCCGCAGCCACTTAAAATGAAACTTGCAAGAACAAGATATCTAAACATCACTTACGCCTATAGGTTTCGCGAGATGAACTGCATCATTTCATCAACTGCAGTGATTGACTTAGAACTTACTTCATAAGCGCGTTGTGTCTCAATCATGTCCACAAGTTGTTGAACGACATTGACGTTTGAACTTTCAACATAACCCTGAAGAACTTTACCAAAACCACCATCGAGTGGAGCACCGGTTTGTGCGACCCCACTTTCCGCAGTCTCAACCAAAAAGTTTTCACCCACGGGTGTCAGTCCTCTTGGATTACTAAAGTTTGCAAGTGAAAGTTGGCCGACTTCTTGTCCAATATCATTCCCTGGAGTTGTGACACTCACGATACCAGAACTAGAAATATTGATACTTGTTGCATCTGCAGGAATCTGTATCTGCGGCTGGATTACATAACCACTTGTCGTTGTTAATAATCCGTCACCATTTCGGGATAAAATACCGGATCGTGTATAGCCTACTCTGCCATCTGGAAGAAGTGCCTGAAAAAATCCTTTCCCATCAATCGCAAGATCTAGAGCGTTATCCGTGCTTGCTAAACCGCCCTGAGTGAAAAGTTTTTGTGTGCTCACAACCTTTACCCCAGTGCCCACAGCAAGCGGTGAGGTTAAAGATGTATTATCAGCAGTTTGAGCACCGGCATTTTTTACAACTTGATAAAATAGGGATTCAAAATTTGCGCGGTCCATTTTGAACCCAGTAGTATTCACGTTCGCAAGATTGTTGGCAATGACTTGCATCTTGTACTGCTGCGCAGTCAATCCGGTCTTTGCTACGTGCATCGCTGATGTTGACATTATTTTGACCTCTTTTGTTCAATGGAGAGGAGCAAATTTTATGCCAATGTTAAATTTATGTGGGTAAGCTTAATAATTTTGAGCCAGCACTGTCTAAGTCACTCGCTTTTTTGATCAATTTAATGTTGATCTCAAATTGTCTTTGCATATCAATGTTATTGATTAACTCTTCTATCGCAGAAACGTTAGAAGATTCTAGATAGCCTTGGCCAAATCGCGCAGTTTGGTCTGCATCAGGCACTGTTCCATCAACTTTTCTTATGTGTCCGTCAAGGCTTTTTACAAGCTGATCAAGCTCTGTAGATGTTGAACCAATAAAACCAACACTTGTGAACTCACCATCTGGAGCTCCAGCCTGTTGCACAAGGATTTCACCGATGTCCGTAATACTGATATCAACAAATTCCGGCAAAATAATAGGTGCCAAACCATCGGATAGCACGACATCGCCAGCGCCATTCACAAGCTGATTCAGAGCGTCTATTCCAAAATCACCGCGACGAGAAAGTGCAATTTCACCATTTTCAGGCGCAATAAAAAAGAACCCTTCGTTCAGAATAGCCACATCCGTCGCAAGTCCTGTATTTTGAAGTGTACCAGCTTCATTAGAAAAGGAACGACGATCCACTTCTAGAGGAAGCACCTTCGCAGATACTTTGTCGAGTTCTTTTAGGAACGCTGCATTACCCTCATTTGGCAGGTCTCTCCGAAAACCCGGCACATTCACGTTTGAAAGATTATGTGCCAGGTCGAATTTGTTGTCTCTCATTTGCCTAATGGCGGAAAGAGCTGTTTGAGCGAGACGATCCATTTAAGTTAATCCAGCATTAATTCTCATTAAGACCGAATATTAATGATTGTTTGCGTCATAC
>Ga0181599_1003871_pt1 | contig 12370 bp, 2 predicted proteins | sample 041ome_3_FD_148658 | JGI IMG/M metagenome (GOLD analysis project Ga0181599, IMG submission 148658) | Coastal salt marsh microbial communities from the Groves Creek Marsh, Skidaway Island, Georgia - 041405US metaG (spades assembly) | ecosystem: Environmental > Aquatic > Marine > Intertidal zone >...
GCCGTTTGCTTCAGTTTTTATAGCGTGAATAGCACCATGTGGAATTTGGACACCCCCACCACTCCACCATCGAGTATAAAACCCTATACCTGGACCAAGAGCACCTGCCGACGCTGTAGCGGTGTCATTGGTTTGGATTTTTAGTGCGTATGTATCGGCTCCCCCAGTTGAATTGTATATGTCGAGAGGGGTACCCGGACTCGCCGTCCCGATGCCGACGTTGCCGTTACCAGCGATACGCATGCGTTCGTTTGTGAGAAGCTTACTGTCATTAGCAGCACCTCCTTTACCGACGTGGAAAGACATATATTCGTTACCCCATGTACCAGTCGCAAACCCCGTCCTTATATCTGCGGCACGACGCGGACCGGTATCTGATGTCCCGCTAGCAAATGTTGCATACATAGCGAGTTGGGATGTCAAACCCAAACTACTACCCGGGGGGGAAATACCCATTATAGTATTGACATGTAATTGGTGGTAAGGATCCGCCGTCCCGATGCCGACGTTGCCACCGGTACCATAGCAAACACCTAGGACTGCCGTACCATCTGTACCACTTGCCATCAATGTATCCTCACCCACTATGGTAATGTCGTGAACGCCATCACCCGACACAGTTGCAACATATGTATTCCATGCACCGATCGTTTCATAATTATATGATACGTAAATCTGCAGCTGTCGGTCTACATACTTATATTTGAATATGGGAACACTTGTTAATACTTTGTAACCATCTATATACACAATTTTGTTCTCTTGATTGAACTCCAGAATCTGCCAAAAATTAGTCTGTTCATTCCAGCCAATACAGAAATTGAGTTTAATATTCACACAGTCGACATGGTATGAAGCTTGTGTTCGTTGTGCGACAATGTGAAGATCGATGGTTCCAGCATACTCAGATTGATCGGTGTCAGCACTACTGTTCGTGTCTATCTGTAAGAGAACTTTATTCGCGGTGCCACTAGAACCCGACAATAAATAAAACTCATTGGCCAATTCTTTTCTATGGGGTGACCTAACGATGGTGGGAAGATCAGCACTACCCTCAACTATGAGGTTGTTTTCACCCGTACTCGTCCCAGCGTACCCTCTACCAATCGTAACACCTCTACTAAAGTTTCCAGTTTCGCTATAGACGTCTTCTGCCACGAGAGAACTCGTCGAAACTTCATCATCGAGGGCGTCACTCGCTTCATACAATTCGAGTTCCATGATACCACCGTAATTATCCGTCCCATGAAATGAAGTCATTATGAATCTCCAGTAGCGATACGATGTACCTTCGTCATCATCATCCCAGTTTTGTGGGATTCTAAAACTCCAACCGGGGTTAGGTTCATGCCCGTTTGAACGACCACATTCACTCGTTATAACATCATCCCACGTCGAGTTATTAGTTGAACCTTGGAGTTTGAATCCTTTGACTTCTCTTCTTGAATTGGTATATTCATTTTGATTATAAATGACTAACCTATCTACAGCATATGTAGCACCCAAATCAATGACAACATTTGCATTGTCTCGTTGCCCATTTGCTGTGATCCAGTCATTATCACCATTTTCCTGATTTTTCTTGCCACTTATGACGTTTGCGGCACCACGGGCGGCAGTATACTGACTACTATAAGAAATGACAGAACCCACCTCCCTCGCGAGATTTCGACCTGTCGATATCGTACCACGGACATTCAATTTGCTTTGTGGATTCGTCGTCCCTATACCGACGTTGCCATCAGTTGTGATGCGCATTTTTTCGCCGGTCGAGTAATATGGTGAAAATATGATCGGTGTGTCGTTTGTACCGAGTGCGAGTGCGCCATTTGATTGACCGAACATCCCGACCCCATCGATACCACAGTAACCAGCTTTACTATTAGCACTATTATAATACGAACTGTATGCTGATTGAGCATCCCCGTTTGATTGTAATCGGAATATGGGGACACCACTTCCTTCGTAAACATGCAATTTAGTCGAAGGATTCGCCGTCCCGATGCCGACGTTGCCGTCTTTATCGATGACAAATCTTTGCTGAGGATAATCATATCCGGCACCACTGGTTACTGTATTTGTAGTGTATACCCTAAATTCGTTTTCTACTGCATTCGCATCGGCAGGCCAAAACCCAATCTTACCCGCATATTTACCTTTACCCGTTGTATCCGTGTTATAAAACCCAATGGACGCATTTTTGGTCGTATTACTGTCCCGATCTTTATTTATGATTGCGATCGTCGATGTGTTTGCATCTTGTTCAGATACGAACTGTGCGACACCGACGTGTGTGTTTCCGATAATGTGTTGATTTAGAAAGGCACCGGTTCCGTCGCCATCTGGTAAAAGTAAAGTTGGGTTCGTCTCAGGTGTATCTTTTACGACAAGAACACCGTTGTCGACGTGAAGTTTTGATGAAGGATTCGTCGTCCCGATGCCGACGTTGCCACTAAAAGTCCCCGTCGTAGTACTTATAGGTCTCGTGAGTGTCCCCGAACTTACGTTACTCGCATTCAAACTCGTGAGACCCGAACCGTCTCCGCTCAAGCTCGCCGCGGTCAATGCCCCCTGCACACTCACAGCGAGTGCATTCGAATCGAATTCAAGAGTCGAGTCCCCTGCCCCATTGAGAGTGTATCCCAATTTAAGAGTATCTGCAGTTTCATCGAAGAATACAGCAACGTTAGAGTTTGAAGCCCCGTGCCGTGTCATCACAAGACCGATGTCACCCGTATTCAGGTTGTTTGACCCCAATTCAAGAATTGGATCGGATACAGTCATATTCACTGTGTTTGCAACGAGAAGGTCTCCTTGAACCCTAAGGTTTGATTCGAGAATCACATCATCTTGGAATGTTTTTGTACCCGTGATTGTGATATCTCCACTCTCCAAGTTCTCAATTCTCGTCACATTCGACCCCAGATCCGTCTCGAGGGTACCAATACGTGTGACATTCGACCCCAGATCCGTCTCGAGGGTACCAATACGTGTGACATTCGACCCCAGATCCGTCTCGAGGGTACCAATCCTCGTCACATTGGATGCAAAATCGCTCACATTTGATGATTGAATATTACTAATTCCAGATCCGTCGCCCGACAGTGTACCCGTGGTGCTGATGCTACCCAGTACCACGAGTTTGTTTGTTCCGGTATCGTCTACAAATACATTTGAACCTATGGAAAGTGTATGTGTAGGATTTGCGTTTGAAATACCCACTTTTCCCGGAAACGTGGTTATGTTCGTAGACGCCATTACTATTAATATATAAAAGATTTTACCGAATCCGTACCTATACTGATTGATTCTAACTTACCGTCTGTTGCGGAAGATTTGTATTCCACATATAGATCAATTCCATATGCCGTCGTACCTATCTCACTTGGTTCGAGTATGACAGATGTTGGGGTTGTACCTACGGAACCACTCCATGGTTTCGTGTTCGTGTTTCCAAATACAGAACCCGGTCCACTCGCGATATTAAGTGACGACGTTGTACCGTCTCTCGTTCCACCCTGAACATCTAAAATCATCGTACTCACTTCCTCATTTCCATGTGTTAATTGTGCTGTTATTTTGGCGTGAAACACGTTGGATGCAAATGTCATGGACACGTTTGAAAAATCGGTCGGGACGTTCACGTTGCTGTACGCGTAGTGTTTACACGCATATGCGTCTTTATTGATGATGATACCACCCGATGAGATGATACCGACATTTGAATTTGTAAACTGTATGACATTGGATGTCACATTTCCTTCGCCGGTGACTTCCTCGAGTGTGTATGCCGCTGTTATTTGCACAGCACCCAATGTGATGGTTGAACCAAATGACGCGTCCCCGTGTACCACAAGTACGTTTGAACCCGTATCTTCGACGTATAAATTGGAAGCAACACTTAAATCGTGTTGCGGATTTGTATTAGATATACCAACTTTACCATCCGTCGTGACCTGCGCTCCAGCCATGTGGACGTTCCCGTTTACGTAAAGAACATTTGACCCCACATCATCGACCCACAAGTTTGAAGCCACGTCGAGTGTGTGTATCGGATTCGAATTCGCAATGCCCACATTCGCAGTCGTGACAAGACCCGTCGACTCATTTGTAAATTCAATCGTGTTTGATGTAGTATTACCGGTTTGTGTCACGTATTCGAGGGCGTATATAGATGCAATTTGAATACTATCGAGCGTGATTCGATGCGCCGAGATGTTACCTTCGATCGTCAAGACGTTTGAACTGGTATCATTGAAACACACGTTTGAACCTATAGCTAGATCACACGTGGGATTTGTGTTAGCTATACCCACAGATCCGAGTGTAATGAGTGATGTATCCGTATTTGTAAACTGTATGGTATTGGACGTGGTGTTACCAAAGTCTGACACTGATTGTAGTGTGGTCGCAATTCCGGTGAGGTTCGATCCATCACCTTTAAAGTAATTTGCGTGTATATTACCTGTGGCTACTATACCAATATCTGTGTTTGTAAAAAGAACTGTGTTCGATATAACATTTCCTATGTTTGCGATATCGTCAAGATTTTGTTGTTCGAGTACACCAATTCTCGATGCATTAGACGTGAGGTCCGTTTCTAGGACTCCAATCCGTAATGCATTTGATGCGAGGTCCGTCTCTACGACACCAATTCTCGATGCATTAGACGTGAGGTCCGTTTCTAGGACTCCAATCCGTAATGCATTCGACGCGAGGTCCGTCTCTACGACACTAATCCTTGATGCATTTGATGCGAGGTCCGTTTCTACGACACCAATCCGTAATGCATTCGACGCGAGGTCTGTTTCTACGACACTAATCCTTGATGCATTTGATGCCAGGTCCGTTTCTACGACACCAATCCTTAATGCATTCGACGCGAGGTCTGTTTCTACGACACCGATCCGTAATGCATTCGACGCGAGGTCTGTTTCTACGACACCAATTCTCGATGCATTCGACGCAAGGTCCGTCTCTACGACACCAATTCTCGATGCATTAGACGTGAGGTCCGTTTCTAGGACTCCAATCCGTAATGCATTCGACGCGAGGTCCGTCTCTACGACACTAATCCTTGATGCATTCGACGCAAGGTCCGTTTCTACGACACCAATTCTCGATGCATTAGACGCGAGGTCTGTTTCTACGACACCAATTCTCGATGCATTCGATGCCAAGTCAGTCTCTAACACACCAACTCTCGATGCATTCGATGCCAAGTCAGTCTCTAAAACACCCACTCTCGATGCATTCGATGCCAAGTCGGTCTCTAAAACACCCACTCTCGATGCGTTTGACGTTAGGTCGGTCTCCAAAACACTGATTCTGGATACATTATCTATTAAATCCGTTTCAAGTGCAACCCCGGTGAGCGTCGTACCGTCCCCAAAATAACTTCCACCCGACCCCACAGTTAAGTTGTTTTGTACGGTGACGTTACCCAAAATGTCTAATAGAAATATGTTACTGTCAGGTAACACGTGGTTATCGGTTATCGTATTTTGTGTGTAACCCATCGAAAACCTGTCTTCATCGCCGTGGTGAATCAATGCCACGTTGTGTCCGGGATGTTCCATGATGATACCCGTGTCGTAATCATGACTCGGGTTGTTGTTGGCGAGACCCAGAATTCTATCCTCAATCACGACGTTGTTTGAAGAGACGACGTATGAATTACCAGTAACTAGTAGATCTCCAGTAATCTCAGTGTCCGCACTAATGATAATGTTACCGTTGTCTTTACGGATAGCTGAGTCTTCGAGATAGTTATCTGTACCCACAAATGGTACGTAACTCGAAGTTAAACCCCCAATAGATACGTTTTGAGAAACCGTGATATTTCCGGTAATTTCAATAGAATTAGACACGGTATTCCCGGTATTGACGACTTGTTCCAGCGTTTGGAGTTTCGTAAGCAAGTTTTCGGGTGCAATCTTTTTCATGTCATTGTTCGTTTCATTCACGTATACATAATTTGGTGACGAAGATATGGGTGCGTTTGGAATGTCATTCGAACGCCCGACACCCGTCACAAACACAACACCGTTATTTTCGTGTGCCCTAATACAAATACCCACGTTTTGGATTTGATCGACCAAACCATATGGTTTCGAGTTCATGATATTACCCGCACTCGAGTTACTCACATATACCGTTTGACCTTCCGTATACCCAAGTGTATTAATACCAATCACCTTACCGTACGCCACCGCGACGCCTTCTTCTCCGGGAGCTACGTCTTCGTGGATGAGACCAATGGCAGGCATGGTTGAACTCGAATCAGATTTTGCGAGTGCCACGTTCGCGACATTATTATTAAATGAATCTACGATGTAGACGGCGTTACCTCTATGGAGTGTATCTCCGGTATTATTATGTACCTTAATGAAATTGTGTAAATTGAAATCATTGACCCAGTTTGAACCGTCATATACGAGAAGGTGGTCGGCTTGTGGGCTCGCGACTACCACGTTGGCGAGTTGGTCGAGCTTAACACCCACGTTCGACGTTAAATCGGTTACGAAAGCCGTCGTGGAGTTTGTAAATTGGAGTGTGTTTGTCGTCGTGTTTCCATTATCGGACACTTCTTGCAAAGTTGCCGCGATGTTAGACAAAAGACCACCATCCCCTCGAAATGAAGTCGCGGTCACGTTCCCACCGACCAATACGTTATTAGTGACACTGAGACCGGTTATATCCCCGTCTAAAATAATAGTTTCGGAAGTAATGTTTCCATTCAAAGCTATTTGGTGTAAATTACTCGCGATGTTAGATAAAAGACCACCATCACCTATAAAACTGGATGCAGACACGTTTCCACCGACCAATACGTTATTAGTCACACTGAGACCGGTTATATCCCCGTCTAAAATAATGGTTTCGGAAGTAATGTTTCCATTCAAAGCTATCTGATGAAGATTACTCGCGATGTTAGATAAAAGACCACCATCACCTATAAAACTGGATGCAGTCACGTTTCCGCCGACCAATACATTATTAGTCACACTGAGACCGGTTATATCCCCATCTAAAATAATGGTTTCGGAAGTAATGTTTCCGTTCAAAGCAATCTGCTCCAGATTACTCGCGATGTTAGATAAAAGACCACCATCACCTATAAAACTGGATGCAGTCACGTTTCCGCCGACCAATACGTTATTAGTCACACTGAGACCGGTTATATCCCCGTCTAAAATAATTGTTTCGGAAGTAGTATTTCCATTCAAAGCTATCTGATGAAGATTACTCGCGATGTTAGATAAAAGACCACCATCACCTATAAAACTGGATGCAGTCACGTTTCCGCCGACCAATACGTTATTAGTCACACTGAGACCGGTTATATCCCCGTCTAAAATAATTGTTTCGGAAGTAGTATTTCCATTCAAAGCTATTTGGTGAAGATTGCTCGCGATGTTAGACAAAAGACCACCATCACCAACGAATGAATCTGCTGTGACGTCACCGTACACATGTACATTAATTGAATTCGATGTATCTGGTATCAATTCGGAATCATCGGGTGAACTCAATGTATGACTTATAATGAACTCATTGCTCGCACCCCTGTAACCAAACGCTACGTTCGAATCACCTTGATATACTAAAACAATGAGACCCGTATCCAGCGACGAACTCGTATTGTTTGCACCCAAAGCCAATATGGGATCTTCTACGAGCAAATTCTGTGTGGAGAGATACGTCGTGTTTCCGCGAACTTCCAGGTTTCCATAAATGAGTGTGTCCTTGGAAACCGTGAGACCACCGGTAAACGTAGCATCATCCCCATAGAAATCGACACCTATGATGTCGTCGTCCGCGAGGATATCACCCGCGACGTGAAGCATTCGTTGAGGCGTGGGTGTATTTACACCAACGTTACCACTCGTCACCATCGAAAGTGTGTTAGACATGGTGATGGTTCTATCGGTTGAGTCCCCATATTCCGTGACGTGTTGAAGTGAGATGTTCGATATACCACCACCATCACCGGTGATGATTCCAGTAAACACCGGGCTTTCTATGTTTGATTTGAGTGCGATTTCGTTTAGTAATGTGACGGTATTTGCAGCCATTTCACTTCTCAAAATATTCGCGTTCGATTGTAAATCGCCGCGGAGTGTAACCGTGTTCGCAGCCATTTCCCCCCGTAATGTGACCGTGTTCGCGGCCATTTCCCCTCGCAATGTGATTGTATTTGCAGCCATCTCACCTCTGAGTGTGTTTTTCACCTCGGTAACGTTCGATTGCAAATCGGATCTCAATGACAGTGTGTTTGCAGCCATCTCACCACGAATGATCGTGAGGTTTGATTGTAAATCACCTCGAAGAGTCACGGTATTCGCGCTCATCTCATCTCTTAAGATGTTTGCATTCGATTGCAAATCGGATCTCAATGACAGTGTGTTTGCAGCCATCTCGCCACGAATGATCGAGAGGTTTGATTGTAAGTCACCTCGAAGAGTCACGGTATTTGCACTCATCTCGTCTCTCAAAATACTCACATTTGACTGTAAATCATCTCGGAGAGTCAATGTGTTTGATGCCATTTCACCTCGAATCGTTATCGTGTTAGCCGACATCTCATCTCTCAAAATGGTTGCATTTGACTGTAAATCATCACGAAGGCTTAATGTATTCGCAGCCATCTCATTTCGTATGACCGTCAAGTTTGCCGTGAGGTCGGTGTCTTGAACGACATTTGTTAGAAGAGAGCCATCGCCAACGAAGCTATTCGCGGTCACGTCACCGTACACCCGCATCTGTATCAAATTTGATGTGTCCGGTGTGATGTATGTATCCGATGCCGAATTCTGTGTGTAACCTATTATGTACTCATTACTACTTTCTATATACGAGGCCGTGACATTTGAACCCGGTCTCGTCATCACGAGACCCAAATCAAAAATAAAATCACCATCTGTGTTATTTTCACCGAGTTCTATAATCGCATCTTTCACGCGCAAATTTTCAGATGAAATTGCAGTTGTCTGCCCAAGTACGGTGAGATTACCTTCTATATAAACATCCCCACCAACAGAGAGTTCATGGTTAGGATTTACATTTGATATACCGACATTCGATGTGGTGACAAACGCAGTCGTATTATTTGTAAATTGTAACGTTTCAGACGTGACGTTACCCGTTTGAGTTACGCCCTGCAAGTCTATGGTTTTTCCGCTATCTACGATCTCTTTAGTCGTGATATCATAACATAACGTATTTGATGCAATTGATTCATTTGTACGAATCGGTGATACGTACAAACCTCCCTGTGGTGCTTGAATCACATCGGATGATGCGTTAATTATTATGGTGTTTACAGCTTGTTCGTCGGGAACGTGCTTACCTATCCTGATCCTCTCGGACCTATCTATAGTATTAAGGTTCTTCACCATTTATATTAGAGCTTATTTTATTTTAACACATAGCTGTCCATCCAGTTTTCTTGTGTATGAAGAGTGTATCGTCCTCTATATTATATATAAGTAAGCCTATTTCAGGATTCTTTATTTTTTTCATTTGTAAATGAGTCATTCGAGGTAATAGAACACCACTCGTGGTAGATTCTAATGTCAATAGAGCTGATGGGTGACTTTTATGTGTACCTATGGCCAGTTTACCATTTCCATCTAAAGTCATATTTACATTCATATTTCCGTCGAGACCCTTTGTTCTAAATGCAATTCCACCGGTGTTACCCGCCGTGGTACCATTATTTGCTTTTGTGTATCCGTTTATTTCCGCGAGAGAATCTATGGCCAGTGATTTTATTTCACCAAGTCTTGAAGTTAACACGGGTTTACCCATCGTAAATATTCTGGATGCGGTTAGATTTTCGTTGGTTATGATTGGAATGTCCGTGGTGTTGCAGCATGATAATACGTGAGATAGTGATATATTCGATATTAATGAACCATCGCCCGCGAGAGGTGCATTTTCTAGCGATGAAACGCGATCACGTATAATCGGTAGATCGCTCATTTCGACGTGTACATTTTCTATAGACACCTCACATGCATCGACCCGGTCTTCTATTGGGGAAATCTGATCTAATTTCTCGTATACGTATTCGAATTTACCGAGCGTTTCTTTTATTGGGTCAAGTTCACTTAAACGCGTTATTTTAGATTCAATTAAACCCAATCTCGATTTATTAGATTCCACAACGGGTACAATCTTTTTAGTTTCATGTATTATAGGTATTTGATCATTTATTTTATTAACATCAACCCTTAATGTGTGTATCTCGGGTAATATGGATGTGTCGTTTTCTAATGATGATATCCTTTTTTCGCAAGTATATATTCTTGGAACTTGAGATTGAATATTTTTTAAGATTGGTTCGGTGTGTGTTAGTCTCTCATCGAGTGAAGTAGTTGCAATTTCGAGTGGCTCAATTCTCAATAATCCATTTTCCAACCTAGTTCTCGTGTCTACGACATCTTTTTCTATCTTGGATTTCGATGTCTCGAGTGGTTCAAATCTCGCCGTTTGATTTTCGAGTTCCAACACGCGTGCATTTGTTTGCGATAGATCGACATTCGTGCATACACCACTTAAAGTCGTACCGTCACCGTAAAATGATTTGGCTACCACGTTTCCATCAGAATTTATATTACCTTTTGTGTGAATTCTATTGTTAATGTATACCGATCGCCCCACGTGTATATCTTTACTCGCGTTAATCTCGGTAAAATTTGGAGAATACCCATTAAAATTACTTATTTGATCCACAGTAATGTTTGATAAAAGCCCGCCATCTCCTTTTAATTCACGGCAAACATGTAAATTCTCTACCACTTCACCTATTTCTACGTTCAAATCATATTGTACATTCGAAAGTAGACCACCATCACCAACGAATTGCGAAGCCTCGATCGTTCCACTAAATACCGTATTTTCATTTACTCTCAATGTGTTAGTAGATTTGTCGTTGATGATTTTTATTCCGTGAATATCCAAACCAACATTTTCATTTTTAGAACATCCCTCGCCTATTGTTAGAATAGGTGTATACACATGTTCTTCATTAACAACTTTCATATTCACCACTTCAAGATTTTTAACTTGTAAATCTGCGAGTTTTAGTTGCATTCCACCTATGTCTACAACTTCTTTCGTGATCGAATCATACGCAAGTAAGTTCGACGCGTTTGCATTACGTAATGGACTTATGTATAATCCGCTGTGTTTTATATCACGAATTTTGTCGTCGCTTGCATTAAACACAATGGAGTTTTTAGGCTGTTCGCAATCTGTATATCTTCCGAGTCTTACCATATCGGTAGGCTGGTTTATACCCGAATTCTTCACCATTTAATATACAATTGTATTTTAATTCGCGTATACTAAACCGGCCATACCGTTTTCAACTCTCAAAATGTTATAATTGACTGCGTATATAGTATCAGTTATGTTCTGACTTTCACTTATAATTTTGGCGGAATCAAGTCTGCTGAAATTAAGTGTACCCGTGGGCTGTAAAGAACTTGTCAATAAACAGAAACAATACAAAAAGAAATCGGGGGAAGTCACATAATTTGTATGGTAATATGCCATCACATCTATATAGTGGGTTCTAGCCCATTTATAATTACCAATATCCAACCCGTTTATATTGAGTTTTACTTTATTTGATGCAGACGTTAGTGCTCCATTCGAAGTCGTGTCTGCGCATGCGATGTATTTTACTGGGTGGTTGAATGTGAGATCCTGTATGGGTTCACCGGATGGTATATTTTTTTGAACCTGTGTGATGAGCATTTCTTGATTTCTCGACACGATATTTCCTCTTTCTTCGTTATCTAGGTAATAATAATTGGCGTACACTTCGTAATTGTAGTTTCCAGTATTTACACCCCAGTGAAATCTTAATTCTACTTCGTGATAATTTAATGCGATGAGTGGTAGAGCTGACTGAGGACCTTCACAGAAAAAGAAACGTAACGGATAAAAGTACGATTTAGAGTTTATACCTGGGTGTGCACCATTTGAACTTTTAGATACATTTTGAGCAAATGTATCCACCGCAATTTTTTCACTAAATATTGAATCATGCGAATCTATTAGATGACCTCCGATGTAAAGCTCAACTTTGTCTATAATTTGAGTCCAATCCGATGGGTCTACTGCTTTAGTATTATCATCTGCTGCGATGTATACATACCCAAGTAAATCCCCTGTTTTTTCAAATTTCACAGATGTCATGGACCCGTTCGCGATGTTTCCGCGCATTAGTTGTTTTTCAACTGATTGTGAAAAATTTGAATGTCGTTTAAATGTCGATGAGAAGAATGATATCTCTGGCTCACCCATAATGTGTTGATCTTGAGCGCCAATTGCGATTAATTGCACGACTCCCGTC
>Ga0181599_1003899_pt1 | contig 12284 bp, 14 predicted proteins | sample 041ome_3_FD_148658 | JGI IMG/M metagenome (GOLD analysis project Ga0181599, IMG submission 148658) | Coastal salt marsh microbial communities from the Groves Creek Marsh, Skidaway Island, Georgia - 041405US metaG (spades assembly) | ecosystem: Environmental > Aquatic > Marine > Intertidal zone >...
TCCGTCATTTGCGATTTCACATGCTCATAAAAAGCATTCAACTGCGCATTTAATGTCTCTGACAATACGACATTTTCATAATCGGGAGCTAACACTGCGATAGAGTTGTGTAAAGGATAACTGATATCGATACTCAGTACGCCACATAAAAATCCATGCAATTCAGGCGTAGTAATAGCAAATTCCTCAGTTTGAAGTGCTGCTTGCGTTTGCTCAAATAAGCTTGTGTCAGTCATAAATACTTTTAAATTGTCCAGTAGAAACCCAAATAAATAGTGCCACGATGGTCAAACATTCTATTCAGGGAGAGTTTTTTTCTGCTATATTGAGTGTTTGTTTTAACACACGCGCTATACCAATGACTGATGATAACAAAACAAATATGGCATCAGAAGAAGAACTCAAAAGACTCAGCCATCAAATTAATGAATTAATCGCTGCCTGTAATATGCTCAAGAGTGAAAATACACAACTCAAAGCACAGCAGTCTTCTTTCAACGATGAGAAGTCTAAATGGGTGGATTACCAGAACGAAGTGAAAGCGCGTGTACAACTGATGGTGCAGCGTCTCAAAACACTCGAGCAGAGTAATTAAATTTTATCTGAAGACCAATTCTAACAATGAGCAACGACAAGCCAATTACCATCACTATACTTGATAACGAGTACCGTATTGCCTGTCCTGCCGGTGAAGAAAATGCATTACGCCAATCAGCGACGCTCCTTAATCAACGCATTCATGAAGTACGAAACAAAGGCAAGGTTATTAGTCCAGAACGCGCAGCCGTCATGGCCGCTCTCAATATTATTTCTGAGTTTTACAGCGAATTGCGTGATCGAGACCAACAAAATGAGCGTATCGACAACACGCTTCGTAATTTACATGAACGTGTTGAAGAAGCTATCCATTCGGCAAAACAATTGGAATTATAGATAACAAGTCGTACACTGTAACTCAAGTCTCTGTGATATTCGTGAGCTTGTTGTTAATACCCTTGAGCCTATTTAAACATCCCGGGGCCGCTCGTTAGGTAGTTGTGTGCAAGCCCGCGCAGGGTAGCCTAAAGTTATTTACAGCGAACCCACTTGAACCTTTGGTTCAAGGTAAACGACCTCCACGGTATCACGGAGCGCTATATTTTCTTCCAACCTCCCAATAATTACCCAAAATCTAGTGAAAATTTTATGCAATATTGGCTAATGAAATCAGAACCCAGTGAATATGGTATCGAAGATTTAAAACGTGATAAGACGGAACATTGGGATGGAGTAAGGAACTATCAAGCAAGAAACATGATGCGCGATCAAATGAAAAAAAATGATCTTGCCTTTTTATATCACTCAAATTGTGATGATATCGGCATCGTTGGTTTAATGACAATTCATAGAGAAGGTTATCCCGACCACACAGCTTTCGATAAAAAAGATAAACATTATGATCCAAAAAGTGACCCTGATAATCCACGCTGGATCATGGTTGACGTAAAATACAAACGCAAATTGAAACGTACTATTACACTGCAAGAATTAAAGACACATAAAAAACTTCAAGGTATGCAGTTACTTCAAAAAGGAAATCGTTTATCTATCATGCCGGTCTCCGAGGAACATTGGGAATACATACTTTCGTTAGAATGAATAACGCAAAATCACCAACATCACTGTATTTAAAAACAATAAAAACAAGCACTAATTATCATCACTAACATTAGAAGCATGATGCTAAATTCTAGAGGCACCATGTCTCGATTAAGCATAAATAAGCGTTAACCGATCATTAACTTTAGAATTAATACTACGTAAAACACTCATCAATTAAAAAATACAATCAAAAATAAATTTTTTTTAACAATAATTAAAATATCCCTACACAAACTTTCTCGCTCACATTAGAGAGCACTACCTCATAAAAAAGTTTTGGATTGTGAAAAAATTAATAGAAATTGCAGCATGTAATATGCGTGAAACGGCGATTAGAATAGCGTTTTTAAGAGTTTCTAAAGTTATAAAAAAATCAACACATACTCATGTAAACAATATACATCAGTTAGCTTATATCAATAATTAATGTATTTTTTTACAAAAAATATTTAATAGTAATTTAAAAAATAATAAATCAATAAAAAATAAACTAGTAATTTTTATTTCTTTGTTTATACTCGGCAATGTCAAAAAAACTAAACGTAATAGTTTGGAGGAATTTCTAGATGGCCATCAAGCGCACTACTAAGAAACGTAAAGCACCAGCAAAGCGTAAAGCAGTGAAAAAAACAACAACTGCAAAGCGTAAAACTACCACTTCAAAAGCTAAAGCAGCACCTAAGCGCAAGACTGCAAAGAAAGCAGCACCTAAGCGCAAGACTGCAAAGAAAGCAGCACCTAAGCGCAAGACTGCAAAGAAAGCAGCACCAAAGCGCAAGACTGCAAAGAAAGCAGCACCTAAGCGCAAGACTGCAAAGAAAGCAGCACCTAAGCGTAAGACTGCTAAGAAGCGATAGTCAAAAGCTTTTCAGTAAAAACCTAAAAGGCCCATATTTATGGGCCTTTTTTTATGCATCTAAAATTTAATTAGGTATGAACTTATGAAATTTATTAGGACGAACTTTGTTTATAGTCACTCCATACCATCGACTAATGAAAAGTGTCGACATGAATATCGTTAGACTTACTTCAAAAACAAATCGTAAACAGGATTTTGTGTTTCATCATAATAAATGAAGCCTAATTCATCTAAAAAACATCTGAAACTCTCACGCTCATCTATCGGAACTTGAATCCCAGCAAGCACTCGACCATATGCTGCTCCGTGATTACGATAATGAAACAAACTAATATTCCATTGCGCTCCCATGTAAGACAGAAACTTCAATAATGCACCCGGTCGCTCAGGAAATTCAAAACGATAGATCATCTCATCATTCAGTTCTGGCGAACGACCACCCACCATATGTCTTAAATGCAGAATGGCCATTTCATTATTAGACAAGTCATTCACCACATAACCACCACGGGATAATTTATCCATTAATAAAGGTTTTTGTGTTGCCGCTTCATCAAATTTAACACCCACAAAAATATGTGCTTCCTCATCATCAGAATAGCGATAATTAAACTCACTAATACTATGCGCACTAACAATTTCACAGAATTTTTGGAAGCTTCCCTTAGTTTCAGGAATAGTCACGGCAAACAAGGCTTCAGCACCCTCACCTAACTCAGTCCGTTCTGTGACATGTCGCAGACGATCAAAATTGATATTTGCGCCGCTATTAATCGCCACCAAAGTTTGCTCTTTAACTTGTTCACGCTGAATATATTTCTTGATGCCCGCCACTGATAATGCACCAGCAGGCTCTGACACCACTCGTGTTTCTTCAAAAATATCCTTAATTGCGGCACATAATTCATCAACACTGACCAATATCACCTCGTCTACACAACGTCTGGCGATATTAAAAGTATTTTCACCAATCTGTTTAACCGCCACACCATCAGCAAATATACCTACCTGTTCCAACACTACGCGTTGCTGAGCGTCTAGAGCTGAATATAAGGTAGAAGCCTCTTCTGGCTCTACACCAATAATTTTGGTTTGTGGTGAATAATATTTTACCCAAGCGGCGACACCTGCAATCAGACCACCGCCACCGACAGGTACAAAAATCGCATCCAATTGATACTCAGATTGATCTAATAACTCTTTGCCTACCGTGCCCTGACCTGCAATTACCTGTAGGTCATCATAAGGATGTATAAAAGTCCGTCCAGTTTGATCCGCAATTTGGTATGCATACTCACAGGCCTCATCATAATTATCGCCCAATAAAATCACTTCAGCTCCCCACGCACGTACTGAATCAACTTTAATACTTGGTGTTGTCACGGGCATAACTATTTTCGCATTAATACCCAACTTATTGGCCGATAAAGCCACGCCCTGAGCATGATTACCTGCTGAAGCGGCGATAATACCTGCTTCTAGTTGCGCCTGGTTCAAATGACTTATTTTGTTGTAAGCACCTCGCAACTTAAAAGAAAATACAGTCTGCTGATCTTCTCTTTTAAGTAAGATGTTATTGTTGAGTTTTTTTGATAGCTGTTTACTTGGATGCAAAGCTGAAACTTCTGCAATTTCATAAACTTTAGCCGCACTAATCGCCTCGACAACCTGAGCTAGGTCGATATCAGTGTTATCATGATTTTGCTTTGAATCTTTCACAATAGGTTTAGCCTTTAGTATCCTTATTTACAATGTATTATGTTCACATAGTATTATGCTTCATAAATCGAGTCTTCCCAGAGAGTGTACGCCATGACTAATGACGAAAAGAAAAAATTAGCTGCATTAGCTGCCATTGACTATATCAAAGTTGGAGATATTGTTGGTGTTGGCACAGGTTCAACTGCAAATTATTTCATCGATGCTCTAGCTCAGCTAAAGTATGACATTGAGGGAGCGGTAGCAAGCTCAGAAGCGAGTGCTGAGCGTTTAAAACAACATGGCATACCCGTACTCGATCTCAATTCAGCTGGGCAACTCCCTATTTATGTTGATGGTGCAGATGAGGCAACTAAACAAAAAGCACTGATTAAAGGTGGTGGTGGCGCACTTACACGAGAAAAAATTGTCGCCAATGCCAGTGATAAATTTGTTTGTATTGCTGATGAGTCCAAACTGGTTGGCAGTCTTGGCAGTTTCCCATTACCTGTGGAGGTTATCCCAATGGCGCGTAGTAGTGTTGCACGCCAACTAGTAAAGCTGGGTGGCATTCCAGAACTACGTGAGAATTTTGTCACTGATAACGGCAATATTATATTAGATGTGCATAATTTAAAGATTCTAGAACCTTCAAAAATGGAACTAGAAATCAGCGCCATGGGTGGTGTTGTTACTGCTGGAATTTTTTCACTACGACCCGCTGATGTCCTCATTTTGGGTGGCGAACAAGGAGTCACGACACTTTGAACTATTCACTGCCTAGCTTACGCGCACGCTTGCGCGATAATGAAATCCTAATTGGCACTCTAATCTCTTTACCTAGTACAGACATCGTTGAATGTTTGTCCTCATTATCTGTTGATTGGCTATTTATCGATGCTGAGCACGGGGCTTTCGGTCCAGAGACTGTCTGCGATTTATTGCGCGCCGCACACGAATGCCCATGTCTGGTGAGAATACCCAGCGTTGATGAGGCATGGATCAAGAAAGTGTTAGATGCAGGTGCTGCCGGCATTATTGTTCCTCAAATCAATCATCTTCAACAAGCTCATGATGTCGTTAAATTTGCAAAATATGCACCACAAGGCAATCGTGGAGTTGGCTTAGGACGTGCACATGGCTATGGCAAGGACTTTTCAAGCTATTTGGATAATGCCAATGATCACACAGTCATTGTCCTGCAAGCGGAAACAGAATCCATTCTGGAGTGTATAGACGATGTGACGGCTATTCCTGAAGTCGATGCCATACTGATCGGTCCCTATGACTTATCAGCCAGTTTGGGGCATATCGGAGATCTGCAGCATCCTAGTGTGCAATTAGCTATCAAAACTGTATTACACAGTTGCCAAAATAACGCAAAAGCGGCTGGGATTTTTGGTGTATGTGCAGATGATATCTGTACTTATAAGCAAATGGGCTTCAGTTTGCTCACTGTCGGCGTCGATACAGTATTTTTACAAAGTGCTGCAACTGCGGAATTAGAGAAACTACTTCAAGCCTAAGTTAACGCCTTAGACGCCACCTAACTTTTATTCCTAATAATAAAAAAGGCCGCATATGCGGCCTTTTTAAATACTGCAATTGACAACTGATGGTTGTCGAGGATTGGATTAACGCTTAGAGAACTGCTCTTTCTTACGCGCTTTTCTCAGACCCACTTTCTTACGCTCAACTTCTCGTGCATCACGCGTCAAGAACCCACCTTGTCTTAAGGTCAGACGTAATTCTTGATCGTAAGATAATAAAGCACGTGCGATACCCAATTGGATAGCACCTGCTTGTCCATTCATGCCGCCACCTTTAACACTGATTTTCAGATCAAACTTATTGTCCAAGTCGGTCGCCTGCAATGGCTGACGTATGACTCGACGTGAAGTCTCACGACCAAAATACTGTTCAATGGTGCGAGAGTTTATTTCTATTTGACCGTTTCCTGGTGTTAGAAATACGCGAGCTGAAGAACTTTTTCTTCGACCTGTGCCGTAATATTGTGTATTTGCCATGTTAGATTTCCAAAGGTTCTGGCTGTTGTGACGCATGCTTGTGCTCAGGGCCTGCGTAGACTTTGAGCTTCTTGATCATCGCACGACCCAGTGAATTTTTTGGCAACATGCCCTTCACTGCGGTTTCGATGGCACGCTCTGGATGTTCGTTAAGTAAATCTTTAAGATTTTTAGACTTTAGATTACCGATGTAACCCGTATGACGATAGTACATTTTGTCATTGATTTTATTACCTGTTACACGAATTTTCTCAGCATTAACCACGACAATATAGTCGCCAGTGTCCACGTGAGGTGTGTATATAGTCTTGTGTTTACCGCGTAATCGCAATGCGATTTCCGATGATAATCGACCTAAAGTCTTGTCTGCGGCATCCACAAGGAACCACTGACGGCTCACTTCTGCCGGTTTAGCGCTGAAAGTTTTCATTATGTGTTTCGCTGAGATTGTCAATGTAAAGGCGCGCAATAGTACTAGAGTCACCGGGTCTAGACAAGGGCTGACCAGCATCAAACAGTATTAATTGATAAAAAAAACGCGGCTCACTAATAGCGGAGCCGCGTTAAACATACCACCAGGGGTAGATGGAGGAGTAAAACTTCAAATTCAGTAATATTTGAATATATATATACTCTAATATTCTGATTTACTTGTCAACCCTCACAGCCTATGTAGGTCAATTAGCCTTTTGAGAATCCGATTTAAATCACTAAATGCTCCACAATTTCACCGTTTTCGAGGTGTTTATGCACTATTTCCTTCAAATCTTCGAGATTTTGATACCGATACCAGACATTATCTGGATAAACCACTGCAACGGGTCCTTCGTCACAGCGATCCAAACAGCCCGCATTATTAATCCTTAACTTGCCCTGACCAGTTAAGCCCAACGCTTTACTGTATTGTTTGACCTGCGCACGCATTTCTTGCGCATCATGCATCTGACAACACACTCCATCTTCACGCTGATTTGTACATATGAACATATGTCGCTTGTAGTAACTCATGATTCAATCCTAAACTGTCATAAGCACACTAGTATAATTGACATTAACGGATACCACATGCCCACAACTCAAGAACTTATACAACTCACTGACCAATGTGTGTTATGTGGCTTATGTTTGCCGCACTGCCCGACGTATCAGGTGAGCCAGAATGAGGCCGAATCTCCGCGTGGCAGAATCTCTTTAGTTAAGGCTTATGCTGCGGGTCAACTAGAGCCCGATCGAGCGCTACAGGCGCATCTTGCTAGCTGTACTAATTGTTTGAAGTGTCAAACAGTGTGCCCAGCGAAAGTCTCCTACGAACAAATCATAGATGGTGCTAGGAACTTGCAAAGTGCCTCCAAACCACTAGCTCGACGCATCTTACAAGCACTCAGCACCCAACTGATGACGCATGCTTACGGACACAAACTTTTGCGCTTGATAGCTTCTTCACTGCGTCTATTACCCACTGCTTTTCACACTTCAATAGCGCGCTCAACTCGTTGGGTCAGTTTGCTAAAAAAAATTCGTCCAGCCAAACACCATCCTACTGGCCGTTATCGGACGGTTAGACTTGAACACGACACTCAGCTGAACACATTGGGTGTTTTTCCGGGTTGTAGTGGCGAGCTATTCGATCAAACCACATTAGCCAGCATACAAGGTATATTGAGTACCCTTGGCTACCAATCTGAACTACCCAAACGAATACTGTGTTGTGGCGCACTAGATCAACACAACGGGCACTTAACAAAAGCTCAACAACGTCTGCAACGGAGTGTTAATCACTTTAGACAACAAACACAGATCAATGAGCAGTTGACTTGGCTAACCTTTGCCAGTGGTTGTTCACGACAACTTCAGCAACATGCACAGGCTGTGCAGACTATCGACATAATGACTTGGCTCACAAAACACCATCATCTTGATAACGCTCAATGGAAAGGTACTCAACAACGTGTACTCGTGCATACTCCTTGTTCTATCAATGCCACAGATCGACAAGCGATGATAACGTTGTTGGAACAGATCCCAAATTGCAATATCGAATTTTTTAATGATGGCTTGAATTGCTGCGGTGCTGGCGGTATGCAGTTACTAACCCCTCAAACTGTTAACTTACAATTACTCGAGAGAAAATGCGCCTATATTCAAGATACTATGCCTGATGTGATCGTCTCTCCGAACATCGGTTGTTCATTACATCTGCAAACAGGCCTTGAACAGGCTGGACTGGCTGTAGAGGTCATACATCCTGTAACATTCATTTATAGACAACTTGTTATTGGATAAAACTCACGTGAGCTATTCTTTTGCCGATAAACTAATTATTGAATTCGATCGAGGACTGCGAACACTCTCCCATAACAGCGTACGTACTCAACGAGAAAATCCTGCCAAAGCTGTCACAGCCAATCACATGAGTGCCGATGACATGAAATTATCAGCACGTTTGATGCGAGTTAATCATGCAGGAGAGGTCGCTGCTCAAGGGCTTTATCACGGACAAGCCATTACCGCCAAAAATGCCACAACTCAGGCTAACATGGATGCAGCTGCTCGTGAGGAAGGTGATCATCTCGCTTGGTGTCAAGAGCGTCTCAATGAACTTAACTCTCATGCTAGCATCTTCAGTCCAGTCTGGTATTTGGGTTCTTTTGCGATAGGGGCAACCGCAGGGTTACTGGGAGATAAATGGAGCTTGGGCTTTGTAGCGGAAACAGAAGCACAGGTTGAAGAACACTTACAAGATCATTTACGAAGACTCCCCGCTCAAGACAATAAAAGCCAAGCAATCATTCAGCAGATGCAACAAGATGAACATGAACACGGCCAAACAGCAAAATCACTGGGGGGCGCTGAATTACCTACACCTGCCAAAAAACTTATGAGTTCAATCTCACAAGTCATGAAAGTAGGCGCATACTGGGTTTAAATCATTCCGAACAAAAACACAATTATTATGTTATCCGTGATCAGTGAGTTGACACTTTACTGTGAACCCATATTCATCCCATAAAAGATTTCTTTCATCTCATTACGCAATTTGTTTTCTATATCATACTTAGCCTGTGCCGATAGAGCATCCACCCCATCACCAAATAAATAATCTTGCAGATTGAATTCTTTCAACATCATCTTTGTATGAAAAATATTTTCTGGATATACGTTCACATCTAGCATTTCGTACTGCTGGCGGGTTTTCTCGTTTAAGAATTCTTGAATCGACTCGATACTATGATCTTTATAGTGCTTCATTCCTGCCGTATCACGAGTAAAACCTCGCACTCGATAATCCATGATGACAATGTCCTCATTAAAACTATCCACCAGAAAGTTAAGCGCCTTTAATGGCGAAATTTGTCCACATGTAGAAATGTCCAAATCAGCACGAAATGTTGATATACCCCCCTCGGGATGAGACTCTGGATAAGTATGTGCGGTCAAATGGCTTTTATCTAAATGCGCCACTACTGTCCCCGGCCCTTGTTGACTAAAACTGTCCGCTTGCAACTCATCACAATGGGCATTTTCTTCTGAAATCAGCATGGTGACACTGGCACCACTAGGATCATAATCTTGAGTTGCAAGGTTGAGAATATTAGCACCGATTATATCAGCCACTTCAGTGAGTACATCTGTCAAGCGTTGCGCGTTGTAGGTCTCGTCAATGTATTCAAGGTACTCATCGCGTTGCTTGAGTGTATTGGCATAACTCACATCATAGAAATTAAAACTTAGTGTCTTAGTTAGGTTATTAAACCCATACAAAGTGATCTTGGAATCTGAACTCACAACCGTTTATCCCTTAGTTACATTATTTATTTTTAGTTTTGCAATAATATAGACGCTATGCCCAACCACGTTGTTGTGCGCTTGTCATTTTAATAGCTCCATATCCACTAATATGGTCGATCTGCAAAAAACAATTCTTTTAATTTCTGCCCCGGATCAGGTACGCGCATAAAGGCTTCTCCAACCAAGAAAGTGTTAATGTCGTTATTCTGCATTTTCTGGATATCTTCTGGCGTATGTATACCACTCTCAGTCACTAACAAACAATCACTTGGCACCATTTGATGCAACCGCAAAGTAATATCTAAATCTACTTCAAAGCTATGTAGATTACGATTATTGACACCGATCATCGTTGGATTGAGTGATAATGCACGTTGCATTTCTTGTTCATCATGCACCTCAATTAAAACATCCAACATTTGCTCTTTTGCCAATGCATAAAGCTCATTTAGTTGCGTATCATCTAGTGCGGACACAATTAATAGCAAGCAATCTGCACCGAGAACTCGTGATTCATATATCTGATAAGGATCAATAATAAAGTCTTTTCGTAGTGCAGGTAATGAACAAGCTTTGCGAGCCAATTCCAATACTGCCCCACCACCCTTAAAAAACTCATTATCCGTGAGTACAGATAAACAAGTAGCTCCACCAAACTGATAACTGCGCGCAATGGCCATTGGATCAAAATCCTCACGCAAGATACCTTTACTAGGAGAAGCACGTTTAATCTCAGCAATCACACCCGGCTTGTTGGCACTTTTAGCAGCTCTTAGCATGGCTTCAAAAGGACGTTTTGCATCACCCTCTTTGGCCCATTCTTGCATTTGTGAGAGCGGCACGCGCTGAATTCTTTCCGCCACTTCAGCCGCTTTGTGAATGAGGATTTTAGTGAGTATTTCAGGTCTTTGTTCGGCCATGGGATCTATCGTCTTTTCAATGAATAAAGTAAGAGTAAATTAAATGCTTCAACCAGACTTATTGCTGACTGAAGCTCACAAGTTGTTGGAGAGTTGTTGCAGCTTCTCCATCGAGGAGTTTTTGTTTTGCTAGCGCGACACCTGCAGACAAATCCGTACTAATACCAGCCACATAAATGGCTGCACCCGCATTTAAAGCAACAATATCTGCAGCTGCACCCGCCTCACCCGCTAACAAAGCGCGAATCATGGCAACACTTTCTTGCACATCGCTTACCTTAATAAGATCCAAACTAGCACGCTCTAGTCCCATATCTTCTGGTATGACTTGATAACGTGTGATATCACCATCACGCAACTCGCAAACATTAGTCGGGCCAGTAATACTAAACTCATCCAAGCCATCTTGAGCATGCACGACTAATACATGTTGTGATGATAATGCTCGCAATACCTCAGCGATAGGCTCTAACCACTCATCTGAAAACACACCTAACACCTGACGCTTAGCTCCAGCAGGATTGGTCAGTGGGCCTAACAAGTTAAATATAGTCCGTACACCCAATTCCTTACGCGGTGCGATCGCATGTTTCATGCTGCCGTGATACATGGGAGCAAACATAAAGCCAATACCAACTTGTTGCACACAGGCACTCATTTGCTCAGGTGTTAGATCTAATTTCACTCCTAGCGCTTCCAGCACATCAGCACTACCACATTTGCTTGAAACAGAGCGATTGCCATGCTTGGCAATTTTCACACCGGCACTAGCCGCCACTAAAGCGGATGCAGTCGACACGTTAAATGTCGACGAACCATCACCACCAGTTCCACAAGTATCAACCAAAGTATCCACATCTATAAGCACTTTGCTGGATAAATCTCTCATGACTTGTGCAGCAGCGGCGATTTCGTCGACTGTCTCACCTTTCATTCTTAAAGCCACCATGAATCCTGCGATCTGAGCGGCAGACGCCTCACCCGACATAATGCTACGCATCACAGTTTGCATATCCAAAGATGATAAATCTTTATAAGCTAACAGATCATTAAGCGCTTCTTGGATAGTCATGGCATTTCTCAGCTTAAAATTAATTTTGTTGTATGAAATTCTTTAATAAATGATGTCCGAAATCAGTGAGTATAGATTCAGGATGAAATTGCACCCCTTCTACTGCATAGTGTTGATGTCTGACACCCATAATTTCATCAACATCACCGTTCTCTCTCTGCGTCCAAGCTGTAACTTGCAAACACTCTGGCAGAGTAGCCTGCTCGATGACTAAAGAATGATAGCGTGTGGCAGTAAATGGCATATCACAGCCTGTGAAGACGTACTGGTTGTGATGA
>Ga0181599_1003915_pt1 | contig 12251 bp, 8 predicted proteins | sample 041ome_3_FD_148658 | JGI IMG/M metagenome (GOLD analysis project Ga0181599, IMG submission 148658) | Coastal salt marsh microbial communities from the Groves Creek Marsh, Skidaway Island, Georgia - 041405US metaG (spades assembly) | ecosystem: Environmental > Aquatic > Marine > Intertidal zone >...
GAATACCAGTCGGCCCTGTCGGGGCGTTGATGGTGTTGATTCTCGACAGAGATTTTGCCAAGACAGTTGGCTCACCGTTGCGGTACTTCGCGTCTGATGAATCCTCATCGTCGTCGTCACCTTCCGCCTCTTCGTCGATTTCATCGATACGACGGTTGATGGTTGGACTCGCAATCTGTTCCCCGCCCTTCTTCTTCTTCTTTTCGTCCCTCTCTTCCGTCTCCATCTCGACATCGATGTCCGCAATCTTGCGCTGCAACGTCGCCGACCACGTAAACTCTGGCTTTGCCTCGGCGTCCTGCTTCCTCTTCATCGTAAAAGCCTCATCCTCTTCCTCTTCATCGCTCGCGTTCGCCTCTTCCTCCGCACGAATATCTTCAATCTCTTCAATCTTATTCGACTTCATCTTCGCTTCCGCATCCGCCGCCACCGTTTCCGCGTCCAACTTGGTCGCCTCGGTGTCCTGTTTCCGCTCGCGCAACGTGCGATTACGCACGGGCGCCGGCGCCGGCGCCGGCGCTTCGACATCCGCCGCAGCGCCTCCTCGCGTCGTCAGCGTTCGCAAAAGTCCTCCAAACAGTCCAACACCCTGCGGCGCTTGGTCATTCGCGCCCGAAGACATCGTTTACTTCGCGCGCGAACCGGCTCGGAAGCCGGATCGGTTTCGTTGCGCTGTCAGCCGAACGGGACTTCACCGATGGCGACTGTGTCGTTGACGGACCCGCCGCGTCCGTCCGCGAGATGACGTATCGATCGTTGACGTCTTCGTCCGTCTCGCGCGTGAGTCGCTGCGATGCCGAACGCGCGCGGTCGTCGTCGAGCTCTGACGATTGGATCACTCGATCGACTACTGAATTGAACAATCCATCAAGCTGAGTCATCCACCAACGCGCGCGCGGCGAACTTCGCGGCTGGACTCTGTAGAAGTCGGTTCGGGGTGTCGATTCAACTCGGGACGGAGCGATTGATTGATTGATCGATTCGTGTGGGTGAAAATTACAAATTGTGTGTGGACGCGGTGAACGCGCCCGGGGATGGTGGAGACGGACGCGCGTCGAATACACGCTCGAGTCTGCGTCTGCTTCGCTCGGTTGGTTCAGTCTTACTTTACGCTCGAGTCTCCAAAGCGTTGGCGTCTTGAATTTCCCAAGGAGCCTCGCCGACTTCGTAACCGCCGGCGCGGAAGGATCGAAGGTAGTCGAGGACGTAACCCTCCAACGCATGGGGCTTGATGCCGAGGTCGGAGAAGCCGAGGGAGTCTGGTTGCTTGACGTAGTCGCGCTCTTGGGCGTCGATGTAGGAACGCGTCAAACCCACCGGGGTCGGCATCGGAACGGGAACGCGGCGGAGGAGGTACTCGTGCGGGCACGAGAGCGCCTTCATGATGAAGGATGGGATGTACGTCGTCGATCGGCGCGAGCGAGTTGTGCGAAGGACGAGCTTGGCGAGGTCATCCATCGAGTAAACCTTTTCGCCGGCGAGCTCGTACGTGCGCCCGCTCGTGAGCTCGTCGTGTACAATCTGGCGCACCGCCACCGCCACGTCGTCGACAAACACCGGTTGCTGCTTGGAATCACCACCATCGATGAGAGGTACCGCTGGATACTTACGAGAGTGCTCAGCAAAGACATTCAGGAACCTATCTTCGACGCCAACCATCTTCGCCGGGCGAACAATAGTCGCCGAAGGAAACGCCTCGCGAACCGCCGCCTCGCCCGCCGCCTTGGTTCTAAAATACGCGCTCGGGTGGTCCTCCTGCGCCCCCAACGCACTCACGTGAATCAAACGTCGCACCCCGACGTCGGCGCAAATCTCAGCCAATTTCTTCGGAAAAGTCACGTGCACGTCGTCAAACGAAAAGTTACGAGTCTCCCACTCGCGTCCAACCAAGTTGATGACGACGTTACTTCTCTCCACCGCGAATCGAATCGCCTCCTCATCTCGAATGTTATAATCCATCTGCACAATCTGACCGAGATCACCCATCACCTTGAGGTGCTGTCTGTCGTTCTCACCGCATCTCGTCGGCAAAATCATCCTCGATCCGCTCTTCGCGACGTGGTGCGCCACGTACCGACCCAAGAAACCCGTCGCCCCGAAAACCGTACACGTGATACCACTACGACGCGAAACGCAAACGACAACAAACAACGTCAGTCCCCGCGAACACGCACTCAAATTCACAACCGCCATCTTTTCCCCCCTCTCATGACCGCTCTCAAACTTCCATCGAGCGCGCGACCGAAACGCCGTTACGCAAACGCCGAGACGCGATCCGCCTCGAACGCGATCCATCCGCCCGTTCCCGCGTCTCCCGCGTTTTCACCCCCATCCACCGATTCGCTCGCGAAGACGACCGCGCGCGCGAAAACACTCACCTGAACGACGACCGTCCTCCCGGTCCGCTCGCGCCTTGCGTCAGCGTCGGCGGCGGGACTTTGAAATCTTTCGCCGCGCTCCCAGCGGCGTACTCGCGCCTCCGCGTCGTCCAAACCGCCGTCGAAACCGTGGCGTCATCGACGAACGCCCGCGCGATCGCGCGTCGCGCGCCCGTCACCCGTCGCACCGCCGCCGACATCGGTCCCCAAAGTCGTCGTCCGAAGCCGAAGCCGAAGCCGAAGCCGAAGTCGTCGTCGTCGGGTTCTCACGCTCGAGGGTCCATCGGTTCGGTTCGGTTCGGTTCGGTTCGTTTTCTTCGTTCGCCCTCACATGGGAAAGAAAAGGGTTGAGTACATGGTGAGCGAACCCTCGATTCGATGTTGGGGATTCAAGGTACTTAAGTATGAGGTGGCCAAGGAGAGCTTTAGGTGCGACTGACTCACTCATCGTCGAGTCTTCCCGCGAGTGCGAGCGAGCGAGCGAGCGAGTGAATGAATGAATCAACGAATGAACGGATGAAAACTAAACACTAAAACGACTACTCGGCGCGAGTGACTTTTCTCGCGCTCGCGGAAAGACGCTGTGCGCGCCGGCGGATATCATCCGTCTCAGCGTCTGGCTCGAAGCACGGCGTCGGACGAACGCTTGACCGCGGCGGAAAACGCCGCGCGGTCTTCGTCTGGTAAAACCGCGCGTGCGTTCGTGAGCACGGACGCGATTGATTCGAGCTGAGCGGTGGCGCAGCGGACCAGCGCGAGCTCGGCGGAGACGCGGGCGGCGGACGCGGACGCGTCGGGCGTCGCGGCGAACCGCTCCGCCTCCGCCGCGCGCGCGCGTTGACGCTCCTCCCAACCCGACGGTAATCGAGCCGCTCGTCCGTCGCGAGCGCCGTCGTCGTCCTCACCGTCGTCGCCCTCGCCGTCGTCGCCCTTCGACGCGTCGCGCTCCCGCTTTTCGGCGTCTATTCTCGCGAACCAGTGCGCCTGCACTTGCTCGCTGCTCAACCAGGTGCTCGCGTCGGTTCGCGCGTCCCCGACGGCGTACGCCCCGCGAGCGACGAAGTTCGCCGCGACGGCGTCACCGACGGGGAGTTGGTTCGAGCGCTCGCTCCATCCGTACGGGAGTTCCGTCGGCATCGTCGCGTCGGCGCGCGAGGACCTGGCGCCGCGCGCGCGAGGACCCGGCTGATGGTTCGGCGGGTCTGTACTGTGCCGGGTATGTAAACATAATTGTGTCCGTGTCTATTCCGTGGTTCATGAACCGTCATAGTAACCAAAGTGTACATGGTGACGCCACCAGAGTATGCGTACGCACACGTGGACAGCCTGTGCCTCTCGCGATAGCTCGGCGCGCCGAGTCGTCCGAACGCCGACGCGACGGGGGACCGACGTTGGAGGCGATCGATCGAACGCGCGCACCGATCGACGAGGGATTCGCGACGCGACGCGCGAACGCGACGCAGGACGTCAAGGCGAGGGGTCGGTTCGTAAAACGAACCAACAATCCGAAAATCCTCGGAAACGAACGACGAACGCGCTCGGGTTTCGGTCAAGGCGGTGATCACGTGACGCCGCGATGACGACGCGAGGATCGATTGATCGCGCGCGTGGTGGCGATGGCGGTGGGTTCCCGGCGCCGGGGACGCCGAACGCGGGAGGAGGAGGAGGCGCGTCCGGCGAGGTGTTTCCGACGCGTTTCTCGTGGTTGTGCGGAGGGGATAACGTGCACCTGTGCGGGTCGTTTACGAATTGGTTGGAGACGGTACCGATGGCGCAAGAGTTAAACACGGACGGGGGGCGAACGTTTACGGTGGTGTGCGATCTTCCGCCGGGGTATCACCAGTATAAGTTTATCGTCGACGGACAGTGGAGGCACGACGAGAGTCAGGCGTTCATACAAGACCCTTTGGGGAACGTCAACAATTGGTTGTACGTGAAACCGAGCGGTGGACAAACACCCCCGCTGCAGAATGCGCCGACGCAGGCGGAGGTGGTGCCGAGATCTGCACCTATGCCGGTACCAGGAGCTTCAAGAGCGGCGGCGAGCGGTGAGAGCGGCGGTATGGACTGGATGAATGATGGGGGCGGACGAGATGCCGCGACGACCCGTTCGTCTGGGGCTTTGAAGTCGAGAAGGACGAGTATGGATACTAACGGTCCAGGCGCGGCGATGGCTGCGTCGGCGCAGAGCGGAGAGGGTGATACGAGCGGGGCGAGGGTGATGGACTTTTTGCAAAAGCACACCGCATACGAGCTCATCCCTGAGTCAAATAAAGTCGTCGTGTTAGACACAGCGTTACCGGTCCGGCAAGCGTTCCACGCCTTTTATGAGCAAGGCATCTACGCCGCGCCGCTTTGGGACGAGAAGACTCGCGATTTCATCGGATTGCTCAGCGCGGGAGATTTCATAGACATCATGAGACGCCTCACTTCGGCTCTGTCTGATCGCGAGGATCTCACCGACGACGACCTCGACGAGTACAGCATCCAATTCATCCGTGAAGAGTACGAAAGGGAGGGCATCACGATGAAACCACTCATCAGCGTCCGTCCCGAAGACTCGCTGTACCACGTGGCGCTCACCATGACGGAGGCTGGAGTGCACAACGTTCCTGTATTATCCCACGGCTCGGTGTGCCCGGCTGGGGGATCCGCGTCGACTTCTAATACGACAGACTGCCCGCAGTTATTGCATATGACGAACCTCGCGGAGGTTTTGGCGTGCTTGAACAGACACTTTAGAGGCATCCCGAGTGCGCTGCCGTTGTTCTCGCAACCGATCGGCGCTCTTCCCATCGGTACCTGGACCGAGCGCTACGGAGGATCGCGGTCTAAGCCAATTCCTCCGCTCCCAGCCGGCATCGACGAACAATATTTAGTGAAGGAATTGTACCCGATCCGGGCTGTTACACCGAGCGCATCGATTGAGCAAGTGTTCGATGTGTTGCACGGCATTTCGGCGCTGCCGATCGTCAACGAGCACGGAGTCTTGATGGATTTATACGCGCGCGGTGATGTCATTCGCCTGGCAGCGAACAGTGCGTACAGGGCTTCTATAAGTGAGATGAGCGTCGCCCAAGCGCTCGGTGCATTGCGCCCGACGGCTCTCAACGAACAGAATGATCCTTCATCCACGCATTACGGCCGCTTCAGCACGTGCGTCCGAGGCGACACCTTACGCACGGCGTTGGAGATGTTGTCGCTCCCGAACATTCGCCGACTTATAGTCGTCGACCCGGTGACGAAAGTCGTCGAAGGCGTCGTCTCTCTCTCAGACGTTTTCAGCTTTTTGATTGAAAATGCTTAGTAGCTTTCGCTTGTAAACAACTCACACAACTCAACGTTGAACCACCTCACTCTCTAACACGCGGCGCGCGCGACGATCGTCATCGTCGCAGCAAGCAAGATGACCGTCACCACCTTTGCGAGTCTCCGCGTTGACGTTCTGCTGACGTCGTTCAGCAGGCGCACGGCTGCGCACGCGGAAACTTCGGGAGGGGACGCAAGGACGAGCGCCGGTGCTTCGACGCCCTCTACCGACGCGATCGAACTCGTCCGTCTCATTCAAAACGGCGAGTACCGCGCCGTATTAGATCGGCCCATCGTGCGCGCCGCGCTCGGGCTCGACGAGGTCTCTCTCGACGCGTCGACGGACGTTTCGGCGCACTACGCCGCCATCTCGAAAAAAGTGACGGAACGAGCAGCCACCGTCGGTGATGGCGACGACGACGTGTCCATCACGATGCTGTGCGCCGGAGTGGCATCATTGTACGCGTTCGTGCAAGCCACGGTGACTGGACCGCGAACGGCTCGAAGTTCATCGACGCCGTTCGCGCCGGACGCGTCAAAGGAGACGAACGCCACTTGGGACGCATACGCGCGAGAACGTTTATCGTTGGATGGAGAGGATTTAGTCGGGCGTTGCGACATGCCGCAGTACTTATTACTAGCGAGGATATTATTGCTCGACCGATTTGACGCGTCGCTCGAGTGGGTGCGCGCGCTCGATGTACCAGCGCTGACGCTGAAGGGCGCTCGAGCAGCCATGCCGACGGAACTCGGCGTGATGAAGCGTGATTCGCACAACGCCGTTTGTGCGTGGTGGGCGGCCCGAGCCGCTATCACGCACCAACGTACGCTCGCCGGACACTCACCGAGCTTGAGAGGTGCTCTTCTAGGACTTCACTCGTACATCCTCGCCACCTTTGCTCCAGTTCAAATTGAGGGCGCGACGAAGCGCAAGGAGGACGTCGTCGTCGAATCCATGGCGAGACTCGAAGCGTCGCTCATGGAACACCAATACGGGCACGTCGATAGCGCATACATCATGCAACGTGGGGCTGCCGTGGCGCTTGGGGTGCGCCACCAGATTTCGGGTGCTTTAGGTTACAGGACAATTCATCAGCAGGATGCGAAATCGCAGCTCGTGCTCGATGTGGATTTAGAATCGGATGACTGGGGTGACAGCGACGACGAAGGTGAAAACTCCATCAAAGAAGACGAATTAGAGCTGGAAGACAAGTCCCAGGCAATGGCTCGCATCGCGACGGAATTGACTGGATTGAGCGAAGATGGTAGTCAGGTGTTGACGCGACCGCGTTTGTTGGAGGGACAGCTGCCGCCTCGCCAATTACCCGCCGCAGCGCAAGCCATCTTACTTGCTGCAGCCATCACTGTGAGGAAAAAGCAGGCCGACGACGGCTTACGTAGCTATGAAATGGCGCCATACACGGAGTTTGTCGGTGCTCAGGAAAAATCGCAACCCATCATTCGCGCGGCGGCGGCGGTGTTGCGCTCCAGGCACGAACGGGACAGAGCGAGAACGCGAGAGCGCTCACTTTTGATGCTTGAGGATCTCGTTCAAACTTTGGAGAAGCCTGATCCGCCAGTTTCATCGCGAATGCGGTACATCTTCTCTACTTGGTTCCCCCCGGCATCCACCTTGAAGAAGGAGCTCGGCGAGCAGCTCGTGAGCATCGGCATGGTGGGCGCCGCGCTCGATCTCTTTGAGGAGGTTGAGCTGTGGGACTCTCTCATCGTTTGCCTGAGCTTGCTCGGAAAGAAGCAGCAGGCCGCTGATTTAGTCCGACGTCGTCTCGAGGCGGATGACCGCAATCCAAAGCTTTGGTGTGCTCTCGGAGACGCTCTCGATGACGAGCAGCACTACTGGAAAGCGTGGGAGGTGAGCGGCGAACGCAACGCGCGTGCAAGACGTTCGCTCGCTCGTCGAGCCGCTGCGAGAGAAGACTGGGCGTCAGCGGCGGATCACTGGACGGCTGCGCTGAAGATCAATCCACTCTTCCCAGACGGTTGGTTCTCTGGCGGATACGCCTGCTTGAAGTGCGGTAGGACCGATGAGGCGCTCGCGGCTTTCGTCCGCTGCACGCAGATTGACGTGGAGAACGGGCAAGCTTGGAACAACGTCGCGGCATTGAGCATTCGTCTCGGTCGTTTCACCGCTGCACACACGGCACTGTGTGAAGCCATCAAGCACCAGCGAACGAGCTGGCACACGTGGGAAAACCACGCCATGGTGTGCGCCAAGGTGGGTAAGTTTGCCACGAGCGCGTTGGCGTTGATGAAAGTGCTCGAGCTCACGCAAGGAGCTCGCGTGCACATTGAAACGATGCAAACCCTGTTAGAGCGCGTCAAGGAAGCTCGCAAAGATCCGAACGGAGCCAAATGGGTGATCGATGCCGCAAACTGGGAAGCTGATGAGGCGAAACAGATGGACGAGGAGGAGGAATCTTGGGCAAACACAGAGATGGGCGATTTGGCCGCAGACATGCTCTCCGCCTTTTCTGGTATGGATCTACCGACGTTATCATACGCGCCGAAGACAGAGTCTGCGCACCCGTCCGGCATGCCAAGAATTGCTCTCCAACTCGAAGCGGCGTTTGAACAAGTTCTCGTCCGTGCGGCGACCGGCGGGAGCGTAGGCGAACGTAAAGTCCAGGAGACGTCGCAAATATGGGGCTTGATGGCTGAGTTCAAGTCTACCCTAGGCGAGTACGACGAAGCTAGCGAGGCGCGACTAAAGTGCGTCCGAGCTCTCGACTCTTCTGGCTGGCGCAAGGATCTCGAACCATACAACGACTACGCCGAAGCGACGAAATTGATGGTTGAGGGACTGTTGGCGGACATTGAAGCGGGCCGCGGAGGAAATGCGGACAGCGTCCGGCTTCATCTCAAGACCGTCGTCAAGGTTGGAGAGAAGAATGGATTCGAAGAAACCGACGCGTACAACGACATGTCAGCTTTGTTGACCAAGGTTTCTCTCCTTAGCTCTTAGGAAATTGTAAACAGACGCGAAGAACACGATTTTCGAAAGTACATCGGCATTACAAGTGTGTAGTAAATTCTTGGCTGTCATTTCTTTCTGAATACGACGCGGACGAAGTTGGATTTTACTCCATACCGCCGTTTGCGAGATTGAGTAAATAATTCGCAGCCAGTTGTTCGTTCTTATCGCACGCAAGGTACGCCTCGACGCAAATTTCTAATGGGAATCCTAAACCAGCGAGACGGTCAACCGTGTCACGTTCTTCTTGAGAAAGTTCTATTTGCATAGACTCTCCGTCTTCACCACCCTGCAGTTCTGCGACGCCATCGCCATAGTCTGCCATGAGATCACCGATGTTCTCCGGAAGAGGCTCGTTAAGTAGGGCGAGGAACTCTTCCTGGTTGGCGTTGATCAAGTGATACAGTTGCGGATTTTGACGCTGCAATTCAGCGAGCATCGGCTGCAAAATCGCCGGGCTTTGTTGAACCATCGCGCGAATGGCTTGAAACTGCGGATTGTCGCGTAAAAAGTCCAACATCCCGTCGTCCCCGTCACTTTCACCACCCATGTTCGGGATTCCTTCCGGGAAAAGGTTCAGAGCGCCTCCTCCGAGAGCAGCCGAGACGTCGCCTTGCGCAACCGCTCCGGCGTCGTTCGACGCGGTGGCAGCGGGCGCCACAGCAGCCGGCTGCTCCAACGGTTCTGGGATCCCAGTAAGGAGATATTCCACTGCGCGATCAGGGTTGTTAAAGGCCGCGCGAAGCGCCTTCAACACTTGCTCTCTCTCAAACCCCATCGTCATGATTTGCTGAACTGCCGCCTCGAGTTCGGCGCCAGAGACTAAACCAGACCCGCCGCCAGAGGACGGATTCGTCGGCGCCTCCGTCGCGGGTGCCGCCGGTACCAGTGCCGGCGCCGCACTCGCTGGAGCTTCCACCGTCGTGGGCGTCTCCTCCTCTGCCGGTTTCGGCGCCTCTGCCGGTTTCGGCGCCTCCGCCGGTTTCGGCGCCGCCGCCTTGGCCGTCTTTGCCTTTTGCACCATCACGACGACGAATGATTCCTCCGTCACCCCAGCCCCGGTGAGCGTGGCGTCATCACTAAGCACCTTTCCCTTGTGCACTAAAACAATCTTATCCGTTCCTATCGTTTGCGCCTCGCGCACTTTTTCCTTCACTGAACCCACGGCTTCTTCGCCGTCCAGTTCGAGATCAAACTTTTGATTCGTCCTGCGTAGGCGCGAGTGAAAAAGCTCCTTTGTCAGCGTCGATGCAATCTTTTTTCTAAGCGGCTCAGGCTGTCTTCTTCTTCTTTCTCGTCGTGCGAAGTGCGAAGTGCGCGTCGTCCACGTCGTCCGCGTCCGTCACGCGCGCATTTCGATCGATGACTGCACAGAGTGGCCAACACAGAAAAAACCGCGCTTCGCGACGCGGCGAAAAGCAAAGAAAACACCCGGTTCGCGTCGCGCAAGTCGCGGTCGAATCATCGAAAATCACACGCACAGCGTCTTGAACGAAACCTTCATCGTCTCTCGCCTCCTCTCTTCGAAATCACGCGCGACGCTCTGTGATGGGCGGGCGTTTCGTTCGGTGCGCGAGCGAGGGCGCGTCGGTGCCGCGCGACGCGTCGACGACGCGAAGACCCACCGGTTTCATCGATCGATGGTTTTTTTGAATCGATGAAACACATCGATTGAATTTTCAATGCATCGCGCGATTTCATCGATTGAATTTTCAGCGCACTGATATGCGCTCGTCTCGATGCGATGCGATGCGGCGGCGCATTGATGTCGCGACACCCACCATTCGACGACGACGACGATGACGATGGATGAGCGCGAGAAAATACCGCCGCGAACGTACGAGGAGGAAGCGAGGTACGTGACGGAGACGACGCCGACGAAACTCACCGTCAGTCTCGGGTTCGTTGAAGGCATGCGCGTGCCCGGGGAGGTGTACGTGAATGAAAAACTGCGAGCGCTCGTGTTGGGTGAGCTCGAAACGTTTTGTGAGGCGGGGAAAGAGGGACGCGGGGGGTACTCGCCGGCGTTAAAACAGATTGCGAACGTGGCGGCGTTACCTGGGGTGGTCAAGGCGTCGATCGCGCTGCCAGACGTGCACAGCGGGTACGGGTTCGCCATCGGCAACGTGGCGGCGTTTGACTGCGGGAACGAGGAAGCCATCGTGAGCCCGGGAGGGGTTGGGTTCGATATCAACTGTGGGGTGAGGTTGTTGAGAACGAATTTGACCGAGGCAGAGGTGGGACCAGTGAAGGAGGAGCTGGCGCAGTCGTTGTTTGATCACATTCCGGTGGGCGTTGGTAGTCGCGGTATCATTCCGACGTCTCCGGCAGCGTTGGAAGCGGCGCTGGAGATGGGGATGGATTGGAGTCTTCGGGAAGGGTACGCGTGGGCGGAAGATAAAGAACACACGGAGGAGTACGGGCGGATGCTGAACGCGGATCCGAGCAAGGTGAGCGCTCGGGCAAAGAAGCGCGGCTTGCCGCAAATGGGAACGTTGGGTGCCGGTAACCATTACGCAGAGATTCAAGTCGTCGACGAGATTTTCGATGAGTTTGCGGCAAAAAAGATGGGAATCGATCGCGTCGGCCAGATCTGCATCATGATTCACAGCGGAAGTCGCGGTCTTGGGCATCAGGTGGCTACAGATTCGCTCACCGCGATGGAGGCGGCAATGGAACGAGACGGCATCAAGGTGAACGATAGACAGCTCGCGTGCGCAAGAATCAGCAGTAAAGAGGGACAAGATTATCTCGCCGCGATGGCGTGCGCCGCCAATTACGCCTGGGTCAATCGCTCGAGCATGACGTTTTTGTGTAGACAGGCGTTCGCGAAGATGTTTGGTAAACCGCCAGACGAGCTCGACATGCACGTCGTCTACGACGTCTCGCACAACATTGCGAAATTCGAGGAGCACATGGTTGACGGCGAATTGAAGACGCTCTTGGTTCATCGCAAGGGTAGCACCCGCGCGTTCCCGCCGCATCACCCGCTGATCCCGGTTGACTATCAGTACACCGGACAACCGGTGCTCATTGGCGGCACGATGGGTACGTGTTCTTACATTCTCACGGGTACCGAGAAGGGTATGCAAGACACTTTTGGGTCGACGTGTCACGGAGCAGGTCGTGCGCGCAGTCGGAACAAGTCTCGTCACGTCTTACAGTACGAGGACGTGCTCGCAAAGCTCAAAACAAAGGGTATTGCTATTCGCGTCGCCTCTCCCAAGCTCGTCATGGAGGAGGCGCCAGAATCGTACAAGGACGTCACCGAAGTCGTCAACACGTGCCACGACGCCGGCATCTCCAAAAAGTGTGTCAAGCTTCGACCGATCGCCGTCGTCAAGGGTTAGCCTTTTAATACTAAGTAGTAGCATTTATAGAATTCACAACACTCGCAGCAGTTTGATTGTTTTACGTCATAGCTTCGTCACGCATCCAGTCTCGCCACCATCTCTGCGCACGTCCGCAGCGCCTCTTCTGGATCCATCCGTCTCGCACCAATCGTTGCCTCCACTTTCGGCCGAACCACCCCGTTTTCGCACGCCCAACCCAACGTTGCGCACAGCGCCCTC
>Ga0181599_1003919_pt1 | contig 12247 bp, 23 predicted proteins | sample 041ome_3_FD_148658 | JGI IMG/M metagenome (GOLD analysis project Ga0181599, IMG submission 148658) | Coastal salt marsh microbial communities from the Groves Creek Marsh, Skidaway Island, Georgia - 041405US metaG (spades assembly) | ecosystem: Environmental > Aquatic > Marine > Intertidal zone >...
TACCTTCAACGTGATCGTAATCATCGTTGCCGATTGCTCTAATCTCAAGACCCCACTTGTCACCGTTGATATTAAAGTTATGCTCTGATGTGTTCCAGTTATCGTCTGCTTCTGCGTCTTGCGCTCCGCATGCGACTAGGAATAAGGTTGCAAATAAAGTTGTTAGTAATTTCATGTTTTGAATTTCCTTTTTATTATGTTGCTGAGCAATAAATTCAGCAAGTTTATTTAGTTGTGGAAAAGTTACAGAAATATTACTGTTTAACCAAATTGTTGTATAAATGTAACAGCCATAAAAAAGGGCTAGTCATTGCAACTAGCCCTAGCTCTTAAAGTAACGCTAGATTAAGCGAATACTCGTGCTCTACTACCTGTAACGTCTCGTGCAGAGATCTTGTATACAGTGGAGCCTGACTTGTTACGAGCTGTGGTAACATTGAGACCTGCGGCTCTAAGTTCGTGAACTCGAGCGGCTAATCGCTTGATACCGTAGTTTGCTTGTGCTTGTGCGGCCGACATTGTTCTGCCTGTGCCACGTAAGTATGTCTCAAGGAACTTGTTCTGTCCTCGTACTTTTGATAGATTTGCCATTTAGCATTTCTCCTTAATTAAAATAAACGTAGTTGTTTTTTAAACAACATGATAATAGTATATAGATATCTAATAGTATTTGCAAGAGTCTTGTTGTCCAATTAGATATCTTTTTTGCTCAATTGTTTTAACATGTGTTCTTTGCTGTCGTACTCAGTCTGTTCTCGCTCAATGTCTCTTAGCTCTGCGGTCCATTGTGCGAGAGAGGTCAACAGTTCTTCATGATACTCTTCTTGAAACTTAGAGTAGTCCATGCTAAGTCCATAATAAAACTTAAAACCGTTACGACTAATCTCGTTCAAGGAGCCGTATATTTTATCCTTCAATATAGTACGCCTACGTTCTATTGATTCTTTATCTCGACTCATTTATTAACCTTTCTTTTACAAGTTCATACACCTTATAGTGTGCGTTTCTGTTAGCATGGTTGTCGTCAGGATAAAACCACTTAGGGTTATTTTTTCTAACAAATAAGGCATAACCATCTTCGTTTATTAACTCAATCATCTCCTGTTTTATCTTTGGAGTGGGAACGTGTCTGGCACTTTGTCTGACATGTTCATATAGAGTAATTGTAGGATGATATAATGTTACTTTGCTGACAGTGCCACTGGTCGTTTTGTTATTTGGTATATTGCTATCTGGTACAAGAAACTCATGTATGCAGGGTATTAGTACTTTAAGGTTGGCGTACTGATCTATATCCTCAACTACAGGAGCCCATGCTCCTATCAGGTATACGGGGATGCCTAGTTCGTTAAACTTACGGTAACAGGCATGATGTGTATCCCTTACCACTTGTTTAACACTTTGCTTCTGTTTCAATTCAGCAATATATTCTTGTTCAGACAAATCACGTAGGCTGTCAGTCACAAACCAAATTACGTAGTCTATGTCTTTATCTAATGCTTTTTTACATTCCTGGTAGGCTCGTTCGTTTGAAAAACCTAAGCCACCTTGATTGTATACAGTATGTCCGTCGTCCCTTAGGAACTGGATGAGACCCTGGTGTACAACTTCACCATTATCGATCTCACCCTGACTCCAACTGTCTCCTAGTATAAGGAAAGTTTTAGGACTTTGTGTTACCAATCTTGTATTTACGGAACTCATCGTATTTCCAGGCGATCATCATGGACAATAAGTCAATACTGACAGCAAGTGAAAATAAAACTACCCAGTGATCTCCTGGTCCAAATGCCATAGCACCTAAACAAATTGCAATCAAATACATTGCAACCCTTGTAACAGGATGTGATAGACTAATTCCACCTACCCACCATTTAATAAATTCAATATAATTTTTCATACTTTTTCCTTAATGTCAAATCCACGGAATCTTAAGAACCGTGGGAATCGTAAACTGAAAGTACCATCCTGATTTTGTGTTACTGCATCAGCACGTACTTCCACCAAATGACCAATGACAGTATCGTGAGAATTCCAAAATGTTTGTCGGTCATCGTCTGAAAAACCGCTACCAACATTGACCTGAATCTCTTTCCCATCATCAGTCCCAGAGCATACCAACGCTCCGAGTCTACCTTCATTTCTCCCCGTTCCTTGTTCGACACCTGTTACCTCGAGTGTTACTTCAATAAATGGCTTTAATTTTAACCAACTGTGTGTGCGTTTTGATTCGTATACTGCCGCCACATCCTTGATCATTATACCTTCGTAGCCACCAGCAATTGCAAGTTTATTAATCTCTTGGAATCTGTCAGTGCCACTATCGGTATTTAAATCCAATATTTCATAGTCTAAGATTTCAACATTAGGTAGTGCTGTTTTGTGAGCCGTGTACCAGTCTGCAAGCTCTTGACTGCGAGCTAGTTGTGTCTTGGTGCTACTACCCCTGTTAAATTCGCTCAGGGGCACGATGTCAAACAAGTGTAATACTGCGTCACTTGCTTCGACATTGTCTTTACGATGGACCTGTTTCATTAGGTCCTGGAAACTGCTGGACATTACTTCTCCGTCCAGTACCATGGGCTCAGTAAATTTAACCTTACTGATTTGTTCTTTAATGTGTTCGAAGTTGTGAAACTCCTTGCCGTTGCGACTGAACTGAGTAACAGTGCCGTCTGGGTAGCATATTGTGAGCACCCTAACACCATCCAGTTTTACTTCCACCATCTTCTCACCAGCCACTTTGCTTTCGTGGTTGGCGCTGTCGTGTGCCAACTGGCAACTGAACACTGGTACCGAGTATTGTGGTTTCTTTAGTTTCTTGGCAACATTGTTTACGGTCTTTTCACTAACACCACAACGTAAGTCTTTAATAAGGATACGACGATAAAAGCCGTTCCACTGCTCAACAGTGGCTACTTCCATAGCCAGTTGTATTGCATCTCGGGCGGCATGGCCAGTTAACTCTCTAGAGTTTAATTTGTGTGCTAGTTCAGTGAATACTGGCCATGCCAAACCTTGTCCGTCCTGAGTAGATTCAGGAACCTGCTTTACACCAAATGTGTAGAGCTTGTCCAAACACATCTTAACGCCCTCGAAGAACTCGTCTAAGCCTTCGGTCATTGCGTCTGCTAATACAGCCTCTTTAGCAAGTCTGCTATTGTCTGCTTCTAGCCTAGCAATAATGTCTTGTGGTTGTGTTCTCATTGTTAATGTGCCTCTTGGACTTCTTCAGTTTTAATTTTGCAATATGCAAGTCTCTCAGCATCTTCCCAAGTATACCCTTCAGACTCATACTGCTCGATTAGGTCCTGGTATCTTCGTTCGTAATACTCTTCGTTTGCATGGCAACTCATTATAACGCTCCTGTCCATCTAATTTCAAAATCTTCTAATATGTTACCACGTGCAAAGTTGGTTGCTGGTGCGGCCCAACTTGCGGCTTTGAGTATGTCACCTTTACGAAACTTTGCATCGTCCTGCTTGACAATAAAACTGTGAACACTGCGGAGTCCAATAACTTTGTAGTATTTCTTGCCTTCACGGATCTCAATACCGTCAGCAAACTCTTTCTGCATTTCTGCATTATTGCAACGGCTGTTGTAGTCTTGGATTATTTTCTGCTTGTAGATTTCTAATTGTTGTTCCATTATAATCTCCCTAAGATTAGTAACCAATAACGTTTACTTCATTTACTACAACGTCTTCGCCTTCAGAAGTAACAGCCCAATAGCCGCCTTCTACTTCGTTGTACTCGGAGTCTACGACTGCATTAGTCACGATTCCTTCTTTTAATTCTACTGTAACTACATCACCTATTTTAATCATTTTTAATCTCCCTATTATTCGCAAAAGTCAAATGCGTATTCGTCAGTGCGACCACATCTGTGCATTTGCACGTTGCCGTAAATTGAACGAAGTTTATCACGTACACGGTACATAGCTTCTATGCTCATACCGTTGATAAACAATGTACCGTTGTACCAGTCTCTCCAGTAGAACTCAGTCTTAACTTCTTCGTCAAGTACTATTTCAACGTCCTGCTCTACCATATTTTCAAATGCGTTATCAGCCATCTTGTTTTCCCTCATCTTTATTAACAGTATATGTATATTATAGGGCCACTCCGACCAGACGTCAACAGTTTGGGCAAAAAAAGAAAGTCAATTAAATCAATTACTTACGATCCGCATGAACCTCGTCATTGGCATAGGGCATGAGATCCTTGATTAATGCACCCTCTAGGAACGTGATGTCTACCTCTGAGTTTAACTCAACTACTGTGAGCACCCAGTTGTTGATGTCGTAATCTATTGTTTCCTTTAGATAAATCCAGCCCTTGGGATTATAATTGGCTTTGTTTACTGCTTTGTCGTAGTGGCTTTGGTTGCGAGCACTGAAGAATCCTTTGCCCACGTATATGACCCTGTCAGGGTCTGTAATAACATACACACCCCTACGGCGCTTATACCCTTTCCTACCCTCTAACCAGCTCTTACGCTCTATTGTCGTGGGTTTTATATTTTCGGTTGAGCAACGATGTTCAATGCGCTCGTCTACTTGTTTTATTATGTTATAGTCCATAGTCTGTATATGTAAGTTTAACGTCGTAATGTAACTTCTCTATTTGTTCTGTAACAAAATCACGTAACGCATCAGCACTAGTCGTATCTAGTAGTTCTGCTCTGTACTTACTAGTACCTTTAACCACAGTACAAATGTCTTTACGCAATACACTTTTTATACGTGCTTCTAACTCTTTAATATGTCCCTTTGTGCCTGTAAACACATACTTAAAGTATTGTACATCGTTTGTATATTTTAATGCATAATTCGCATAGTCATCCAGTCTGCTGTCCAAGTTTCCTGTTACACCAAAACTTGTTCTAAAGCCTGGACTTATATATAACGCATACTCAGCATCTAGCATATAGCACCCGCCTCCCATAAAGCACCAACTACTGTATATGTATGTTGCGTATCAATACATGTCAACTTACCGTCCACCATTACGCATCTCATAGTGTCCAGCAGTTGCGTATTAAAGTTACTTTTTATAATGTTAACGCAATGCTTAATATCTAAATTACGCTGTTCGTCGTCATCTAACAGTATGTCCCCAAGTTTAAAGTATCCAAACTCTTGTATTTCCATTTTTAAACAACCGTCCTTTGCTAACTCTTCAACTGCTTTTTTCCAGTCCTTGTTAGCAATTAACTTTTGTATGCCTACATTAAAGTCACGCTTATTGTTTTTCCCTGTAAGCATAGCATCAACGTCCTGCCAGTTTAAACTATCACGTTTTACTTCATTATATACACTACCCTCACAATTCTTCTCTCGTTTAGTAAAGTATTCCCATAACGCAACACCGTTCTCACTAACATACTCGTTTAAGTGTGTTCTAGCTCTGTACTCCTTGCCTTTGTATGCATGCACATATAGTTGTATTAATCCTGTAAGTTGTGCCTGTATGGGCACACTATCTCTTGTATATGCCTCGTTCTTAGTGTCCTCATGCCACGTTTTATACGCAGTGCAAGCCGCTTCAATGTATTGTTCAAAAGTCCCAAATTTCTTTTGCACAATGCCTGCTATCTCTTTAATAAACTCTTCTGTAATACCTAGTGTTAAATTTTGCATCTCAGCAAAAAAGTAAAGTTCAAACCAATTAACTGCTTTCCAATGCCAATACATGTCGTGCCATTTAAAAATGTTATTAGCCTTGTCTGTCCAGTTGTCATCGTTAACATTAATTAAACGTAGTGCTCTACTAATATGTGTAATAGCGCCAGCCACGTCGTAATGCTCCCCACCTTCCTTTTCAGTCTCAGCAAAGAAACAATTATTATTGTTAGCAATCGTAATTAATTTCTCAACGTTATTACAATCCTCATCATCAGTATATTTGTAACGCCTTACAATTTGCGCCTTCATTCTAGTTTGATCGTATAAACCAACCTTCTTCTTACCTTTGCCCTGTAGCATTAAAAACTTTAAAAGTCTAATAACACCGCTATTACTACGATTAAAAATTACAGGGACGGCTATATCCTGCCATCTATGTACAGTTTCTAAGTATGCGTCTAGTTCTTCTTGAGTTGTAATTTTTAATTTCTGTGCCATGCTCTGCTCCCTTCTTGTAAATGTTCCTTAATTATAGGGCCACTGCATCCAAGTGTCAACCAAAAAGAAGTCCTTGAAAAACAAGGACTTAGAGGAGCATAAAAACCAAGTAAAATCAATAACTTAGCGACCTGAGAATATGCCTATAATTTTGGTTAATTTGTAGAAACCTTTAACACCATGCTCTGCTACCTTGTCAGAAGCAGGTACGCATTCCATTTGATATATGCGTCCTGAGTTTCTGTTAGCATATTCTACGCAAGCCATATAGTCCTGAAATGCCATTGTAGACACGTTACCAGTTGACAACATAGTTGCTATTAGAATCGCTTTCATCTGTAGTCACCGTATTGCTGTTTGATTTTAGGCATAGCCCATACTATTAAGAGCAAGCCACCTATTGCTGTCAGTGTAGAGTGTAGTAGACCCATTGTGCCTTGATCCGCACCGCCTACTGCACCTAATACAATTACTAGTCCAAGAATAAATCTAATCATGTTAAACTCCTGTCCTTACAATAATAATAAGAAGAACCAAAATCAAAGCACCTAAAAGTAAACTATACATCTTACTTAGAACATGCGTAGGGTTTGTTCCAGTCACCTACATTAATAGTCATGTAGTAGGCAGTATCGAAATAGTCAGTCATTGCGTCTGACCGATCATACCAACCATCCCTGTTAGCACCGTTACCACGCATTGGAGCAGTCTTGATGATCTCAATAACCTTATCAAAGAATTTTGAGTGCTCACCGTACATACCGGTATGGTAAGGATTAATGTTGGTGTAACCGTAGTCTTTCATAATGTCCGAAAAGTCTGTAGGACCCTGTTTGACAGTTACCATAACACTCATGCTACCATGTTGCTTACGAACACCAAACTTGAACTTAGGAAATGCTTCTTTAAGTTCTTTACGAATTGCTTTTACATCCTCTGCATTGATATAAGCCATGTTGTCTTGCTCCCTTTTTGTTTAACAGTATGTATAATTATAGGATCACTCGATCCAAACGTCAACCAAAATAGGGAGATAATTTAGGTATATGATTCAATAGGTTACAACCACGTCTTTGGTCCATGTCTTTAACGTGTTGAATTGGAAGGGAAAATGTATTTTCCATCATGGATCGCATTACTGCATCCAGTTTGTCCTTTAGTAAAGGGTAATAAGTGTTTGATTTTATTAAAGAAACTGCTTCTGCTTTTAGGTTTAAAGGCAAGGAACCTACGTGATTTTCTGGCTCGTGTGCTGTAACTAAGTCAATTTGATTGGCGTCTTTAAGGTATCCAGAACCAAACAAAAAGTCTAAAGTCTCTGGCAGAGCCATGACATTATACCACATTGTGACATGGTTAACCCTAAGGTTAACGTTGGGTAGGTCTTTAAGAGCATCTAAGTTCTTAACGATCTGATCCCACTTAGTGCCCCAACGAATATATTCTAATAGGTCGCCAGTGCCGTCCATGCTGACTGTGAATGTGACATCACGGAACTTGGGTATGTAATCTAGTAGTTTAAATCCTTCGTAGTCTAGTTTAGTCAAGTTTGTGACATACATTACCATCAGATCTGTCTTACCAATGTCTATTAGGTGGTCCAACATCTGCCAGTGTTCTTTCTGGAACATGACTTCGCCACCAGCAAAGTATACGTCATAGAGTTCGTCTAATGGCCCATACTTAGAAACAATCTGACTCCAGTCTTCAGAGTCGTGCGCTTTAACCACATAAGACCCATTAAATTTTTTATCGAGTTCCTGTGCCCAGGTGTGACTGTACTCTGGACCGCACATACGACAACTAAGATTGCATACATTACTAAAACGAATATCCCAGTACCTCATCTTAAAATCCTTAAGACTGCCGTCTGAGTTAGTCATGTTTTCTATCTCTTCCTGCGTTATCATAGATGTTGGGATCTGATCCATCATACTATTCTTTGCAGTTCTGAAACTTTCACCACCGTGTTTTTCTGATTCGTAACAATACTTACATTCTTCAGATTCAACACCAGCCAGCATGTTTTTGCGTAACTTGTTAAAGTTTGGTTGGTTAATGATGTCTAAGTGTGAGTCAAAGTCTCTGAGATTTCCATAGTCTGGTTTGTTCTGTCCAGGCTGTTTGCAGTCAGCACTACAACAAGGCATAATTCTGCCAGTTGGGTCATGGAAAAAGTGTGTCCAGGGAAGGATACAAAATGTTTTATTGGGCATCTAGTTCTTTAATGTGTTTACAACTACCTCTGAACTGATAACCTGGACAACTACAGTTTGGTGTATCAGACATTGTGATGTAATATGTGTTACCTTTGGAGCCTTGGACTTCTATTATTTCTACTTGATTATTTAAGTCAGGCATTTCAACGTCTTTAAGTTCTTCAAACTTTCTACCACGACGATCAATCCTGAGCGGAGTGGTTAGTATTCTCATGTCGCTGTTACCATGCTTCATAGCATAAAGCATGTCGCCCTTCATATACAAAATAGTGTCTGGTAATTCGAAATCTTTGTATGTGTCTATTTCTCGATATGCTTTCATTGTTTGCTCCAGGTAAAAACTTAATTATAGACTCACTCGATAAAAACGTCAACCAAAAAAAAGGAGGAGTATCTCAACTCCCCCCATACTTGTTACGTTATGTAACGTGTAGGTAAGTTCTTATTTGCCTTTGTTAAAAGACCATACAAGAACACCAAGTGCTACTAAACCAACCAAGCCTTGTGAACCAAGTGCGTTAACAAGTTCGATTACGTTAGCAACAACATCACCACCTACAAACGGTACAGCGGCTCCAAATATGAGTTGGAGGATAACTGCAACGGCGATGACTACAATACCGAGATCTAGGATCTCTTTAAGCCAGTCTTTGGCCATGCTTAACATTTTCATCAAAATAATCTCCTTATAAGATTTGATTTACAAATAATCTATTCGTGTTTTGTGACACTTTCAAAAATTCGTAGTATTATTTAAACATAGATAGAATTAATAAGCAAGTGTTTTATTTGCCAAACTACCTAAACTAAATAACGGCGAAAAATACAAATAAGGGCCGCTAGGGCCCTTAAATGCATTACTGATTTTACTCAGTAACTAGTTCTGGAGTAGAAACTGAAGTTTTTACCTTAACACCAGCAATTCTTACAACTTTAGATCCGTTGTATTTTGCATTGGCGGACTCGATTGCGGCACGATATTCTGGCTTGTTCATAAACGCATCCTGAGTCATAAGGTAGGCAACAACTTCACCTTTCTCCATCGGATTAGGAAGGTTAACAATATTAATATCTTCCTGTCCATCCTTAATTAAATTCTTTACACGGCTTACCAAGTCATTTGCGAAACGAACTTTGTAAACACCCTTCTGCTTTGAAACTCCACCTACTGTAAACATAATTGAACCTCTCATAAAAAAAATTAAAAATTAACTAACCTACCTGATTAATATAGAACCACTTGTATCAGTTGTCAACCGAAATTTTAATGCTATATGTAATGGCACAAAAAATCGTCCTTGCTGTACACGAACATTACCGCCGTAATATTTGAATACTTTACTGTCAACTTCAACTAGTGTGTTCATATTGTTATTATGGACTCATTCCGCCATAATGTCAACCGTTTTTATAAGTTATTGATTTACTTGGATTTTTTGGGGTAGAAACTGCCGGACTTTTTCTTACCATCTACCCAGACTTGAGCATGTGGTACTTTTAAGTCCTTTTTCTTGTCATAGACATCACCAACTTTGTGGTAGCGAGTACCGCTTTTTGGATCCAGCCTATAAAATACTGATGTGATTTCTGTTATTAACATTATTCGTTATCTATTAATATTAAGTTAAATGTAGATGAACAGTCGTTGCCTGAAGAACTAGTAAATCCTCTTACTTCAAGATCAGTTTTTTCTGTGAACTGTAAGGGGACTTTATAGTCTTTGGCAAATTGTTGTCCTGCCGATATAATGATGTCTTTGCTGTTGAAAGCACCATCGCCAAATGGTCTTGCCATAAAGAATGCTGTGGTATCTGCATTCTGTCCGCCAGCACCAACAATCCATTGTGTTAAGTAAGCAGTCTTACCTGCTGGCACTGTGTATAGTGCCATAAATGTTTGTCCTAGACTGGCACCACTGCCTGTGCCAACTCTTTGTATCTGTGCCAATAAGGTTCCGCCACCACCTGATGCTGAACGTATTGATATAATACCGTCTGCTTGTCCACCACTACCAGTAGTAACAACTCTAGCACGGAACACTCTAATAAATGTTGTTGTTGAAGCACCATCGTCAACGTTGATAGTTTCTGTTGCGACATCATAGTTCTCATCAAGTCCTTGTACTTCAATTGTTCTAGCACCTGTGCCTGCTACTGCGTCATTGCCACTTGATGATGTTATATAAACTGAACTTGCTGATGTTAGGTACGTATATAGGTTACTCCCGTCCCAGATAGTTTCTATATTGCCAGACATTGTGTCATTACGACCAAACTTCTCAATGAAAGACTGACCTTCAATGTTACCTGCTGACAAGTTAATTGACCAATTATAGGTATCACCTGTTGTTCTGATGATAGGTTGCCCGAGAGCATTATACTCCATGGCATAGTGTACACTATACAAATGGCTTTCTTGTGGGTGACTATAACTTGTAGTGTTATTTTCTGGACGACCTGCCATCTATTAGATACTCCACTTATTACCTAGGTATGTCTCAATATTTGTTATCTCACCAGCGGTTAGTGTGGAATCGAAAATAAAGAACTCTGCTATGTCACCTGCAAAGAATTCTACACCATTTGCGCAACCAACTTCAAAACTAGTGGCCCCTGAACCTGCTGATGTGCCTACAGTCCCACTATAACTTAGTGTAATAGGATTACCGTTGACTCTAAATTTAAGTTTGTCAGCATCTGTTGACTGTGTTCCATCATATACAACACCAATATAGTACCAACTACCTGCTGACACGTTAGCATCTGTGCCAGATGCTTGTCCTGCAGTAACACCCGCCATGCCAACTTTCCATTCACCTGTGTCACTGTAAACTTTAAACTCTCCAGTGTCTGTTCCCATAGCACTATCACCTGTTGTTGCTGTTGGCTTCAATACTATGTAGAAACTTGCGTTAGAAATACCGTCTAGATAAGCGACAGGATTAATATCTAAACAGTCATCTGTTCCGTCAAATCGCAACACTCCCAAACTATTTTTAACATTACTATACCATGCAGGCTTCTTACTGGCAGTCGAATTTAGATTGTGACCAAATGTAGATTGGTCAAGCCATTGTGTAATAGTGTCTCCATCAGTTGCTCCTGGAGGCTTGATGTATGTGTTTACACTGGCATCGTACATACCTTGCAAATCAGCAAAAGTAGCAGGATTAACCGCTTGTTCAACTGTAAGTGGAGTAATACTACCACCTATCCATGGTCTTGCTGTTTCTAGTGGATTAATTGTGCTACCGTCGCTTAACAACCCATCACCGTCATAAGGTAAACTTAAAGCCAACCTGTTGTATGTGTTGTAGAGTTTATAAAAATTTGCTGTGGTGTCTCCGTCTGCTTGACGTTTTTCCTGTGCTATCTCTAGTTTACGGGTCTGTCTTGCTTCACGATTTCCTGTTTTTACAGGCTTAGTAATAAACAATGTATCTGTTGTAGCGCCAATACTTGCTAGGGTGTCACTGGCATTATCTACTTTTGTGATACTTAAATCATCATGTAATGCTACGTTATAATAATATGAGGCATCTAAGCCTTCATCACTTGCAATAGCACTTAGTAACTGGGTCATTGTTTGCCCGTCGTCTATTGTAAGAGTATAAACCTGTCCAGTTAAACCTTTATACTTAATATCAATATTAGCCATTATTTCTTACCGCCCTTCATGTTTGCACACCAGTGATACATTTTTCCACGTTCACCACTATACTTTTTTGCTTTTGCTCTTAAACTTGTTACTGAACCTTTGCAACTAGCACCACTACGCTTTACACGTCCTGGTCTGCTTTTGCCTTTTACTTTACCGTCAGCAAAGTTTTCCGCCACAAATATAAACTCTCGGGCTCGCATTGTACTACCTCGGCTCGATGTTTCTGCTACGGGCTCCGCCTTT
>Ga0181599_1003941_pt1 | contig 12192 bp, 24 predicted proteins | sample 041ome_3_FD_148658 | JGI IMG/M metagenome (GOLD analysis project Ga0181599, IMG submission 148658) | Coastal salt marsh microbial communities from the Groves Creek Marsh, Skidaway Island, Georgia - 041405US metaG (spades assembly) | ecosystem: Environmental > Aquatic > Marine > Intertidal zone >...
CGGTGGTACAGATTACTGGTCTATGGTTACACGTAAGTTCATTGAAGCCGGAGGCGAGAAGAAAACAGGTATGAGCATTAATGAATTTGCACAACAGTATTTTCCTAAAATGGCAAAAGGTGGCAGAATAGGATATAGTGAAGGTTCACCAGATACAGTGGAGCTTAGAAAAAGAGTTGAAGAGTTAATGGACGACGGAGAAACTTTTGGAGATGCAGTTAAAATAGCAGTGAAAGAATTAGAAAATGGTTAGAAGATTAACCACTACTGTGCCCCCGGAATCCGGGCCCCAGAGTCAAGGCTTGAATATTTCTTATAATACTGTTAATACTATCGAACATACGGAGAAAATAAATGGCAGAAGACAATATAGACAAGGCTCTTCCAAACGAGCCAAGAAAAGAATTTGAAATACCTGGTGAAGAACAGATTCAAGAAATTTTAGAAGAAAAAGTTTCTAGAGAACAAGAGTCGCCAGATGATGTAGAAGTCGTTGAGAATGAAGATGGCTCCGTTGATATTAATTTAGATCCAGCTGCTGCTTCACCTGAAGGTGGAGATGAGCATTATGCAAACTTAGCAGAATTTTTACCTGATGATGTACTTGGAAGATTAGCATCAGATTTAAGTTCGAAGTATATGGATTATACTTCTTCAAGAAAAGAATGGGAAAAAACTTATACTCAAGGTTTAGATTTATTAGGTTTCAAATACGATCAAAGAACAGAACCGTTTCAAGGTGCATCTGGTGCAACACATCCAGTTTTAGCAGAAGCAGTTACTCAGTTTCAAGCATTAGCGTATAAAGAATTATTACCGGCAGATGGTCCCGTTAGAACTCAAACAATAGGTATCTCTACTCCAGAAAAAACTCAACAAGCTGAAAGAGTAAAAGATTTCATGAACTATGAAATTATGGAAAAGATGAAAGAGTATGAACCTGAGTTTGATCAGATGTTATTTAATTTACCATTAGCAGGTTCTGCTTTTAAAAAAGTTTACTATGACGAAATGGAACAAAGAGCAGTTTCTAAATTTGTTCCAGCAGATGATTTAATTGTTCCGTACACAGCTACCTCATTAGATGATGCGGAAGCAATTATTCATCGAATAAAAATTTCAGAAAATGATTTAAGAAAACAACAGGTCGCAGGTTTTTATAGAGATATTGAATTAACTGGTAGCGAAGATAATGAAACTGATGTTGAGAAAAAAGAGAGAGAATTAGAAGGCACACAGAAAACTGGAAATGAAGATGTCTATACACTATTAGAATGTCATATTGATTTAGACCTAGAAGGTTTTGAAGATAAAAATGAAGAGACAGGTGAACCATCAGAAATTAAGATTCCTTACATTGTAACTTTAGAAGAAGGATCACGTGAGATTTTATCTATTAAAAGAAACTATGAAATAGGAGATACAAAGAAAAGTAAAATACAATACTTTGTTCACTTTAAATTTTTACCAGGTTTAGGTTTTTATGGTTTTGGTTTAATCCATATGATTGGTGGATTATCAAGAACTGCAACTTCTGCATTAAGACAATTATTGGATGCTGGAACTTTATCTAATTTACCTGCTGGATTTAAAATGCGTGGTATTAGAATTAGAGATGATGCACAGTCTATTCAACCTGGAGAGTTTAGAGATGTAGATGCTCCTGGTGGAAATTTAAGAGATTCATTTATGATGTTACCATTTAAAGAACCTTCTCAAACGTTATTAAGTTTGATGGGTATTGTAGTTCAAGCAGGTCAAAGATTTGCATCGATTGCAGATTTACAAGTTGGTGATGGCAATCAACAAGCAGCAGTTGGAACAACAGTTGCATTATTAGAACGTGGTTCAAGAACTATGTCTGCTATACACAAAAGAATTTACTCAGCTCTTAAAAATGAATTTAGAATTATGGCTAGAGTATTCAAATTATATCTACCACAAGAATATCCGTATGATGTCGTTGGGGGTCAAAGAATGATTAAACAAGCAGACTTTGATGATAGAGTAGATATATTGCCAGTTGCCGACCCTAACATATTTTCTCAAACACAGCGTATCTCACTTGCGCAAACGGAATTGCAGCTGGCACAATCTAATCCACAGATGCACAACATGTATGCTGCATATAGAAATATGTATGAAGCATTAGGTATAAAAAACATTGATCAAGTTTTAGTTAAACCACAACAACCAATGCCTAAAGATCCAGCGTTAGAACATATTGATGCTTTAGGTGGTCAGTCTTTTCAAGCGTTCCCTGGTCAAGATCATAGAGCACATATGACTGCACATTTAAATTTTATGGCAACTAACATTGCTAGAAACAATCCAATGGTAATGGCATCATTAGAAAAAAATATTTTTGAACACATTTCTTTAATGGCTCAAGAACAAGTTGAAGTAGAATTTAGAGATGAGTTAGTGCAATTACAACAAATGCAAATGATGATGCAACAGAATCCACAAATGGCTCAACAGATGCAGATGCAAGTAAAAATGTTAACAGAAAAAATTGAATCTAGAAAAGCTGTTTTAATCGCTGAGATGATGGAAGAGTTTATGAACGAAGAAAAGAAAATTACTTCACAATTTGACAATGATCCAATTGCTAAATTAAGAGCAAGAGAATTAGATCTTAAAGCAATGGAGAATGAACGTAAAAAAGAAGAAGCTGAAGAGAGAATTAATCTAGATAAGATGAAAGCTATGATGAATCAATCAAATCAAGACGAAAAACTTGAACAGAATGAACAATTAGCAAATTTAAGAGCAGATACTTCTATTCAAAAAACAATTTTAAGCAAAACTATCCCAAATGCTAAGGATATGATGCCAAATATAAAAATAATGCGTGGAGGCAATTATTAATATGAGAAAAAAAATGACAAAATCAGAAAAAAAGGTTAAAAAGGTGATGAGGGAATTCAAAAAAGGTGAATTACCTATAGGTAAGTCAAAGAAAAAAGTTAAATCGCGTAAACAAGCTATTGCGATTGCTTTATCCGAGGCTGGAAAATCAAAAACAAGGAGATAAGATGAAAAAGTATAATGATATTTGTGGAAAAATTGTAGATATTCCATCAGAAGACAAAATGAATATTGAAATTGACCCAAGATCAAAAACAACTGCTGATAGATCATATAATGCAATCGCAGTTCCTGAAGAAGTTGAAGTAAGAGGAACTAAAAGAATGCTAAAAGAGAAATCTAAAAAAGCTAAGTGGATCTAACACCATGTTTCCGTGGAGTCTCATAGGCACTGCGCTTAAAACAGGTGCTGAAATTTATCAGAACAAGAAAAAATCTGAGATCATAATGTCAGAGGCACAAATCGTGCATGCTGAAAAGATGAAACGCGGAGAGATCGAGTACAGTGGACAGATTGCTCAAAATCAAAAAGGCGACTGGAAGGACGAATTCGTACTTTTAGTATTGACATCCCCTCTGGCTATTTTATTTTATTCCGTATTTGCTGAAGACGAAGAGATACAAGCTAAACTAGATTTATATTTTCAAAAGCTTCAGGAAATGCCCTGGTGGATAGTTTCACTTTGGGTAAGTGTTGTTGCGGCGATTTATGGAATCAAAGCAACAGATTTAATTAAAACTAATGGGAGTAAAAAATAATGAATAAAAAAGCAAGAGGAGCAAATTCATGAGAAACTATTATAATAAAGGTGGGCCAACTTTAACTAAAGCACAAAAGACTTTACCTGCTGCGTTAAAGAAAAAAATTATGGCTTCTAAAATGAAGAAAAAAGAAAAGTCACCAATTGCTAAATTGGTAAGAGAAGCATAATGGCAAATAGAAGATACAATACACAAGTAGCTAATGATAGAGCATGTATGTCTAAAGGTGAATCAACTTCTAAATATCATACTACTAAAGAAGGTAAAAAAGCTAAAAAAGGTTTATGGTATAATATTGCTATGAAAAGAAAACGTGGTGAGAAGATGAGAAAAAAAGGTGAGAAAGGTGCACCTACAGAAGTTGCTATTAAAAAATCACAATCATAAAAATGAGAAGATATTTTCAAAAAGGATCACCTGAAATTTTTGATCAATTGGAACAAAATGTTCCTTATCCAAAAGCACATAAAAATGGTGTACTTAGTGCATCGTATCCAAGAGAAAAATTAGCTAGAGGAAGTAAATCTCCTGCATGGCAAAGAAAAGAAGGCAAGTCTGCATCCGGAGGCCTGAACCGAAAAGGCGTTGCATCTTATAGAGCAGCGAATCCGGGATCAAAATTAAAAACAGCAGTTACTACTAAACCATCAAAATTAAAAGCAGGTTCTAAAGCTGCAAAACGTAGAAAGAGTTTTTGTGCGAGAATGTCCGGAATGAAGAAAAGATTGACTTCAGCTAAGACTGCAAGAGACCCTAATTCAAGAATCAATAAGTCACTTAGAAAGTGGAATTGCTAATGTTCGATAAATTTATGTACAAAGTTTTAGGAAAACTTGACTTTCTATTTGATAACATTATACCTAGTACATATGAGAGACTCAAAAAAATTAGAATCTTTTCTAGAAGAAAAAAAACTAAAAGATAAACAATTAGATTTGCTTCGAAACCTTAAAACGGAAGTAGAAACAGGTGCTAATGGTACACAAAAATACGTAATTAAGAAAGGTATAAATAAAGGTAAAATAGCTGATGTTAAATGAAGAACTAACTATATTAAATAAAGTACAAAAACATTTAAAAGAATCTTATCAAAATATTGGAGATGCCATGATTGCTGGTGGTATTGACAATATGGAAAAATACAAGTATATGATGGGACAGGCACATGCCTATTTAAGAATATCACAGGAAATCTCTAACCTGCTAGAACCTAAGGAGCGAAAAAATGATATTGAAAGACCAGAAAACGTCGTCGACTTTGGAAGTCCCAAAAGTTAAATCGGCACTATTAGATAAGTACGAAGATGAACATCAAAAAGAAGTTGATGGTTATGAACGTATAAAGACAAAAGAATCAGATAAATTACCTAAACCAACTGGATGGAGATTAGTTGTACTTCCTTTTAAAATGAAGGAACGAACTAAAGGTGGATTAATTCTAGGACAAGATACTTTAGAAAGACAACAAGTCGGATCGACTTGTGGTTTAGTTCTTGCGATGGGTCCACATTGTTATGACAAAGAAAAATTTCCTGAAGGTCCTTGGTGTAAAAAAGGCGATTGGGTAATTTTTGCAAGATATGCTGGATCAAGAATTCAGATAGATGGTGGGGAAGTAAGAATGCTAAATGATGATGAAGTTTTAGCAACCATCGATAACCCCGAAGATATAGTTCATCAATTTTAACATAGTAACACTAGGAGGAAAACTATGCCTGATATAGAAGAAAATAAAACTGTCGATATCGATACATCTGGTCCAGGTGCTGAAGTTGAATTAGAAAATCAACAAGAAGAAAACACTTCCCCAGAAATAGAAACTGAAGATACAGAACAGGAAAAAGTTGAAGTTGTAGAAACTAAAACTGAAGAAGAACCTGTTGAAAAAAAAGAAGATGAGCTAAAAGAATATTCTGATAGCGTTCAGAAAAGAATAGCCAAGCTTACTAAAAAATGGCGAGAGGCTGAGAGACAAAAAGATGAAGCTCTAACTTATGCTCAAAAAGTTATGGAGGATAAGAAAAGAGTAGATGAAAAAATCTCGAAGCTAGAACCAGGATTCATGAGGTCTACTGAAGAATCTATTAAATCTGGATTAGAATCTGCTAAAGCTCAATTGAGTAAAGCTAGAGAAGCCGGAGATATTGAAGCTGAAGTAGCTGCTCAAACTCAAATTTCTGAATTGGCTTATAAACAAGCTAGATTTTTAGAGACTAAAGCTTCTCAAGAAGAGATTGCTAAATCTAGAGAAACAGAAGTTAAAACACCTGAAATCAATTTAAATAGACAAACAGCGGCACAAGGAACACCGGATCCTAAAGCTGAATCATGGGCTGAAAAGAATTCATGGTTTGGACAAGATACGGCAATGACTTATACTGCTTTTGATCTACATAAAAAATTGACCGAACAGGAAGGTTTTGACCCTTCAAGTGACGAATATTATGTTGAAATTGATAAAAGAATAAGACTTGAATTTCCGCATAAATTTGCTACAACTGAGGTTAAGGAAACGATCAAGCCTGTACAAACTGTTGCTTCGGCAAAAAGAAGTACAAAATCTGGTCGCAGAACTGTGAGGCTCACACCATCACAAGTAGCAATAGCTAAAAAATTAGGTGTGCCACTAGAAGAATATGCGAAACAATTAAATATCACGAAGGAGGTATAGCATATGAGTAATGAAGAAAATAACAGAACTTCCCGTGCGAGTCAGACTAGAGAAAAAACATCTCATAAAAAAGTTTGGACTCCACCATCATCTTTAGATGCACCACCTGCGCCTACAGGTTTTCAACATAGGTGGATAAGAGTAGAATCTATGGGATTCCAGGATACTAAAAATTTAGCTGGAAGACTTAGATCAGGATACGAATTAGTGAGAGCTGATGAATATCCAGACACTGATTATCCAATAGTTGAAGATGGCAAATACGCAGGAGTAATCGGAGTTGGTGGCCTTGTGCTGGCAAGGGTACCCGAAGAGATCGCAAAACAACGTACTGACTATTATGTTAAACAAGGTCAAGACAACGTTGAGGCAGTAGATAACGATCTTATGAAGGAACAGCACCCAAGTATGCCGATCAATATTGATCGACAGACACGTGTAACCTTCGGTGGCTCAAAGAAATCTTAAAAAATTCTTAATCCATCAAAGGATAAACTAAACTAAAATGTCTATAAGGAGGACACAACTATGGCAAATACAGACGCCGCTTTCGGATTGAAAGCAATAGGAAAAGTTGGTCAGAATAGAGACAACCAAGGTTTATCCGAATATTCAATTGCTGCAAGTACAGCAGTTATCTATAACAGTGACCCAGTTGCATTAGATGCAGATGGTGAACTTGTTAGAGGTACAGCTGGTGCAACCAATTATTTATTAGGTAGCCTTAATGGTGTCTATTATACTGACGCATCATCAAGCAAACCGACATGGGCTAATCACTTAGCTGCATCTAACACTGCGACAGACATTGTTGGATTCGTAAGTGACGACCCTTATGAAAGGTTTGAAATACAATCAGCAGGAACAGTTGCCCAAACAAATATTGGTAATTGCGCTGCAGTTGTATTAGGAGCTGGAGTAGCACCTAACTGGGTTTCTAAAGCAGAAATCAATGGGACTATGGCTAATACAGCATCACAATTAAAAATTCTTGGATTAGCTAAGGATGAAGGAAATGAATTTGGAGCAAACGCAAACGTTGTTGTAATCATTTCTCAACATCAGTTAAAACAAGAAGCCGGAATATAATAAATAGAGGAGAATAACTATGGCAATAAGTAGAGGACAACTAGTTAAAGAACTAGAACCAGGTTTGAATGCTCTATTCGGCTTGGAATATAAACGTTATGAGAATCAGCATGCTGAAATCTACACTAGCGAATCTTCAGACAGAGCGTTTGAAGAAGAAGTTATGTTATCAGGTTTTGCGAATGCTCAGGTTAAACCCGAAGGATCAGGTGTAACTTTTGACAATGCTCAAGAGACTTACACTGCAAGATATACACACGAAACTGTGGCTCTTGCTTTCGCAATAACTGAAGAAGCAATCGAAGACAACTTGTATGACAGACTTGCTAGTAGATATACTAAAGCATTAGCTAGATCTATGGCGAACACAAAACAAGTAAAAGCTGTTAATCCATTAATTAATGGATTCGGTACATTCACTTCTGGTGATGGTTCTGCATTATTTGCAACTAACCACCCAACAGTTAGTGGAACTGTATCAAACACTTTAGCTGTACCAGCTGACTTGAATGAAACTTCACTAGAGCAATCTTTAATCGATATTGCTGCAATGACAGACGAAAGAGGTCTAAAAATTGCTGCAAGAGGTGTTAAAATGATTGTTCCACCTGAACTTCAATTCACAGCTGAGAGATTGATGAAATCTCAAGGTAGAGTCGGAACAGCTGATAATGATATCAATGCAATCGTTTCTATGGGAATGGTTCCTCAAGGTTATAGAGTGAACAATTTCTTAACAGATCCAGATGCATTCTACATTATCACAGACGTGCCTAACGGTATGAAGTACTTTGATAGATCACCTATCAAAACTTCTATGGAAGGTGACTTCGATACTGGTAACGTAAGATACAAAGCTAGAGAAAGATACTCTTTTGGAGTTTCTGACTTTAGAGGTATTTTTGCATCACCAGGTGCATAATAATTAGAAATTTTGAGGCGGGACACAATCCCGCCTCATTTTTAATATAGAAAGAAAAAACGATGAATAAATATATTATAAAAATATTTACAAAAAAACTTCAAACTGAATTTGAAATTGAAAGTGATAAAGAAATAAATAATGCGGACGAGCTAAATAAACCCATTATTGACTTCTTGGGAAAATCTGATATAAAATGGGAACAAAATGATTTACAGTACCACGGTGCTGGAAGTGATTTTTATATAACCTATGAGGAGGTTAAACATGGCTCAGGACAACATGGTACTGTTCGCGAAGAAACTGAAACTCGAATCTAGATGGAACGAGTTGTTTCTTGAAAATAAAGGACAGATAACACCCGAAATGTCTGTTTTAGGTGATGAGATCAAAAGAGTAATTAGATCCATTATTCGAGAACAAGAAGCTCAAGTTCATACCAATGAAAAAGATTACGAAGTACATCTTTTCGCTGGTTAATTAAACTTGATAAATCGCTGTAAATAGAGTTTTTCCATAGGGATTTCTTGCACTTTTTTATAATTTCATATATAAATTAAACACTATACATAAATTAAATTAAATGTAGACGCGTATAGTCGACGACCTAGAGACTACATTTAAAAAACTAGGAGAAAAATAAAATGGCAAACACAACTTTTTCAGGTCCAGTAAAATCAGATAATGGTTTCATTGCACCTTCATATACTTTAGTAGAAGCAGCGGCGATCAGTTCACCAGCAACTGGTTTAGTTATCTACGTTTCAGATGCAACGGGTTCAGGAGTTACTGGATCACTTTGTTTCTACAACGGATCTGACTTTATCGACGTTACTACTGGTATAGCAGTAGCATAAATAATTATAGAGCTCCTTCGGGAGCTCTTAAAACTTAGGAGTTTAAAATATGAAATCAGATGTAAAAGCAGTTAGAGTTACAGGCCCAGGTTCTGTATTCGCTGGAAGAACAAGATTAAGAGGAATTATTCTTGCTAATAGTACAGCTGGTGCTGGTACAATAACTTTACAAGATGGAAATGCTGTTACACAATTCGTAGGAGATTGTCCAACTGGAGATGTATTCTCTTTCAATATTCCTGAAGATGGAATTTTATTTGAAAATGGAATGACAGTTTCTGCATATTCAGGTTTGACAGCGGCTACAATATTATTAGACAAGTAGGAGGTCTAAATGGCTAATACTACTTCGGGTACAACTACATTCGAGAAAGGTTTTTCTATATCAGATATTATAGAAGAAGCTTATGAAAGAATCGGAATACAAGGTGTATCAGGTTATCAATTAAAAGGTGCAAGACGTTCTTTAAACATAATGTTTCAAGAATGGGGTAATAGAGGTTTGCATTATTGGGAAGTAGGAAATAATTCAATTACATTAGTAGATGGTCAATCAGTTTATACTATGTATAGATCAACTTCTGATGGCACTTCAAATGCAACAGCTATTTATGGTGTAGATGATATTTTAGAAGCTTCTTATAGAAATGCTTCAAGTGTAGATACACCTCTTACAAAAATTAACAGATCAACTTATCAAGCATTTTCAAATAAAACTTCTGAAGGTCAACCTACTCAATACTTTGTACAAAGATTTATAGATAGAGTAACTATTACTTTATATTTAACACCTGGTTCTTCTGAAGCCGGAAACTTTATTAATTACTACTATGTAAAAAGGATTCAGGATTCAGGAGCTTATACAAATGATGCAGATGTTCCATATAGATTCGTACCTTGTATGGTATCTGGATTAGCATATTATTTATCAATTAAATTTGCTCCAGAAAGAGCACAAATGTTAAAAATGTTATATGAAGATGAATTGAATAGAGCTTTAACTGAAGATGGTTCTTCATCAAGTTCTTTTATAACTCCAAAAACTTATTATCCAAATGTCTAAATTATCTAGAGGAAAATATGCACAAGCAATATCAGATCGATCTGGAATGGCGTTTCCTTATAATGAAATGGTTAAAGAATGGAATGGTTCCCTGGTGCATGTTTCCGAATTCGAGGCTAAACAGCCACAGTTAGAACCAACAAGATTTACCGGTGATCCACAAGGATTGATGAATGCAAGACCGGCAAGAGTAGAACCTGCTACAGAAAATTTATTACCTGGTAATCCATTTAGTTTTACTTTAGGGTCTGCAGTAGTGACTGTTACAGAAACAAATCATGGTAGAAGTAATGGTAGTACCGTTTGTTTTAGAAATGTTGATGGAAGTCCTGGAGGATTAGCATATACAGTGATTGAAAACGCTGCAGGATTTGTTATAACAGTTATTAATACTAATAGTTATAGTTTTAATTGTGGAAGCAATGCAACTGTAACGGAAAAATCAGGAGGAATGTCTGCGACAGCTGGTCCAGTTACATTAACACCATAATGGCATATACTTTAACAAATTTACAAGATGATATTAGAAACTACACTGAAGTAGATAGTTCAGTTTTAAACACTGGTATTTTAAATACAATTATTAAAAACTCTGAGAATAGAATTTATAGAGACGCTGATTCTGATGATAACAGATTTTATGCTACATCAAATCTACAAGCTGGAAATAGATATGTTACTATTCCATCTGATTTAAGATTTATTAGATATGCACAATTAACTGATGCATCAGGTAATCAAGTATTTTTAGAAAAAAGAGATACATCATTTATGGCTGAATATTATAATACACCTGGAACTCAATCAGGACTTCCTAAGTATTATGGTAATTGGGACGCTAATTATTGGGTAGTATCACCTACTCCAGATAGCACTTATTTAATTACATTAGCTTATACTAAGCAACCTACTAGCTTAACAGATTCTTCTGTTAGTGCTTCAGGAACTTATCTATCAAACAAATATCAGGATTTACTTTTGTATGGATGTCTGGTAGAAGCATATGGATACTTGAAAGGTCCTGCAGATATGTTACAATACTATGAAGGATCTTTTCAAAGAGCTTTACAATCGTACGCGATCGAACAACAAGGTCGTAGACGCCGGGATGAATGGCAAGATGGGGCCATTCGTACTCCACTTAAATCTGAATCACCATCAAAATACTAAGGAGATAAAACATGGCAAATATAGTACCTGACTCTTTTAAAACAGACCTACTTGGTGGAGTGTTTGATTTTGATTCTGGTGGATCAACTTTCAAATTAGCACTTTATACATCATTGGCTGGTTTCAGTACTGCCACAACAGCGTATACAACTACTAACGAAGTTCTTTCGGCTGGTACAAACTATACTGCAGGTGGTAATACTTTAACTAATAATGGTGTAGCAATATCAAGTAACATTGCATATGTTGACTTTGCAGATTTAACTTTTTCATCTGTAACTTTAACAGCAGTAGGCGCTCTGATTTATAAAGGAACTTCTAATGAAGCAGTATTAGTTTTAGATTTCGGCGGATCAAAAACTGCAACGAACGGTGACTTCGTTATTCAGTTTCCAACTGCTGATTCATCTAATGCAATCATTAGACTTGGCGACGCGTAATAATTTGGAGTAATTAAATGGCGTTAGTAGTAAATGATAGAGTAAAAGAAACTAGTGTAACTACTGGTACGGGTTCGTTCACTTTGGACGGAGCTGTTTCAGGCTTTGAAACTTTTTCATCTGCAATTGGAAATACAAATACAACGTATTATGCAATTGTTGTACAAGGTGGATCAGATTTTGAAGTAGGAATTGGAACAGTTGGTGCTGGTACTTTATCCAGAGATACTGTACTTTCATCTTCTAACAGTGATGCATTAGTAAATTTTTCTTCAGGTACAACAAAAGACGTATTCTGTACATTACCAGCTAGTAAAGCGGTATATAAGAATGCATCAGATGTAATA
>Ga0181599_1003964_pt1 | contig 12149 bp, 10 predicted proteins | sample 041ome_3_FD_148658 | JGI IMG/M metagenome (GOLD analysis project Ga0181599, IMG submission 148658) | Coastal salt marsh microbial communities from the Groves Creek Marsh, Skidaway Island, Georgia - 041405US metaG (spades assembly) | ecosystem: Environmental > Aquatic > Marine > Intertidal zone >...
AGGAGTCGTTGCAAAAACGAGTACTTTCGAGTCGTATTCTTGCGAAAAAGTATTCTTCTGTTTCTTCTTCTTCTTCTCCTCGGAATGTTGTTCTCAGTAGTAGTATTCGTGTGAGTATTGGTTGTTACATCGGATGTCATCATTTTTTTCTTTCCCTTCTCTCTTTATTATCAAGTGTTTCGTCGTGCGTCCTTTTCTCTCGTTTCTCTGATGATGCGTGATATTTTTTGTCCTCTCTTTTTTTTTTGAGATGCGGCTGATGAGAATTTTTTCTGCTGCCGAAGAGAAAGAGACGAAAAGAGAAAAAAAAGAGGAAGGAATTTTGATGGTGCATTTTTCTCTAAAAAAAGCCAACTGATGGAGAGAGTCTGTTGTTGATGATGATGATGATTTTGATGCGATTAAATAATCGATGACGACGCGACGAAAACAGAATGAGTGGTGGTGATATCATCATTCGGGATGATCGTCGTCGGCAGCTCTTGTTTTTGGTTTTGTTCTTATTTTTTTTCTCGAGAAACGTGAGAAAAGTTTTAATCTCGTTGGAAGAAAAGGAGGACGAGTCTTTGTCAACATCATCGAATGATGCAAAAGTGGTGCCGATGGTGATAAAAAAGCTCGAACGGTTGAACCACGGACCGATGAAAACGCTCGACCCGTTCTTGTTTTTAGTGTACCATAAAGATTTTTACCCTCCCGGGGACGAGGAGATGGGTTTAAAGGGCGATGCGAGAGGTTCGGGATCAGATTTTGTACCAGATATCCCGTATCGATTTTACCACGGACATCGCATACCGGGCTTCCCGAGGCATCCTCACCGAGGGTTTGAAACGATTACCGCGACTTTGGATGGCATCATCGACCACACGGATTCTATTGGCGACGCGGGGAGGTATGGAAAAGGTGATTTGCAATGGATGACGGCGGGGTCTGGGATTCAGCACGCGGAGATGTTTCCGCTCGTCAACGCGGACGAAGAGAACCCGTTACGATTCTTTCAAATCTGGTTAAATTTACCGAGTTGGAAGAAAATGAGCGAACCAGAGTTCGTCATGCACTGGAAAGATGACGTGAAGAAGATAAGGAAAAAAGGAAAAGAGTACGAGATTGTCGTGTGGGTCGGGCAATTTGGCGACGTTAAAGTGAACTCAAATTTGAGCGCGACGCCTAAGAATTCGTGGGCAAGCGACGAGGCGAACGACGTCGGCGTGTTTTACGTTGAAATGTACGCAGAGAAGAGCCGAGAAGAAGTTCGAGTTCCTAAAGCGAGAATTGAATCAGAAGCAAACAGGTATTTATATTTCGTCGAAGGCGAGGAAATGATGATTAACGGACGCGAGAAGATTCAAAAAAGAACGGGGTGCGAACTCGACGCGTCGCAATCGTTCACCGTAAAGTGTACGAAACTGAGTCAAAGTCAAGAAAGTATTAGAGATAGCGATAGGAGTAGGAGCAGTAGCAGCAGCGGCAAGAATAAATGCGCGTTTTTAATCCTTCAAGGACGACCGATAGGAGAGCCTATTCGGTCCTCCGGCCCGATGGTCATGAACACGAACGAAGAGCTGCGCAAAGCGTTTCAAGATTTCGATCGCACGCAGTTTGGAGGGTGGCCGTGGAAATCAAACGACGTCGTGTTTCCGAGAGCAAAGGAAAGATTCATGAGCGTTGGAGGGAAAGAAATTTTCGCGCCGAAATCAAAGCGATGATGTAATAATACTAAAAGTAGTAACTTTTGATGAAATCGAATCAAAAGCATCTAGAGTTCCTCATTTTTTTTATCCCTTCTTTGCGGCCAAAATTATACACAGAGTAAGTCACGCATAATATGCTGCGAGAAGACAGAAGAGAAGGACGATAAAAACGAGAACAACGACCTGAAGACGATGAGATATTCACGATGATGACGATGACTTTACTCGAGGAGCAGTAGTCATGGGACTGGGATACCCACTCTCTCCGAAATCGAGAACGAGCGACATTCTCGATTCGTTTTGGCTCTGGGTGGAAACGTTAGGCACCGTCGTCCAACCGAACGCGAACAGGAGACAGAGTCGAAAAATCGGCCGGAGAATTCTCCTGTTCATTTTTCTGTTGAACATGTTCATTTTCACGAGCAACGTGTTTTGGCTGAGGAGAGATTTGATGAAGGAAGAGGACGAGTCTTTGACAAAGTTGAGTTTAGAACGCGCCAGGAAGTTGGCGTTTAGTAGTAGTAGTAGTGGCACTCTTAACGACGAATCCATTCAAAAGCGAGCGCAACGAGCGATATACGAACGACGAGAAGGTATTTACGATCCCGCGAAACAAACGCAACAACAACGCGCAATCATTTCGGTGCGTTCGTTCGACATCGACCCGATTTCCGGCGAGTTCGTGCCGAAGAAAGAGATTCGGAAACAACCGGATAAATATTTCGTGACGCATCCGGTGTTGGTGTCGGGGGTGTGTTCGAAGACGCTACCGAGCGTGAGAGAGTTGGTCGGGAGTTTACACTTTTGGCACCCGGAAGTAGTCGTTTGGTTGTACGAAGTTGGGCCGTTGTTAGAGAGCGAGAAGGACGAAGTCGCACATTGGAGAAACGTGTACGCGAAGAGAGGCGTGGACGCGTTGCAATACGCGCTTTTAGACGAGAGGTTGGATTTAGGATCTGGGGCGTTGGGGAAAGTGCAGCGAGAAGTGCGAACGAGAACGCGACAGGGCGTTTTTGAGAGCGGAACGTTACCGACCTTCGCTTTGGCGGAGATTGAGCGGTTGATGTTGACGCAAACCTTCGAGGACGAACCAGACTTCGAGGAAGAGGTGGACGAAAACGGGTTCCCCATCAACGGCGGCGAAAAAGATAAAGTGAGAACGAGAAGCTCGGTTTTAAAACGGAACGTTGGGGAAATCGATATATTACCAAGTTTAATATGGCACGCGGTAAATAAGAACGGAAACGCGTTGTTCGTGCATCACAACGCGCACGCGAGAGGGTGGATCGACAACGTTTTGAAGGCGCTGAGCAGAGATAAGCGTTTTTTCGTTCAGGAAGAAACAACCAGAGGAGGGTGTAATCCAAACGTGCAGGGATATTTTCGTTTCAACAACGCGACGGAGGAGATTTTGAAAATGCACGTGCAGTGTTCTTTAGGCGGCGCGTGTCCGAGAGCGAATACTTTAGTCGGGGAAGAGAAATCCGCGTTGAGCCCGGGCGAGGTGCCCGAGTTCCACAATTGGTTCGGCACGAGACCGGATTTACACGGGTTCATCTGTATCGATTCCAAAGCGTCTAAAATATCCACGGTGGAAAGTTTAAAACAACTCGCGGATGAAGGCGACGAGGTTGCAAAAATTATGCTCAAAGAACAGTACCACTGCAGAGTTCGTCACAAGAGAGAGCCGCCGGAAATCGTCTTCGAAACGAAAGTGAGAGAACAGTCGTTCGGTAACGACATGGCGAGGGATACATTCAAAGCCGTGCACGTCGTTTTAGGTGTCCCGAGTTCGACTTTGAACACGAAATTAGTCAACTCCGACGCGTTACCATTGGTAAACGTCTTACTGCCATCGATACTAGGAACGATCGATAAGAGTGGCAAACGAACGAGGTACACGTTGCTGGTTGGATTCGAGCAGGGCGATATCGTCTACGATTCTGCGCCGAAAATGAAGCGTTTGCAAAAACGAATGCAAGTCTTGATTGGAGATTACCCGGTGACTATAAAAGTCGTGCGCTTTCACGTGTCCCTTTCGACGACGTACGTATGGAACGGTCTTTTCGATCGAGCGATTGACGTCGAGAAGTGCGATTATTTCATGACGGTGCACGACGACTCGGAATTTTACCCTTCGCAAGGACAATATTGGGCGGATATTTTGATAAACTCGTTGTTGAATAACAACTTGGCGAAGAATTTCGGCGTGGCGAGTCCCGAGGACGTGAGAGACGCGAGGAAAATCACGCACGCGTTCGTGCACAGGACGCACCGAGACGTCTTTGGCGCTTTATACCCGGAGCAACTTTCAAACGAAGAGCACGCGATTTGGATTTCCCGCGTGTACGGATACAAAAACACTTTCTTACATCCAGAAGTGCAAGTGTATAACTCTGGACGGTTTTCCGGTCGATCGCTGAAATGCGTAACGAGAGAGGAAATTGTAAATCACGAGGTGTACATGTCCGCAGACTTGGTCAAAACGTGGGCGATGGAAAATTTAGGTGCGTATTCGGAGCATCTTCACAACGACTTGGAAGGTATCGGCGCGTCGTCGATTGTTGGAAATGGTTAAGAAATATAGAGAGGAAATATAGGGAGGAAAGATAGCGGTAGCTTTAGTAGTAGCAACGTGTAGTATTAAAACAAGCAAGAGTATTTTAAAAGAAAGGAAATATGCCACGCGTCACGTATCGTCCCAATAGGTATTCGTGTTCCACGACTTTCTCTTCGTGTTGTAACACTCGTGCACGTAGCGGAATTCAATTTCGTAAAGTCGCTTTTCTCGCCCTTTCTCAGCAAATGTCGCTAAAGTACCAATGAACACAGTGATGAAACCAAAACCGATGAATACATACGGGTACCAAAAAGCAACCGAGCCTTCTTGATGGTTGGGGACGTAGTCTCCCAACCCGACGGATGTTATCGAAACCACCGCAAAATACGCGGCTTCGAGATAGTCCCAGTCCTGCAAAACCTTGAAGTAAAACATACCAACAACGACTGAAAGGACAGAAAATAGCAAGCAATGCATTAACTGAACACCCGTCGATGTTAAACTCGCTTTGCTTCTGATGACTTCCAACAATAAACGAATTTCTTCCAAGTTCAAAACAGATTCTTGTTCTCGTTCCTCTTCTTCGGCGGATACTTCTTCTTCGGTCGATACGTTCGCGCGGTCGTTAATTCTCAGCCCCAGTCCTTGACACGTCTCGACAAACTGTTGTTTGCTTACAAACACCTCTCCTTTGTGTAGTTCGTCTGATGTGTAAATTTGATTCGTTCGAATGAAAACCTCCGTCATCGGCCAAAACGCCTCTCCGATTAGATGGTGCTGCAAGACATTAAAATATTCCTCGAGAGTACACTTTTGCGGTATCGTTATATCAATCGGCAACTTCTTTTTCATCCTCTTTAACAAATACTTGTGTAATAAGTTCATGCTGTCTATGATTGGTTCAGCTATGGTGACTATTGTAATCAACGATACGGCGAGAACTGGTATGGTCGTAATTAGCACGACCAATCGCCCTTCTTTTGTGCTTGGCGCGACGTTCCCATAGCCGATTGTTGTAAACACCGTCACGACAAAAAAGAACGCGCCTTTGAAGTTCCAATGTTGAAGCTCCATCAGTTTTTTCTTCTCCTCCAAGTCTTCGCGATAGTGTATGTATATCTCCGCTATGGGGAAGTAATACTGCTGAGTATTTGTCGTCGTAGCTATTGAACACGCGTTCAACGGCAACTCTTCAATCACTCCGCTCGCTTCCGGAGCGTTTACATTTAAACACGATTGATTGAACAATAACGACGAAGTGATGCTGGTGCTACTATTCTCCTCGATTATTCTGCACGATTCTACGGTCTCTATTGAAGGCAACATCAATTCATTTCCACCATCTTCGCACGGCAACGACGACGATGAAGAAAAGAGCTTCTCCATTGCCTCTTTTGCTCTCTCGTAATCCTCCTTAGCTTCCTCTCTCCTCTTTGCCTCTTCCTCTCGTTCTACATACACCAAGGTTTGCGCTAACATCGCGCACAGAGTGAGCAAAATCGAAAGCGACACCACAATCTTAGATATCGTCGCTCGTATCGACGTTTTCTTCTTGTTCGCATACCACGTGCTTTGTCTTCTTCTTCTTCTACTCTCCTTCCCCGTATTTTTTTTTTCTTCTTCTTGAATTTCCGCGAATTCCTGAGTTGTTGTTGAAAATCGTCCTCGTCGTTCCGCGCAAAATCCGTTCTCGCTCACTTCTTCTTCTTCTTCTTCATCATCGTACTCTTCTTCTTCCTCGCGTTGGTCGTCGCCGAAGAACACGCGCCGCGCGAACTCGCCCGTTCTCTTCAGCATATTATTTTTTTGACTTTATATCGCATGTGATTTGCAATATTTTTTAATTAAAACGCTTCAACAGTTCAAGGCTTTGACACACACAAAAAACAAAAAGATAAAGATACCGCATCGGTCGTCATCATTTCATCATCATGTACGCGCAAAAATCACCACCATGCGCGCGTTGTTGTTCTTTCATCAGAGCGACGAACATCAAGAACAACCGTAAGAACCACTACCGACGATTATCCTCCTCCTCTGTCTCCTCCTCCTCCAGCAAGACGACGAGAAGAGAAGAAGAAAAATTAGATATCACGATGATGACGACAAAACGAACACGAAGAGAACAGCTTTTGAACGCGACAGCGCTCGGGGTTTTGCTCTCTTTTCAAGGAGGACTTTTAGTATCACCACCACCAGCGCAGGCGGTGATGGGATCTATCGCCGGGAGAGTGCCAGGTTTCGGGAAAATAGAGGAAGACGGATCGATGACATATACCAGACCCGAGGCGAAGTCTGGCGGGCACGGCATCGGGTGGACAGAAATCACGCCGTATTCGGTAAAACTTCGGGAAGGGTGGGAAGAAGTTGCGGTGAGCATTGCGGATCCGGGAGGAACGGAAATTGATACGAGATTTAAAAGCGAAAGCGAAGGCGACGTGAAGATTGTCTTGGCGCCGGTGCTTCGTTTCGCCAACGTCGAGGACGGCGAGAACCCGACGATTGAAGAGCTGGTGCCGATTACAAACTTCATTTTAGGTTTTGCACCGGAAGTGTTGGGACAACCAGTGAACGAAGAACAGATTAAATCGATGGAGAAAGATACCAGGAATGGATTGACGCATTATAACTACGAGATTTCGAACGAAGCGCACTGGTTGATTTCCGCGACGGTGTGGAAAAAACGAGTGTATTTATGTTCCGTGAAAGCGAGCGGCAGACAGTGGCGAACGGCGCAGCCGAAACTGAGAGATACCATAGCCTCTTTCACAGTGTTGAAATAATAACGAGATACCAGTAGTAAATATGATCATCGTACTACTGTATTATTATTGATAAAAAAAATTTAAACGTTCTTTTTGTAATCGCCCATGGTGTGCGCCGTCCAACTAATCAACGTCGCGAAGAACCCGTAATCGAACATCTTCAACAAATTTCTAAACGCAATGGCCACGAACCCTATGTCGTACCACACGATCCTTCCAATCGGTCGCAACATTTCTTTCGGCAACTGGTCCGGAGTCACGGCGAACTTTTGGAAAAACGCCAACGCGTCCAACTTGTGCGCTTTATCGTAAAAGTTGCTCGCCACCGGACTTGGGTGCACGGCGCAGACGTCGATGCCTCTCGATTTCACCTCGCACGCCACGTTGGCAGCAAACGCGGAAATGTACGATTTCGTGGCCCCATACAAAGCTGAAAACGGCGTCGGTTGACACGCCGCCGCGGACGAGGTAAACACGATGCACCCTTTCAACTTCTTCTCCAACATTCTCTTCACGAACACGTGCGTGATTTGCATCGCGCTCGTGCAGTTGCACTCGTGGTTCGTCATCAACAAATCCAATTTCGTTTTATCAAAAAACCCAGTCAACATGAACCCGGCGTTGTTAAACACCACCTGCACGTCGATATCTTTCGTTTTCTCTTCGATTTCTCGCAAATACGACCCATCTCGGAGGCCTAAATTCACCCCGATTTTTCTAAACTCTCGCTCGGGATGTTGTTTTTTAAGCTCCTCGAACGTCTCGTCCAAAATCGTTTCTTTCAGAGAGACTAATACAACGTTCAACCCTTGTTCGGCTAATTCTTTCGCCAAGGATTTACCGATACCAGACGACGCGCCGGTGACTAAAGCCCACTTCGCGCCTTTGTATTTCTTCTTCAAGTTTTGCGTCGGCATGAACGAGACGATGAGTTTAGGAACCCAATACGAAAGATACGTGATGGCACCTAAAAACGCAAACATGATGAGCACGAAAACGTGCACGTCTTCGCTTTGCACGAAAGATTTTACGTTCGAATGCGCGAGGTCAAACACGCTTCGCATCGCGTCCATTTTTAATGTTTTTTGTGTGGGGAGTTGTTGCGCGCCTCCTCGAAAAGAAAAGCCGCCCATTCTTGATTAATAGTAGAGAGTAGAGTCTCTGTGGAGTGTGTGTGTGTTGTTGTGAAAAACTTAATTGTTGTGAAAAAGAAGAAGAGAATTTTATTCGTTGTTTCAAACAAAAAAAACCAAAAAAGAGGACAAAAAAAAAGCAGACAGAAGAGAGATTATTCGTTTTGCAAAATCACTTTGAAAACGATTACAGAGAGGATGATGATGAGGACCACCTCGACGAGGACGATGAGGAGGACTATTACTACTCGTAGTAGTAGTACGAATGAGAAGAGCAGAAGCAGTTCCAGCAGCAGCAGCAGACGACGAATGTTTCGACGAGGAGGAGGAAGAAAAAGAATGAATGACAACAACACTTTAGTATTTGTGTTCGCCGCTGCTGATGCCAATAACGGTATTTTCGATGATGATGATGATGATGATTCTGGTCTTCTTCTCAACGACGACGACGTGAACGCGAAAGAAGAGGACGAACAAATCGCGCGGATTTTAGAGGAGAATGAGAGCGAGGAGGAGAAGAGACACGAAAATGGCAACAAAACGATGATGACGAAAGAACGTTTCCGAGAACTCCTCGAGTCGTACTCTGAGACGAGGAGTAAAAACAACAACAAGACAAAAGGAATAAACGCGATCGATATCGCGGTGTATTTAGTGGAGAAGAAACTGGTAAAATCAGTCGAGGAAGGATTGTTATTGGTGAAAGAGGAAGACGTGGTGACGGCGAGTTTGTTGAGAGTGAAGAACGCGGAGAAGAGGTGGTCGGATGTCATCGCCGCGGACGAGTGGAAGAAAGAGGAGCTTTTAGGAGGACGACGACAACAACAACAACAACACGTAAAAAACGCCAAGTGCGAAACCGGGCAGATTTGCTTCACCGTTCAAGACGCGCGCGAAATGCTCGAGAGATGCAAAGGTCTTGGTGGTTCGCAAGCCGCGAAAGTCATTTTGTGTTGCGAGTGCGTGGATTCCAGTTTACTCAAAACGGACGAGGAGAAACGATTCGCCGAGGACGAGGAAGACGTCGTGGACGTGTTGCAAGACGTGGCCGGGGTTATATTCTTGAAGGACGATCGGTTTGGCGCGGAATTATCGAAGAAAGAGTTTGGGTTGGCGTGCGTGTCCGGTGCGAACGATGATATATATAGCGATGATGGTAACGACGATGGCGAGGGAGGAGGATATTCGATAAAAATTGATAAAAAGTCTCGCAAGTTTGCAAAGTTCACGACGACGACTTTTAGTAGCAGCAATAGCAACAACAACAATAACAACAACAAAAAAGAAAGCACGACGATTTTGCACACCGGAGATTACGTCACCATCGACGGTCAAAACGGCGTCGTCTATCGCGGCGCCGTCGAACTCGTGCCGCCGGTCAAGTCGGAACGAAACAAGCTGTTCTTCGAATGGCTCGCGCAAAAATCCAAATTCTTAAACGCGATTCGGATATTTGCCGAGTGCGATTCTGCGGATGCCATCGACGAGTACGTTGATGAAAATAATAATCGCGACGGAACGAGCGTTGGCGGAGGCGACGCGTCGAACTTTATCGGCGTCGGTTTGGTGAAAGTTGAGAACGTCCTCAAGAAATATCGAGGCGGCGATGCGAGGCAGGCTTTACACATGCTTTTGTGCGCAGAGACGAAAGATGAGAGATACGAAGCGTTGGATATGCTCTCACCGCATTTGCGGTACGATTTTGAGGACATGTTCAAGGCCTCGTTCCAACCTGATCAGAAGAACGAAGAAAATTCGAGGGTGATAGTGCGTTTACTGGACGAACCGCTGCACGCGTTTCTGCCGGATTCGGAAAATTTGAACGATTTAGTGCCATTATTAGCGGTTGATTCCGGTAAGGACGAACGAGACGTCGTAGAAATCATAGAGCAAAACTTGCTGGACGAAGTAAATCCTGATTTTGGATTTCGAGGCTGTCGGGTTGGAGCTCTCTATCCGGAAATCACGAAAGCGCAAGTGCGCGCTCTCCTCGGCGCCGCGTACGGAGTGAAAGAATTCTTCACGTTTGCAGCAGAACCACCGGTTGTGGACATATGCATACCGAACGTCGCCTCGGCGGAGGAATTTGAACACCAGTTGAATTTAATCCGGAACGTTGCGGAAGAATTTTCATTCTTGGAGGAGAAAACCAACTCAAAAATCGCCTACCGCGTAGGCGCCATGCTCGAGACGCCGAGGTCGTGTTTGATTGCGGGCGATTTAGCAAAAATGGGAGCAGAATTTTTAATCGTCGGGTTAGACGAGCTCACAGAAACAACATACGGCGTCAGCGTAGAAGATAGTCACAAATTCTTTCCGCGCTACTTGTACGGTGGCGAAGATATGGACATTAATGGCGACGAATTCGATTTCGATGAAGACGACGACGACGACGACGAAGAGAACGACGTGAAAGATATCGCCAGAGAGGAGCAGGAAGAGGAGGAAAACGCAATCATATGGAAGTTTAATCCCTTCATCGCATGGGACGATAAAGGTGTCGGGCGGCTCGTACAATCAGCTATTAACGAGGCGAGAGAAGTAAATCCGAACATCGACGTCGTCGCGTGCGGTCAGATGTGCGGTCACCGCGGCGCCGATTTCATATACGGAAAGTTCCAAGATTTGAACGTGAATGGCGTTTCGGTCGACCCTAGGTTCATCGCCGTGGCGAGACTTCGCGCGTTGCAGGCGATAATAGCAAAGAATAGGAAGTAGAGACGACGATTAGTTCTAAAGTTATAGGTTTGTCTATTATTAATAACGAAAGGTACCCCAAAACAGCTATTCTCGAAAGCCTCGATTTTGACACATCGTCGTCGTTTAACGATATCTCTTGAGCGAAAGTCTGTTGTTGTTCTTCCACTGGGCGTGCTTGGACGATCTGTTTTTCGTGTAGTTGTGGCCCTTGCCGTGTAAACCTCTGTGCTTTCTCCCCGCCGAAGTCAAGCCTCTCATCGCTCTGCCCTTGTGCGTCGGCGCGCAGATCCAGTTGATTCTCGGATCAGATCTAATAGCCTTGTGCATCGGGTCAACCATGATGACTTCATAGTACTTGTACACGGAATCTTGGTTCAACCAATACGAGTTTAAGACTCTCAACGCGCCGCATCTTCTCGCCGCTCTCTCCTCCGCGACAGACTTCAAGTTTCTCGCAAACTTCAACTTTGTGATGCCGCAGTGCACCGGCTTCCCATTGACGATACCCTTGCGCACCGGACGCTTACGGCCACCTCTTCTCACGCGCGCTCTGTAAATCACGAAGCCTTGCTTAGCCTTGTACCCCAATCTTCTCGCCTTGTCCGGTCTCGTCGGTCGAGTCACGCGGCAGATGGACGGAAGCTGACGGTATTCCCAAACGCGAATGCGTTGCAAAAATCGCAACACGTCGGATTGTTTCTTCTTCCAGAGTTCTTCCACGTATTTGTAAGCCTGCGTATTAAATCGCGAAAGAAGAGAGTTTAAAGAGAGAAATTATGGTCAGTTCGTGTCGCGAGAAACTTCGCATCGATGCTCGCGAGAACGAAGACGCGTCGTAGAAAATGTGTTTTCCCGTCGTCTCGCCCTAAAGAAAAAATCCACAAATGGAAACGCGCAACAAAGTCATCGCGCGAAGGTACCATCGCATCGAAACCTTCGAATTCGTCTGAAAGGATATCGTTTGTGTGCGAATAAGAGAGAATTAGATACATAATATACTCACCCCCATGTTGTGTGTGTTTTCTGTTTTGTGTCGTTGTGCGGGAATTTCTACTTTCAATGCGTGAAACACTGGGTCTTTCGCTTCTCACTCGAGAGTGTTTAGTGTTTTTTTCTTTTTTGCGCTCTCGTCGTCTGCTCGTTAGAAAGAAAAACTTTACACAAAACAACAACGACACAAAAGTAAAATCATCTTTAAACTGCGGCGTGTTATTAATAAAAACAACTAAAGAAGTAAGGTAAGAAGAGAGAGAGAGAGAGTGGTGCTTTCATCGTCGCGTCTCTCGGGGTTTCTTTTTGT
>Ga0181599_1003979_pt1 | contig 12117 bp, 10 predicted proteins | sample 041ome_3_FD_148658 | JGI IMG/M metagenome (GOLD analysis project Ga0181599, IMG submission 148658) | Coastal salt marsh microbial communities from the Groves Creek Marsh, Skidaway Island, Georgia - 041405US metaG (spades assembly) | ecosystem: Environmental > Aquatic > Marine > Intertidal zone >...
ACCCTTTCCATCACCATCGCCCGCATCATCATCATCATCATCATCATCATCATCGCCCGCACCGCGCCACCAGTACCCAGCGACGACGACCACGCTCACGCACGCCGCCACCGCACACGCCGCCATCACCGCGCGCCGACGACGCGTCGACGCCATCGACGCCATCGACGCCATCGACGCCGTCGCCATCCGTCGCCGTCGCCGTCCCTCGCGTCGCGCACTCGCGTCTAAATCGACGGTTGCTTTTTTTTGTACATTTTATGAGCGGCATTTGCGAGCGCGCGTGGCGCGGGGCGCGTACGCGGAGCACCATAGCGACGCACGCGGACGGTGCGCCGGCATCGCACGCGGCGTCTGCGCCCGGTGCGCCGGCGGCGTCTGTGGCGTCGACGCGCACGGAGCTCGAGGCGCATAATTTAGTGTTGCTCACCGCGCCGATGATGCACGCGCGCGCACACGCGCGGCGGTTGACTAAACTCACTGGCGCGTCGGCGGTGATATTTATCATTGTCCTCATGTATGATACGGCGATGATGACGCGCGAAGGCGCGAGTGGGGTGAGTGCGGGGGCGCGCGGAGCTCGGATGGGCGCGTTTGCGTCGATCGTCGCGTGCGCGGCGTGCGCGGCGTACGCTCGGACGCTAGATCGGCGCATAGGTGGGAAATTTAGTACGATTCCGATGAATAGACATGGAGCGTCGGCGTCGGCGTCGGCTTCGACGTCGGCGACGCGGGCGTGGAACGGGAGCGCGTGGGTGGAGGATGCGCGGCGCGGGCGACCGCCGAGCGCGGAGCATTGGATGGGAGCCACGCCCGCGCGCGCGGCGAGTGATACAAGCGGCGGGGTGAGTGGCGGTCGCGGCGGCGGCGACGATGTGATTGCGGGCGTCGGTAGCTTTGGGTACGGTGGGTACCAGGATGAGGTGAAATTAGAAGACGCGCGCGCGCGGGCCGAACGCGAACGCGTCGAGCAAGAAAAATGGGCGCGTTGGGAAGCCGAAGACGAAGAGCGCGAGCAGCGACGGGCAGAAAAGAAGGCTGAAAAGAAAGCAGAAAAGCGCGCGGAAAAGGAAAAGTCGCGCGCCAAGCGCTGGAACAAATACGATGACGCATGGGTAGCGCTCGAAGCGTCGTCTTTGTCATCCGCGCCGCTCGCGTACGACGACGTCCCTTGGCCACCCAAAATGAACGAGCTCCTCGAACGCGAAGCCGGCGGCGCTGACGCGTCCGATCGCGACTGGAAGCTCGCGTATCACCGTTGCGTCAAGCGTTGGCATCCCGACAAATTCACCGCGAGATTTAGAGCTCGCATCGACGCCGGCGCCGACGCCGCGAAAATCGCCGAACGCGTCGAAGCCGTCGCCAAAGCGCTCACCATCGCCTACGCGCAGCGCTAGCGCGCACAATCCTCGCGCACCACTGCCTTATTGCTCGCGCATACAGCCATATATATATATACACGCACAGCGCGCGTACCGTAGTCATGTAAAACAACAACAACAGACGTACGACGTACAACAGACGCCGCGGAGGTTTGGCGCAGCCTCGACGTCATAAAAATCCCCATTCCACGTATTCTACACACAAAACCCCGATAAGTGGCGATGACACACACACCAACCGCGTCGGCATTCGCCGACGCGTTCGGCGCGCGAAAACCACGTTCCCGACGACGACGGCGGCGATGCACGGCGCGTGCGCGCGCGCGATGACGCCCGCGATGACGCCCGCGACGACGTCCCGCACACTTGCGCGGGCCGGGACGCCGACGACGCCGACACGGGCGTCGATGATGCCGATGAGGTTGGTTTCAAAAGGGCCGACGTTCCCACGACGCCGCACGGCGACGCACGACGCGGCGAGCGACGCCGTGGACGCGCGGGCGAGTGCGGACGATGCGTTATCGGTGTCGGTGACGACTGGGGGGATGCCGCTCGCGGCGGTTGACATGGGGTCGACGACGGAGGAGGACGCGAGGGAGGAGGGCGCGGAGCCGTCGGCTGGGGATGCGAGCACGAAGGATTTACTGCGGTTTACCCTTCCCACGATGCTCATCTGGCTCGCGGAGCCGTTGTTGAGTTTGGTGGATACATCTGTGGTTGGATTGGCGTCGACGCTTGAGTTGGCGGCGATTGCTCCGGGGAGCGTGTACGCCGGGTATCCGGCGTATTTAATCGCCGCGGGATTGGCGATGGCGACGACGACGATGATTGCACAGGATAGACTGCTAGCGGCGAAAGGTGGTGCGGATGATGAAGATGAACGCACGGTATCGATGAGTTTGGTGACCGGGATTGTGATGGCGCTGGTGATGAGCACGTTTTTGATTGCGGCGCACAAGCCGCTTTTAGCCATGTATATTGGCGCGGCAAATATTGGCGTGCTTCCACACGCGAGTGCGTATAGCGTGATTCGATTACTTTCGCTGCCAATTGGCATCGCAATTGCCATCGCTGAGTCGGCGTTTTTGGCGAGCAAAGATCCGTGGACGCCACTCAAGGCGGTGGTGTTGACGACGACGATGAATTTGGTGCTCGACATTTGGTTTGTCACTGGTCTTGGTTGGGGCATTCGAGGCGCCGCTTGGGCGACGACTATTTCTCAGGTGTGCACGGCGATATTGCTCATACAAGCGCTCATCAAACGTGGGCCAGAAATCGACAAGGTGAGAACGATGTTGAAGGAGAACGCGCAACGCGCGTCAACCTCCAACTTCAACCTTCCTGCGGAGATGCGATCTCTTAGAAATGTCGGCGCGCCGGCGTTACGGTTGCCCATTCGAATGCCCGACATGAGGTTCTTACAACGCGTTCGATCGATTGCGGCTCCTGTGATGTGCGTACTGTTCATCAAATGCGTATTCGTTGGCTGGATTGTTCGCACAGCGACGTACATTTCGCCCGAAGCCTCGGCCGCAAACGGCGTTCTCTTCACCGTCTATTTTTTCTTTGCAGTCATTGGCGATGGCGTGAGTCAGGCGTCACAAACATTTTTGCCGCCCACACTCGGTGATTTTGATAAAGCCTCAAAGTTGGCTTTCCGAATCTTGTATGTCGCCGTCGGCATTGGTATTTTCAACGCTGTCGTCAGCGGTTTCCTTCCGATAAACTTTCCCTATTTATTCACCACGTCCCCAGCCGTGGTTGAATTGATGTTCAAGGCCACACCGTACATGTGTGCGGCATTATTAGCCCACACATCTTCTATGGCGAGCGAAGGATGCTTACTGGCGTGTCGTGACGGCGCCTTTATGGTGTCCTCGTACATACCTAATTCCATCCTGTCCATCGTCACCCTCAACTTCCTCCTCGCCCAAGGCTGGGGCGTGTGTTCATCATGGATTGCTCTCACTCAATTCCATTTTGTACGTTTATTCATAAACTACATCCGTCTCGGTCGTCGAAAAAGTTCGCCTCTCAATAAAGAGCTCGGCGTCGGCGTCGCTTAGCGAAAAAATATATTTGTTTCTCTCTTGTTTCCTTCTTGGTTTCTTTGGTTTCTTGATTTCTTGATTTCTTGGTTTATCTGCTTACGTACGAGTTGATCATCATTTATGTTAGTTGTTCTCTGTTACCTCTCCGTGTTGTTAACGTGTTTGATGATGTAAAACAAAACACTGTAAGTCTCACCCAAACGCAAAAAAATGACGTGATGGATTTTGTTTAAAAAAACCTCAACTCGCGCGCGACGCCATCGCCTCGACCTCTTTTCTCGCTGTGCGACGCGCAGTCGATCTCTAGGTGCGTCTCGATCATCGACGCGAACGATTGCGTCGTCGTATCGCCCATCGCGCATCGGCGTCGACGGCGCGACCGCGCGAGGGTCGTCGCTCGACCGCCGAGAGTCGCGATCGGGCCTCTAGGGTCAGGGTCGCGTTCGTGGATGATGCTGACATCTGCGGTTCCCACGCGCCGCCGACGCGCGCGCGACATCGATGACGCGCGGTCACTGACTGACGAATAATTCTTTTGTTTATTTTCCCCTTCGCACAGCGCTTTACGACTCGTTACGACGCTTGAATAATGTCCGACAGAGGTGGATTCTCTCGCGGTTTCGGCCGTGGCGGTGACCGCGGTGGCGACCGCGGTGGCGATCGCGGTGGTCGCGGCCGCGGTGACCGCGGTGGCCGAGGCCGCGGCCGCGGCCCGCGCCGTGGTGGTGACGAGAAGGATGCTTGGGTTCCGTGCACCAAGCTCGGTCGTCTCGTGCAACAAGGCAAGATCAAGTCGCTCGAGCACATTTACTTGTTCTCTTTGCCGATCAAGGAGCACCAAATTGTTGACCACTTTATCGGTGCTGAATTGAAGGATGAAGTGATGAAGATTTGCCCCGTGCAAAAGCAAACGACTGCGGGTTGCCGTATGCGCTTCAAGGTGCGTTTTTGTGTTCGCGTCGTCGTTGAGTTGGTGTCGCGAGGGTGAGACGAGGGTTGTGCTAGGGCTTTCAAAGAGACGCCTCGGACCGCTCGCGCCCTTGTCCTTGCGTGTTGTCGTGTCTTTTGTGTGTGAGGAGCTATTTGTACGTGTACTGACATGTGTCTAATCGTTTCTTTTCGTTTCTAATGACGCAGGCTTTCGTCGTCGTCGGTGACGGCAACGGCCACATCGGTTTGGGCGTCAAGGCGTGCAAGGAAGTCGCGCACTCCATTCAAGGTTCGATGATTCTCGCGAAGTTGAACGTCGTCCCGGTTCGCCGTGGTTACTGGGGCTCCAAGCTCGGTGCCCCGCACACCGTGCCGTGCAAGGTTCACGGCAAGTGCGGTTCCGTGCACATTCGCCTCATCCCGGCGCCGCGTGGTACCGGTATTGTTGCCGCGGCTACCCCGAAGAAGGTGCTTCAAATGGCGGGTATCGAAGACGTGTTCACGTGCTCTCGTGGTCACTCCAGAACGCTTGGTAACTCCGTTAAGGCTTGCTACCAAGCGCTCGCCCGTACCTATTCCTTCTTGTCGCCGGAGCTCTGGGCGGAGACGCGCTTCGCCAAGCCGCCGGCGCAAGAGTTCACTGACTTGCTCGCCAAGCCGATGAAAAAGCGTGCCGAGTATTAGACTTTGAGCGTGTTTTTGACACCTAGTTAGATGACTTGATGAAATATCACTTTATTAAGCCGTTTTCAATCTTTTTTGTTGCCTACGTGGCTATCGCTAACTTGCTACGCCTATCGCGTCTACTCGCCGACACCACCAAGTGGTTTGCGTCGTCAATGACTTCTAATTGTCTCACGGCCTCAGCTCGGAGTTTACGAAGCGCACCCACGAGCGCGCGTTGGCGATTCAACGCCCTCGCCGCTTCGCGCGTCGATGTCTCCACGAATCTCTTAGCGTCAACCTCTCTCCGTTTGTCGCGAAACTCAATCGCGCTGTACAACGTCTCGGCGTTTCGCGCCGCATCTAACGCCGCGTCTCGCTCAGCCACAGCCTTCATCAACGCCAATTGCGCTGTGAGCGTACTTTTTATTTCTATTTCACGTTCATCTTCGCGTCGACGCCTCGTGCACGTCCGCGCCTCGCACGCCCAACCGCGAAGCGCCTTGCGAAGCGCGCTCTCCCTCGCGCGTTTCTCAAAACGCTCCAACGCCCGCCTCATCGCCTTGTGCTCAATCGTCCGCGTGCGCCACGCGCGAAACACGTGAGCAACCACCTCCACTCGCAGCGCGCGCACGGCGACGACGAGCTCACGCGTCACGCGCGCGTCGCCGCACGCGCGAGCCCGCCAGGAGACGAAAAAGTGCGAGACAACGTCGCGATTTCGCGCGTGCACAGCTCTGCGCTCGCGCGCAGCTGCGCTCCAGCGCGCGAAAAAGCGAGCGCGATGGTCACTTTCGTCGTCGTCGTCGTCGTCGTCGTCGCCGCCGTCGCGCGCGGGTGTCATGGTGCCGCGCGCCGTCGTCTGTGGCGGGCTCTCTCAGTCCCCTCTACAGTTGTGGAAGGCGAACGGACTTTTTCCAATTGGAGATGTGAGGCTCATGTGCACGTCACCGAGGCGCTGGCGATGTGTATTGTATGTGTATGTATGTGTTGCGTGCGCATTGCATGAATTTGGCGCGTCGCGGAAAGTCTATATGGTGTTTACGACGCGCGAGCTGGAAGCCGCTCGAGCGCAGCCAAGGTGGTAAACGCGGCGACTTGGCTCAAGCCATCAGGCCAGGTGATGGACATGGCGTAGTTCCCGATGACGCTCATTTCTAAGGGTGCGATGTCGTCTGGGATGGGCGCGCCATTCATCAATCTATCGGGGCTTTCATTGCTCCCTTTGACACGAGCGCTCGTGTCTGACATGCGTACGTTTTTAGCTGAAATCCAAAATGGCTTGCCGTCATTTTCGCCCGGAATTTCCACTCTAAACGCGCCATCATATCCGGGGTCAACATCCACACGTGGCTTTTTCCCAGAGTTTAATTTAGCAACCTCACGAACGACAGATGCGGCGACTTCTTGGTACCGCGCGCTCGTCTCGCACGTCGGGTCTCGCAACACGAGCGGACGACCGGTGTCCCCACACGCGCTCAACTCTGGCACGATGGGCATCTGAAACAGGTTTGGCACGCCGTATTGATCGCAAATCTTTGCTCCACTGCCTTCGCCGAACGGTTTGTGTCGCACACCATCGACTTCGAAATAGCTCATGTTTTCCACGACGCTCACGCACGGCACGGCGAGCTTTGCAAACATGCGCACACCCTTTTCGACGTCAATGAACGCCAATTTTTGCGGTGTCGTCACCACCACCGCGGCAGTAATTGGCACAACCTGACATAATGTCAATTGAATGTCCCCCGTTCCAGGAGGCATGTCCAAGATTAAATAATCCAACTCGCCCCAATCCGTCGTCGTCAACAGCTGGTTAATCAAACCGCTCACCATCGGACCGCGCATGATCGCGCTTCCTTGACCCGCAAACCCAAAAGATACAACTTTTACTCCTTCGTACTCCACCGGCGTGATCGTCCCAGTCTCTTTATCCATCTGCAATACAGGAACCTCGGGAGAAATCATCGTCGGCAAGCTTGGACCGTACACGTCCGCGTCTAAAATCCCAACCTTGGCCCCCATCATCGCCAGCGTATACGCCAAGTTCACCGACGTCGTCGATTTCCCAACACCACCCTTACAAGAACTCACGGCGATGATGTGCGATACTCGTCGCAAGCCTTCCACAGTTTCTGGCGCGTCGTTTCTCGCCGGCTGCGCCGTCATCGTCACGTTCACCTTGCGCACCCAGTCCAACTCCCCTACGAACGCCTTGGCTTGTCTTTCGAATTCCGCCTTCACCGGACACGCCGGTGTGGTGAGTTCAATCGCAAAAAGCACAGCCCCTGTGGCGTCATCTATCGTCAATGCCTTGACAAACCCGCAGTTGACGATATCCTCGCCAAAGTCAGGGTCGATGACTCTGCGCAACTTTTCGAGCACCTGCGCCTCGCGCGACCCATCGGGGGCGGAATAAATCGCGGGCAAACCCGTGGTATCACCATCTGTGACGACAGCGTCGTCCGTGGGGGCGTGACGCGCGGTGACGCGTCGTCGTCGGGCGACGGAGCTGGGTTTATCCACAGCCGTGGCGCGGCGAGCGCCAGAGCGCGAGCTCGCCGTTGTCGCTCGAGCACAACACGCGCGCGCCGCCGTCGCGACGGTGGACATGATGAATGCGTACTACGTGCGTGCGCGTCTCGCGGACGAGGTGGCGAGAATTCCCGCGCGCGTGACTCTGAAGAAGTAGAGGAGCGCAGCCGTCGCGTGTGTGCACGTCATCGTTCATCGTCATCGTTTTACATCTTCTATCATTTATAGCTATCTGCGGCATTTCTGCGCGCCAATCCAATCAACTAAATCAATCATCTACCTTTTCTAAACGGTTTTGCCTTTTTCTTCGCTCGAAGTGCTTTGTCGATGTCTTTGCTGCGCGCGAACGCGCTCGCAATCTTTACCGCGTCGGCGTCTCGCTTGAACACGTGCAGAAAACATCCCGCCTTAGTTCGACGTTTCCATTCCCCAGAACCTTCGCATCCGGCTTCGTATTGCGAGCCACCGTCTTTTTCCAGACGCAACGTTTCCTTGAGCGCCGCCGACGCCGCGTCGCGCCCGAAGACTTGAATCAAAATACGAATAAGATGCTTCTTGGGTTCTTGAATGAGTTTGCACACGTGTTCGGCGCATCGAAGGTCCTCAGACGAAAGCGCAATAAACGCAGGGTCATCCGGGCGCTCGACATCCATCGGCGGCGGCGATTGCACCGCGCTGGCGTCCTCGAGCTCACCTTCTTCGATGGCATCATCAGCACCATCGACATCTTTCCCGCCTTCTACGCGCGTCGCACCACCGCCGACGGCGATGTCCATGTCTTCATAATCAATCAACTCTTCTTCATCGTCGATCTCGCCGTCGTCGGCATCCATGACGCCGCGCGCGCGCGTTGTGAGGCGCGTTCGTTGCGTGCCGTGTGCATGTACCGGTCGATCTTTGCACGCGGCGTCATTGTGTCACGCGCGCATCCAAGCGTCCCGCGCGCGCGACCGCCGCTCACCGCGCACATAGACGCGTATAGGCTTCACGCACGCGATCGCACCGCACGCGCGCCATGGGTGCGGCGTTTTCGACGAGCGTGCGCACGCTGTTTGATAAATTCTTTGGCAACTTGGACATGCGCGTGGTGATGCTCGGGTTGGACGCCGCGGGAAAGACGACGATATTGTACAAGCTGCACATCGGCGAGGTGTTGTCGACGGTGCCCACGCTTGGGTTTAACGTGGAGAAGGTACAGTATAAGAATGTGGTGTTCACGGTGTGGGACGTGGGCGGACAAGAAAAGTTGCGACCGCTGTGGAGACACTACTTTAATAACACGGATGGGTTAATCTTCGTCGTGGATTGCTTGGATCGGGATCGCATCGCGCGAGCGAAAGAGGAGTTTCATTCCATCGTGAACGATGCGTTTATGAAGAATAGCGCGATTTTGATTTTTGCCAACAAACAGGACTTGGCGGGGGCGTTGACGACGGCGGATATCGTGCAAGCGTTTGATTTAGCGTCGCTTAAGGGGCGTAAATGGCACGTACAGGCGTCGTGTGCTACACAGGGTCTTGGATTGTACGAAGGTTTGGATTGGTTGAGCGATACGCTTTCCCGGATGCGACGGTTGGGTCAGCAGACGAGCGTGGGCACGAGCGGTGAGCGACACGGCCAAGGGCGCCAAGGACGCATGGCTGCTTTGGCGTGATTTTAGAATGCATAATGCACACACACAGATACAAATACAAGTATGAATAGCGAGAGCTCGACCAGTAGCGACTTCCCTCTAAAGCCAGTCGATGTTTCAATGTAGAATACAGCTCATCCCAACTCCGTCTTTTGCAGTGGCTTTCGCACGTTCAACAAAAGCATGATAAATAGAATACAGTTTCATATTACATAATTTCATGTATCAAGAGAGATGAATTATTGTTGTCGGTTCACTTTGCGGCGATGGATAATAGTTGCGCTTGCTTGAGCTCATCACGACACTTTCCACAACCTTTCGATGCGTAACGGCACTTTGTGCAGCCTAACTCTGTGCGTGGTGGCTTGATTAGGCGCGGTCGACCTCGGCTGGGTTTGCCATTTGCATTTCTGCATGGCACCACGATGACTTCGCTTACTTTGCCAGTATTGACGTCGACGTACTTTCTCGATTTAGATGGAAACTTTTTGTTCAATCCTTGCGAGCTTTTCGTCATCGCCGTACGCGCTGTATTTTTCTTGGTTTGTGTCGTTTTCTTGACCGCAAGCGCTTTGGATGCGCGAGGACCGCGGGCCGAGCGTTCGGTGAGCGGATCACAGGCACCGCACCCATTAGCGGCATAGCGGCATTTGCTGCATCCTTTGGAGGTCACGAGCACGAGCGCCATGGAGTTATCAACCGCGTTCTTGGGTGGCCGTCCCGGTCCACGCTTCGCCGGTCTTCCTGGCGCCTTTTTAGCTTTTGGACCGCGCGGTAGACGCGCTGTGTCGGGGTCGCACTTTCCGCAGCCATTGGCACTCCATCGACACTTGCTGCATCCTTTGCTCGCGAGAACAAGCGCCTTGGAGTTATCTACCGCGGGCACGCTCGGCTTTGGATGCTTTCTCGGTCGTCCAGGTCCACGCTTCTGCACCACAGGCGCCTTGATAGTGTTCTTCTTGGCTCCCGGGCCGCGAGGTAGACGAGCGGTGTCGGGGTCGCATTTGCCGCAGCCACCGGCGCTCCATCGACACTTGCTGCAGCCTTTGCTGACTAATACGAGCGCCATGGAGTTGTCCACCGTCGGCGCCGCGTCGGGTTTGGTGGGCGCATTTTTCACTTTCTTTGTCGGTGGCGGACAGTCTTGTAGCTTTGGCGGTCGACCGCGGCGCTTCTTTTGCGGCTGTTGGTTTTCGTTCCCATTGACGGCGCATTCGTTGGTCACCGGACGCAACGGCATGCGCGCGGCGGCTGAGGGCGTCACACTCGCCGCTAAAGGTGTCGATGCCATTGGCGTGACGTTCTCAACTGCCGCGGGTTCTTCCTCGCGCTGTAAAAACAAAGGTGGTGGGAGTTCAACGAGTTGTCGATTCATCAACGGATGCCAACGCGGTCCGGGCGTGCACGACTCAATGGCGGGCGTCATGGCGTACGGTGTCGGCGCGTACATTGGCGTCGTCGCAAAGTTTGGTCCAGGAGTCAAAGCATACGCACTGCACGGGCTTTGTTGCTCAACCTCTTCGCCTTCGTCTTCATTTCCGTCAGCGTCAGGATCGTTACAATCCGTCGCCTGCACGCTCTCTTCCGGATAGCTCGTCGGACGCGCGGGCGTGCATCCGCCCATGGGTAAGTGTAAATCATTCGCCGCACGGAAGTCAACCATTTCTTCAATCGCCTCATCGCTACTCCAACGTTCGTTGGCGTCAACCCAAGTCGTTGACTTTAAGAATTCAAACAAGACTTCGCAGCCGCGCACGACGTTGACGTCAAACTTGGTCAAGATTTCCTTGACGCGCGCTTCTTGTCCAGCCGTGGCGGCGATCTTCTTTTCCAACTTCAACTCTCCGAGCGCTTCTTCGAGCTGGCAGTCAACTAATATGTCAACCGACAAGCACATGGACGCCGCCCAAACGAGGAACGCCCACATATCGGCTTGGAAATCATAGTGCGGTCCGCGCGTTTCGGGCGCAATATATCCGCACGTCCCTGGTCCTTGCAACGTCATCCTCCGCTTTCCAACTTTCGGCAAGCGCACGGCGGTGCCCCAATCGGTAAAACCGATCGTGATTTTCGTCACCGTCCCGAACGCGTTGCGAATTACGCTTCGCACGAGTAAATTCTTAGCCTTCAAGTCTCTCCACACCACGCGCGCGCGCTTCAACTCCTCCAACCCCTCGGCGACTTGTAAAAACACATCCAATTTCACCCGCTCGCTCAGCTCGCGTCCTTGCGCTTTCTCACGAACCATAAAATCCTCCAAGCACCCATTCTCACACAACTCGCTCAATACTGCCAAATACTTCTTCCCGTCGCTCGCGCGCGTCGTCGTCGCGCACCCGTACACCTTGATCGCAATCTTCGGCAAGTCCCCCACCGTCGCCACCTCCGCCACCACCTGCGATTCCTTACTACTATCAACAACTCTCGCACACACCTCTTCGCCGCGAAATACCGCGCGATAGGCGGTGCAGAACCCACCTTCGCCCAGCGGTGCGGCATCGTACTTCACCTCGACCTCAACCTCGGCAAATTGTTTCATATCCGGGCGATGCTCGCGAATCAGCGCCAGGCACCGCTCGGCATCGGCGGCGTCCATGCTGACAACGACGACGACGTCCACCCGACGTCGCGCGCGCGCGCGTGCGCGTGTGTGACGCCCGGACCCGAGCGTGATGCCCGACGATGGATGGGGGGCGAGAACGCCAACGGACGTTTGGTCCCCCTTTCGAGCATTCGTGCGTGGTCATGATTGGTCGTTGGGGGGGACTAGCTCACCGAATGTCCGAACTTTCGCACGTTTTTTTTTTAATTATCACGTCCATGTATATACGCGTCATAGTACATACTATTAGAGAGACGTATAGTATACGCATGTGTATACATAGGCGTCGTTCGCGTGGCATTTCCCCCCACATTGGGTCGT
>Ga0181599_1004047_pt1 | contig 11969 bp, 10 predicted proteins | sample 041ome_3_FD_148658 | JGI IMG/M metagenome (GOLD analysis project Ga0181599, IMG submission 148658) | Coastal salt marsh microbial communities from the Groves Creek Marsh, Skidaway Island, Georgia - 041405US metaG (spades assembly) | ecosystem: Environmental > Aquatic > Marine > Intertidal zone >...
GTGTGCCGGACTATGATGCGGCCTTAGCCATGGCCAACGACTGCGAATTTGGATTGTCTGCTGGCATCGTCACGCGGGATACCGCCAAGATTGACCACTTCACACAGAACGCCGAGGCAGGCATGATCCAGGTCAATCTACCCACCGCTGGCATGGATTTCCACGCGCCATTCACGGGCCGAAAAGGATCATCTTACGGCGCGCCGGAAAAAGGCAGTTATTGTCGCGAATTTTTCACTGCAGCTAAGGTTGTGCACGAAGGAGGCAGACATTGACGCAAGCACCGTTAAAGGGCATTCGCATTCTTGATCTGACCAATGTTCTGGCCGGTCCGTTCTGCTGTCACCAACTGGCCCATATGGGGGCCGACGTGATCAAGATTGAAACTCCGGGTACAGGTGATCTTGCACGCCAGCTTGGGGCTGATCCCGCACGTAACGCCAACCTTATGGGCATATCCTTTCTGGCGCAAAACCCGGGCAAACGGTCTATCACCTTGAACCTAAAATCGGCATCTGGAAAACGCATCCTGAAAGAATTGGTACAAAAGGCCGATGCCTTGGTCGAGAATTTTCGCCCCGGCGTGATGGCACGTCTGGACCTTGATTATGAAACGCTTCGCGAGGCAAACCCTCGCCTTGTTTATTGTGCCATCTCAGGTTTCGGCCAGGATGGCCCGCTGGCGAAACTGCCTGCCTATGATCAGATCGTTCAGGGGATGAGTGGCGTGATGTCGATCACCGGCGACGGCGACACTGCGCCTTATCGGGTGGGCTACCCGATGGGTGATACAATTGGTGGCATTACAGCGGCCTTTGCAGTTGCCGCAGCCCTTGCCAATAAGGCTGAAGATCGCGGCACTTTTATTGACGTCTCGATGCTAGAGGCCGTGATTGCCACGATGGGCTGGGTGGTGTCGAACCATCTGATCGCCGGGCAGGCACCCATCCCGAACGGCAACGATAATTTCACGGCTAGCCCGTCGGGCACGTTCAAAACCGCCGACGGTGTGATGAACATTGCCGCCAACAAACAGGAACAATTCGAGGCACTTTGCGAGATCATCGACAATCCATCCTTGGCGCGGGATCCACGCTTTGCCGACAGAAAAGACCGACTGGCCAATCGATCTGCCCTGACCGCTGAATTGGAGGTGGCCTTTGCCACTGCCCCCACCAATGAATGGGTTGAGAAACTGACAACAAACGGTGTTCCCACAGGACCGGTCTGGTCGGTGCCCGAGGCGCTGGCGCATCCACAACTTGCGGATCGAGGCCTACTGCAAACCCATCGCGTTGGCTCGGAGGATCTGCAATTGGTCGGGATCGGTGCTAAGCTTGATGGTATTGCCCCTGGCGTCGATTCTCCGCCCCCAACTTTGGGAGAGCATACAAACGATATCCTGAGTGAGCTTGGCTATGACAAGGCCCAGATCTCGGGCCTGAAAGAGGAAGGTGCGATATGACGGATTCCTCAACAAGTAGAGTGGCTGCAGTTTTTACTCTACAGAAATTACGTCTGCCAAGTAGAATTAACAGTGGAGGGATTCGCCGTGCTTCAGGGAATTGACGTACTCGTGAGTGAGGTTGGCCCGCGGGACGGGCTACAGAGCATCAAACGCAAGATGCCGACGGAGGCTAAGCTACATTGGATTGAAGCGCTAGCAGCCTCGGGGCTTCGGGAGATCGAAGTGGGATCTTTCGTGTCCCCGCACCTGCTGCCCCAAATGGCCGATTGCGCCACACTCGTAAGAGAAGCGAACAAACTTGAGGGTCTCACAGTTCTGGCGCTGATTCCCAACCTCAAGGGTGCAGAAAACGCCATTGCAGCCGGTGCGCGTAAGTTGACCATGCCAATATCAGCCTCGCGGACGCACAGCCTCAATAATATTGGCAAGACCCCCGAAGAGGCGATCGAAGAGGTCCGCCGAGTTTGTGCTTTTCGCGACTCACTGCCGTTCGAGCAGCGTCCGGACGTTGAGATTGGCATCTCGACAGCGTTTGGCTGCACATTTGAGGGCACAGTGTCGGAGGACTGGGTGATCGAGATGGCGGACCTGTTGGCAAAGGCAGGCGCAGACAGCATCGGTCTTTCGGATACGACCGGCTATGCCAACCCAGCCCAGATCAAACGCATGTTCCGCCGCCTGCACGGCGAAATTGGGGCGGAGAAAATGGCAGGTGCTCATCTGCACAACACACGTGGCCAAGGTCTCGCCAACGTCTTAGCCGCCCTCGAGGTTGACGTTACCACCTTCGATTCCTCCCTTGGCGGACTTGGCGGCTGCCCCTATGCGCCGGGAGCAACCGGCAACATTGTGACTGAGGATCTTGTCTTTATGCTGGAAGCGATGGGTCTGCGTACAGGTGTCGATGTAGATGCGTTGATCGCCGCACGCGAAGTGCTGCTACGCGGACTGCCAGATGCGACCATCTATGGCAACGTCCCGGCGGTCGGCTTGCCCAAGGGCTTTACCTATGCTGGCAACAAGAGCGCAACATGACTAGTGCGCCACGCCCCCTCGAGGGTGTCAGGGTCGTCGAATTCAGCCACATGGTAATGGGTCCAACTTGCGGCCTAATCCTAGCCGACCTCGGTGCTGATGTGGTCAAAGTTGAACCTGCTCCAGGGGGCGACAAGACCCGCCGCCTGCCTGGATCGGGCGCGGGCTATTTCGGAACCTACAACCGCAACAAGCGAAGCATCTCAGTGAATTTAAAGTCTGTTGAGGGTCTCAAGTTTGCCACTCACCTCGTGCGAGAATCTGACGTTCTTATTGAGAACTTTGGTGTAGGGGTGCTGGATCGTCTCGGTCTTGGTTATGATGCAATGCAAGAGATTAACCCTAGCTTAGTCTACTGCGCGCTGAAAGGCTTTCTCAGTGGCCCTTACGAGCAGCGCGCTGCTCTTGATGAAGTGGTGCAAATGATGGGTGGGCTCGCTTACATGACGGGACCTGAAGGGTGCCCGTTGCGTGCTGGTGCTTCGGTTAATGATGTGATGGGTGGACTATTTGGGGTAATTGCAATTCAGGCCGCGCTGTGGGAACGCCAGCGCACGGGCAAAGGCACCTTCGTCCGTGCGGGTTTGTTCGAGAACAACATGTTCCTCGTCGCTCAACACATGGTGCAATACCGCCAAACTGGAGTCCCCGCGGCACCTATGCCCGAGCGTGTATCTGCCTGGGCGGTCTACGACGTATTCGAGACAGCCGATGGTGAGAAAATTTTTGTTGGCGTGGTCAGCGACAAGCAGTGGTCTCAATTTTGCAAGGTATTCGGCCTGGACGATCTGTTTCAGGACGCAGAACTTCAGACCAATGCGCAGCGGGTGGCGCGCCGAGATGCGTTCATGCCGCGCCTGCGCGACTTGTTTGGAGGGCAAGGCCTGTCGCAAGCCGCCACGATCTGTGGCAGCGTCGGACTGCCCTTCGCGCCGATCCTACGGCCGGACCAGCTTTTCGACGACCCTCATGTAAACCACACCGGTGCAACGGTCGAAGTAACCCTAAGCAACGGCGTGCGAACGCAGGTTCCAACACTCCCATTTGAGTACGGTGGCACCCGGCCCAGCCTCTATCGTGACCTACCGCAAATCGGCGAGCACAACGATGCTGTCGCGCGCGAGTTGGGGTACTCGGATGAGGCGTTGGAGCGTCTGCGTCCCTCGTTTGGGAGCGCTGCAACCGTTAAAATGGAATGATAGCGCTACATGCAACTGTACTAGGCTTTGTCAGATTGAACTTGCTTGAAGCGGGCAGGGAGACTTTATAGCGTCTTTAGATGACAAAACACTCTCCATTTCGCTACTTTAAAACGAGCCCTGAAGTCATACGGCTTACACTCCTACTCTAGCTTCCTTGTCGCCGCTCACGATCAGTTAAAAAACAATGCAACCTTCCCGCCCCACACCTTACTGGGAGACATGGGGCGGGTACTTCTAGACACGTCTGCTGTGTTGATCATCACCTCTCTGGCACTCTCACCCCCTCCACGATCTCCCGCTTCTGCGCATCACTGATACCAGCCGAGTACAACCCATAAGTCAGCTTATTGGCCGACCTTGCCGAGTGATGCCCGACGAGCGTCGCAGTGAAGTGCTCTGGAACCCCTGTGCGCTCACACTGGGTGATGAACCACTTGCGGGTGGAGTGGAACACAGTGCCATGTAGCTCCCTGTGCATGGACCTGAGGTAGGCATAGCGCTTCACGACCTTGTCCACGCTGAGGTGCGGGAACAGCCTGCCTGAGGTGGGCAGAGCAGTATCCAGTAGCTGCTCAAGGATCCCATGCAGCGGCACCTCCCGCTCAGCTGCCTTGGACTTCAGCAGTCGAACAGCATTGGGCCTGATGCTAACAAAGCGCCCCAGGTTCCCCTTGGCTGTGATGTCCTCTGCCATGAGCCCACAAATCTCCCCTGAGCGCATGCCTGTGAGGAGCCCGAAGAGCAGTGGACTGTACAGCACCCTGTCCTTGGCTGCCAACAAGACGCTGACCTGGTCATCCGTCAGCACACCATGGGGATGCACATCTGGCCTGTCTCTGACCTTGAGGGCCTCCCAGGGGTTGGCTCCCAGCTCTCCCTCACCAACACACCAGTCAAGGAACTGGGACATCTGCTTGAGAATGCGGGCCTGGGTCTGGGGTGCCAGAGTGATGCCCTCCTGCTCTTGGGAGAGCGCTGCGAGCTCTGGCAAACTGGCCTCCTTCCCCTGCCTATACTTGCGCACGTTGGGAGAGAGCTGGGTGATGTACCCCAGCACCTCCTTTCCATGGCTCAGGGAGAGGTCACCAACAGCATGCTTACCCAGATGAGAGGTCAACAGCTCAAGCGCAAAGCGCACCGACTTGTAGCTACCAGGACGAAGGCGCTGTGACGCCTCCGCAAGGTAGACCTGTGCGAGGTCCGCTACCAGCCGCTCACCCAGAAGACGAGCACGCTGATATCGAGGGCGACCCACAGCCAGTCGAGGACCTTGGGGAGAAGTGGGAGTATCGGTGTGAGGGGTAGTAAGGGCATGGGCCTGCGCCTCCTTGATGATGGTTGTGAAGGTTTGATTCAGCTCAGCCACGCGCAGCTTGGCCTCACGGGCATCCCCTGTCTTGAGGGATTGCTTGAGCGCGGAGCCCAAGAGGGGTTGTAGGGCCTTGGGGTAGGTCCTGCGGTAGACCCAGGTGTTGTGGGTCTTGTAGGCGTACTTAATCTGGGGGGACATGACGTCTCCTTTCTGGGGCAATTGCCCTGGTTTGTGTGATGGGGTGGGTTTTTGTGAGCAGCGCCAAGGAGAGGCAGGGACTAAGCCCTTCCCTGACGCCTGCTCGGGCTAGGTTGGTCTCGATAAGACCCGCAGAACCAACGCGATGTCTGGTTCTCCGTATTCCCCGGCAAGGGGACCTGTGAGGGCCGTACCTGTGATGCAGTCCTCGAAGACCTCCTGCACCAAGAACTGGTGTGAGGGGATGTCATCGAACCCTGCAATCAGGACAATGCAGCCAGGCTGTAGATCCTCGAGTGTCACAGGCATCACCACGCCCTCCGTAGTAGGAGGTCAGGCAGCAGCAGTCCAAGAACCAAACCCAAGGGCAAGTTGATGGACACTGGACTGAGGATATCCGGCAGGCCAGTCAAGACGACCAAAGCCAGAGCCAGGATCGGGGGTAGCCCCAAGGATACCCCAAGTTTACATCGCAAAGCCCAATTCAGGCCAAGACGACAAACGCCACCCACAACAGTGAGCAGCACAAAGGTACTTATCATGATGGTAAACTCCTTTTCTTGTTACCATCATAGATGCGTGGATTTTCACGGTTTTTCGGTAGCGAGGCGGCACTACACCCCCACACACTCCTAGAAAGTTTTGCTGCCTCGGGCCCTAGCGCCTGTTTACCTCATGTTTTACTGACCTTGCCCGCGTGGTGAGACACCGAGGCGGCGAGGCGGCACGAACTATTCTTGATGTGAGGGGGACTGCATGGCGTTTCGTGCTCGTAGCTCCCGCTGATCCGCAAGGTTCTCTGCCTGACTGCCGATCTGGAGGTGCGCTGGGTTGATACACGCACGGTTATTGCAAAGGTGCCGTACAACCCGTCCTTTGATGGGGATATCTTTGGCTCGTCCCCAAGCAACAAGTTGGTAGGTGCGCAGCTTATGCCCTCGCCATTGGAACTGGGCAGGCGCCTTTTCGCTGCCTAGTTCTAGACACCCCGTCTTCGTTTCTTTCGCCTTGGCAAGACACGTCTGTATCTTTTGCTCTAGCGCTTCACAGTGGTGTTGATAGGTCTCTTGCCACCAACGAGTGCTGGCAGTGGCAAGATTTTCAGGTACCCAGTGCATGCTTAGATCTTGATGTAGTGAACGTCAGCTTCGTCCACTTCTGTACTGTCGATTGTTAGGTCATCTTTTGTGCGTGCCTGTAGGCGAAGATGACTGTCGCTATTGAGGAAGGGTCCGTATTTGCCTTCGCTATTGTCCCAACGTGATGCTGTTGAGGCAGAGTATTCCTCGATAGTCTGGCGACCACCCTTTTTAAGACGATCTTTATGTATTTTTTTCCAAGTAGTGTGCACGTAGAACTGCAGATCGAACCAAGTGTAGCCATTTGCTTCGGCAAGAGAGTTGTATGTATTGGCAAGCTCTGGGTGGCTCACTCGTCCGTTTTCCACCTCCAGAGTTTTTGGACACCAGACACGGTGTTGGGCTCCCGCAAATCGACACCGACGGGACTGCCATCCAAGCTTTGACAACATATTGCGCAGTGAGTTTGCATTGCGCAGTTTCAGGTAGGCCATCAAGTCTGCAAAGTCTTCACTTGGGATCAACGATACAAAATTTTCATCCAGCAGTGACTGAAGAACGTACTCGCCCTCATTGCCAGAGATGGCTTGCAGCTCCCGCATGATAGGTGTCGCATTGTCATTGAAGCACATGTTTTTGGCATCAAACTTCGGCGACAGTTCCCTCATCATCAAACGCTGGTAAAGATCCCTGACGAACTGGGGGTTATTTACCTGCTCGTTCACTGCTGCAGCCAGCGCATAGAAATCCTCGTTCTTTGCACCCTGCGAGTGTCCATCATGATCCATATTGATGATGTAGTACCGGCGTTCACCACCTTCGAGCCAAAGTGGTTTGTGGTTCGTCATGAACACAAAGCAGGAATGCTGCGGGATCGTCACCATAGGTTGGTGTTTGCGCTCCACAGAAACGGACGTATTTGTGATTAAATCCTTCAGTGCATTTCCGTCAGTTGAATGGCTGGAAATATGTACCTCTTCTGCGACCACTAATTTTCTATCCAAGCTATCTGCAGCAAATCTTTGTGTGAGCGGTTTGATCCCATTGCAAAGGGCTGTGTTCGCCGCACCAAACAACGCTGTCAGCACCTTTGCAATTGTCGACTTACCTGTACCTTTGGTATCCGAATAGAGCATGACTGCCCATGTCGGTTTGCTGCATTCATTTTGCAGGTTCCATGCAGTCCAATCCAGGAGCATGTCCCTCTGTGCTTGATCGGAAATAGCAAATTCGAGCATTGCATCAAATGCTGTAGTCGTTGCCGCTCCCGCTGCTGATGGCGGCAAGGCACGATAGTCAGGGCTGCGCCATGTGTTGATGTCCCACATACCATTGCGAAAGAGCCGTTTGCTTTCGTTGCCTGGCTTTGGATAAGCTTTCCCAGAATACACTCCGAACGTGAGCCTTGGATCTGGCCCCGTGCCAAACATGACGGCACTCGTTATTTTGCCAGCGTTTTGTGCCACATGCTCGTTATCTGGAAAATTGTCTGCCAGCATTTGTGGCAAAAGCTTTTCCATTTCGGCTTTACCTAGTCTGGAGTCCTTATTTCCGCTTGGAATGAACTTGTTTTCCATCTGGACAAACCAAGAGGCGACATCACGCAGTACCACGCCCAAATATTCGTCTTGATTTGGCTTTATGGATACGGGTTTTCCTTGCTTTGCACCCGCATGCCAACACACTCCAGACATACAATCCTGCTCTTCAAGCGAGAATACGTAAGATTGCCATTTATTCGGATCAGGTGCATCCAAACAATCGATGAGTTCGTACTCTGTTTCGATGAGGTCAAAGTCGTCATTATCAGTTTCATACATAAAAAATACCTTTGTTTATGGGATTGAATTTGCCGAAAACCGGCTAAAATACCCGACGCATTTGCGTAGGATACTTTACCTATAACGGCGGGTATTATTTTATTGACTTAAATCAATATGTTAAGCTAAATCGAAGATACGCCATATGGAACTGGTCCACTGACCCTGACGCTGCCGTATTTTTGGATCCAATTTTGTGATGCGTTTCATGAGTTTTTCAGAAAATTTACGCATGCAAAATGAGTGTTTGAGATTTTGGTTTAATTTTAAATATCCAGAAAATATCCTTCACCACACCCGCTCCATATGCTCCCGCATGACCTCAAGTGCATACCCTGAACCATAGTTGGCAGCCACTGTGTTGGTGCTGTGCCCAAGGATGGCCATGGAGATGGCCTCAGGACAGCCTGTGTTTCTGAGCTTGTCCTTCATGCGGTGGCGCAGGGAGTGCATGGTCAGCTTCCTGTCGGCGATGCTCCGGCGCAAGCGTTTCATTAACATGGCTGAGCAACTGTCGGCGCCTCGATCTTTTGCATAGTTTGGAAACAGGGGTGCCTCCGGGTCTTTATCTCGAGCCAGCTTTGCCAGTGCTGCTGCAGCTTCTGCTGAGAGTGGCACAGAGCGCTGCGAGTTGGTGGTCTTCAGGCCTCTCCAAGGGGTGGGGCTTATGTGCAGGCACTTGGCCACGAGGTCACAGTCTTTGATCCTTAGGCCAGATATCTCTGACACCCTCGCTCCAGTATCCCTCAGCGTGACATACAGAGCCCAGGCTATGGCATCACCCGAGAAGGCTGGTTCAAGGAGGGTGAGCTGACTGTCTGTCAGGGGAAGTCTGTCGTGCTTGCTGGCCCCCGCCCCTTTGATCTTCAGGTTCGTGAACACATTCGGGATGGTCAGGGAGTGTTCCACAATCACATGGTTGATGGCTGTCCGCACAACACCAAGCATTCTTACTGCGCTGTTGGCTGAGACCCTGCTCAGTAGGTGGTCCCGCAGGTCATTGGCATCCTGTCTCGTGATGTCTGTCAGGGGCGTGTACTTCAGCTTCTGCTTGCCGAAGACGCTCTTCATGTCTGTGCGCAGTCGTTCTACCCGCTGTCCAATCTCCCTGGCAGCCTTAGGGGTGTCTGACTTGTAGGCCTCATACTGGTCCAGGGTCATGGCGAGGGTCAGGACGTCAGGCTTCAGCTTACCGGTGTAGACTTGCTGGACCACTTCTGTTGGCATCTTTTGCTTGTGCAGGTCTTTGCCCAGCTCATTCAAAGCATCCTCAATAGGAGAGTACTCCGGGACTGTCTCGGCCAGTACCATTTCAGCAACCTCATCGCCCAGTGCTCCGCGGATTATCTCCAAGCTGCGTTCTCTGGCTGACTTGTTGGCCTCATCGTTCAGCAAAGCTTCGATTCTGGCATGCACCAGGGGCAGGGCCTGCATGGCCTCTCGGTAGCTGTCCCCGAGCTGGCGATACAGGGTCGCCTTTCCAATGAGGGGCCTAAGCCGCTCTGGAACATTCCTCTTGTAGCGAAAGCTGCCGTTGGCTCTGCGAAAAACATAGCGGGGGAGTTGTAGGGGCACATCATCACTCATGGTTGTGGATTGTGCGCCTAACGTGCCCCAGTTCAAGCAAAAACGGTCCTACAGGTCTGACTATTTTGCTGCCAAACCTGACAAAGCGGTCCCAAAAACGGTCCAAAAAGTGGTCCCGTATAGATCTACACTACTGTATTAGCTTGGTTTATTGGTAATTTAAGAGAGATTTTGGTGCCCAGAAGAGGACGTCGCACTCGCAAAACTATCAAGAAAAAATAGTGGGTTACGAGGTGACCAGCTATCAAAAGTGGTCCCGAAAGCGGTCCCGATTGAGGGCTGCGGCTGGTGGCTCTGCAACGACAAAGGGGCAGTCAAAACCGCCCCCTTTGCTTTGTGTTTTTGATCGCTCTGCTTAGAACTTGTGCTGCAGATTGAACTGCTGGCTGCTAAGTGTGCTGTTGCTCATTCGGTCGGCGATGATGGCCGTGTTTAGTTAGGTTAAGCCATCACTCGAGCTGGAAGAGATGCCTAGCTCTGCACCACTTCCACAGTTTTTTGTCGTGATCGCCACTTTGACACGTTCACACATGATACGGGGTGCAAAGCTAAAGACCGAACTGCTCTCAGAAGCTGCGACTCCCTCCATTGTCACTGGGAATTTTGAGCGCTCAGATGACCGCTTCTGCGCATTTCGGATTTTCCCAAAATGAGTTGGCAAGTTGGGGAACTTCTAAGTATAATTGTTGAAGGCGGAATCCAAATTGTGGCACCGAGGGAGAATATTAAATGGGCATCCTCTTGATGAACGATACAGACGAGGACAGTAGTCACTTTGGCTGTATGCGGGTCATGCGGTCCATTCGAGAAGCTTTGGCGCAAAGGGGATATGGCTCCCTGCCAAGTCTAAAAGTGGGAACAGATTGGAGGAGCAACGCCCACGAAAAGGCCAAGATCGACGCTGCGAAAGTGCTGCTCATCAACGGGGAAGGTACTTTGCATCACGAGAAACGGAAGGGGCTGTGGCTTTTGGAGGCAGGGGAGCGTGTAAGAGCAAATGGCGGAAAGGTGGCACTCATCAACGCTTTATGGCAAGAGAACCCTGAACATTGGGCCAACCTGGCCGCTAGATTTGATCTGATTTATAGCCGCGACAGCCAGTCGGCTGCAGAATTGTCAAACCAGACAGGCATAGATGTCGCCTGGATTGGCGACTTGTCCATGTTTCAATGGCCAGAAACTCCCGATCAGATCCGCAATGGCGTTACCGTTAGCTGCTCCGTGAACCGTGATGTCGTGAAACGTCTTGCGAATTTCGCGACATCAACAGGCTCCGCCTATGTGCCGGTCACACCACATATCAAACATGTCAGCGTTCACGCTCGCGGGCTGAAGAGAATGCTGCGTAAAGCCTATGTTCGCAATGCAGAAAAGCGGTTTCTGACCAAGCACCCTTATACGCGGCTCGTGCAGAATGATGCCGACTACATAGCTGAATTGTGTCAACGCGAACTATTGGTTACCGGTCGCTTTCATGCGGTGTGTATGGCCATTCTAGCGAAAACCCCGTTTGTCGCGATAAGGTCAAACAGTTGGAAGATCCAAACTCTTTTGAAAGACGTCGGACTCAATCCTGATCGCATTCAACCGGTAAGCGCGCTGAACGCCGAATTGCTTGACAAGGACTGGTCTTTTGCCAAAAGCGAACACGAAGCAATAGATGCAAGTCTTCGACGTTGGAGAGCCGATGGCGAAGTTATGTTCGACCGGATTGCTGGCCTGACAAGTTAGAAATAGGAGACCAGGGGGCCTCGGTCGAGACATAGCAGTTCTTCCGTAGCCGGAAGTTTGGGCTGGAGACAAAGTTGATGCGGCCTGAGTTTCTGCGGTTAATTTCTTTGGTGTCCGACAGCTGACTTTAGCTGCAGGATAGGAAGCCGTTTATTTGAGCTCTTTCCTGCCGTTTGCTGCACTCTGCATCAATGTCCGCACTGGCTCGTTCTTCCGCCCACAAAAAAATCAGTCTTCATACCCCTGCCCGACCTACCACGACGGGAAGCCAGGCGGGGGGATGTTTGGGGATCACGACGCGGGCTTTGTAGGCAACCTCACCCCTTCGACGATTTCCCGCTTCTGCGCATCACTGATGCCAGCCGAGTACAGCCCATAAGTCAGCTTATTGGCCGACCTCGCTGACTGATGCCCAACAAGAGTTGCGGTGAAGTGCTCGGGCACCCCTGTGCGCTCACACTGAGTGATGAACCACTTGCGAGTGCTGTGGAACACGGTCCCATGCAGCTCAGGGTGGAGGCGGCGCAGGTAGGCATA
>Ga0181599_1004051_pt1 | contig 11960 bp, 13 predicted proteins | sample 041ome_3_FD_148658 | JGI IMG/M metagenome (GOLD analysis project Ga0181599, IMG submission 148658) | Coastal salt marsh microbial communities from the Groves Creek Marsh, Skidaway Island, Georgia - 041405US metaG (spades assembly) | ecosystem: Environmental > Aquatic > Marine > Intertidal zone >...
AGTTGAGCAATCCAGAATCGGGTGAGATCGTCATGGCAACGGTCACTGGAGTAGGTGAGGCACGCCGCGATTAGCTTTACCCTCGGTTGCTATCTGAGAAATTGATAGCAATTAGGACTAAAGTCAGGCCTTAAGCTGTCGATTGGCCCATTAGAGAACGTTAGATCTTAGCAATAGTGCAGATCAAAGGAAAAAACTCATGACAGATGCAATTTCAAATAACGCAGCCAACGCTCTAAAGGCCACGGCGCGTGCGGCCGAGGCCACGACGAAAGCAAGAGTCGACGCAGAGAGCACGGCCGAAGCGGCTCCTGCGCCTGCGAAGATCGAGCCGAGCACCGTAGAGCTAACCCCGGCGCTAAAGAACGCACTCGTTGAAGCTGATTTCGACGCTGCCAAGGTACAAGAGATCAAGACAGCGCTCGAGCAAGGTAATTACCCACTCGATAACAATAAGATCGCTGAGAGCTTTGTCCCGCTAGAGAAACTCCTGTAACGTAGCAGATCAAGCAAAAGCATCCGCGAGACAGTATGCCCAACCTGAACGAGGCACTTTTCAAAATCGGCGCGCTCGAGGAAATCCTGGAGCGCGAATTTGTGCTGCTCAAAGAAAAGGATTTCAGCCAGTTCGAAGCGCTTCAGCAGCGCAAGAATGAGCTTCTAGGCTTTCTCGCCAACAGCGAAGACCCCGCAACTGTTAATGTAGATGTCGAGACAATCCTGCAGAGCGACGAGCTGTCTACTCGGCTCCAGCATTGCCGCGATATGCAGCAGCGCAATGAAATCCTTGTGAGACAAAAGCTTTCTTCTATTCGCGAGGCCCTACAGACGCTTAAGGCCGGCGGCGATTCGCGGCCTAACACCTACGAACATCTTGGCAAAGGCCGCCGTTAATCGCGATGAGCATCCTCGGGGGTTTTATCCCTCAGCCAGTAGGCCCACGATAAAATCACTGCAACCGATTCGAAGAGCATCTCAGGCACTTCTTGCCCTACCTCTACACCGTCCAAATAATCGAGCAGCCGCGCATCGTAGAGCACCGGAATATTCGACGCTCGGGCGGCGTCGACCAAGACCTCGGCGTAATCGTCTTGTGCTTTTGCTACGACCCTAGGTGCGCCCTTACCGCTGTATTCCAACGCGGCGGCCTTACGACGTTTCTCACTTAATGTCGTCATGCTCGCAGCTCCAAATTACCCACGCTTTTTAGTGCGTCGGGTTTTTCGCGCTCGGGCTTGGCTCCGTGGATAACCTGGCAGCGCGCGACATCGAGGCCAAACGCTTCGAGATTACCTCTCAACTCGCGCACATGCTGAGTCGCAAGCCGCGCTTGCTCTTCATTCGATAGCCAGACAGTCACTGCCAGCAATCGTGGGGCGAGCAGTTCTACCCTGCCCCACACATTGTCCTCTTCGCTAAAACTCAGCTTTACCTCAACCGACCAACCGCTGCGCTGTTTGCCGTCGCGCTGCTGATCCTTGCGCTCGATAGTCACCTCGGCAGGCGGACGGTCGGTAAACAACACCATAAATCGCAGGGCAAGGTCTCGCTGTTCTTGACGCAGTAAGAATTCAATTTTGGCGATGTCTAAATAGTCGATTACTGAGTCTAGCGCCGAGATTTCATCGGCGAACACTTTAGGGTCTACGCCGATGAGTCTGTCTAGCAGGCGCTGCAGCAGGCGGCGAATATCAAGTTCGCGCGGATCACCAAATTCGGCCTTCCCTACGCTAGGCGGAATAAACCCATTTGCCAGCATAAATTGACGTATTTTGCCCGCATCGAGTGTATTCGATGAGGCAATGAGTTGAGGAATTAGTCCGCGCGGAGAGTCGGGGACGAGCTTGCGAATGAGGTCAACAAACCCTGTATTGCCTGCAGCGCCCGCGAGCACCGGCACGTCGGTGAGCTCGGGATTCGACGCCAGTGCCGCGAGCGCTTGAAGGTTAACTGGTTGTTTGGGGGTCTGTGCTTGCAGCGCTGCTGCGCGTGCCATCGCCGCCGTGGTTAGCGTCATACGCTCCTCGACCGGTTTTATTGTCACGCCATAGGCGCTGCGTGACACACTGAAGTCGAGCGATTGATTTTTGAGGTCTTGATAGTCACCGCGAAATCGTCGCGGCTGATTAGGGAAAAACAAGGTAACCGAACGCCCATCGTCCGCAACAATGCCACGCACAGTCTGCCCAGGAGTGAGTCCGTACTCACGCACCTCGGCGCTGTTTAAGCGCAAAATTCCGAGGGCCGGTTGATCGGCTATCGGAACTCTAAGGAATTGGCTGATATTCTCGGGGCCATTCACGGGCAGTCCTTATTAACGTCGCTCGTCTGCGCCCTAATCAGATAGACGAAAGTTATGCAGAGAAAAGCGTGTCTAGGGAAAGTGAACCCAGCTTTCTCGTGCCCTACGTTCAATTTCGAGCTCCGCCGGATCGACCGTAAACACGAGGCGGAGTACATCGTCGGCGGTGGGAATGCGAAGTGTCACACCGGCAAGCATTCGATTGGGATTACCCGAAGGAAATGCGCGCGGGTTCGCTTTAATAAACGCGCTGCGCAGCATTTCTTTACGGATCGAGCTGCCCTGAATCGCGCGATTAATGATGCCGTCGAGCGTGTCGCCAGCGCGAACCTCATAAAAGCCGGTCGCGACTTCTTCGGCGTAGCGAATGTCGAGATGATCTTGTACGTCATAGTCTGCAAGCAAGACCCGGAGCGCGCGGTCGATCTCAGTGCGAGACGCGGTTTCGGCGGCTATCGCTTGACCGGTGAACCATGCTAATAGCGCAACTACGACCAACCGAATTTTTACTGTCATCTTATTCCCCTTCTAGCCCTTCAATCTTGTCGTTAGCGTTGTATTCGTTTTTTGGGCACGCTCAATTACCTTACTGTATGGATGACCTGTCGTCTTTCCACTAGAACGGCAGCGCGCTTTTATGAAGTCCCACAGTGGTAGGCCCTTCGAGAATTCGCAGTTCGGCATTGTGTGGATTTACCCGCACAACCTCGGCGATCGATAATGATTCAAGCATCTCAGAATCCAGCAGTTGCTCGGCGTCGGTAAATTTGCGCGTGCTAAGCAGAAATCTATCGCCGCGGCGAACACCGACGCTCGCACCCTGATTAAGTGTAGGGGTTGCGTCCGAGAATTCGAGTTGGCTATAGACTACAAGCGATTCGGGCTGGCATCGGAGTGTCGCCTGACCGCGTGCTAAGAGCGACGCGGTTGCAGATGCGATCTGCCCTTGCATCCGGTCTGCATTCGCGATCTGGCCGTCACGTAGCGCAACTTTCAAGTTTAATCGTTGCCGAGCTATTTCGGTTTCCCCGCTATCGAGCTCAACTAGGCTCAGCATAAGGCTTACCTCGATCATTCCCTCGCGCACTCTCGAGCCTGCGAGCACACTACGGTCAACGCCGAGGCCAATCTCGGCGCCCAATTGAGACCCCAGTCGCCTGAGGCCTCGTGTCCCCGCACGCAGTGTCTGCGCGGGATTGAGCTCCTGGGGCGAAAAGTCGATAACGGTTACTCGCAGCGCTGTGTTGTTGTTTCGATGGTCGATAAAATTGCCGTCGGTAAAGCGCGTGTAGAGAGAGACTGGCTCCTCTGCCTGCCTGTCAGAATTGCGAACCGACAGCAGTGACCACTGGCTGCTCGTGTTTATTTCGGTGCTCACCGCGTCCTGTAAGAGAGTGGACACCTCGCCGAGCTCGCGGACGTGACGTTTCGCTTGCTCTTTTACCTGATCGAGTAGAGCAAACGACAGCGCTAAAGAACGGGCATAGCGTGGAGGCGGTAGCTGATCGCAGCTCAACTTTGGATTTAGCGGGCTCGTTTCTATGTATCCCGCGTGAACATCCGCGTTTTGGTCTTCGAGCAATGCTTGCATCCGAATGCCGCGGATACCGCCGCCGGCGCGATAAAAAGAAGACTCAACGAGTTGGCCATCGCCATTTATATAAGCAGAAGAGACCACAGAGACGCCGTCGGCCACCGCCGCATTGAGTACCTCGGCCTTAATTGTTTCGAGTTGACTTGCTGTATCTTGAGCAACACTCGGCAAACTCACCGCAACGGCCATCCCCACTAGGAGCATTCGGCCCGACACTATGGCGCGTAAAGCGATCGCAAAGGAATGGATGAAATCAGCTCGCATCAACTTATCCAGCACCTAACGCAAGTTGGTCGAGGTACAGCGCACGGAGATCGTCGATCGTCGAGTTTGGCAATGCCAGCGTGACGGCATAGGTATCGCCCGAGACTGGTTCGATCTTCACGAGCTCGGCACCGTAGATCACACCTTCGATACGCGAGCGAAAATCGTCGCTGGCAATCGTGAGATCCGCGATCGTGGTCGATGAGTCAATGTAGACACCAAAAACAATTTCGGTGAGCTGACGATAGGCATCAAAACGGGCTGCTTTAATAGCCATAAGACGCTGCTGCGCCGGTTCTCCAGCCTGACTCTGGATCACCGCATACCCCGTTGCCTCGATGCGATCACTAGCAAGATACCCCAAGCCACCCGACGAGTTGACGACGGGGCCCTCTAGGGAGAAGCCTGCATTGATGCCTGCAACACCGACCCGTCCATTGCTCGAACAGCTAGCAAACACGGTGACTATTAAGGCGAATAACCCAATTCGGCCTATTAAATAGCTCTGCGATGACTTCATTTCCTGCTCCTCTTTAGGTTCTTTAGTGGCGCCTCTACGAAGAGCCAATCGACACTTGTTCACCGCGCTTTACTCGTTGGTGTCGCTTAATTTCTTCAAGCGAGTCATCACAGGCCGACTAGTCTCGAATTTCACTGTCACAATTTATTGGCACAGGCTTTGCAACTGCCTAGGACAGCCGGTAAATGCCGAGGCTGAAAAGGCTATAAACAGAACGATAGATCGCCGGAATAATCTAGTAACCCATTGATTAAGAAGAAGTAATTATGAGCGCGACTTTAGTGTCAGGTTTACGACAATCACTCTTTACCGGTGAAGCGAAAAACCTAGGTATTCCCCTGGTTATCCTAGCGATTATGGGCATGCTTGTTGTGCCATTACCTTCGATAGCGCTCGATATCCTGTTTACTTTTAATATTATGACCGGCCTCATCATTGTGATGATCTGCATCAACGTGCATAAGCCCCTCGAATTTTCTTCGTTCCCGCTAATACTGCTCTTAGCCACAATGCTTCGCCTGAGCCTTAATGTAGCCTCGACTCGCGTAGTGCTCCTGCGTGGTCACGAAGGCCCCGACGCGGCAGGAAATGTCATCGCCTCGTTTGGCGAGTTCGTCATCGCCGGAAATTACATCGTCGGCTTCATCATTTTTATCATTCTGATGATCATCAATTTCATCGTTGTGACCAAGGGTGCAGGCCGAACCTCCGAGGTTATCGCGCGTTTCACTCTCGACGCGTTGCCTGGTAAGCAAATGGCAATCGATGCCGATCTGAATGCCGGCGTGATCGATCAGGAAACTGCCCTTAAGCGACGAGAAGAAGTCTCGCAGGAGTCCGATTTTTTCGGCTCCATGGACGGTGCCTCTAAGTTTGTCCGCGGTGATGCGATCGCTGGCGTGCTTATTCTGTTGATCAACATTGTGGGCGGTCTGCTCGTCGGGGTAACGCAGAACGGACTCGAATTTAGCGAGGCAGCGGAAATTTATGTGCTCCTCACTATTGGCGACGGTCTTGTTGCCCAAGTGCCATCGCTGCTGCTATCGCTGTCTACAGCAATAATCGTAACTCGCGTCACCACCTCTGAAACTACGGCCAACTCAGCAGGCAGTCAGCTCACCAACCCAGCCGCGCTCAAGATTACCGCAGGGATTCTCGTGCTCATCGGTCTTGTACCTGGCATGCCCCATCTTATGTTCTTGGCATCGGGAATCGCACTTGGCGTCTACGCCTACTCGAACGATCGCGCAGCAGAGCGTGCTGCAGACGCGGAGGAAGCGGATTCGAAGATCCAAGAGAAGCCTGACGATACTGATCTCGACTGGGAAGACATCGAACATGTCGACCCAATTGGTCTAGAGATTGGGTACGGCTTGATTCCCTTGGTGAACGAAAGTGACGGTGGCGTTCTACTCGCCCGCATACGCGGCGTTCGCAAAAAACTCTCGGCCGAACTAGGTTTTCTCATTCAAGCAATTCGCATACGCGACAACCTAGACATAGATCCAATGACCTACAACATTGTAATCAAAGGCGCCGTGCGCGGCAGCGGCACTATACGCATGGGTAACGAACTAGCGATCAACCCTGGCGATGTCCGCACTCAGCTCGAAGGTATTCCCACTAAAGAACCTGCATTCGGTCTCGATGCCTACTGGATTAACCCAAGCCAAGCAGACTTCGCAAAAACAGCGGGTTACACAATAGTCGATGGCGCGACGGTGATCGCCACGCACATCAATGCGATCCTACGCGACAATGCCAGCGATCTACTCGGTCACGATGAAACACGTGAAATTCTCGATAAAATCGCACAGCGTTCGCCGAAGCTCATTGATGATCTCGTTCCGGACAAACTTTCAGTCTCGACAATAATGCAAATCCTTAAAAACATCCTGTTCGAGTCCATCCCTATTCGTGACATGAATACCATCATCGATACGTTGTTATTGGAAAGCTCGCGCACGCAAAATCCTGACGAACTCACAGCGCTAGTCAGACCACGTCTGGGCCGGCTGATGCTGCAGAATCTCGTCCCGCCGGGCGAGGAGTTAAGCGTTATCACACTAGATCCCGCACTCGAGCAAATGCTGATTGGTTCCCTACAGCAAAGTAAACAGGCTGGCGAACTGATCATCGAACCGAAATTAGTCGAGGGCCTCATTTCCTCAGTGAATCAACAGCGCCTGCAAGCCGAAGAAAACGGCTTCCCCGCCGTGCTTGTTGTTGCACCGCCGATTCGACCGTGGCTAGCGCGACTTCTCAAACAGCGCTTCGCAGAAATTTCGGTACTCGCTTATACCGAAATTCCCGAAGATCAGAACATCAAGGTGTTCGCACGCGTGGGTCTCGAACAGAACGAAGAAGCCGCTTAGCATGAAGCTAGGCCAAGTGTCTCAATTACTAAGTAGGACAGAACGATGAAATTAGAATACGTGACCGTCGAATCAATTAAGAATGGCATGAAAGAAGTCGTAACACGATTCGGCGCCGACGCTGTCCTTCTTAAAACAGTAAAAGAAGGTGCAAAGTACCGTCTGCTTATTGCACACAAAGACGTCAAAGCAGGTGAGCAACAGGCAGCGGTTAATCCAAGTAGGTCTCACGAGGGCGTGAAATCAGCACTCGATGACAAGCCTCTTACGCTGGCAGAAATAGATCTTGTGACGGGCCAACGACGCGTTGCGATTAGCCCCCCGCGGCTTAACTCCGCGTCGGCGCAGACACTTAAGACAATCGTGCGAGAGGAGTCGATGACGGCACGGCGCGCGAGTAAGTTCGACAAGCTTGACCAGGCTCTTCTCAACGATAAACGCGCGGCGCGCCAAATTAGGCGCCTAAAAAGCCATCCAGAGTTTGATGCTCTCAACACCGTATTCGACACGAGCGGTATTTCCAGTCTATTTCGGCAAACACTGCTCGCAGGTCTTGCTGGTACAGGCCCCGAAGAGCCCCTGCATGAAAAAACAGCTGACTTAATTGCAAGCAAGCTTCCATCAACGCATGAAATAGACCTTTCGCAGACTCTGCATTTTCTCGCTGGCGGCTACGGGGTCGGAAAAACATCGCTCGCGTTTAAAATGGCGCTGCAGATCAACTCTTATGACCCTGGTCGCGCAATAGTGGTCAACTATTCTAGTGATCAAGAAGCAAGTTGGACTAATGCCGCTATCATCGGCGCGCGCCTCGGCATTGAGGTACTTCCGGCCAACTCGGCTGACGACCTTGCCGAGTTAGTCAGAGACAATCAGTCGACCAAACTATTACTTGTAGACATATCAACCTATAATGAAGGCGACATAGCGTTATTGCAGTCACGCTTCAAGACAGCGGCGTTTCATTTGGTTGCCCCGAGTGACGCTTGCCTTACTAACTTGCAGCGACTGAGTCGAGCCTACACATGGGACTCGCTTATGATAACCCGACTCGATTCTGCGTCATTTAGCTGGAGCATTTATCAAGTGCTAGTCGAGAGCCAGATTCCTCTGTCCATTGGCTCACGGGACCCTTCGTTGAATGCCGGTGTGGTGGTAGTTAGCGCCGTGCAGCTAAGAGGCTTGCTCGATAACGTTCTAGGCGCCATCATTGCGCCAGAAAAAGAAGCTGCCGCTAACCCAAGCAGCGCTGAGCCTAGGTCGACGATAGAACGACAGGAAGCATTTCAGCAAGCAGCGGCTATGCACTAGTGCTACCGTAGCACTTTCTACAGACACGCCTACTTAGGTAGTAACTAAACAGGTACACGCTTGATGCTGGACAAGACCCGTCAGAATAAGACTCAGGTTATCGGAATTGGCAGTGGCAAAGGCGGCGTAGGCAAAACTACTTTCGCAGTCAACCTTGCTACCGTACTCAACGCCCGTGATAAAAAGGTGTTAATTTTCGATGCCGATCTCGGACTCGCTAATATACACATAGCGTTCAAAAACCGTATTGAAGGCACTATGGTCGACGTGCTTGAAGGTCGCAAAACATTAAAAGAAATAGTGATAGAAACAGAGCAAGGCATTCATATCGTCAGCGGGGGCAATGGTCTCGACGAAGTATTATCAATTAATAAACAAAGTGCGACTCAGATTATTCAGAGCTTCAGCGAACTCGATGGCGAATACGACTATCTTATCGTCGATGTTTCAGCAGGTATTGATGATAACGTCATGACGTTCATGGCAGGATGCGATTACAAAATAGTACTTGGCACCGAAGAACCGTCATCGATAGCTGACGCCTATGCGCTAATTAAAATGCTCACCAAGAAGGAGCAGATTACAGGACTAATTTACGTCCCTAACAAAGTACGAAATTCAAGAAACGGTCAGAAGCTATTCGACAGTATGAACCAAATCGCCAAAAAGTTTCTTGGCGAAGCGCTCCAATTTATTGGATCAATCAGCTTTAGTTCAGACTATAACCAAGCATGGTCACGCGGTGTTCCCGCAGTTTCAATGGGCCAATCAGCTATTATTGAACGCGACTACGACGAACTAATAGACGCGCTCGATACGATTGAAGTTCAGTTAGCTCCAAACCGAGTTAGCTTTTTTCAATAACTAAACTGTGTTCCGCTCGAATCAACGCGCAGACTTAAAAGGGCCAATCAAGTGATAAGACCAAACGAGTATCAGAAGGCGGCGCGTGCCGAGCTTAATCAGCTCATCACCGATCACCTCCCGCTTGTTTCTCGCATCGCGGGCTACCTAAAAGCGCGCGTACCGAAATTTATCGAATATGACGATATGGTTCAGATCGGCACTCTGGGTCTGATGTCGGCGGCCGAATCCTACAAGACTGATCTTGGCGTCGAATTCAAGGACTACGCCAAAACCCGCATCAAGGGTGCGATACTCGATGAAGTACGTCGCATGAGCAGCATGTCGCGACTTGCCATCAAGAATTCTCAACTTCATAGTCAAGCGGAACACAAACTTGCCAACGAACTCGGCACAAAGCCATCCAGTAAGCAGATCGCCGACTACTTGGGGCTAACTGTCTCCGAATATGAGGATCAGCGCACCCACGCCGATCGTTTCCGCATGGAAGACCTTGATTCTGAAGAAAATAGCTTTGAAGAAAGACAGGTTGGGGCCGAGGTTAATCCCCTCGAGCAGATTGAAGACGAAGAGTTAAAGGTCTTAGTCGCCGAGAAGATCTCCCAGCTTGACGATAGAAAACGCCTTGTAATGTCTCTATACTACGTGGACGAAATGAATATGAAAGAGATTGGCGAGATCATCGGCGTGAAAGAAGCACGCGTAAGTCAGATACTTAGTGGGATCGTTAAAGACATAAAAGCCGAGCTCGCACTGGAAATCTAAAAACTATGTTTGGAAGGAACAAGGTAGAAGACGCGAAGAGGCAGGCGAAAAAAGACTATGAGTCGACCGTTGCGTTAGACAATATACAAGATGCGCCACGCGCTTTGCGTGCGCGCCTCGCGTTTAGAGCGAAAACAAATATCGAAATGACCTTTATTGAAGGGGCGAAAAAGGCAGAGTCTTTTGAGAAGATCAAACTAGCCGCGCTCTTAGACGGCAAAGGCACAGCCGACTTACAAGAGCCTGAGCTTACCGACCCCTTCAAACTCATTAAGTCTGAAAAAGGCACTGTAGTTAGCTATATCCCTCTCGAAATCGCACAGCAAGTGTTCATTATAGGTGGCGCCTTTCAAAAAGAAGCCATCGAGCCGGAGCAGGCGATGAACGGCGGGCAAGCGATCATGGATAGAATCTGTAATGACCTTGGCATAACCGATGAGATCACCGTTCTCGAATTTTTACGCCCAGAGTCTGAAGAGGAAGAGGAGGGCTGACCTCTTCCCTTAAGCGGCGCAAACAACTACATTAAGACTAGCTGCGCACTAAGTAGTCAAAAATCACCAAGTACGTTGTTATAATGAGCAGGAGCAGAACATGAGCTTTCTTCTATCGGTTCTTACGCTCTCTACTGTTCTTATTCTCTCGATACTCCTTCTCTTTGTACTTGGAAAACTCGTGTGGCTCGAGAAAGCGACTAACACGCTTCTCAATCGTCAACCTAAACCCCAAGGCACTGCCGCAGAAAGCGATGCAGATCCGTATTTCTACGGGTTAAGCGATGAAGCGCTTTGGAGGGCATTAGCGGGTGATTATCAATCCGGGCTCGGTGAATTAGAACTCGATGAAATCAGGCCTCGTTTTGCGCTGGCCTTGGGCAAAGCGGTCGTACGCCTTGTCAAAGAGGCGCCGTCTACCTCGGAGATTTCTCTTGGCGCTGTTAAAAACAGCCTCGATATATTTACGCTCCGCGGACGTGTCACCGTCTGGCTGCCGCCGCATCATGCTGCCGCGCTGTCAGAGCTAGGTGCGAAGATTAAAGCTTCACCGCCACAATTAGATGCCGAAGCCGGTGCCCAAATGCTTCACGAAATTCTCGGTAAGCTTTATTCAGAAACAGGACTTGAGCGAGACCCTGATACGTTTAGCGAACTTCGCTCCGCACTTTTCCCTGACCCGACACTACGCGAAACTACGGTAACCGAGAATAAAGCCCAAGGCACTGACACCTCGAATTAGAGCTAAGAATAAATCGAAGTGCTATTGCTGGACGCTTATAGACCCGCCGCCGAAATAGATCTCACCGTCACGCCGTACCTCTGCCGCTTCTGCGGGTTCTGTGGATTCTGTTGACCTCAACTCTAATGCATCTAGGTAACGCTCACGCTCAAGTACTAGTAACGCTTCGACAACATCTCTTACCTCAAGCAGCGCTTTCGCATTCTCTTGGATGTCGGCAAGCGTTCGATCGGTTTGCTGAAGCCGAGAATCGAAACTATTAATTTTTGCTTCGAACGCCGTCACCTTACTACTAAGCGCATCGAAGCTCTCGCCAAGCGTCGTGTTTTGATTTGTTAGTTCGCTAACAAGTGACTCGGAATAGACGCTAAGCTGTCCTTGAATCTCTTGTTCAGACTCGGAGTAGCTCGCCTGAGTCTGCTCAACCCCAACCGCGAGAGTCTCTATGACGCCACGTAGCGTTGCGACCTCTGCTTTGGCCTCTTCAAAACTAGTAAGGCCGACATTGAGCTCGACGATACGTTTACCCAGTGCGAGATTAAGTGCGCTTAGCTCGTCACCTTTACCCGAAAGACTGAGTATCGCAGCGAGAAAAAGCCCTAACGCAACAGCAATAATGCCACCGGTAGTAACAAGCATTATCGTACCGAATTTGACCTGCTCTTTTTTAAAATCGTTTAGGGACTTAAACGCCGCAATGAGTGTGCTCTCTTGATTTTTTAGCTTTTT
>Ga0181599_1004063_pt1 | contig 11937 bp, 10 predicted proteins | sample 041ome_3_FD_148658 | JGI IMG/M metagenome (GOLD analysis project Ga0181599, IMG submission 148658) | Coastal salt marsh microbial communities from the Groves Creek Marsh, Skidaway Island, Georgia - 041405US metaG (spades assembly) | ecosystem: Environmental > Aquatic > Marine > Intertidal zone >...
AAATCGACACCCCAATCAAAATAGGTTTATATCCTCCTACCAAATCTAATTTGATTGTGTTTAAAATGAGAAATGCTGAAAGTGAAATAGCTCCCAAACTCAATACATAGAGAATCAATTTTAAAAAAATTGTTGAACTCCTTTCAATAATTTTTTTGCCCTTAGCTTCCATAAACTAATCAAATTAAATTTTAATGACAAAAGTAAATAAATTATTGATAAACAATAAATAAAAATTGATTATAGTAAATAATTATAAAACAAAAAACCGCTACACTATAACAGTATAAGGGTTTTATCATTTTAAGTTGCTCCTCCTATTATTCAAAATTGCAGCTCAGAGAGAAGATTCATTTTAAAATTATCATAAAAATTATTGAACTAAGCCACTTCCGTCAATCTTAAATAACCACTCTTGATCATAACAGTCATTTGATACATTGACAGTTTTACAAATTTGTCTCGTCCCTTCAATTTGGTATAGATTATTATCAATTGCTGCTATCCTTAGTCCATAATCGTTCAGGAATTCTCCATAGGTTTTTTGCCAAAGAATTTCTCCTTCAGAACTAACTTTTGTAATGAACACATCATAATTACCTTTTCCATAAGAGCTTGTAGACCCAACTACAATATAATCACCATCTTTAGTCCTAATCACTTGACCAGCCTTGTCATAACTTGTACCGCCTATGACACGCTTCCATATTATAGACCCATTTCCATTTTTCTTAATAACCTCGATATCACACTCGTTTTCGGAACCGCAGTTGATGGTGGCAACAGATATGGAAGTGTTGTCAACACTATCTACCAAAAACAATTTTGAATCTTCATAGAAAATTGTGATTACTACCAAAACAAAAAGTCCTAATAGTATCTTCCAATTTCTATTGATCAATGTTTTAATATCCACAAATAGGTTACTAAAATTTGAGATTACAAATTTGATTTCAAATTTGGTGTCGTTTGAGTCAGCGACTGTTTCATTTATATCTACATCTAATGCTTCTCCTATAGCCTTGATTGAATAAATGCTTGGAGTAACTTGATTGTTTTCTATTCGTTGTATTGTCCTAACCGCAATCCCACTTTTCTCTGACAATTCATCTTGAGTAAGTCCTTGTGAAATTCTGATTTCCTTTATACGCTTTCCTATTTTCATAAAGCAAACTTAAATGAAGTATACAGAATTATAAACGACTTCTACGTGTCTTTTGGGCGACAGGGTTTGTGAAATGGGTTACGAAAACAAACCCATATAAGTCATTAAAGCAAAAACCGTTACACTATAATAGTATAACGGTTTTATCATTTTAAGTTGCTCCCCCTATTATTCAAAGTTGCAGGACAACTAAATCTTTTTTGTATTAAATAATTGTTTCAATTCATTTCTAAACTGAAGACATAAAAAAGAGATTATTTAATTAAAGGGATGATTTCTAAAAAGCTAATAGCTTACTTATAACTAAAGACTAAAAAGCACTGCTAGCGCTTCCTCTGTTCTTTGATTGTTCAGTAATTCTTTCGCTATACTATGAACTGTTAACTCCTTTTCTTTTTCATTGGTCATTTGAATAGCTTTTTGGAGTGAACGGTTCATTTTTATTTTTGAGAGTTCTTCCTTGGAAGGTATTTGGGCGCAATTGCCTAATCTACCTAATTCATTCCCAGTTAAAACCGAACTATTTTTGACATGTAGTGGGAGATTATCTACGCCAATTCCTTTGGAGTTAATGGGTTTTTTTATTTCGAATAGATTGTCTTTAGTCATTCTTCCATACCAGTTTTCCCCTAATCTTGCTACCAAATCCAATTTTAGGGTATCTAACTCTCCATCTATTCCTAGGTAATGTTTATTTAGGTGAATATTTGTCACCCGACATATTACCAGATTACCTGCACCACCATCTTCGCCTAAACTAATAATTTGATCTACTATACATTCGAAGGATACTGGAGATTCTGCCACCCTAGGAGGTATTATTTTCTCTGATGCTATCGAGGTTAACCCAGATTTAATATACTCATTGACCCCTTTATCATATTCGGTACTAGAGAGGGACATTTGTTCTACGATACCAAAGTTTACTATATTGATACATACTTGCCTAACCTCGTGTAGGTTCTCTAAACTGTGCTTTGCTGTATTATTTGAAATTCTTCGCGCTGGTGAGAATATAAGTATGGGTGGATTCGAACTAAATACATTAAAAAAGCTGAAAGGACTTAAGTTTACGTTCCCATTTATATCTATAGTACTAGCCAATGCAATTGGCCTGGGGGCAACAGCAGTTAGAAGTAGCCGATGAAGGTCTTTAGTCGGTATTGAATTAGGATCTATTGTAAGTGTATCGCTCATTTTATCTTCCATATTAGCAGGGTAATAATTGGTTACTTACTTGTCCAAAACCTACTCGCATTCCATTTTTTTCACAATAAGCCTTCATAATAATGGTGTCAAAATCTTTAATAAAACTTCTTTCTTCTCCACTCTCTAATTGAATTGGATTTTTACCCCCCCAAGAAAGTTCTAGCATTGATCCATATGATCTTTTTTCTTTACCTGAAATGGTTCCAGAAGCCATAATATCACCTACATTTAAATTACAACCATTAATAGTATGATGGGCTAATTGTTGGCTCATATTCCAGTACATATATTTAAAATTAGAACGACTTATTACACTTTCCTTTTTGTTTAATGGAGTTATGGACACTTCTAGATGAATGTCAAAATTCTTTAATCCATTAAACGAAAGATAAGGTAGTACTTCTGGCTCTTGAGACGGCCCGGCGACTCTAAATGGTTCTAATGCTTCCATAGTCACTATCCATGGAGATATAGAGGAAGCAAAACTCTTCGATAAAAAGGGTCCTAACGGCACATATTCCCATTTTTGAATATCTCTCGCGGACCAATCGTTAAAGAGTACTTTACCGAAAATATAATTCTCTGCCTCTTTTGTGGATATAGAGAAACCTAGAGGAGAATTTTTTCCAATAATGAATCCCATTTCTAATTCAAAGTCTACTTTAGAGGAGGGAGCCAAAACAGGGGTGTCCGAAGTTGTTAAAATTACCTGTCCTTTAGGTCGTTTAATAGGAGTTCCGCTCACTACTATTGAGGATGCTCTACCATGGTAGCCTATCGGTAAATGCCTCCAATTTGGTAGTAGAGCATTTTCAGGATCTCTGAACATTTTGCCTACATTGGTTGCATGTTCTATACTAGAATAAAAGTCTGTGTAGTCCCCAATCGATATTGGCAGTTGCATTTGCACTGCGTCTTGTCTTAAAAAAGCTTCTCTGTTTTTTCTTAAAATAGAATTTTTATTACAAAGTTCAGACTGAACACACAACCTTACTCTAGATGTCGTTTCCTTACCCAAGGAAATGAAATTGTTTAAAAAATTGGATCTAAAAACATTCCTGTCTAGTGAAAAATCATTGAAAATCCCTAATTCATGGGCTTTTACAAGATCTAAAATTTCATTACCTATTGCTATACCTGCTCTCGCCGTTGTTTCATGAGTACGGAAAATACCAAAGGGAATATTGTATATAGTAAAGTCTGAATTTTCTGGTATTTCTATCCAAGTATCTAGCATAGGTTAATTTTGTTTAATTAGATTAATTCCCTCTGAAATCAATTTGTTAAATGTAGATTTTAATTGTAACTGAATTAGATGAGAATGGACTTGGCTTTCGATTTCAAGACCTTTCCCATATACCAACTCATATATTTCAAGACCTAAAAGCCATTCATTCGGGTATTTTTCCTTTAAATCTTTAAGTATAATGATTAAAGAATCCGACTTTATAATCGATTCTTCTCTCATTAATCTAATTTCTTCATACATTTTGTAGAGCTTCAGTCGCGCTTTGCTTTGGACTCGTTTTCGACCCTTTGATTGAGATACCTGATATAAATTTGAAAAAGAATTGGCACATGCAGGTCCTGCAAAAGCAGATAAAACTTTTTTCCCAACAGCCATTTCATAAATACCCCATTCCGGTCTGAACAATACTTTTTCGCCGTGAGTGACGGTGCAATTATCAAAGGAAATAAGAACTATCTTTCCTCTAATATCTCTTTTTCCAGTAATAATCTTTCCATTTACCTTAATACCCCCTTCGAAATTAAGATCAATATACTTTCCTTCGTAAATACCATATGCTTCTAAATCCTTAGGAGACATATCTTCAATAGCCAAATTGGTATTTTCTAATTTCCCTATTGGACTTCCGAAGCCCTCAGGATATTGATCAATACCATGACCATTAAATTCTTTTTCCCTTGATGCCAGGGCTGTTGGCCCTTTAGTTTGAATATATATTACCTTATTTTCAAAGGAAATAACATTTGTAAATAAACCTGAAATTTGTAGTCCTGTACTAAGTTCTATAGTCCCTATATTTTGAGATTCGATAAGTTTTTCGAGGCCCTTAAGTCCTCCCGTTCTAAGAGCCATTTTGTTGGCAAATTTTTCTAGCACATAACTTAAATGTGCAAAATCTGGTGTTACAAAGAGCTGAGGTTGTGGCTTTGTAATATCAAAATTTACTTGAGCTGCTTGAATTGTAAAATCTCGTTTTTCAACTTTATCTGAAAGACACAATTTACTTTCCTCAATTGACGAAAGTAAACCTGCGCCATATATTTTTGGATTTTCTAAGCTACCGATCAATCCGTATTCAACCGTCCACCAGTGAAGATTTCTAAGTTGAGCCATTTCGGATAGTTCACCCATATTTTCTTGAACTTTTCGCAGCATTTCTAGAGACTTCTCTATACTTTTCTCATCGGCCTGAGGATCTTCCTTCAAAATAGAAACCTTTCGGATAGCTTCGTATAAATCTTGGTCTTTATTAGATGAAATAGCTTTACTCCCTATTTCACCAAATCTTCGCAAGTACTCTGCATATTCAGGATTTGCTATAATAGGAGCATGACCTGCTGCCTCGTGAATAATATCCGGAGCAGGGGTGTAAGCTACGTGTTCGATAGTTCGAATATCAGAAGCGATCACTAATACGTTATGCGCCTGAAACTCCATAAATGCATTAGGAGGAATAAATCCATCTACCGATACTGCTGCCCATCCAATATCTTTTAATATTCTATTCATCCCTTCCATTTTAGGAATCCGATCAATACTAATTCCTGAGCGTTCAATCCCGTTAAGATAGTAGGCGTGTGCTACTTTCGGTAAATAGTTCATATTTAAACGCATAACATACCTCCAAATGGCATGATCTTGGGCGGTGTAATCTTCGTAAGGTTGCTTAACGATATATTGATGAAGGTGCCTAGGTAGTTTTTTTGTGATCTCATTCCATTGAAAATTCGAGAGTGATCTTGATTTCATGGGTAGAGAGGTTTATAAGGTTCCTCGATTTTCTTGTTCTCTCTCTATGGCTTCGAATAAAGACTTGAAATTTCCTACACCAAATGACTGAGCTCCTTTTCTCTGGATAATCTCAATAAATAGAGTTGGTCTATCTACAATAGGCTTCGTAAATAATTGTAAAAGATATCCTTCTTCATCTCGATCTATAAGAATTCCATTTTGTTTAAGTATTTCAACATCCTCATCAATATTTCCAACCCTATCTAATAAATTATCATAATAAGTTTCTGGCACATATAAGAATTCCACACCTCTTTGTTTCATTTCAGAAACGGTTCTTACGATATCATCTGTAGCTACTGCAATATGTTGTACTCCTGCACAGCCATAAAAATCTAAATATTCTTCAATTTGAGATTTTTTAATACCCTCAGCTGGTTCGTTAATTGGGAATTTTACTCTTCCGTTGCCATTGCTCATTACCTTACTCATAAGTGCAGTATATTTCGTAGATATATCATTATCAGTAAATGAGATGATCTGGCTGAACCCCATTATTTCAGCATAAAATTTGCACCACTTATTCATTTCTCCCCATTCTACATTTCCCACCATATGATCAATGAATTTTAATCCCACTGTTGGTGGGTTGTAATGAGAAGACCAGGTTTTAAAGCCTGGTAAAAATGGGCCATTGTAATTCTTGCGCTCCACAAAAATATGAATGACCTCACCGTAAGTATGGATTCCTGATCTAACTACTTGTCCGTATTGATCCTCTTCAACGGTAGGTTTCATGAATGGTTTAGCTCCCCTTTTTACAGTTTCTTCAAATGATTTTGAAGCATCCTCAACCCAAAGTGCAATTACCTTGACGCCATCTCCATGAGTGTTAATGTGATCATTGATTGGTCCGTCTTTTTTTAATGGGGTGGTTAAAACAAGTTTTATTTTTTCTTGTACTAGGACATAAGAGACTCGATCTTTTGTACCTGTTTCAAGTCCGGAATAAGCAAGAGATTGAAATCCAAAGGCTGTTTTGTAATAATGCGCACTTTGTTTCGCATTTCCCACGTATAGTTCGATATAGTCTGTCCCTAAAAGGGGTAAAAAATCCTCTGCATCAGAAAAAATTTTACGAAGATCATATTCAGTGTTTTGTAAACCCTTTAAGTCTTTTACTTCAGTCATTTAATTCAATTTTAAATCCTATTTATTACTGGTCTAACCAAGATTGATAGTATAAATCATCATTGATATTCAATGCCTCTTCTGTAATCATTAGTGGCTTAAAGGTGTCGACCATCACTGCCAGCTCTGCAGTTTCTTTTTCGCCAATGCTTTTCTCCATAGTTCCTGGGTGAGGCCCATGTGGGATACCTGCTGGATGCAGCGTTATATAACCTTCTTTAATATTTCTTCTACTCATGAAATTACCATCTACATAGTATAGCACTTCATCAGAATCTATATTACTATGATTGTAGGGTGCAGGAATTGCATTGGGATGATAATCAAATAAACGAGGTACGAAGGAACAAATTGTAAATCCACTGTTTTCAAAAGTTTGGTGCACTGGTGGCGGCTGATGCACTCTACCAGTAATGGGTTCAAAATCGTGAATAGAGAATTTATAAGGGTAATTATACCCGTCCCATCCTACTACACTAAATGGGTGCGCAGCGTATACATACTCGTGGATTTGATCTTGTTTCTTTACTTTAATAATAAAATCTCCTTTTTGATTATATGTTTCCAGCTCCTCTGGTCCATGTAAATCCCTTTCGCAAAAGGGTGAGCTTTCTAAATGTTGCCCAAACCAGTTTCTATATCTTTTGGGAGTATAAATAGGGTTGCGTGCTTCTACAATAAAAAACCTATTGTCTTCGCCATCAAAATTAATCTGGTAAATGATACCTCGCGGTATTAAAAGATAATCTCCAAATTTGAAGGAAATATTTCCCATGTGTGTTCTTAAGGTACCTGATCCTTTGTGAACAAAGATTAGTTCATCAGAATCGACGTTTTTATAGAAATATTCCCGAAGAGATTCTTTTGGTGCCGCCAAAACAATACTACAATCACTGTTGGTTAATATGGTTTTCCTACTTTTTAAATAATCAGAATTAGGGGTAATAAGAAAGCCTTTAAGTGCTAGAGACTTCATATTCTTTTCTAATGCGATTTTTGGTCCTACATCATATGATTTTATGATTTCTTTTACCTGAGTAGGTCTATGACTGTGGTAAAGAAGGGATGACATGCCGTCAAAACCTATGGTTCCAAATAGTTCTTCATAATAAAATCCACCTTCTTGATTTTTGAAAATGGTGTGTCTCTTCTTAGGAATATTTCCTAGTTTATGATAATATGGCATAGTTGTTATTTTTGATTTTAAACATTTTGCAACCTCACACTATCTTAAATTTATTTAAATACAATAAATAAATATTATTTCACTACAATATTTTAACTACATAGAATTTATTATAAATAAATAAGTACTTTTTTAGAAAATTATTCTATAATATCTTTTAATTCAAAATCGAATATGAGTCAAAAGTTGGATTCAATTGATCTTAAAATACTAGATCTTTTACAAGAAGATGGTAGAGTTACCATGAAGAAAATGTCAGAGTTACTAGACCTCTCAACAACACCTGTTTTTGAAAGAATCAAAAAATTAGAAAAGGGAGGATACATTAAAAAATATCTAACTCTCTTAAATCATCGCAAATTAAATTTAAAGCAAGTAGTCTTTATTCAATTATCTCTAAAGGAACATTCTAGAAGCTTTATCGAGAAGTTTGCTAATGAAGTAAAGACATTTCCAGAGGTTGTTGAATGTTATAGAATCACCGGGAATTTCGACTTTTTAATTAAAGTGCTTGTCAGCGATATTGAGTCTTACGAGAATTTTATTTTGACTAAACTTTCATTACTATCAAATTTAGGTAATGTGCAAAGTCATATTGCATTATCCGAAATTAAAAACACTACAAAAATTAATTTGAATGCAGTTAACACTGATTAGAAACCCCAATCACTATAAGCCAATTGCTTTCAATTGTTCTTTCCTCAGTTTTGAATGAAGTCTTCTAATTATGTTTTGATCCAATTTGTGCCAAAGAATCAATATTTGGTGTCTTTAAATAAGTATGACCACCTCCGCTCCATTAATCAAACCTCATATCATCCATTACAACGAGAACAATATTTGGATTGTCTTGACCAAGAATAATTTGGTTGAAAATCAGCCCGAGAATAAGATGAATAATAATTTTTCTGTCTATATCAAAATCAATTAAAAACTGGGTTAAAATAATTCAATGGCTTTTCAAGATACTTTTTTTAAGAAGCAATAGAAAAGGCATCATAAGCAAAAGTCCGAGACTAAATGAAATAATGGATAGCCAAATCAATGGTAATTCATATAATTCAGTTAACATTCACGAAGTATTAGCGATCAACCACAAACCCAAGAATATGTTTTCTAATAGTTTTAATTTATTGGGTGCAGAATAAATCAAATAACCGGTAATAGCTATAGTTGGTATAGCAAAGGTGAAGGAAATGAATTGTAAGGATTCCTTGTATAATAGAAAATGGATTGCTGCAAACCAGGATGCGTCTTTTATGATCCAGAATGGGAAATGTAGACTTTCTAGAAAAGTAAATTTTTGATCTTTAGAGAGCATTTCAATTTTTATTGATTTTGATATAGGCAGAAAATTAATTCAAAATCTTATTGATAAAACAGAATAATCTCAATAAGAAATACAAAAAACCGCTACACTATAACGGTTTTATCATTATAAGTTGCTCCCCCTATTGACAGAAGTTGCAGCACAACTTCACCTTTCAATGAACTCAACGCTCGATTCATCGAACTCTATAATGCTTCTCAAGAGGCCATTTCATTAAATGGATGGGCCTTAGTTCGCTATACCAACGCTAATACAGAAGCTGGAGTTCGAATTTTCTTTGACAGTCAGATGATCGAAGCCGAATCTGTTCTTGTGATCGCTTCAAAACCAGAAGTTTTTTTAAACAGGTCTATGGATTTGAGGCTGATTTAATCGCCTCCTCTTCTTCAGTAGCTGGATCAAATGGAGATGATCAGGCTCAACTGATCGATCCCTTTGAGAAGGTGGTTGATCAATTTGGAGTTATTGGTGAGGACGGCACAGGTACAAATCACGATTTTGAAGATGGAAAAGCTTTAAGAAAACCATCCATTGTAAATTCCTCTCCAAGCTTTGATCCGTCACAGTGGCTGATCTATAACAAAAGAGGGGCTGAAGGTACGATAGAACAATCCCTGATTGCTCCTAGTGATTATTCCCCAGGAGCACATCCCGATCAAGTGCTTAATAAAAGAAACTGATAGGGTTTGATTTCAAAAGTTCCCCACGGATCTTTAAATTCATAAGGAGTATCAGTCCATAAGTCCTTAAATTGGTGTGGACCCTTCCCAAGTGAATCAAATATGTTTTGAGCTAATTGATGCGATTGATTGCTGTAATTCAAAAGACAAAAAACATGTTGATCTTCAGTGTATCGAATAAATGCTGCAATTGCATTTTGCTCAAGACTGAGCCATTTGGTGTTTTTCAAATCAGCAAAGGCTTTGTTTTCTTTTCTGATTTGAATCAATCGTTTATGACGGTTAAAAAGTCGTGCTTCAACAGTCTGGTCATCAAAGCGTCTTTGAGCTTTATTCCAATCAAATATGGGGCGATGCATCCATCTATTGTCATAGGACTTTGAAGGATCTTCTAAATAAGAGTAATCGTTTGTTGAACCCAATTCATCTCCGTAGAAGATAAGAGGAACTCCTCCAGAAAAGAAACTTTGGGCCTGCATAAGAGTGATTTTGTCTATGGCCTCTTGAATCAATTCCGGGTTCATTTGTTCGAGGGCGGATTCCAGTCCACAGAGCGATGCTAGAGTACCTGAAATACGAGCATCATTTGTTTTTGGATTAGTTCCAAAAAGCGCTCCTTTACTACTAGAGTTTGGAAATTCACCTATAAAATATTTTTTAAGATAAGTTCTATGTAAATAGGGGTCTTTACCGGCATTGGAGATCATATAATCATCATAACCTAGTCCGATATCATCATGACATCTGGTATAATTAATCCAACTACATCCATTAGGTTTTTGATCAATGACCTTAACCGCTGTTCTCATCACTCTTGTGTCAGCTGTTGCAAGGGCATCCCACTGAGTGGCCATTTGGGTTGCATTGTATGCAAAATCACACTCATGTGCTTTAAACCTTCCTTTGCCAAAATAATCAAGAATTTGATGTGGGCCTACAATGGCTTCTCCTAGAATTGCCATTCCTGGTGTTGAAACCTCTATCAATAGTTTGATGAGTTGTAGCAGTTGGTGTGCCTTTTGAAGCCCCTGACAAGAAGTCCCTATTTCCTTCCATATAAAAGCAGGGGCGTCAATTCTTAGGATATCAACACCTTGATTGGCATAATAATAGATGTTTTCCATCATCGCAACTAATACCTTAGGATTTTTAAAATTTAAATCCCATTGATAGGAATGAAATACACTCATCACCCACTGATTCATTTCAGGAATGAAAGTGAAATTTCCAGGAGCACTCTCTGGAAAGACCTCAGGCATATAGTATTCCATTTGGTCAGGAATACTCCTATCGGGATAACAATAATAAAAGTCTTGATAATAGGGATCTCCATCTTTCGCTTTTTTAGCCCATTGATGTTGATCCGATGTATGATTTAGGATGATGTCTAACATGAGATACATCCCTTTTGATCGCATGGATTCACTTAAGGAATTTAATTCTTCAAGTGACCCATATTTTGGATTAACCTTTTTAAAATCAGAGACCGCATAACCTCCATCACTCGCATCTTCTGGGCTCTCAAACAAGGGCATTAGATGTAGAAAATTAACTCCTAAATCTTCGATATAATCCAATTTACGTTCAAGATCAGGTAGCTTACCAGCAAAGCGGTCAACATAGAGACTCATTCCTGAAATTTCCTGTGAACAAAACCACTGCTCTTTTTGAAGTTTGTCGAGATCAGCTTTTTTTAAATCATCAGCTCGTTGATCAAAACTTCTAAAAACAAGATCAATCAAAGCATCAAATAATTGATTTGCCACTTTTTGATGACCATAGAGCTCAAGAAAAAGATCTTCGATATCGGAACTATTTGCTATAAAACGCTCCTTTAACTGTCTTTTTTCGAGATCGGTTCCGCTGAGAGATTTAATCCTAAGATCTAAATCAGCGATGAGGTGATTTCTTAGCATGGGCTATTTGGTTCGCTAGTTAATACTGATAGGTTTTAGAACTTCCATCTTTTTGATGTTCTATGCTGAAGTTATAATTTTTTAAGTCAGCATTGAGTCGTATGCTTTCATTTAAATTTTTCCACTCGATTTTTTCCAAAAATCAGTTTTATAAATGTAGAATTTTGTCCAGTATTTTGTAATATATTAATTGAAGCTAATGTCTTTTACTTCTCTAAGTTTTCAAAGCATCTACATTTCTGTAAAGGCTTTGTTTTAAAGCTCCCCCTATTATTCAAAG
>Ga0181599_1004080_pt1 | contig 11908 bp, 7 predicted proteins | sample 041ome_3_FD_148658 | JGI IMG/M metagenome (GOLD analysis project Ga0181599, IMG submission 148658) | Coastal salt marsh microbial communities from the Groves Creek Marsh, Skidaway Island, Georgia - 041405US metaG (spades assembly) | ecosystem: Environmental > Aquatic > Marine > Intertidal zone >...
CATACGAATGAAAAACCGCGCCCGAAGCATGGTCGCCGATCGCGATCGCGATCGCGCGAGATCGCGACGCGCGTTCGACGTCGACCATGCTTCGCGGCGCGAAAAACCGCGCGCTGCGACGCGCGTACGCGGCGGCGGCGAAACCCGCGCTCGGTGGACCGCGCGCGGACGCGAAGGCGACGCACGGCGCGCTCGCCGCGATCTTCGGGTCGGGCGGCGAGGCGACGACGTTCGCGCCGATGAGCGAGACGCACGCGCACGACGCGCCGACGGAGGCGCGCGCGACGGCGCCGCCGACGACGTCGGTGACGGTGCTCGCGAACGGGGCGACGATCGCGAGCGAGAACACGCCGGGAGCGACGCTGGCGTGCGGGGCGTACGTGGACTGCGGGAGCGCGCGCGAGGACGCGCCGTGGAAGCGCGGATTCTCGCACGCGCTGGAGCGCGCGGCGTTCAGGGCGACGAAACATCGAAGTGGGTTCAGGGTGACGCGAGAGTGCGAGACGATCGGGGCGAATCTGAGCGCGAGCGCGAGCAGGGAACAGTTTTGCTTCGCGGCGGATGCGCTGAAGACGCGCGCGGCGGAGACGGTGGAATTGTTGCTCGATTGCGCGCTGAATCCGGCGTTGGAGAATCACGAGATCGAACGAGTGGTGGAGAATCTGAAGACCGAGGTGAAGGAGTTGAACGAGAACCCACAGGCGTTGTTGATGGAGGCGACGCACGCGACGGCGTACGCGGGGGGCTTGGGGCACGCCCTCGTGGCGCCGAGCGGGGATCTGAGTCACATCACGGGCGACGCTCTGAGAGAGTTCGTGCGAGAGAACTTCACCGCTCCGCGCGTCGTGCTCGCGGCGAGCGGGTGCGAACACGACGAGCTCGTGCGAATCGCGGAGCCGATGTTGGCGACGCTTCCGAGCGGCGAGGGTTCGCCCGAGACGCCGACGACGTACGTGGGGGGTGATTTTAGACAAAAGAGCGATTCCCCGATCACGTCCATCGTGCTCGGGTTTGAGTTCAAGGGTGGCTGGCGCGACACCAAGGCCTCGACCGCGATGACGGTGCTGACGATGTTGCTCGGCGGCGGCGGGTCGTTTAGCGCCGGGGGGCCGGGGAAAGGCATGTACTCGCGCCTTTACACTCGCGTGTTGAACAGATATTCTTGGGCGCAAAACTGCACGGCGTTCCACAGCATCTTCAACGACACCGGGATCGTCGGGATCTCCGCCATGGCGAACAGCGCGCACACCGGTGACATGGTGAAGGTGATGGCGGGCGAGCTTCAAGCCGTCGCCGCGAGCGGGGGCGTGAGCCCGCAAGAGCTCGAACGCGCCAAGAACGCCACGGTGAGCTCGATCTTGATGAACTTGGAGTCCAAGGCTGTCGTCGCGGAAGACATCGGGCGACAAATGCTGACTTACAAGTACCGCAAGAGTGCGGCGGACTTCATCGCCGAAGTGCGCGCGGTGAGCGCGCAAGACGTGCAAAAAGTCGCGAGCGACTTGCTCGCGAGCGCGCCCACGGTGGCCATGACCGGCGAGCTCCACGCCGCGCCGCGTTACGAAGACATTAAGGCGATGTTTTAATCAATCAATCACGAAGAGCATACTATTTTATCGAAACGTTCCGACGCCGCGATCGAGTCGCCGTCGAGGCGCGTCGCAGACGACGAGCTCGCAAAATTTGTAAACGCGCTCGCATTCATTCATTACAAACGCGTCACCCTCGAAATGAGATCGGCGAGAATTTCAGTCTAGTAAAAATGTCTCCTCATTCGTTCAAACACCCCCGTAAACGATGACGCGCGAGACAACTCGCGCGTCGTCGCGCTCGCCGGCGTCGCCGACGTCTTTCAAAAAACGCCGCCGGCGTCGACGAAACATCTTTGGATCAAGTCATCGACTTATTCCGCAGCCTCCGCAGTTTCCTCAGCCTTCTCCTCGACCGGTCGCGCCACGGCCTCACCGACGGCTTCACCGCTGTAATCACCGTGCACCTCCATGAGCTTGGTCAAGTCAAACTTCGGCGCCTTCAAGATTTTGACCTTGCGAATGTACACGTTTTGAAGCGGGTAAATACCGGCGCAAGACTTTTCAATCTCCTTGCCGATGACCTCCGGGATGAACTTCAAGACGAGTTCCTTCAAGTCGCACGTCGTGCACTCGCGCGTGATGATTTCAACCATCTTGGCGCGAATCTTACGAATCTGCGCGCTCTGCGCGTAGCACGTGCGCTTGGCTTGATCCATGCGTCGCTTGGTGAAACCGATGCAAAACACGCGAAGCGTGTACCCATCCGTCGTCTTCACGTCAACGAAGCACTCAATCAAAGAGAACCACTTACGAACCAACGAGCGAATCTTATCCGTGGTGAAATCCATGCCCGCGAAATTCGTCAACACGTTCTTGCCTTGCACGTCTTCGCACTTGAGCTTCATCTTGCGGAAGCTCTGGTCCTCGTCGTTGTTCAAGTCCGCGAGGGAGATTTCAAAGATCCGTCCCTTCAAGCCATCGGAGGCAATCTATTTTCGCGCAAAACATCGTTCGTCATCGTCAGTCAACCGTTCCTCGAATCCGCGCCGCGTCGCGTCGCGTCGTTCGCTAGGGCTTTTAACCCTCATCTCGCGCGCGCCCTACCTTGGTCCCTTGCGTGCGGCTCACGAGCGTCTTGCCGATGTTTCTCACGGAGAACATGCTCGGCGCCTTAATATCATACCAATCCTTCTTCGTGAACGGGTCAACACTGCGCGACGAGCGAACACTTGGCGTCAGTCGTCGTCCCATCGTCATTCCGCAAGCCCTAAACGCGCATCGATCGCGTCGCCGTCCCCCTCCCCCGCGTCCTCCTCCCGCGCGCTCGCGCGCCCGTCGCGCCCCCCATCGACGGTCGCGATTTTGATCCACCGTCTCGCGCCTTCTCGCGCGTCCTCGCGCTTCGCGCGCGTCCGTCACCCCCCCCGGCGTCGCCCGTCGTCGTCGTCGTCCCGCGCCCCTCTTTCGCCCGTCGCGTCGATCGATCCTCTTCCCGTCGCCTCGCGCGTCGCCTCGCGGTCGTTCGCGGTCGCGTCGCGCACGCACGCTTTCTTCTTCCCGCCCTTCTTGCCCTTGGACATGCGCTTGTTCTTTCCGACCGCCATGACGCGCGATCGATGCGCGCGGCGTAAAGGCGGCACGGCGCGATCGTCGGCGCGCGTTCGTCGCTTTCCGGCGACGTCTCGGGTCGATCGACGCGCCATCGATCGATCGTCGATCGCGATCGACGCTCCATCGATCGCGCGTCCGCGGGTGCGATCGATCGCGCGATCGCGATTCTTCGCTACATCGGCGAATTTAGCGTATAATACGTAAACGAGGGTTTCGCTCGGGCATCGACCGCCGCCGGCCCCCCCGAGGCGCGCGCACACGTCGTCGCGCGCGCGTCGACGACGATCGACGACGCCCGAGACTTCGATCGATCGACGCCCGAGCGAGTCGTGAACGACGCGACGCGCGACGCGACGCGCGCGCGGACCGATCGACGCGGCTCGAGCGTCGTCGAGTCGGATAAGCGAAAAAGCGACGCGCGATCGAAAAGATGCGCGTCGCGGGCGCGCGCGCGCGCGTCGTCGCGAGCGCGGGACGCGCGGGACGCGGGGGGCGACGCGCGCGCGCGCGACGGGCGACGCGGAGGGGCGAGGATCGGGCGACGCGGGCGACGAATGATGATTTTCAATTTGACCCGAGCGCGCTGCCGACGTTCGGCGGCGGCGGCGCGAGCGCGCCGAAACCACCGGGGGGGGGGCTGATCGTGCCGGGGATGGATGGATTCGACGCCGACGCCGTGGTGGTGCAGAGGAACCCGATGAGCGGGGGGGCGACGACGGCTGGGGAGCGGAAAGGACCGGCGGGGGTGATTCCAAAGGTTGGCGGCGAGTTGCAGGGGGCGTACGAGCCGTTCAAGCCGCCGGAGACGTACGAAGCGGCGAAAGTGAGCGAGGATGAGAACGACCCGGAGAGAATGATGATGCTTATGCGACAGCGCGCGGGGATGTGGTTCACGCTGGCGAAATTTATCAGACCGTTGCAGGCGAAGGGGATGACGTCGACGGACATCTTCGACGCGACGGGCATCGAACCGAAGGAACAGGCGACGTGGGTGGTGTGGTTGCAGTGCTACGCGAGCTTGAAGGAAGGGTTAGATTTCGACAGCACAAAGCTCGAGTATTTCCACGATGAATATCGCGGGGCGCCGAACTTGTCGCAAATTATGTACATGCCCGCGGCGACGCGCGCGGCGGCGGCGACGTTCGTCGTCGACAACGAATTTGAAGAAACACAAACGCGCGAATTGGTCAAGGCGTACGAAATTAAATCCGCCAACGTTCGCACGGTGGCGGCCAGAGATTTCAACGACACGCCGGGGGACATTTTGGCTTACAAGCTCTATCGCGACATTCTCGAGTTGCAGCGGTACCAGGGCGAGGAGGAGGCGCTCAAGATTTTCGAACGCGGTATGCTGTACGCCGTCACGGAAAAAGCCAAGGCGCGCATGGCGACGGCGGTGGAACTGTTTAAGCGCACAAAACTGGGCGAAGGCGGCTCGCTCGCCAACGATGAATCCGACGAAGGCGCTCGCGAGGCGGAGCTCCAAGTCGTTCGCCTCGAGGAAGCCGAGTTCCTATTCATCCCGATGCCAGTCATCGGAAACTTGAACAAGGTCACCGCCGCAAAGGTTCGCACCGCAGGTGTTCTCGAGGACACCGGAAACATCTTTGGTGTGTTCTCGCCGCAGGCCAACACCGATTGGGTGGCGTTGCCGAAGTGGGATCTGTTGCTCCAAGCCGTAGCGCCCTTCGCTTTGTTCATCGACGACACGTCGAAGACGGACATCGAGGGCGTCAAAGACAAGGCCGAGCCCGGTTTATTGATCTCCGATAAATCCGACAACTCACCGCGCTTCGGCCAGTATTATCTCGTCGCTAAGACGTCCTCGCTCGTCTTGGCTGGAAGCAACGCCGCCGCGGAAACCGTCTCCGTCATGGATGGTAAAGACATTTTACAGTCCGAGCGTGACGGTAAGAAGATTAATACGTTGGCCCGCGTTTTGCTCTGCGTCCGCGCACCGTCTCGCGGTGGCGATGGGATGTCGGCCGAATTCGTCGGCTAGACGAACGCACCAGCGCACCGCCTCGGTCGAAACGCCGCCTCGATTCTTCCCTTCATCGCGCCATTCGCGAGTTGTAACACGAACGAACGAACGAACGAACGAACGAACGAACGAACGATTTAGCACGACTAATTGAACCGCACGACGTGAGAAACTGATATTAAAAACGCATCACTTCTTCTTTTTGGGCTTGGGCTTCGGCTTGAGTTCGGTCGCGATGAGTTCGACCAACGCGTTGTCGCTAAGCGACTTGTCCGATTGCACCTCTTGCGGCTCAAAGGTCGTGATGCGATCGTTGCCCTTCTTCAACACTAAGAACGTGCTCTTGACGTGCGCGACGGCGGCACCATCCTTTTCGTAAAGCACCGGGTAGGCGTGCAACAACCCGTGGTTGCAGCATTCGACGAGGCCAAAGTTGACGCGCTTCTCTTCCAACGCCCGCGCGGTGAAGGGCATGGTGGGGAATCGCTTTGAGATTTCCGAGAAAACCGCGCGCGAACCTTGCATCTTTAACTGGTAGTTCTTTTCGATGGCGCGCTTGTAAACCTTGGTTTCTCTCTCGTCCCTTTGCTTGGGCTTGCCCTCGCCGCTCGACATGACAATGTCCAACGCGTAGACTTCATAGAGCTCAATCTCCTCGGGATCAGCCTTCATCTCCGGCGTAGACTTGTTCAGAATCACCTTGTTACCGTCGATGATAAAACGCTTCATGTTATGCGTCATCACGCCCTCGACGACGTTGACGCCGAAATCCTTCGCCACGCCCTCGATGACGCCGCCGATTTCCCCCGTCGACGCCCCCGGCCTGAGCTTACGAATGACGATTTCACTCGCCAACTCCGCCGCCTTCATCACGTCCGCCTGCGCCCCCGTCACCGGTTTACCGCCCACGACGACAGTCGTCGCCGTCGTCGCCACGTACCCGTCCACGTGCGCCCCCAAATCGATCTTCACGCTCGCCCCGTCCTCGATCGTCTTCGCATCGCTCGCGTCCGGCGAGTTATGGCACACGCAGTTATCGATCGACACGCACGTCGGAAACGCGATCCCTTTCTCCACCTTATTCCCATCCTTATCCTTTTTATTGTAATACTTCGCCGTCTCTCGCTCGATCGCCGCGTCGCCGAGCGCGCACAAATCCACAACCTTCGCCCCGACCGCGATCGCCGCGCGCACCTCCTTCATCGCCGCGTTCGCGCAGTCCGCCGCGATCTTATATTTCGTCACCACATCCGGCTGTTTCGTCCGCGCGCGTCGTCTCGGCGTCGTCGTCAGTCGCTCGCGTCTGGCGTCGTCGATCGTTCGATCGTCCTCTTCGCTCGTCGCGTCGTCGTCGCGCGTCACCGCGTCGCGTCGCGCGTCGCGTCGATCGACGCACGTTCTCGCACGTGAACTCGCTCTCGTCGATCGTCGATTCGTCGTCGCTCGCGTAGTCGCTGTCGGAGTCCGCCATGGCGGCGGCGTCGCGTCGCGGTGTGTCGCGAAGCCCTAGTGCCCCGCGATGGCGTTTCTGTTGTCTTTATACGAGGTGTATGGCAATACAGTGTGCGCATCGGTCGGTCGGACCTCGGCCTCGGCGCGCGCGCGGCGACGCGGCGACGGATCGCGACGCGCAGAAACGACGGGCGGCGACGATCGCGAGAGCGACGATCGCGGTGACATGTCGCGCGCGCGTCGCGCGCGTCGCGAGACGCGCGCGAGACGGCGGCGGGGCGTTTTAGGATTGTTTTGGATCGTCGCGGCGTCGGGCGGCGCGCGCGCGCGAGACGCGCGCGGCGACGAGGACGGCGCGGGAGACGCGCGCGGGACGTTCGGACGCGTCGTGATGGACGCGCGCGATCGCGCGTTTCGAGACGCGAGCGATGGGGGGCGGGTGCGCGCGATCGGGGCGAACGTGTGTGCGTGGACGACGCGCGGGAGACGAGACGAGACGAGACGAGACGAGACGAGACGAGATCGAGCGCGAGATCGAGCGCGAGATCGAGCGCGAATTCGAGGATTGACGATGGACGCGTCGACGCGCGCGAGGGACAGATTGGTTGCGATACGCGATGTTGGGGAACGAGACCGAGCGTCGGTGGGTGTTCGAGACTCTGGACGCGATGCGAGAGATCGGCGCGGACGTCGCGCGAACGTGGGCGTTTTTGGACGGCGACGAATCTTCGTACGACGGACGATCGACGCAACCGCGGCGGGGGGAGTTTAACGAGCGCGCGTTCGTGGGGCTTGATGAAGTTTTATACGAGTGCGAGAGGCGACGGATTCGCGTCATCTTGACGCTGACGAATTATTGGGACGATTACGGCGGCATCGCGCGATACGCGCGATGGGCGAGAGAAGAGGGCGAAACGAGCGCGTATCGACGCGAAGACTTTTTCACCTCGCCAAAGTGTCGAGACGCGTTCGAGGCGTTCGTGGCGAAAGTCGTGACGCGAACGAACACGTTCACGAACGTCGCGTATAAGGATGATCCGACGATCTTCGCGTACCAGCTGATAAACGAACCGCGCTTGCCCGGAGACGATCGCGGCGACGTCTTTCACGAGTGGGCAACGTACTTCGGCGCTTTGGTGAAAAGACTCGACGAGGGAAATCATCTCGTCAGCGTCGGTACCGAAGGTTTCTTCATGCGTGGCGAAGGCGTCGAGGCGAACCCGTTCGCCGGCGCCGAACGTCAGGGCGTGGACGTCGATCGATTGCGCGAGAGCGACGCCGTCGACTTTGTCGCCGCGCACGTTTGGACGGACGACTGGATGGATAGCGACGACGAGTCCAAGCTTCGTTTCCTCGAGCGATGGATTCGAGCGCACTTGGCGAAGTCTGCGAACGATAAGCCCATCGTGTTCGAAGAGTTTGGAAAGAAGCGACCGCTCGCGGTTCGAGACGCGTACTTTGCGCGCACCTTCGAGCTCTTGCGCGAGGACGATCGCCGACGCGCGGGGGCTTTGTTCTGGTTACTTTCTCCGGCTGAAATCGAAGACTACGACGGATTCACCGTGTACGACGCCCCGAGCGATGCGAGCACGTTGAATATTGTGCGTCGAGAGATTGAATCCAAGGCGGCGTTTTTCCGCGGCGAAGGAGTCGACGCGTGCTGCGCCGAGTGCGCGTGCGCGCCGCCACCCGCGCGCGACGACGGCGACACGTTCAACGACGACGATACTAACGACGACGATATCGTGATCGAGTTTCCGGACGACTGGAACGACGAAATCTACGTCGACGCTCCCGACGAAATCGAAAGTTTTGCGTGTCGCATGGCGACGAGCAACGCGTACGAAGCGCACGCCACGTACGGCGATTACGTCTCCATCGAGCTAGACATCGAAACCAAGGTTCCAATTGACGTGTTCGCCGATTTCATCACCCCTCGTGAGCGCATGTCTCCGACGAGCGTTCGAACGACGACGAACAAGGATGGCGATTGGCGCTTCGCGTCGACGTTCGTCGCCACTCGACGCTTGGGCGACGACGGTGTGTACGTGGATGAAGGACCGTTGCGCTTTCGCATCGATGTCGTTCCCGAGACGACACCAAACAAGCGAACGTTCTTCGTCGAAGGCGTCACCGAGGGCGTCACCGTAGTGTTCGATTCCACGGCGCCGTTCGTCGTCGACGCGTACCTTCGCCCGTACGCTCGCGACGTCTCGTCTCGCGCCGACGTCGTTCGAATCGGCGACATCGCCGTGCTGTACGTCTCATTTAGCGAGCCTGTGGATGATGTGCGTGTGCGAATGCGCGATCGCGACGCGTTCGTCAGTTTGGCGAGCCATCACGGCGACGCGTTTTATGGCTACGTCGAAATCTCGCGCGCCGCGGGCGACGTCCCGGGCGACGAAGTCACGTTCGAAATCTCCGCCGTCGATCGCGCCGGGAACACGTGCTTCACATGTGCGGACGCGAAAACCACGGACGAGAGCTCGCTCGTCGTCGTCGACGCTGAGTGAAAATACACAAGTCGTCGGCGACGTCGTTTTGGATATATTTTTCTCTATTTCATCATCGGCATATTTGATACATCGGCATATTTGATACATCATCTCCATTCGCGTGCAGTATACTCCTTCTCATCATTTCCGATCGCGTCCTCGGTTTCATAAGCGTCGACGCCCGAGTCGAGATCGAGCTCGGGCGTCGGCGTTTGAGAGTCCCGTTCAGCAGATCCGTCATCTAGACAATTTTCCACGTACTTCATCATCATCATCTCGATCTGCAATCTTTCACGCTCGTCGGCAATCGCACCGGTGTAGTGCGAAACTACCAAATCCGTCACATCTTCCATCTGTGAACACGCCATCGGTGCTTCCGCCCTGATCAATCTCCACACAAACTCCGCGTTCTTCGACGCCAATCCGATTTCGTAGTGCGCCGTCGACAGCGAGCAGGACAGATCGAAGGCGATCGAATCGCTCAACATCTCGACGATGTCGTAATGGCCGCTCTCTGCCGCGGCGAAGCTCGCGCGCATCACTCCCTCTTTCGTCAATCCTTCGCCGTGGTGATGATGCTCCGCGATCGTTTGCGCGCATTCGCGATTACCGCATCGCGCGGCTTCGAGTAAGACGTCGTCGTTCAACACGTTCCAGGATTTATTGTTCCAGCACATGTGAAGCAGCTTATCGCCATGACAACCATCGCGAACGGCTCGCGCGGCCTCGCGGACGGCGCACCGCGCGCGACCGATTGCCTGTTTACCCTCGACGCCGTCGCCGTTCCAGATTTTTGGTTTTTTGTGTCTCTCGCGCGACTCGAGCTCGTAGCGCGTCATCGATGGTCGCCGCTTGCTCGGTCGAGGGCGGTCGACGTCGGACATGAACGAAAGGTTGAGGTTCAGTCTGTTTCGATGCGATCGCGCGGGCGAGAAACGTGTGATATTGGGCGTCGTGAAGTGAGTCCGAGGGTGGCGCGCGCGCGACGTCGACGCGAATCGGCTTGAAGAGTTGTTAAATTTCAATGAGAGCAAGTTAATCAAAGTAATCGTCGTCGATCGTCGCCGTGCGTGCGCTGACTGCGCCGTCGTCGTCGTGGTAAATGTTGATGACTACGAAGACGCGTCACCGCGTCATCGAAATCGTCAAAATATGCGTTTAAATGCGCGCCATCGCGCGTTGAGCGGCGGCGATGGTGGCGTCAATGTCCGCTTCGGTGTGCGCCAAAGACATGAAACCGGCTTCGAATTGGGACGGGGCCAAGTAGACACCTTCTTCGAGCATGGCACGGTGCCAGCGACCGAACTTTTCGGTGTCGCTCTTCGCCGCGTCGGTGAAGTTCTTCACCGGACCTTCGGTGAAGAAGAAACCAAACATGCCCGAGATGTGACCGCCGCACACCGCGTGGCCGTTGTCCTTACCCGCCTTCAAGATGCCCTCGATCAAGCGCTTGGTGAGCTTGTCCAACTTTTCGTACTGACCCGGTTCGCCGAGAATCTTCAACGTTTCGATGCCAGCAACCATGGCGAGCGGGTTCCCGGAGAGCGTACCGGCTTGGTACATCGGACCCGCCGGGGCGACCATGTCCATGATTTCGCGCTTACCCCCGTACGCGCCGACGGGCATACCGCCGCCGATCACCTTACCCATGGTGGTCAAATCCGGGGTGACGCCCCAGTACTCTTGCGCGCAGCCCTTGGCGATGCGGAACCCAGTCATGACTTCGTCAAAGCACAGCACCGCGCCCTCCTTGGTGCACGTCTCGCGCAAGCCTTGCAAAAACTCCTTGTCCGGGGCGATGAAACCGCTGTTCCCGACCACGGGTTCGAGGATCACCCCCGCAATCTTACCCGGATTCGCCGCGAACAAAGCCTTGACTTCATCGAGGTTGTTGTACGTCGCGCACAGCGTCGTCGCCGTCGCCGCCGCCGGCACGCCCGGCGAATCCGGCAACCCGAGCGTGATGACGCCCGAACCAGCCTTGACCAAGAACGGGTCGGCGTGTCCGTGGTAGCACCCTTCGAACTTAATGATCATGTCTCTCCCCGTGTACGCCCGCATCACGCGCAGCGCGGACAAGCACGCCTCCGTCCCAGAGTTGCAAAATCGCACCATCTCCACGCTCGGCACGCGCTCGATGACCATCTCGCCGAGCGTGTTCTCGAGCTCACACGGCGCCCCGAAGCTCGTCCCCTTATCGATCTGCGCCTTCAATTTCTCGTTCACCCGATCATTCGCGTGTCCGCAGATCGCCGGTCCCCACGATCCGACGTAATCGACGTATTTGTTCCCGTCCACGTCGAACGCGTACGCATCCTTGACGCGCTCGAACACGATCGGGTTCCCGCCCACCGACTTGAACGCGCGCACGGGCGAGTTCACGCCTCCCGGCAGGATGTCTTGCGCCGCCTTGAAGATCTCGCTCGATCGCGTCGTGTTCAGCGCCGGCGCCTGGACGCTCTGCGCGCGAACGCGCGGCGTCGATCGTCGCGCGCGCGACGCGGTCGACGTCGAGGTTTTCGCGACGACGAATTTCGTCGCGCCGAGCGTCGTCGTCGCGGCGAACATCGCGATCGCTCAGCGGAGCGACTCGAGCGGGTCGTGCGGCGCCGTGCGGTCGCGCGAGGCGTCGCGGAGTGACGACGCGCGCGCGTCGCGACGCGCGATCGCGACTCGACCGCCGACCCATCCGGATAAGCCGCGCGACGGCGATTTTTTGGAGATTCGCGCGACGTCGTCGATCGAGCGATCGATCGTGCGTGGACTGGGGGTCTGTGGCTTTATGTATTGTATACAATAACGTACTGTGGTGGTATTTAGACCCATATATGCGG
>Ga0181599_1004089_pt1 | contig 11890 bp, 8 predicted proteins | sample 041ome_3_FD_148658 | JGI IMG/M metagenome (GOLD analysis project Ga0181599, IMG submission 148658) | Coastal salt marsh microbial communities from the Groves Creek Marsh, Skidaway Island, Georgia - 041405US metaG (spades assembly) | ecosystem: Environmental > Aquatic > Marine > Intertidal zone >...
CTGGCGGCCGAAGCGCTCCTTCTCGCGGCGGTTGCCTTTTTTTTCGACGACGTGAACCACCAGTCGGTCCTCGCGTTGTTTGCGCTGCTGCGCTTCTCGTGACACGAACGCATCATACTCTCTTCTCGCGATGCTTTGTTCTTCTCAAAACTCAGTACCCTTTATTACCTCGTATCCTCGTTCGCATGTCCATCTGTCCTCTCTTGCACTTCAAATACACCTGCTTCTTCACCACGCACTCGTCTAAACCAAGCGCGGTCACCTTCGTCTCGTCGTCCGAATGCATCAACGCGTTCACGCAAAACTCTAATAAATCCTTTCTTTTGCCCCCTTCTTCTTCACCAAGCGTCGTCGTCGTCGTCGTCTTTCTCGTGGCGCAACAACATTCCGACTGTTCCACGCATCTCACCATCTCGTCCAGCATGCCTTTGCAGCTTTTGCTCATTATGTCGTCGTCTTCTTTTCTTCGTGTCGTTTTTTTGTGGTTCGTCGCCGCGCGATTGATTGATGCGTCTTCTCTCCTCTCGCCCCCTGTCTTGCGCGCTGCTCGTGCACTTCTTTATTTTCTTCTCTCTTCTTGTGTTTTGATGATGATGATGATGTGATGGGTTCTAGTTCTAAACCCTAAACCCTAAACTCTTCGAGTTTTACAAAAAAAAGGAGAGAAGAAAATCGCACAAAAAGCAAAAAATCCCCTATTCGTATACTATATATATATGTGTGGTACTACTTTTAGTGATTAAAAGTAATAAGTAGTAGCACCGTAAAATGAGACGGTGATGACGACGACAACGATGCGTGTGCGCTGGTCTTTTGTGCTCGTCGACGGAGAGAGTAATACTAACTAACTAACAAAAAACGCGCACAAAACACATTGCATCGTTTTTTTTTTGTATAAAATTTCCCCGCGCGCAAAGTGAGAAGAGAAGCTTGAAAGAAAGAAACGAGACACGCGAAGGGAAACGATGCGCGTGATTAGGAACGAAGAGACGAGTAACGGTGTCTTTGTTGATGATGATTTTGGTGATTTTGGTGATGGTTTCGACGAAAAAGGAAGGATTCTTCTCTCTTCACTCGGTTTACGAAAGATTCCCCTAAAGTTGTTGTTTGGTGTTACTAATCTCCAAATTATAGACCTGAGCGGAAACTTGTTGAGAGACCGGGTGAGGTTTTTCTCGTCTCCGTCGTCTTCTCCGTCTTCTCCGCACAACTCGCACTCGTTGTTCTCGAACGTCAGATACTTGAACGTGTCGAAAAATAAGCATTTGACGGCGATCGTAGATTTACATTTGTTCAAAAATCTGAAGTATTTCGACGCGAGCGAAACGAGGGTAGGGAAGAGCGTGAGGCGAGGAGAGACGGTGCTGCCGAAAAGAGTGGAACGCGTGAAACTGGACGGGTGCGGGTGGATGGATGGATGCGAGATAGAAGAGGAGGAGACTAAAGCGATTGAACGGGAAAATTTCTTCGCGAGGAGGGTGACGGGAACAAACGCGGCGGTTTTTTTGCCCAATCTGATGCACGTCTCTTTGGAGAATAACGGTTTAGGCCCGGACGTGCCAGACTTAACGACGACTGGTTTGTTTGCAAACGCAAAGTGCGTGAATTTGAGGAATAACGCGATTTCTTCGCTATCGGAAGCCGGAGAGAGGATGCGGTACATGGATAGATTGGAGACGATTGACCTCTCCTCTAACGATATTTCCGTCGTCGCAGAGTTTCGGTTCCTCGGCGACGAACGTTTGCTTCCGCGTCTCGAACACGTGTGCGTGGCGGATAATCCGCTCGTGTTAAGATCAGAGTATTACGAATACGATCACGTCGCTGCGCTTGCATTCGCTTTCGGTGACAGTCGATTAAAATCCGTGGACGGCGTGCCAGTGTCTTCACAAAGCAGAGAGATAGCGTCCGCGATGTTATTTCGCGACGATTCCGGATTAGTCATGGACGCGCTGTACGAGAATCTGTATTTAAATGCGAGCGACGAAAATGCGCGCTTTTTTGGAAATTATTTGCGCGACGTTTGCGCGCGATATCATGCAGAACGAGCGAGGAAGAAGTATCGTAAACGGCGAGCGGGAGAAGGAGGAGACGGACATGCAAATGGGCTATTTAGTATTTCGACGTTTGTACCTTCACCACGAGGAGCCGCCTTTGACGAGAAAGACGACCAGGAAGATGACCAGGAAGACAACGAAATAGAAGTTGATGCGCACGTGGAAACCTCGCTTTCAGCGCGGGAATCACAAAAGCAAACACTCGAAGACGTATCGACGCCTTCTTCGAGTATGCGTAATAACGACAGTGCACAGCTCGAAGTAGCGGGAACGTTCTCAACTCCCAGCGCGAATAGAACGTTGCAGTTCAATTCGCCGTCTCCCACGCACACGTCGACGCCAACGACAACACTTCGGTCTTCTTTGAAGAAGCAAAAAGCAAAGTCGCCAACTTCGGGGACGTCTCCGGTTTCAGAAGCAAAAACGAATTCCACGCAAGCGAGCAGTTACAAGACCGCGCGATCGGAAGACTTTTCGAGCGGCGACGAGGACGAGGACGACTTCAGCGCGTATTACCACCGCAGTCCTCTCGAAGAAGATAAAGAAGCAGTAAACCTAGAAAACGCAAATAGCTCGCGCCGAAAGGTGCACAAAAACCAGAGGAGGGCAGCGAGGAAATCCGTCTCGTTCAAAGTTATGCTCGAAGACGACGACGTTCTCGAAGATTTCTACTCGCCGCCGACGCATTTTCGCTCCTCTCACGAGGCTGGCGCGGACGAAAGATACAGTAACCCGCGCTCCTCCCCGCACTCCTCCGTATCCGAATCCCCGGTCGCGGACGAACTCCTCGAGGCGAAGCGCGAGATGCATCGGGCCGTGCAAAGAGCCATGGAAGACGCGACTCCCGAACGATTAAGATTCGCTCGCATCAAAGTTCGAAAGCTCGTGGAGATGAAACAAAAAGCGATGCAGTATTTCAACGGAGGAGAATAGTTGATAGAAACACAGAGAAGAGGGAGAAAAAAGAAAGATAGAATCGTAGATTTTAAAAAAACAGAGAGGAGATATACATTTTGTGTTGTTATGGAATAACGCGCGAGAAGAGAAAGAGTACCTTTTCAAAACACAGAATTAGTTCTTTCACAAAAAATACGCGAAAAGCGAAAAGAGAGATACAAAAAAACAATCAACAACACTCACCATCATGTCGCAAAGCTACTCGTCTCCGATGCAGTTCCTGGCCTCATCGCCGCTGTCGGTCTATCTGAGAGATAGAAAAGAACTCGCCGTGAAGGCGGAAGAGCGCGGTGATCCTACGAGAGGTGCGTCGTAATCGCGCGCGCGCGCGGATCGCTTTTCTTTTTTCTTTCCTCCCGCGAGAGCGATCGAGGAGAAGAGCGCTCGCGCGCTTCTCTCGGTGAACACGACAAAGAGCGCGGTATCTGAATCACTTTCTCTCTCGTTACGCGTGCGTGCGCATAAATCAGGTTCGCAAGTTTCCATTCTTTCGACCACGCATACCACCTCGGATGCGATGAAACGATTGGGAGAGCTCGCGGTGCAAGCTCTGCCAATCGTAAAGATGCACCCTTCCAATCAGCTCTACGAGCCACAAAATTTTCTCGCCGCGGGCGATCTGGTGGACGCGTTAGTCGCGAAAGTAGACGGGAGTCCGTATTTTGATGTACAAGGAGCGGACCAATCGAGACGCTGTGCCGCCTTGGCGAGATTGGGGAGAGAATTCGCGCAATCGAGGTTGGACACTATTCCGAGTCGATTCGATGGGACGGTGATCTTCGAGAACCAGTGCGATAAGAACTTGGCCGAGACAATCAACGACTGTTTTTTGATTTCGTCAAAAGCGAAACCGGGAGACGGGGAGTTGTTGCAAGCCGTGCACAGATTCGCGGTACAAACGCAAGATACGAACAAAATTACAGAAATTGTCTGTCAGAGTGATTTGGTGATGTACTTACACACAAATCGGAGCTTAATTTTTCCGGAATTCATGGGCGCTTCCCTCGCCGATCTCGGTTTGGGAAGATCGGCGTTGTCCAGACGCGTGGAGGGAGGAGGTATTACCTCCGAAAAGACGGCATCCGAAAAAAAGCCACTTTCTACGTACGGGATCGTTTCGGTCACGCCATCGACGTCGTGCATTGATGCTTTCCGTGTCATGCGTAACAATTCAGTCTCCGCCGTGGCGATAGTTAGCGAAAAGGACGGGAAGCTTCTCGGCGCCTTTTCGGAGACGGACATCTCCTATTTTGCGGATCCCGACTTTGCTATGGCGCTCGGTTTGTCGGTTTCGCAATTTCTATTCCTCCGTCACAACGCGTTACCAAAAATAACCCACGGCGTGTTCGCCGGCGCAGACGCTTTCGACGCCGCTCTCCAAAATCCTCTCTATGATTCCTGGAGAGTCTATTGCAAACTCGAAGACAAACTCGAAGACGTCTTGGAACTCATGAGCACGGGAGCGGTGCACAGAATTTGGGTCGTGGACGATGACAGGAAACCCATCGGGTGCGTCAGCCTCGTGGACATTCTCGCGTTGTTCCAGCACTGGGAATCGCCAGAACAGCAACTCGGTAAAAAGAAGGAGGACGAGTCGATGCCGCAATTTGAAAAGACTACGGAGAAGGAGTTGAAAGAACGCGTAGTCGCCACCGCACCAGCGGGGCAAGCGACTTCGGTGGATGAGCAAATGCAAGAGTAAAGCACATTTCAGTGTCGCAAACGATGCGAGAAAGAGAGAGAGAGAGAGAGAGAGAGAGAGAGAGAGAGAGAGAGAGAGAGAGAGAGAGAGAGAGAGAGAGAGAGAAAGCGACGGTGAGAAATTTAATGAGAGACATCTTTGTTGTTATAATCGAGGCAAAATCAGCAACACTTACACACACAACACAAAAAGAAAAGATACAAAAAAATACGCGCGCAAACAAAGCGAGAGATGAATACGCTTCATCCACCGCCAGTAAAAATCAAATCGTACATCTTCCTCTCCATCGTGCTGTCGTGGACGCTCCTCGGATGCCTCGTCGCGTTCGACGTTGGCGGTTCTTTTAATCGAGAAGATATCGATGACGCACGCGGTCGAGGAAGAGGTGAAAGTTTTCCTCTCTCTTCTCTCTTCGAGGCGTCGTCGTCGTCGTCGTCGTCGTCGTCGTCGTTGGGATCGAGGCGCGCGCTGTTGCAAGAGGAAGCCGAAAGCGAAGCGACGGCACAGAGCGGACCGACGATGGCGAGAGCGTCCGTGTGGAACCCCATCATACAGCCGACCACTATTCTTAGGATAGCGCTTCTCTTAATCCAAAACGCTGCGCTTAATAATCCCACCGCAGGATTCCTTCAAATGGTGTTGAATACGGAGCTGGCGCTCACGCGATTTTCGAACGTGTTCGCCTCTTTAGCGGCTGGTGTCGTGCAAGATTATTCGCAAGGTGTATCGAGTTCGAGTTCTATCGGGAACGAGTGGGTCATCGATGGAGAAAGTATATTTACGAGCGCCAAAGCGAGCGAGTTTGTGGTAGGCGGAGCTTTCGGCCTGGAACAGTTTTTCGGAGTCGGCTTCGAAGTCACGGGTGACGCCGCGGCGGCAATTGCCCAGTTTTTGAAGCCAAATCCACTCAGCGGCGAGCTCAAGGAAGAACTCATGGAATGCCACAGCGATACAAATGGAACGTTTTATCATTTCAACGAGACGTTCTATTATCACGACGGGACAGCGATGACGAGCGAGACCGCGGAGAGTTTGAACGATTTTTCAAATTGTACAAACACGACGATGTTTCGTAAAGGCGACCAAGAAGGAGGAGGAGAAGAAGAAGAAGAAGAAGACAATGCTGCTCAGAGACGGCGGGGAAGAAAGTTACAGCAACTCACGAAGGATGATCTGAAAAAGAGGAAGATGCCAGAGAATGTTGAGAAAATTCTCGTTCACGAGAGGGTCAAGGTACCTAAATTTATCGAACGTGCGGCTGCGAGACACACTCTTAACCGACATCACGCAAGACAACAAAACGACTATTCGGAACATCCATCTTTTTTTAACGACGAAGAAAAGCGAAGGCGGTTGCAAGAAATCGTAAACGACGAAGATGAGAACGGCGATGATACCAGGAAAGGAAATGTGACTTTCGACGACGTTGAAGCTCTCACGACTGAATGGTTTGATTCATTTCCTAACGCTTTACCGATCACTATCAGAGACAATTTCCTCGCGCTTCTCGAAGAAACCATCGTTGATCCTCAAATTCGCATTGAGATTGAAATCATAGTAGCTCTCGTTGGCGTCGCTGAACCCGGTCGCGGTACGACCGCGGCTGAAGTTGCCAGTGAAGTGGAATGGACGGGCCAAGTTGTTTTGCACGGATACGACGCAGCGATTGATGTTGCTTCAACTTTTGAGACGGCAAATGCGATAGCAGGATCTGCGAGCAAAGGTTTAGCGATTGCCGAGGCGATTAATGACGCGACTGAAATTGTCGGAGCAATTACCGAAATCGTCGACACCGTGAACGCCATTCAAAGCGAAAAAATACGAGGCGCAGAAGGCGATGAATCAGTCGAGGCGCAAAGCGGAGACGGTGATTCATCAACAATCAACGTTACGGAACTATCGCAGTATGTGAAGCCAATTTCTACGAACGACACGGTTCGCGCTTGGAAAGATTCATATAGGCCGGATACCGCTTCTTGTGAAAACGGCGACGGGTTGTGTGTTGAAAATGGCGCAGACCAACGCCGAAGGCGACGCGTACTTCTACAACAAGGACCGATACCACCTGAGATTATCGGTGGTGGTGGTCTGCAGAACGTTTTGGCACAGTTCACACCGACGGGTGGGGAAGAGGAAGCGTTTGGCGCCGTGAGTGGAACATATGCAGCTACTGTTGCGCTCGTGTTTCTCGAGCAAGTCAGTATAAATGGCGGATCTATCACGATCATTTGATGATGAAAGCTCTTTATGACAAGAGACTGCCGAGGACTGCTCCGGCGTAAAACTCATATGTATATAGAACAAAATGTACACACATGATAGTGACCGCATGTATATGCAAAAGCGTAAACGTACACAACCGCAGAGTAAGTATTAATTTAAATCACAACAAACGCTACTCTTCTTTTTGGTTCACGTCTGAACCCGCGCAATAACAATTATCACATGCGCTTGACGCCAGCCAAACGCTCTTTCAACCGCTCCAACTTTCCGCTCGTCGGCAAGCCTCTCTCTTGCAACAACCGTCGGACAGTGGCCGAATCCATGGCGTCTATTTGCGCCTTTGAAAACTCCGGCGGTGCCGCGGCTTCTTGCTTTTTCGCCAAATCCGCTTTCGCTTTCGACTCCTCGAACGCTTCGTCCATTTGTTTTCTCAATTGTACAGTTCTCAACGTCTTCGCTTCTTCTCCCTTGGCTTTATTTCTCGCTTGCATGAGCTCATCGTACAAGCCGGCAGCTAACTGCACCGATTTCAAAATCTCTTCTTGCGCCTCCGCCGTAGGTCCGACGAACGCGCACACGACCGTGATATCGTCCATCTTCCCTCCTCCACCACCACCTTTGCCCATCATCTTGTTCAATCCTCCAAACAAACCGCCGCCGCCGCTCGGCACTTTCACTTTCGTCCCGGTTTCCTTGGCGTACTTCTCCGCCTCCAAAGAATACGGCGACGCGTACGTCTTATCTTCCGCGTGCGCTCTGGACACGAGAACGATGTCCTCTGCACATTTTGCCATCGCTTCGTAGGACAAACCTTGACTGCAACCGTTCCCAACCACTCTGACCAACTCTTCGTTGAACACGTTATCAAACACGCCGTCGCTCGCCACGATAATCACGTCACCTTCCATCGCTTTGAACGAATACTGCTCCGCGCACTCGTTCGCATCGTCCGCGTCCGCGCTCAAAGGCATGTATCCCAACTGAAACGGACAGTTAAAATAATGCTGACTCGGTGTGCTTTCAAAAACCACCTCTCCTCCTCGGATAACCTTGAACCCGCTATCTCCGACGTTTGCCGCGCGCAACTGCCCGCTCTTATCAATCTCCACCACGCACAAAGTGGACGCCCCGGGTAACTTCGTTTCCTTTTGCGCTTGCAAAATCATCGCTTTCGGATCGCTTCCGCCAAACAACGGATTCGTGGACACTTGGTGCGCTTTCAAACACTCAAACGCCAACACTCTGGCGTACAGTCCCGGGTCCACCCCTTGATCGCCAAAACCACCAACCCCGTCGGCAACGCCGATAACTCCTCCACCTTTCACGTCCGGTTTGATGAACCACGCGTCTTCGCCGCCTTTGGCCGTTTTCGCCGGGTGAGGAAGGTTCGAATACGACGGAATGAGTGCCAGTTTTGCCGAGGTTAAGACTACATTTTTGGAAGACGACGCTTTATTTCCACGACGCTGTTGATGATGATGCATTTGTCGACGACGACGAATCGCTTCACTTCTTCTTCCCACGAACACCGAAGAAGAGAACGACATCGAAGACGATGCGCCGCTGCTGCACATGCTGCTGCTGCTGCTGCTGCGTCTCGAACTGCTCGTCAGAGAGGACGAGAGCACTCTCTGTTGCGCGGTAGTGGTAGTCGCGCTAAACATAATAATAACTTATGTGCTGTTGTCGTTTTTCTGAGGTGAAGGAGGAATAGATACGTGGTGTTGCCAAAAAGAGAGATGCAGAGATCCGAGAGATGCAGAGATCCAACGAGAGCACTGCGACCAGAGAGAGAGAGAGAGAGAGAGAGAATTCCTTGCGAGAGAGAGAGATGCAAAAATACAAAACAAGAAATTTTACCGCGCTATCGTGTGCTGCTAAAAGTGCTAAAGTGCTACAGTGTTTTACCTGACCACTCTCTCTATCTCTCTCTCTCTCTTTCTCGTGAAGCTGTTATTGTTTTTTAGACAATATCTTTGTCTTCAATCTCTCCAACCCCAGCTCAGGGTCGACCGTGGCGTGCGCTTCGAAACGGTCGCCCCACAACGTCTTCGCCTCGATGCCCGGGTCGTCCCTCTTCAACGTCACGGAATCGTCTCGAATCATCCTTTCTTTCATGCGAGTGGTGTGTATTGGGCACGTTTCGAGGCCGCAACACGCCTTGGTGATTGGATACCAGTATTTTAAGCCGTATTTACCGATAGGGTAGCCGTTGCCTCCTTCTTGGCGAGCGAGCGCGGAGAGCATGGCGCCTTCGAAACCGAGGGAGAGCATTTCGTCCACGGTTCTCTTCAAGTGTATCGCGTGTTCTTCTCGATTCATTTTGAACTTTTCGACGACAGATTTTGCGGACATGCCCTGAATTTTTTTCAAAAATGGTTCCACGCCGGATGGGAAATCAAAACCAACGTATTGACCAGGGACGTGGCATCGATAATCCAAAGTGACCATCGGGCTGACCGACGGTTTCGGCTGGCCCGGACAGTTTCCGTCGCATCCGGTTATAGCCGTGAATCCGATTCGATTTATTTCGTATTTTTGATGGCCCGGGAGGAGCATGGAGTTTGAGGTGCTGAAAGTACCTTCGCTGTCGATCAAAGTAATTTCGCCTTCGTCGCTGAAAAAGACGTTCTGTCCATGGCGATCGGATTCGGAGAAAAGGAGATCGAAAGTCGCCGCGCGAATAACGTTATCGTGAGAGATCTTTTTGAATGCGGCAAAATTAACCATCGGGTCTAAAGTACCCAAAACGGCTTCGATAGAAACGCCCGGGGCTTTCTCGTAGAATTGCGCTTTCACACCTTTTTGCAATTTATGTCCAGCCGTGGAGAAGCCGTCCCACGGCAAGAACGATTTCACCTCCACGGTCCACGATCGAGGAACGACGGAGGATAAATTAGCCGCGTGGGCGAGTTTATCCAACGAGGAAATGAAATTAAAGTTACAATCGCCGAATCCGTAACGCCCTCCCTGGATGTGACATTTGCCATCGTAACCCTTCTTAAATTCGCCGCACATGGACGGCACGCCCGACTTTGGATTCTCGGGATTCTGGGCATATCTCCCAAAGTTACACCACGCTTTCACAAAGACGGTCATCTCTGCGTCCGCTTCTTCCAACTCCTCGTGATGGTTGACGCCAGCGCTTGTTTTGTCCTTTCCATCACCATCGTTTGCGCCGTCGTCGTCTTCGTCGGAGAGTAGAAAATCTTTCTTCAAAATTTTCCCTTTTAAAATCGCGGCGCCGCTCGCCCCGCTAAAGACTTGGACCATTTTTCCTCTAAACTCCGTCCGTTTTATAATCCGAGAGAGGCGCACGTTGCACCCGTAACATTCCTTGCAATGCACCGGTTTCCTTGCGTTATTTTCATCCTCCATATCTTCTTTGCTCACGCCCGGATTACCTCGAATCTCTTGGTGCTTATTCACCTCTACGCCGTCCACGGGCGCATCTCCTAAATGACATAACTCGCACGTGTCACACGAATCGTACGTCCCGTACTCAATCCTAATGATTGAATCTTCGTCCGATCGTATTGGAGGTTGTACGTTAGGATTTGTCGGATCCTCCTTCCTCGCTTTCTCAATCAATGCGTTCCGTTCGATCGAAGGATCTTTCGCGTATTCTTTAAGCTTCTTCTCTTCCCGCTCCGCGTGTCGCACAGTCGAACTCGGCAAATTCTGTCGCATGTCCGTGAATGTTTCTCCGTTCTTCTCCGCTTCTATCTTTGCGAAATCAGTCATTGCGGCTAAAATTTCGTGTCGCCGTCGGTCGCTGATCGCTTTGAACAGGGAGGTTAATTTATTGTTCTCTTCTTCGGATCCTCCTTTTTCGTTGACCCCGCGCAAAGGCTCCCCAGTAGTCTTCTCTTCTTTGTCATCGATGACGATAGAGGAGACGTCATCTTCGTCAGCATACTTTCTCTCTTCTTTAACCTGCGGCGACGGATGCGACGAAGAAGAAGGAGAAGAAAAACCCGCGCCAGCGCTCTTCCTCTCCTTCTCTCCTTCCCTCGCTCTTTCTATTGCTTGTCCGTTCTTTCGCCGTTGCTCTCGCAAACGCTTCCTCACCTCCCGATGGTGCCGGTGAAAGTTCACGATAGAATTCGTCCCATCGTTGATGTTACCACCGCTACTGGTACTACTCCTACCACCACTGTTTTGCGAATCGAGCTCTGCCGCTCGCGCGTAAAAGAAAGACGACGACGACGAGTGGATGAGACCAGAATCAGAGCGCGGCGTTGATGCACTAATTTCCAAGTTTAGAAAACCAAGAGCAGCGGCGGCGGTGGCAAAAACAACAACGAACAGCGCTTTGCGCAGAGACGAAGAGAACGCGTTTTGCCGACGACGTTGACGACGACGACGACGACGACGACGACTAGTGAAGGAGGAAGAGGAGGAGGAGGAGGAGGACAAAGTCGCGGTGCTGCTGAGAGTTTCCATCTGGTTCCTCTCTCCTCTTTTGCCGTCTTTTCTTGCTTCCTCCTTTTCCCTCTCGTGTGCGTTTAGGGTTTCATTTTGTGATCTTTGAAAAGGAGAAGAAGAGACCGAAAGAAATCCCCTACTCACTCACATCAGTGCGCGCGCGCGATACGCACGAACACACACTTACTTATACACATAAAAAACGATGATTTCAACCTCGTCCTCCTCCTCCAGGCTTTTCGTCAAGAGGTGTTCTTTATCTTCTTCTTCTTCGTCGTCGTCGTCGTCTCCTCTCCGCAGTGCGGTTGCTGCTTGTGCCTCTTCTTCTTCTTCTTCTTCTTCTTCGTCGCGTCGTTGTTTTCTGATGACGACGACGTGGGAAAAAAATTTCTTCGAAGAAGAGCGACGAAGAAAAAGCGGATTTCTGACGTCACAACGACACGCTTTGACGAGAGCGGTAAAAAAGAACAACTTTTATAACAACAACAGGAACGCATTCATCGTTCCTTTCGCGACGCAGCAG